>Ga0185299_10005422_pt1 | contig 14391 bp, 12 predicted proteins | sample PaiPotPPA55metaG_FD_128002 | JGI IMG/M metagenome (GOLD analysis project Ga0185299, IMG submission 128002) | Iron sulfur acid spring bacterial and archeal communities from Banff, Canada, to study Microbial Dark Matter (Phase II) - Paint Pots PPA... ...
CCTTAGGGTTATGCTTCGACAACACCTTGGTAATCGCCGCCGTCAACGTGGTCTTGCCATGGTCGATGTGACCAATGGTCCCGATGTTGCAGTGCGGCTTGTTGCGCTCGAATTTCTCCTTGGCCATTGCGTCCTCAGCTCCTCAGTCAAATTTCCTGAATCAGGTACTGCAAAACCTTTTCGAGCGTTTACTTCTCGCCCCGGTGCTTCTTGATGACCTCTTCCGCCAATGCCGCGGGCAACTCCGCGTAATGAGAAAAGTGCATGGTGAACGTCGCGCGGCCCTGCGTTCGGCTGCGCAAATCCGTGGCGTAGCCAAACATCTGCGCCAGCGGCACTTCCACGCGAATCACGTTGCTGCCCGCGCGATTTTCCGTTCCCTGAATCGCGGAACGCCTGGCATTCAGGTCGCCAAACACAGCGGCCATGTATTCTTCCGGAACCACTACTTCCACTTTCATGATCGGCTCGAGCAAAACCGCCTTGGCCCGCGCGCAAGCTTCCTTGTAAGCCATGGAGCCGGCGATCTTGAACGCCATTTCGTTGCTGTCGACGTCGTGATAGCTGCCGTCAATGAGAACCACGGCAACATCCACGGTCGGAAATCCCGCCAAAATGCCATTGTCCAGCGCTTCGCGAATGCCCGCCTCGATCGGCGCGATAAACTCCCGCGGAATCGATCCGCCAACGATTTTATCGATGAACAGGAAGCGATGTTCTTTATCGAACTTCCACTTGCCGGCCGACCCGCCGCCCACAACTTCCTTCGCCAGCGCGTCGAGATCGTCCGTGGACATCTCTTTCATGCTCTCGTGGCTCGAACTCGGAATCGGATGCAACTCGATCTTGCAGTGACCGTATTGACCTTTTCCGCCGGTCTGCTTGATGTACTTGCCTTCGGCAACGGCCTTCTTGCGAATCGTTTCGCGATACGCCACCTGCGGCCGGCCCACGTTGGCCTGCACGTTGTATTCGCGCAGCATGCGGTCCACGATAATTTCCAGGTGCAGTTCGCCCATGCCGGAAATCAAAGTCTGTCCGGTATCCGGCTCGGTCGAAACGCGGAAGGTAGGATCTTCCTGCGCCAGCCGCTGCATGGCCACGCCCAGCTTGTCCTGGTCGGCCTTCGTCTTCGGCTCAATGGCGACGGAAATAACCGGAGCCGGAAAGTCGATCGACTCCAGAATGATCGGTTTCTGCTCGTCGCACAGCGTATCGCCGGTATTGACGCTCTTCAATCCAACGCAAGCGCAAATATCCCCTGCGTAAATGTCTTCGATCTCTTCGCGCTTGTTCGCATGCATCTGCAGCAAACGGCTGATGCGCTCGCGCGTGCCCTTGCCAGAATTCAAAACGTAGCTGCCCGATTTCAACACGCCCGAATAAACGCGGATGTAGGTTACGTGTCCGACGAAAGGATCGGACATAATCTTGAACGCCAGAGCCGAAAACGGCTGGTCGTCAGCAGCGCGCCGCAATTCGGTCTCGTCCGTCTCGGGATTGGTGCCCTCGACCGGCGGAACGTCAATCGGCGACGGCAAATAATCCACCACTGCGTCCAGCAGCGGCTGAATGCCCTTGTTCTTGAACGCCGAACCCGCCAGCACCGGCACGATCTTCAGCGCCAGAGTCGACTTGCGAATGGACTTGCGCATCTCGTCGATCGTCAAGGTCTCGCCGTTCAAATATTTGTCGATCAACGTATCGTCATGCTCGGCGATGTACTCGATCACCTTGTTGCGATGGTCGTCGTAGAACTTCTTGTCGATGGCCGCTCCCTTAAGCGCAGCAGCCACATCCGGCCGCGAATCGACAAACGCCTTGTCCCACAATTTCTCAACGTCAAAAATCTCGAACTTCGCGCCCAGCGTTTCCTCGAGCCACACGATCACCTTCTGCTCGATGAAATCGATGATCCCGATGAAATTATCTTCGCGACCCAACGGGAATTGCAGCGGAACGGGATGAGCACCCAGGCGCGCCCGAATGGTGCGAATCACGTGATCAAAATCCGCGCCCATGCGGTCCATCTTGTTCACAAAGCAAATGCGCGGCACGCGATACTTGTCCGCTTGACGCCACACCGTCTCCGATTGCGGCTGCACACCCGCCACGGAGTCAAACACGCAAACCGCGCCGTCCAGCACGCGCAGCGACCGCTCCACTTCCACGGTGAAATCCACGTGGCCCGGCGTATCGATAATGTTGACGCGATATTTCTTGCCGAAGCGATCCCACGAAGCCGTCGTCGCCGCGCTGGTAATGGTAATCCCGCGCTCGCGCTCCTGCTCCATCCAGTCCATAGTGGCCGTGCCTTCATCCACCGAACCGATCTTGTAGGTCACACCCGTATAGAAAAGGATCCGCTCGGTCGACGTAGTCTTCCCGGCGTCGATGTGCGCCATAATCCCGATGTTGCGGGTATCTTCGAGTTTGAATGCTCGTCCCATGGTTCCTTGAGAAGCCTTCTTCTCCCCCGCGCGATTTGCTATAGCTTCAGTCACAATCTTTTTCCCGTTCTTACCATCGATAATGGGCAAAGGCCTTGTTGGCCTCGGCCATCCGATGCACGTCTTCCTTCTTCTTCATGGCCCCGCCGCGCGCATTCGCCGCGTCGATCACTTCATCCGCGAGCTTATCGATCATGGTCTTGCCCGCGCGCTCGCGCGAATACTGCAACAGCCAGCGAATCGCCAGCGACTGCCGCCGGAACGGGTTCACTTCCACCGGCACCTGATAGTTCGCGCCGCCCACGCGCCGCGTCTTCACTTCCAGCAACGGCTTCACGTTCTCGATGGCCTTCTTGAAAATCTTCAGTGGCTCGTCGTTGGTCTTCTTGGCCACCTGGTCCATCGCGCCGTAAAACACGCGCTGTGCCGTCGACTTCTTGCCCTCGTACATCATCGAGCAAATAAACTTTTCCACGATATCGCTGTCATAGACCGGGTCGGTCGCTTGCGGTCGCCGAAAAACAAGTCCTTTGCGTGGCATTGCTGTGTCTCGCTCCTAAGACTTCCTCATCTAACTTCCAGCCTCTAATGTCTAACCTCTGCTACTTGGCCTGCGCAGCTTTCGGTCTCTTAGCTCCGTATTTAGATCGCCCCTGCTTGCGATTCTCCACGCCTGCCGCATCCAAAGTCCCGCGCACGATGTGATACCGCACTCCCGGCAAATCCTTGACACGCCCACCGCGCACCAAAACGATCGAGTGCTCCTGCAAGTTATGCCCGACGCCCGGAATATACGTCGTGACTTCGATCGAATTCGTCAACCGCACGCGCGCCACTTTGCGCAACGCCGAGTTCGGTTTCTTAGGCGTCTGCGTGTACACGCGAATGCACACGCCGCGCTTCTCCGGGCAGCCCGCAAGCGCCGGCGATTTCGTTTTAACGACGACCTTCTCACGTCCCATGCGTACTAGCTGCGAAAACGTCGGCACAGTTCTTCCCTCATTCGCGCGCAAAAATTTTTGCCCCTCAACGCGTTCACCAACGAACGCACGGAAGTGCGTGGCTCTCGCAGGCGCGCAAACAAATTGCGCGAGAGCGCACAGCAGTGCTGAAAGGTCTACTGCGAATCCGGAGACAACAAGCAAGAAACTCCGTACGCACTTCCAGAAGGTAGAACTCTTCTTCTGGCTTCGACTCGGAGACGCTCACTCGGCTTTGCGGGGCTGGCGCCCCATTCCGGCCGCTCTTCGATCCCATTCCGTCTTACTTTGTTCCGGAACCGAAGATATTCCTTCCAACTACCCGAACCGCAAACAAACTACGCGGTCCCCCTACGAACACTACAAACTACCCCTGACAAACAATAGAGTATATGGAGAACAACGTGCCCTGTCAAATCACTTTCGACACAAAGCGGTGGAAAACTTTAACGGAACCCGCCTTTTTGGCCCGAACCATGCCGCGACGCGCACCGAATCTCCATTATACACGAACCATCCGGGTTGCCGGGCCTCTGGGCAGCGGTTGTAGCGGCGGCCTGCCTTTTTTACCCTGAGTCTCGAAGGGCGCGGGCGCTTTGGCCGTAGGGCGTTACCTACAGCGTAAATACCGAAGCATCTTATACTTACATGCGCTCTGCGGTTCAAAACGCGGTCGCTCTAATCCTGTGGCCCATCCTCTTTCTCTGTCCCCAAATCCCCATAAGGCCACAAATTAAACGCCTTCAACTCCTCATAGGTATGCTGATCCCGCAACATCTTCGCCGTGCGCTTCGCGGGCCAAGGCGCCGCGAATCGCTCCGGCCGGTCCGCAATCCAAAACGCCGCGAGCGCCATCAATGTGGAATTCCTGGTCAACACATCGGGCTTCTGCGCTTCCAACGCATCCGCCGCCGAATGATGCGTAAATTTATACTCCGTCGTGTCCTGATCCATGTTGATCCCCGGCAAGCCCGCAATCGAAAACGGCAAGGTGTCCGTGCCCGATTCAATCTTGTCGTCCACGGTCAACGGCCCCATGTTCGCTAGAGACTTTGCGAACGGCTCAAACTCCGCCACCAGATCGTTGCGTCCGCCCATCTGAAATCCCTTAACCGCGCCTTGCCCCGCGTCCAGAATTAAATCGCCCAGGTGATTCGCCATTTCCGACTGGTGCTGTTTCACATACGCACTCGACCCGTCCAAGCCCTGCTCTTCGCCGGTAAACAAAACAAATCGAATCGTGCGCCGCGGCTTCTCGCCCGATCGCATAATCGAATCCGCAGCCCCCAGCGCAGTTGCCGTGCCCGAGCCATTGTCCGTCGCGCCCTGCGCAAGGTCCCATGAGTCCAGATGTCCGCCCACCACCAAAATTTGCTCCGGATGTTCGGTGCCGCGGATTTCTCCGATTACGTTCGCCGTCTCCACCGGCCCATTCGTAAACGTATTCTGAATGTTGAATCGCACGTGCGGTGTGATCCCGCGGTCCAGATAGCGTTCCAGCTGCCCCTGATCCTCCGCCGTCATCGATACCACCGGCACCGCGAAGTCCGCGTTGAATCCCAAGATTCCCGTGTGCGTTAAATTCTCTCCCGCGGCTTTCCCGCCCCCCTGCCCACCGATGATCGCGATCGTTCCCGCCGGACCAGCCGCGCGGATCAAATCACCCATGCGAATAAATGTCTCGATACCGCCCTTCCTCGCGTTGCCCTTGGCCACGACCAGCGCTACTTTGCCTTTCAACCTCGAAACATTCTTGATCTCGTTGTCGATATCGAACAAATTCACCGCCACGACGTCACCTTCGACGCCGCCCGCCGGAGTCGACCCCGTCCAGCCCATCGAGTCCACGTGGAGCTTGTGCCGCACCGGCGTCAGAAGTTCCGCGTCCGACGTACCCCGCGTCCAACCTTTCCAGATCGTGTATTTTTCCTTGTGCACATTCGCCAGACCGATCGCCTGCATCTTCGCGACGCCCCAATCCTCGGCTTTGTGCTCCGCTGGCGTTCCGGTCACCCGTGCGCCAACGTCGTCGCTCAACTCCGTCAAAAACTCGAACGCGTGAGAGTTCATCTCCCCTTCCCCCGCGATCTTTACGAGCGCCGGCAACGTCCCATCCTCCGCAGGCCCCTTCGGCGCGAGATCGTCCCCGCGTAGCAACCCCGCGCCAACCAAGGTCACCGCAATCACCGCCGCCATCCTCATCCAAACCTTCGTCATCCGTAATCTCCTATCGTCAGTCAAACGCCTGTACCGTCGCTCAAGCGCCCACACCCCATCATCCCTTGAGACGCACTCCCAGCCAATCAGTCTCGCCAAGCCCGCTCCGTACCTCCATATTCTCCGTGCCCTCTGTGTTCCTATCGTAGTGCCCTCCGCGTTAAATCTTTGCTCTTTCTCGGTCCCCGCTAACCATATGCAACCCTCGCAACCCCGAGACAACCCACGCTTGCCCCCGCCTCGGCCTGGCACCAAACTGAGACCGTGGCTCGCAAGTTAACCCCTCTCAACTCGCCGCGACTCCTCGCCGCGTTCGCCGTGCTGTTGGTGTCGCCGCCGGACCGCGCCCAAGACGCGGCCGCGCCCCCAAAGCCCCCAGAAACCCCTGCCCAAATCGAACTCCTCGAAACCCAAATCCGCTTCGAATCCAACGGCGACTCCCGCAAAGAAGTCCACACCCGCGTCCGCATCAACAGCGAATTCGGCGTCCGCCAATTCTCCCACCTCAATTTCAATTTCAACCGCTCCTTCGAGCAAATCGAAATCCCCCTGGTCCACATCACCCACGCCAGCGGCGGCACCGCCGACATTCTCCCCAGCGCCATCAACGATCAACCCAATCCCGCCACCGCCGACGCCCCTGCTTGCCAGGATATCCGCGTTAAATCCGTCCGCATCCTCGGCCTCTCCCCCGGCGACATGCTCGAATACCGCGTGGTGACTTCCGCCACGCACGGCCCCTTCGCTCCCAATTTCTACCTCTCGCATAATTTCGCGACGGAAAATGTGGTCACCGCCGAGCTCTTTGAAATCGATCTACCCGCCTCCCGCGATGTAAAACCCTGGACTTCGCAAGTCGCGCAAAATTTCGCGACCGAAAAATCAGGCGACGGTGACAACGCCCGCGTCGTCTATCGGTGGAAACGCCCCGACGCCAGTCACGAATCTCAAAACGCCGATGGGCAGGTTCCTGTACCCGCCGCTTATTCAAGCAAAACCACCGCCGAAACGCCTCTGCTTCCGGCTGATTCCGATGTCGTCCTGACCACATTTCCAGACTGGGCGACTCTGTTGCAGACCCTTCGACAGCCGTTCGGTACTGCCTCCGCCCCCGATGCCGAGGTTCACCGCAAAGCGTTCGATTTGGCTCGCACCACGACCTCGCCCGAAGAAAAACTTCGCGCTCTCTATGATTTCGTATCGCAGAAAATCATCACGGTTCCCCTGCCGGTCGGCGCGACTTCTTTCCGTCTGCGCCCTGCGGCGGCGGTCCTGTCCTCCGGATACGCCACTCCGGAAGAAAAATGCAGCCTGCTGTCAGCCATGGCGAAATCCATCGCGTTGCAAACGGAGGTCGCCCTGGTTCTTCCCAGCGCGTCTTCGAAACGCGGACCGGCCAATCCCGCGATCTTCACCAGCGCCCTCGTCTTCGCTCGAACTCCGGCGCGCGTTCTTTGGCTCGATCCTTCGGTCGAGGTCGCCCCTTTTGGAATGATCGCCGGAAGTATCCGCGGTAAGCCCGCGCTCACCCTCAATCCGGCAAGCGACACTCGTCTCTTCGAGAATGTCCCGGATAATTTGCCCTTCGCGTCAACGCAGCGCGTACGTGTCGATGCCACTCTCGCCGCGGACGGCGCGCTCAGCGCCAGAGTCAAATACTCCATGCGCGGCGACAACGAGCTCCTCCTTCGCGTTGCCTTTCACCAATCCCCGCGCGACAAATGGAAAGAAGTCGCCCAGCTTCTCGCGATTTCCGACGGCTTCCGCGGCAACATCACTTCCGTGAGCGCCTCCGATCCCTATGCTACGAAATTGCCGTTCAGCGTTGAGTATCAGATCACCCAACCTAAATTCGTCGACTGGTCCAAGAAGCCCGTCCGCGTCCCCGCGTTGCTTCCGCAGCTCGGCGTCCCCGAGCTTCCCGAAAAAGCAGTCGATGGTGCCGCATCACCCGTCGATCTTGGCACGCCACTCGACGTCGATACGCGCGTTACCCTGCGCCTGCCGCCCGGCACCAGCGCCGAAGTCCCCACAGGCACGGTCGTGGATCGCGAGTACGCCACGTTTGCCTCCCGCTACAACGTCCAGACCGGAGTAATCACCGCCAGCCGCCACATCAACTTCCTCCACCGCCAAGTCGCCGCCGACCACGCAACCGATTACGCCGCCTTCCTCCACGCCGTGCAAACCGACCAACTCCAACACTTCACCCTAACCCGCACCGACGCCACTCCCAAGCCCGCCCCTCCCAAGTCCAAGTAACACAGACACTCATGTCTGTGTCCCCATCAGACAAGGCAAAGCTACCCCAACAGCCCGAAGTTGTACCGGCCGTCAACCGTTTACCCGCCGTGTCGAAAACAAGCGCGCGTCCGCGCGCAGTTCCCCAACGAAAAACGTCGCAACCCGTCCCCCAATCGTGCGGCACCACCAATTGTTTGTTACAATTCCGTGGATTTTGAACGGCTGATCCCGGAGGCTCATGGCTGCAAGAAAAGCTGCAAGCAAACGCGCGACGATCGTTGCCACGCATATTGAGCCGAGATACAAGCGCATCGTGCTGAAACTCTCCGGCGAATCGCTGCAGGGCCCCCAGGGATTCGGCATTCACGGCGAGACGGTGCGAGCCATCGCGCAAGAATTGAAGGAAGTGCATGCGCTGGGTGTGCAGATCGCCGTCATGGTCGGCGGCGGAAATATCTTCCGCGGCGGCCGGCAAAAGGGTTTTGAGATTGAGCGTGCCACCGGCGACTACATGGGCATGCTGGCGACCATGATCAACGCGCTGGCCTTGCAGGACGCCCTGGAAAAAGAAGGCGTGCATACCCGGGTGCAGAGCGCCATCGAGATGCACCAGGTCGCGGAACCCTTCATCCGGCGCCGCGCCTTCCGTCATCTGGAAAAAGGCCGCGTGGTGATTTTCGGAGCGGGAACCGGCAACCCATACTTTTCAACGGACACCGCGGCGGCCCTGCGCGCCATGGAAATCAAAGCCGACGTGATCTTGAAAGCCACCCGCGTGGATGGCATTTACGACGCTGACCCCGAGCACGTTTCCGACGCGAAATTTTTCGCGCAGATCACCTATCGCGATGTGCTGCACCAGAACCTGAAGGTCATGGACGCCACGGCCATTTCGCTGTGCATGGACAACGGCATGCCCATCGTGGTGTTCAACATGAATCAGCACGGAAACATCAAGAGAGTGGTGCTCGGAGAGCGCGTAGGCTCCACGGTAAGCCCGGCATGACGCGACGCGCGGGGCATTGCGGAAACTCGTAAAGCGAAGCGCGAAAGCCGGTTCCGGAATCTCATGTGACGCTAAGCAGCCAGCACCATTCTCGATTTTGTTTCTAGCTCTCAGCACCCACTTCGTAACTCTGAGGAAAGATATGACGACGATTGCAACGACCAAGGAAGCGGTGGCTGCCGCCAGGACGCGCATGGAAAAGGCCCTCGACGACTTCCGCAAGGAAATCTCCACACTGCGCACCGGGCGCGCGAACGCCTCGCTGCTGGATGCCATTCGCGTGGACTATCACGGCACCCCCATGCCCGTGAACCAACTCGGTACGATGACCACGCCGGACGCCACCATGATCGTGATTTCGCCCTGGGATCCCAGCGCCGTGGCTCTAATCGACAAAGCCATTCGCACGTCTGACTTGGGTTTGAATCCCACCAACGACGGCAAAGTCGTGCGCGTGCCCATTCCGCCGCTCACCGAAGACCGCCGCAAGGACATGGTGAAGCACCTCCACAAGGTGCTGGAGAATCACCGCACCGCGGTCCGCAACGTTCGCCGCGACATCAAGGAAGCCATCGACAAGCTCGAGAAAGACAAAAAGATCAGCCAGGACGAACAGAAGCGCTCTCTGGACGAGCTGGACAAGGTATCGCAAGCGGAGACCAGGAAGATCGAAGACCTAAGCGCCACAAAAGAAAAAGAAATCATGGGTTTGTAGGGAGCGCTTCAGTAGGCCCTGGAAACCAATTAGCAGATCAGCTTCAGACCGCGACGGGTACTCCAGCTTCCCCTATGCCGGCTTCCGGCCCGGCCGAGGCGACTTCGCCGACTTTAAACCGCACGAAACGGCGCACGGCAACATTTTCGCCGAGCTTGGCAATCGCTTGAGTGATCATCTCGCCGATGGTCACCGACTCGTCCTTGATGTAGTGCTGCTCGTAGAGGCAATTCTCCTCGTAGAACTTTTCCATCTTGCCGGTCACGATGCGCTCGATCACCGCTTCAGGTTTCCCGGTTGCTTTCGCCTGTTCCCGGTAGATGTCGCGCTCTTTCGCCAGCATTTCGGGAGTGACTTCTTCGCGTCGCAGGTAACGCGGATCGACCGCCGCGATGTGCATGGCGATGTCGTGACACAACTGCTGGAACGCCTCGGTGCGCGCGACGAAGTCCGACTCGCAGTTGACTTCCACGATCACGCCGATTTTTCCTCCGGCGTGAATATAGTGGCCAACGAGCCCTTCGCTGGCCTGGCGTTGCGCCTTCTTTGCGGCCGCGGCCTGACCCTTTTTGCGCAAGACGTCGATGGCCTTCTCCACGTCTCCGGCCGTTTCCACCAGCGCCGCACGGCAATCGGCGAAGCCCGCTCCGGTCCGTTCGCGCAATTCTTTCACGAGGTGTGCTGGGATTTGCATGGCTTGCGGTTGTGTACTCATCCTTTTTCTTTCCGGGAACTTTTAAATTTTTGGAATCGACTCGCCCGCCTGCAAAAAGACCCGGCGCGTCGCAATGACGAAGCGCCGGGCCTTCTAAAATCTTGCCAGCGCTATCTGTTTAGTGTGATCCCGCGTCCGGCGGAACGGTGGCATGTTCCGGGGTCTCCGCAGGCTCGGGCACTTCCGGCGTTTCCACGGGAACCTCGCCTTCGACGAAGTCGCCTTCTTGCTTCTCGTATTGCTCGTACTTGCTGGTGTCCACGTACTCGACGCCATCGACCAGTGCTTGATCTTGCGCCGACTTCTGTTCCGCCACCTGCGATTGCTGATACAGGTTGTGGCCTTCGAGCACCGACTCCGAAATTTTCGAAGTGAACAGGCGAATCGCACGCAACGCGTCGTCATTTCCAGGAATGATCCAGTCCACCACGTCGGGATCGCAGTTGGTATCGACAACGGAAACGACCGGCACGCCCATGCGCCGCGCTTCCTTCACCGCGATTTCTTCGGCGTTGGAATCAATCACGAACATCGCATCCGGAAGCTGCGCCATGTTCTCGATGCCCTGCAGATTCTGCAGCAGGTGCTTCATTTCGCGCTCCAGGCGCGCTTTTTCTTTCTTGGAGAGCTCGTCCATGCGGCCGTCTTCGCTCATGGCTTTCAGCAGCTTCAGCCGCTTGATGGACTTCTGCAAGGTCGCCCAGTTAGTCAGCGTGCCGCCCAGCCAGCGGTGGTTCACGAAGAAGGCGCCGCAGCGCTTGGCTTCTTCGGCGACGGCTTCCTGTGCCTGGCGCTTGGTGCCGACGAACAGCACCGTTCTGCCTTGGGCGGAAATTTCGCTCACGAAGCGGCTCGCTTCGCGGAACATTTTCAGCGTCTTCTGCAAATCGATAATGTGAATGCCATTGCGTTCGCCGAAGATATATTCCTTCATCTTCGGGTTCCATCGTCGCGTCTGATGGCCGAAGTGAACGCCGGCCTCCAGCAGTTCTTTCATTGTGATTTCTACTGCCAAGTTTCCTCCTCTTAGGATTGCTGCTTGCAGCCGCGGTCGTTGATCAAGCTAACGACTCGTTGAAGAGCAGCCTTCTTGCCGGCGGCTTGCCGGCCATGATCTCGTCCTGGCCGAAGCCGGGACGGAGGTCGTTGCGGCCCGCCGTAGCGGAGCCGCCAAAAACTAGCGCTTCGTGAACTGGAAGCGTTTGCGCGCGCCCTTTTGCCCGTACTTCTTGCGTTCCTTCATACGGGAATCGCGCGTCAGGAAACCGTTGGTTCGCAGCGACGGCCGCAGCTCTGGGTTGTAGCGCGAGATCGCGCGCGACAATCCCATGCGCACCGCGCCGGCTTGTCCGCCGACGCCGCCGCCATTCGCGGTGATCACGACATCGACCTGGTCCGCCAAATTCGTGAACTTCAGCGGCTCCAGCGCATCGTGCTTCCAAGCAAAATTCGGAAAGTATTGCTCCGCCGTTCGGCCGTTGACCGTGAACTTACCCGAACCTGCGCGCAGGAACACGCGCGCAATCGACTCTTTTCGGCGGCCGGTGCCGAGGAACCAAGACTTCGTGCCCGCAATGGGCGTACCAGTAGAACTCAACGTGCCTCCTAGACTTGACACCACGCTCGGCTTGCTCCCTACTCGACTAAGGAAGGCAATGCAACGCGCGGAAAAAACCTATCGGACCGACTGACCTGGGAGACTGGAATACTGCAGGCTGTTACACCCACCAGAACAACAATCCCCGAACCCTGCTGCACCGTCCGCTAGAAACGGCTCGCCTACCACGTTTCAGCGCCGCTTTAACCACAGCGGCCCTTACCTAGCGCCCTGTTACAGCGCCACTGCCTGCGGCTTCTGCCCGGCGTGCCGCGCCAAACCAGCGGCGTCGCGGTAGATGCGCAACTTCTTGGCCCGCCGCGCCCGTAGTTTGTTCTTCGGCAGCATGCCCAGAACCGCCTCGCGAATCATCCAGTCGGCCTTGTTCACACGCAATCTCTTCGCCGGCACTTCCTTCAATCCACCCGGGTACCCGCTGTGCGAGTAATAAACCTTCTGCTCAACTTTGTTGCCGGTCATGCGTACTTTATCCGCGTTGATGACCACCACATGATCGCCCGAGTCCAGATATGGCGTGAAGCTGGGCTTATCCTTGCCCATCAGCATGCGCGCAATCTTGGTCGCGAGCCGGCCCAACACTTGGTTGGTGGCGTCCACCACAAACCAGTCCGCGCCCACTTTGAGCGCTTCCGCTTCTTCTCCCTTGGCTACGTACGTCCGCATTGCCCTTAGTCACACCTTTCCCAGTAGAGACAAACGCCAATGTTAGAGGATCAACCGCGTTCTGTCAACGAAATCCGCCAGGAACAAGTTAGCAAGAAGATCGAAGCCAGCTTCACTCTCACTCATTCAAGATTGCTGACGAGCTCCTTCGCGTGCTCAAGAGATCGCATTCGTCCGGGTAACGGTGGAAAAATCATCGAGGAATTCGTCCAGCGTTTGGCCACCTTCGAGGTAATCGAGGAGCGCTTGGAATGGAACCCTAGTTCCACGGAATCCCGGAGTTCCTCCCAAGACTTGGGGATCCTTGATGTTGATGTCCTGAGCTATGGTGGTTTCTCCGTCCCTGATATGAATCACCGGTGTTGGCTCACAGTTTACCGCACTAAGACGAACGGGGCTTTCGTTTTTTGCGACCACCGGCCAGCCTGGATCGCCGATATTGACGGCCGATTTTGTGGTGTGTATGGTTTATGGGTGATGCGCGCCACCTCAATTTTTCGTTGTTGTCCCTTCTGTTAGCCGCTGAGCGTTCGACTGTCCTGCTTTTGCCTATCGTTCTGGGTTTTCATGTTCTGATTTCAATGCGAGGAGAGTCACCAATGAGCAAGACATTGACCGAAGTATTGGATGCAAATGCGAAGTACAGCGCGGGTTTCGCGAACAAGGAGAAGCTTGCGATGCCGCCTGCGCGGCGGTTCGCGATTCTTACCTGCATGGACGCGCGGTTGGACCCGGCGAAGTTTGCGGGACTCGCGGAAGGCGATGCGCACGTGATCCGCAATGCCGGGGGCCGGGCTAGCGATGACGCGATTCGTTCCCTGGTGATCAGCTACAAGCTGCTGGGCACGAACGAGTTTTTCGTGATTCACCACACGGAGTGCGGAATGCTTTATTTCACGAACGACGTGATGCGCGGACTACTGGCTTCGAGCCTGGAAACGGCGCAACTGACCGCCCATGGATTCAAGGATGTGGGCAAGGGTCCGGGGTCGCGGGAAGGTGAATACATCGACTGGCTTACGTTTAAGGATCAGAAGCAGGCGGTGCTGGATGACGTCGCGCGCATCAAGACGCATCCGTTGGTGCCGAAGACCATTCCTGTGCACGGATTAATTTTTGACGTGAAGACCGGGAAGCTGGTTGAGGTGGAGGGTGCTAAAGCGACTGGCGTGGCGGGGTGAACAGAGGTTTGAGGAGGCGCAGCAAGACTAAAACTAACGCGGTTCGCTGCTTGCGTTTGTGCATCGTGCAGGCTCTTAACGCCGGGCGGAGCAAGCCCCGCCCCTACAGGTTATATGTTTACGCTCGGTAGAAACCGCGGGGGCTTTCTGACTTTCGTGGCTTGCTCGAAGGCGTAGGCAAGGCGGATCAACGCGGGCTCGCTCCAGGCTCGGCCGAAGAAGGAGATGCCTACCGGTAGGCCGTGGATGAATCCTGCGGGCACCGTGATATTGGGGTAGCCGGCGACCGCTGCGGTGCTGGAACTGCCGCCGCCGAAGGAATCGCCATTGATGTGGTCGGTGAGCCACGCGGGGCCTCCGGTGGGACCGACCAGCGCGTCGAGATTATTTTTGTCCATGGTGGCGTCGATGCCTTCTTTGCGGGCAAGCTGGCGATTTTTTGCCAACGCATCGATGTATTCCTGCGTGGTCAGCGGGCCCTTTTCTTCCGCTTTCAAGAACGTGTCCTGGCCGAAATATGGCATTTCCTTTTCGCGATGGCTCTCGTTAAAGTCGATGATATCTTTCAGCGTTTTCATCGGCGCATTGGTTCCGAGACGGAC
>Ga0185299_10005423_pt1 | contig 14389 bp, 12 predicted proteins | sample PaiPotPPA55metaG_FD_128002 | JGI IMG/M metagenome (GOLD analysis project Ga0185299, IMG submission 128002) | Iron sulfur acid spring bacterial and archeal communities from Banff, Canada, to study Microbial Dark Matter (Phase II) - Paint Pots PPA... ...
GTTGGCTCGTCTACGGCATCGGATTGCCGTCGATACCCGAGGTGGGAGCCGTATGCGGGAAAGCCGCACGTACGGATCTGTGCGGGGGGCGCGAGGTAACTCGCGTCCCTACCGCGAAAAGAACGTTTTCGGGTATAGATAGTCTTCCCCCGACTCATCGACGATGCGGAGCAGACCATGCTTTTCGGCGGCCGCATCGCGAAGCGCGACGTAAATTTTGCGCTTCTCCAGCGACGCAGGATAACCCTCGTTACGTTTTATGCATGTGCCGCAGGCGCGCCACCGACTGGACCCATTCCTTACTTCATCGGGGTCTGGGACACAGTTGCGGCGCTGGGGTGGAATCACTTTTTAATCGCCTGGCTCGTCCGAAAAATCAGAAATTCCGATCATCCGTTTGATATGCATTTTCCTAAGGATGTTCCCTACGCAAGACACGCGATGGCAATTGATGAATATCGCAAAGACTTCGTGCGCGTACCATGGGGCGGCTCCGGCACCGCTTCCTATGATGATCTTGATGGGCTTCAACGATTTGATCAGGTGTGGTTTGCGGGAAATCACTCCGACATTGGAGGAAGCTATCCGGAGAACGAGTCTCGCCTGTCCGACATAAGCTACAATGGATGACCGAACTGGTGACTGAGAAGCTCCCTATAGCAGGTAGAATCCAGATTCAGGCAGAGCTTCTGCAATGCTTTCCGGCTAGTGATGGGATGCTACGTGATGAGCTGATGGCCGGAGTCGGAGGTCATCATCTCCAGTTTTTCGTGCGGGGCGACAGAAAAGTTGATCCCGACGGAACCCTCCGCCCTACGGTCATTGATCGCCTAAAAATGAAATCTGTACGGAACTATGTGGGCTTTGGTCCTTACCGACCAAAATCCCTTGAAGGCCATCCAAAGGCCAAGGAATATTACGGCAATCAAGTTTTCGCGGCAGAGGTCACGCGAGACATTCAAACGACTGGATCACCGTATTGATTGGCGTTATACTTTCCAGAGATAGGGCTGGAGGGCTAGCCATGAGTTGGGCTGAGGCCATAGCGCCCCTGGCGGGCGCTCGCGTGCAAGCGGAAACTTTCGTCGCACTGCTAAAGCGGTACGGAAACAATGCGCAAATTGCGCATGGCCAACTCGAATACGCCAAAGCCAAGTCGGATTCTGACGCTGCGATTGCAGGGCTTATTATTGCACTTGCTACCAGAGATGCGCCTGGCAGCTTACCACTCTTGCAGACCAGAGTAAGTAGCAGCGCCAGCGCGCTTGCGGAACTTAGCAATTGGGTGAGCGACATTATCTCGACCTGTGTTCCATCTGGTCAAAGAGACGTTGCAGGGGCGCTTGCTAAAATTCTCGGAATTGAGCCTTTTGTGAAAGCAATCTCAGATGCAGTTGCAGCAGTCTATAATAATCATCGCAGCGACAATGCTCTTACGAGAAAAATCATTCAGACCGAGTTAGAGGGAGCAAAATGGCCCGATTTTGCCAAAGTACCGTCCGCGTCCTGATGCGACTGCCATCTCTGCGACCACTATAAATACAAGTGCCCGCCATGGCACAGTTCCTGTTCGAACATCCAACGCTAGTAGCCGATGCCGGCCTACACACCGGCACAATTAGGAGTACAGCTGTAGAGAGGGCAGGAACATTTGTTGTCACAGGGTCCGAAGATAAAACGGTACGAATATGGTCAGTAACGAATGGCGAATTATTGCGAACCGTCCGCATGCCTGCCGGTCCAGGTCCAGCAGGCAAAGTCTATTCCGTCGCGCTAAGCCCAGATGGTCAACTCATAGCCTCCGGAGGATGGACAAGCGGTGTTGCAGGTGAGGAGGCTGTTTATGTATTTGACCAGCTAGGATGCCTCGTAAAACAGCTAAGTGGGCTGCCCGATGTTACCCTTAAACTTGCATTTTCCGAGAATGGTCGCTTTCTTGCGGTGGCGCTCGGTGACTATAGCTTGCGCGTCTATGACAGGAATCAGGAATGGGTCGAGGTATTTTGTAGCAGTGATTATGGAGACGAAGTCTATGGACTTGCATTCTCCGCAGACGGGCACCTTGCCGCGACTTGTTATGACGCAAAAATAAGGCTTTATTCTCCCGACTTCGAGTTAGTGGTTCCACCAAAAGCTGTGATGCTAGGGGAAAGGCCCCATGACATCGAGTTCAGCCCTACCCACAACGTGCTTGCGGTGGGTTATGCCGATGCCGCGGCAGTAGAATTCTTAGATGGAGATAGTCTGGAAACAATGGATGTCGTTAGCTCCGGAGCAATTTCCAATTTTCTCCCGCGAGTAGGTTGGGCAAAAGACGGCGAGAGGCTTTTTGCGGGTGGCGAGGGCAAAACTGTTTTTTCATGGAATCGAGTTAATGGCGAGCAGTCCCAATTGTTATGCGGTACTAAAGGCAGATTGACGAGTCTACATTGTTTGTCGGATGGAGGATTACTAATTACGACGGACGACACACTGATCAAACGTATTGACAGAGACGGACGGGATACCTGGACGAAGGGGGCTTCCCGAGGAGAGCTTGGGATTGGCAATCTGGCGGTGTCATGCGACGGCACAATAATTGATTTCGCGTTTGACGATAGCGGGAACGCTCGGCGGCGATTTGATTTGAGCATACCGAATTTGATCATCGATCCACCTAAGGACCTTCGGACTTTACTGCCGAAGCAGGACGATCGACGAATCGAGCGGCGCCCAGGTAAATTTTTAGTAGACGGCACTGTAATATCCCTTGATGAATCCGAATGGCCGCGAATGTGGGCAATGAGTCACGACGGCTGCCGGTTCGTCTTCGCAGGCAAATGGACAATTCGAGGTCGCGACGCGAACCTTAAGCCGCTTTGGCGGCGTGACGGCCCTGGTTCGGTTTGGGCAGTGAATATTACCGGCAACAATCGATTCGTAATTGCCGCATATGACGACGGTACTATCCGGTGGCATGAGATGGATAGCGGCCGTGAATTGCTGGCCTTGATGTTGTTACCCTCTTCAGATGAAGAGAACTGGGTTGCTTGGACGCCTGAAGGATACTACGCGACTACAGTTGGAGCCGTTGGTGTACTGCAGTGGCACATCAATCAGCCTCAGGCGATGAGTAGGACGGTGCGTGCATCTGATGTAAGGAAGCTGAACCTCCCTGAAGCTTTGCTACTGACATTGCAAGCGGGGGGTGTAGGCGCACTTGCAATCAGGCACGCAAATGCAGCCCGTAAAGAGGTGCAACGAGTCACGGGATCAATCAAAGCTCCTGGGATGCGGTTGCATTTGCTAGCTATCGGCGTTAGCCAATACGATACTGCTAAGAATTTGGCCTTAAAGTTCGCCGCCAAAGATGCGATGGACGTAGTTACTCTTATAGTCAAGACCCAAAATATCCAGGGTCCGTATCGAGGTAGCGGCGGCCTGTATGCCGATGTCAAGCCCCGCCTCTTGCTGGACGCTGCGGCCTCCAAAAAGGAGATTTTCAAAGCGTTAGCTGCGTTACAGCGCGGGATAGCTCGGGACGACACCGCGATCATCATGTTTGCCGGGCACGGAATGATGATTGCCGGGGAGTTCTATCTGTTGCCCTCTGATGTCGATGTTACCGAAGGTCCTACTACCATCAAGGCCAGCGCAATTTCTGCGATTGAACTTCAGAAAGAAATTGAACCTATAGCCCACCTTGGGCGTGTTCTGGTTCTACTCGATGCTTGCCATTCCGGTGCGTTCGCGTTCGATAATTCAATGCGTCCGAATGCGGATGTTCTTCTTCGCGAGATGATGGCGTCAGGCAATCTTACAGTGCTGACCTCGTCCCGCGGTACTCAGACCTCCCGGGAAGACGAATCTTGGCAGAACGGCGCGTTCACTAAGGTATTTCTTGAAGCATTGTCCACCGCCGGCGCTGATACAGATCACAACGGTGTAATCACAATGAATGAACTGTCAGGTTATCTTTTCGACAACTTACCAATGGTTTCAGATGGAGCCCAAGAACCAGGTATTTTCTTGAGCTTCCAAAATGATTTGTTTGTTACTGGATTGAGCGCCGCGGAAGTTAAGCCGACATTATAGACCCGCGCGGGCTCGCGAGCCGAATCGGATAGTGGAACAGTACGAGCGAATTCTTCGCGAACTCGCTTGCAGATGGGTCGATGCGTCCGTTCTTGCCCGCCCTCGTCGCAGCCCTACGACTCGATTTTGTCTGATCGTGGTCTCGGACAGCTTATCTTAGTCTAGGTAACCTCAAAACTATGATCCTTTGAACTTTGAACTGCCGCAAGCGTTTTCCGCTCCTCGGCGTCTTGCTAGGCCACCGACCAAAGGGATCACACGATCCGAAACGCCCATCCCCCCGTATCCCGGGTCCCGAACGAAGAAACTTCGAGTTTTGCGCCTACAGTGTGATCACAATGAGAGGCGCAGAACCTATTTGATTCGGGGAGCTTGATCAGCGCATGTAATGTCGATCACGATCAGCCCGAACTACCTCGCCTTGCTTTCGAGCATGCACAGCACGCACTCGATGGTGCCTTTGAGCTATTGTGTGCTTTGGCAAGCCGTGAGAGACATTAATTTTCTTTATCGTCTGCAACCTAAGCGAGTCGGCCGTAGCTGTCCCGATGCCGCACAAGGCCAGCGTTGTGGCAAGAATTGCGATGCGTCCCCACATGTGACACCCCCCGTTAGAGCCGACACAAAATTGCCACGGGAATAATGGATTGCGCAACGTGCGCTGTTTAGCAAATTGGTGATTATTCTTCAGCGCGGCAAAATTGTCACGAGGGCAGCATCAACCTCTCATGAGGGTCATCGATCAGCCGATGAGTTTGACGGTACACTTATCGGTTGAACTCTTGTCTTATTGCGCTCCATAGTATCTTTCTTTATGGTCGGAACCGTCAGATCTATGAATTTTGGAATTGTCACAGATCGTTTTGGCTCCTCGGCCCTTGCCAGGCTGATGCCCACAAGCGTTACCGCCGCCGCGATTGCGTATTGTCCCCACATGGCTTCCCCCGATCGATACCCGCGACTCTGGACGAAGATTATGATTATAACTAGGCGTAAAGATGCGGTTTCTGGGTCGGTGGGAAATACCGTGCATCCAACTCGTCCGGGCGGCTCCCCGCGAATGTAAGCTGAACACGGATCACGCGTAGACACAGCGCGCGCGATGACGGTGCGGGACACTTCCTCAGGAGTGCAACGCATGCCGCGACTTTGACCAAAGTCGTTAACGCCGCGCTCCTCTTTTGCGCATTCGCAGTGGAGCGGCAGTAAGCCGGCACATCTTGTAAGTTTCGAGGAGCGCACGGAGAGATAGAACGCCGACCTGGTATTCCGATGCCATGCGCCCTCACCGCCGAAACTTTCTTACGGCGGGCCAATGCTTTCTCAGTGAGCGATAGACAGGTGCAAGTCATTGAAGGCGCAGCTCTTGCCCGTTCACCGAAATGCCCGCTGGGTCGGTTCGGACCCGGAACGACACAGTTCAGCAGAGACCGGCCGCCGATTTGAACCAAGTCTCCTATTTGCGCGACCAATCCAGTAAGAACTATGATCAGAGATTGGACCAGGGTTCCGTGCTAGGGGGCGTCAGGCGTGCACAAAGCGCTTGGGCTCCACAGCCATGTCGGTTTGCTGCGCATGCTAATGATTAGGGTTTGCGTCGCTTCACTATTCCCATTCAGCGGTTTTTGAACCGTCCGGACTCGCTCCTTTGCAGGCGCGGGCGGGTCCGCGCGAACGGCGCCATCCAACGTCCGGAGAATATCCCATGAGTGGGCCACGTTATGACCGCATCCCGGCGGGCACGGCACTCGCTCTGATTGTAGCCGCTCCGTTCGTCGGCATGACGCGGAGCGTCGACGCCGGCGAAAGCGCGACCAAGCTGCCGGCCGTGGCCGTGGCAGCTACTACCCATGCTGAGCAAGGTTCAATACGGGCTCCTGCTATTGCATCTGTACCCTCACCCCCACCTGCCCCAGCGCCTGCGGATATGTCGGCCGCCGCTCCTCTCAGCAGTCCCGATTCGGCAGCGCCAACGCAGCAGACTGTCACGCCCGATCCTCTCGCCTCGCTCTTACCTGGCGACCGCGTGATTGCCGAGAAGATACGTTTTCTTTTTGCAACCAAGGCTGATAAGATCTTTGTTAACAAAAAAGAGCGCGCCGCTGCGGAAGCGTTCTATCGGCAGCGCAATCTCAAGCCGCTTTGGCTCGATGAGGGTGTCGAGAATACGCGTGCCCAATCGACCATCGCGCGGATCAAGCACGCCGATGCAGACGGCTTGGACGCTAGCGAATATGCAACCCCGATTTTTTCTAGCCTTGCTTCCGATGCACTGGCAGAAGCGGAGCTCAAGCTCACCCACACGGTGCTGATCTATGCGCGCCATGTGCAGGCCGGCCGCTTCCCGTACTCGCGCGTGAGCCGCAACATCGAGTTGCCGCAAGCACCGCCTGATCCCACGGAGATCCTGCACAGCATTGCCGAAGCCCCGGATGCTAGCAAAGCACTCGACGCGTTCAGTCCGCAGCACAAGCCGTATCAGAAACTCAAGGCAGCTTTGGCTGATCTGCGCAGTAAGTCCGGAGCAGCGCAAGCGGAAGCTGCACGGCAGGTCGAGACCGTGATTGCGAACATGGAGCGCTGGCGGTGGTACCCCCGCGACCTTGGTACCGCGCACGTGGTTGCCAACCAGCCTGACTTCACGCTCACCGTGATGCACAACGGCATTCAGGTGTGGACCACGCGCATCGTGATTGGCAAGCCCAGCATGCCAACGCCGCTCTTGAGCGAGACTATGAAATACCTCACGATCAACCCGACGTGGCACGCGCCGCCGTCAGTCGTGCACAACGAATACCTGCCGGCGCTGGCGCAGGACCCCACCGTGCTGTCCCGCATGGGACTGCGGGTGAGCTATAACCGCGGAAATGTCGAGATCACCATGCGGCCGGGTGACAACAATCCGCTCGGGCGCATCCGATTCAGCTTCCCCAACGACTTTCTTGTCTATCAGCACGACACGCCGGACAAGTACATGTTCGCGCACGAGGTACGCGCCGATACCCACGGCTGCATGCGGGTGCAGGATTCCGACAAATACGCCGAGGTTTTACTCGATATCGCGCGTCCTGGCGAGCACTGGACGGCGGAGCGCATCAAGGGAATGTTTGGCCATAGAGAGCAGGAAATTCAACTCGAGCAGGCGCAGATCTGGGTGCACCTGACCTATCAGACAGCCTTCGTCGATAACGCCGGCAAGCTGCAAATGCGCCGCGACATCTATAATCTCGATAGCCGCACACTGGCGGCGATCAAAGGAAGCGCGGCATTGTCGCCCTCTCGTAGGAGCGCAAAGAAGGACAAGTAGCATCATCGAACTTTCGCGCACCTCTTCGGCCTTTCGATCGATATCCTACAAGACGCCGAGCTACATGCCGGCTTATGCGCAACCGCTGAGGCTGGTGTAAAGCGTTTCGACCCTGGCTGGTAACCGTCAACTAAAAAAAGCGCCCGCCGAGGCCGCATTCTCGGAACGCAAGTCCGAAATTCGTATGCAGGATGTGGCAGTCGGAAGACGCGCCCAGCCCTCAGCGGTGGCGGTAAAGGCTAGCTTAGTTAAGCTAGATTCCATGCGGAAATGATAGAAAACGAGCGGCTCGGCCATCTTGGTGCCCGGCCGCAGTGATTCTCCTTTGTGAGCTTTTCGTGGGAAAACCCTGATCGGAGCACTCATCCCGACCCGCGGGATAGACCGATATTAGCGCGAGCATTGAGCCCACATAGGACTTGTCCAGCAACTCTTGTCCCGACGGTCACGCAGCAATCTGTCGCTTGATGCTCTTTAGCAGGCTGCTTACAAACTCGCTCCACTTGTCCATGCCGGCGCGTTTTTCGGGCATATACGTCCAGCGGTCGTAAACCTTCGAACTGACATCCTGGAGCGCATGGTTTTGGATGCGATCCCGGATTTCCTTCGGCACGCCGGCTTTGCCAGCAAGCGTTTTCCACGTGCGTCGTAAATCCCGGTTAGTCACGACGGGAATGATGCCGCGCTCGCGCTGGCGCCACATGAAGCTGTAGATTGTGCCGTGACTCACCGGCTTCGATGGGTCCATAGCAGACGGGAAGAACCAGCCGTATTCGTTCACATTAACGGATTGGATAAGCTCGGCGGCACGGGCCGGCACTGGAATGGCATGCGGGCGGCCGTTCTTGGTCTTTGACCAGTCGATGATGCGCTCAGCTGCATCCCACTGATCAATGTGCAGCCTCGCGATCTCTTGGACGCGCTGCCCGGTGAGCATCAGAACGCGCACCGCGCGGGTATACGGCGGATGCACGGGAGCATCAGGGCATTCGAGCCACCGATAGAGCCGGACGAACTCGTCCTCGTCGAGCCAGCGGGTGTCACGAACTTTGGGCTCTGTGGGGATATTGGCCGCGGGGTTGTACAGGAACTTGAAGCGGCGCGGCGAGGTGCTGCGATAGTCGAGTTCGGATTTTAGCCCCCACGAATACGCCGAGTGGATATAGCTACGCACATGGTCTGCGAGCGCTCGCGTACCGCGCTCATAGATCGGACGCAGCACGCCGAGCACACCTCCGGGACGATATCGCGCGCTAGCCGATTGCGCCCGAGGACGCGCGCGTCCCCGGCAACCTCGATGCTGCGACGCTTCAAGATCACGTCCGCGAAATCCCGCTGAAAGGTCGCGCGGGCGTCCGCAAGCGAAAGGGCAGGGTAGGAGCCGATCTTGGACTTGGTGCGCCGACCATCGCGCCACTGCTGGGCTATCCATTCCGCCATGACGCGCTTGGGCATGGGCCGCAGAAAGAGCACTAGGCGCCCGGTGCCGCGGCCTTCGCCGTCGCTTTAAGGTCTCCTGCTTGCGGGTCTTGTCCACGCGCTTGAGCGCCTGGCGGATCGCACCGTCGCTAAGTGCTGACATTGATCAGCTCCCGTTTACTGCGGTCGGTTTGGGAGCTGCAACTGAGGTCGGCAACAGCTCTGACCAGGCGATCAGGAGGCTATACCGCCCTCAGTGGAAAAGCCGGAAGAATGTATTGATCAAGCGGGATTTATCGTGATTGACGGTGAACGAAAATGACGAGTGGGATGATTGTGCATCATCCCAGTTCCGACCCGCATGGGCGATAGCCGGACGATGTCAAGCATCGTTGGGCATCAACGTCTCGCAGGTCCTTTTTCAGGATCTTGCCGTAGTTGCTCTTCGGCAGCTCGGGCACAAACACGTAGTCCCTGGGGCGTTTGAACCGTGCGATTTTCTGCAGGCATAGTACATCGAGCTCATTGCGCGGGACCGCTCCCACGACATAGGCGACGACGATCTCGCCCCATTCCGGATCGGGTCGGCCGATGACCGAGACCTCCCGTACGCCGGCGTGCTGCAGCAGTACCTCTTCCACTTCCCGCGGATAGATATTCGAGCCGCCGGAGATGATGAGGTCCTTGGAGCGGTCTTTGAGGAAGAGATAGCCGGCCGAGTCGAAGGCCCCGATGTCGCCGGTGTGCAGCCAGCCGCCTTTCAAGGCGGACGCCGTGGCCTTGTCGTCGCGCCAATAGCCGGTCATGACCGGGTCGCCACGGCACAGGATCTCCCCGCTCTCATCGGCGGCACAGGGACGGTCCTCGCCATCGGCGACCATGACCTCGACGCAGGTGAACGGCCGGCCGGCCGACGCCAGACGCTCCATCCAACGCGGATAATCGCGATCGGCGATGTCCTGCATCGAGAGCGTCGAGATCGTCATCGGGCACTCGCCCTGGCCGTAGATCTGGGCAAAACGCGGCCCGAACCGATCGACGGCCCTGCGGATGTCCTCCACGTACATGGGCGCGCCGCCCCAGACGACGGCCTGGATATTTTCCGGATTGCATTCATAACGGCAATCGACCAGCCGTTTCACCATGGTCGGCGCCGCGAACAATGAGATGCGCGGCCGCTTGGCGATCAGTCGCAGAACCTCCTCGGCCTCGAAGTCGCCCGACTCCGGGATGATCTGAAGCCCGAGGCGGGCAACATGCGCCATCAGATAAAGCCCCGAGCCGTGGCTCATGGGCGCCGCGTGAAGGATCGCATCGCCGGGGACGAGCGGGTTGACCTCGGTCGCATAGGCATGGCTGGTCCAATGCAACACACGGTGCGTGAGCATGGCGCCCTTGGGCCGGCCGGTGGTCCCCGACGTGTAGAACAGCCAAGCCAGGTCGTCCGCTGCGCGGGCGTGGGGCACGACTGCGTCCGCCTGCGCCAGCCGTTCATAGTCGGTGCCGTCCATGGCAATAAGGCGATCGAGCGTGCTTGGTGCGCATGCGGCGATGTCGGCATCGAGGCCCGGCGAGGCGAAGCAGGCGCGGGTGCCGGCGTGCTCGAGGATGTAGGCGAGCTCTGCCGGGTGCAGCTTGGCGTTGACCGGCACCGCGACCAGGCCGGCATGCCAAGTCGCATAAAGCGTCTCGAGAAAGCCCACGCTGTTCTTGGCCACGATCGCCACGCGATCGCCGGGCTGCAAGCCAAGGCGCGCGCGCAGGCCGCCCGCGATGCGCGCAACGCGCCCTGCAAACGCGGAATAGCTCAACGCGGTACGCTCGCCGACCGCGACCGCCGGGCGTTCGGGATGGGCCTTCCCAGCACGTTCCAGCCAGAGCGCCAGGTTCATCGATCACCGCCCAGTCTGTAGGGTGGGCCAAGGCGCGCGCAGACAAGTATACGCAGTCTGCGCAAGCTTGACTGCGCCGCGCCGTGCCCACGCGGGCCAATCGGCTTGTTGCAGCTTTGGGACCTGGTAGATCATACTCCTGCTCCATGTCCCGATACCGTCGTGCATACGTCCAAGGCGGCGTTTTCTTCTTTACTGTCACGCTCGCCGATAGATCGAGCGACGTTCTTGTACGGCACATTGATCGACTTCGACGGATCTACATGTCTGTTCAACAGCGGCGTGCATTCCAAACGGTTGCGGTTTGCGTATTGCCGGACCATCTTCATGCGCTCTGGTTGCTGCCTCCGGGTGATTCCGATTTTCCATTACGCTGGAGTTTGATCAAAGCTGGATTCTCTCGGGGGCTTCCCTGGTCTGTGGAGCGCAGCTCCAGCAAGGTGGAGCGCCGGGAGCGGGGAATTTGGCAGCGCCGATATTGGGAACACGCGATTCGCGACGATGCCGACTTGGAGCGGCATGTCGCCTACATTCACTTCAATCCCGTTAAGCATGGGCATGTGTCCCAGGTTTGCGATTGGCCGCACAGCAGTTTCCACAGCTATGTCGCCCGTGGGCTGCTGCCGCGGGACTGGGGTGGGCACGTGGGCGAAATTTCAGGCGCTTTCGGCGAATGATCGCGTCACACGTGGGCACGGCGCGGCGCAGTCAAGCTTGCGTAGGCTGCGTAGACTTGTCTGCGCGCGCGCCTTTGCCCACCCTACAGGTCCATTCAAGCAGAACGCGCAGGAGCCCTGCCATGTCGAAGCAACCGCCCAGCGACGACAGTGTCGGCCGCATGCATTTCCTGTTGACGCTGCGCCAACGCGGGATCGCGGATGCGGCGGTGCTGCGCGCCATGGACCAGGTGCCGCGGGAGCATTTCGTCGATAACGAGTTCAACGACAGCGCCTATGCAGACCAGGCGTTGCCGATCGCCTGCGGACAAACGATCAGCCAGCCCTACGTCGTTGCCTACATGAGCGAGCAACTCAACGTCGCGCCGCGCCACAGGGTGCTGGAAATAGGCACCGGTTCAGGTTACCAGGCCGCCATTCTTTCGCGCCTCGCGCGCGAGGTAGTCACGGTCGAGCGCTACCGCACGCTGGCAGAGACCGCTCGCGCCCGATTGGCGAGCCTGGGCTATGACAACATCGATGTGCGCGTCGGTGATGGTTTCGCCGGCGTTCCCGACAAGGTTCCTTACGACCGCATCATGGTAACGGCAGCAGCCGAGAGCATTCCCGAGGAGCTCCTCGGGCAACTTGCGGAAGGCGGCATCATGCTGCTGCCGCTTGGACCGCACAGCCGCTCGCAGCAGCTCGTCAAGCTCAAGAAAACCGCAACCGGTGTCGAACGGGAAGATCTGATCGGGGTGCGGTTCGTCCCGCTTCTGCCCGGACGTGCGCGCGAGCTATGACGCGGGTACAGGGGTCCTTTGATGACTGTCGTTATGGACTGCGTATTACGTCCACCAAGCGGCGAATCCCGATTGTGGGCGGACCGACATTGTGAATCACATGATCAGCTTGGCAGGTATCCTTAAGGTTCGCCGAGCGCGCGACCCTCGTGGCGACATCGCCATCGCTGCCTCGGTCTCGCGTTGCGAGCCGCGCGGCGAGAATGCGTTGCGGCGCGGTGATCAGCACCACCGAAACAGCGGCATACCGCCGTTTCGCGTGATCTGTGACGGTGCGCGAGACGTTGCAGACGACCGTTCGGCCGAGGCGAATGTCGTCGTCGATCGAGATGGGAACACCGTAGCGATGGCTGTGGGCTTCCCACCAGAGCGCAAAGCTTCCCTCCGCCGCTACGCGGTTGAAAGTCTCGAGATCGACCGCGTCATGGTCCTCATAGGCTGAGGATGGTCGCGTGACCACGCGCCGCGGGAAGATGACGGCGGGCGCGTCTGCGCATTCCAGCCGGGCACCGCTGATCAAGGTGTCCTTGCCGGCGCCGCTTGGTCCCACGACCAGCACCAGCCGTCCCGGTCCGATGCGGTAGGCCGCCGCTTCGCTCTGGGCGAGCGCTTCCATTTCCCGTTACGCCACCCTGCTGCCAAGCTGCCAGACCGTGCGCACCACCGGCAACCGCTCCACCGTACGCACGCGGATCAGATCGGCGCGCTTGCCGACTGCGATCTCTCCGCGATCGTCGAGGCCGATTGCCTGCGCCGGGGTCTTTGTGACCGCGCGGACGGCCGCAACAAGGCTGACGCCTGGAACGATGTCGGGAAGCTGCAACGCCGCGAGCAGCAGGCTCGCCGGCATGTAGTCGGACGAGAGCACATCGAGCGCGCCTATCTTGGCAAGCTCCGCGGTGGCGACGTTGCCGGCATGGGAGCCGCCGCGCACGAGATTTGGCGCGCCCATCAGCACCCGGATTCCGGTGGTATGCAGCGCCTGCGCAGCCTCGATGGTGGTCGGAAACTCGGCGATCGCGACGCGATCCTGGACCGCCTGCTCCACGTGCTCCAGCGTGGTGTCGTCGTGGCTTGCCAGAGGTACATCATGCTTGCGCGCGAGCGCGACCAGGTTGCGATAGTTCTCGGCTGCATAGGCGGCCTGGTACGCGATGCGACGCGCGAACAGCCCATCGAGCTGCGCATCCGTCAGGCTGGCGTTTTTGCCGCGGTAGTAGTCGCGAAGCTTCTGCTCGTCGCGGAACTGCCGTTGTCCGGGGGTATGGTCCATCAGCGACAGCAGCCGGACGTCGCTGCGCCCGATAAGCTCGGTCGCTTCCGCAACCACGTTGGGCATCGGCACTTCGCAGCGCAGGTGCAGGAAATGGCTCACGCGCAGCATGCCGGTCTCGCGCGCTTCGGCAATGGCCTGCGCGAGGACAACGGCCTCGCCATCGACGTCCTCGGCTCCGTCCTCGCTCCACACGCGCAGGGAATCGAGAACGGTGGTAATGCCGCTGGTCGCGAGCTGACCATCGAACGAGACGACCGCGGCCCGCGGATGCCAGCGCACATTAGGTCTCGGTGCATAGTGGGCATCGAGATGGTCGGTGTGGAGCTCGATCAAGCCCGGCATGAGAAGGTCGCCCCCGAGGTCCTCACCGCGCTCGGGCGCGCGACCCTCGCCGATTTCGATAATCATGCCGTCAGCGACGGCGAGCCAGCCCGGATCGAGGATGCAATCGGCGAGCATCAGGCGGGCATTGGTGAGCACGCACTCGCGCTGGGTCTTCATCTCCGTTCCCTCACGCTGCCGCTGCGAATTGCGTCATGTCGATGACGCAATCGGCGATCCGGCCGCGAATGGTCTCGTCGTGGATGACAGCGACGATGGCTGTGCCCCGGTTTTTTTTCTCGGCGATGAGCCCGGCGACCGCTGCGCAGCTCTCGGCGTCGAGGGATGCTGTCGGCTCGTCGAGCAGCAGGATCGGCAGCTCCGGCAAAAATCCGCGGGCGATGTTGACCCGTTGCTGCTCGCCCCCGGAGAAGGTTGCCGGCGGCAGGCCTTGCAGCGACCGCGGAACGTTGAGCCTGTGGAGCAGCTCGGCTGCGCGTGTGCGGGCGTCCTCGCGGAGGGAGCCGTTGCAAACCAGCGGCTCGGCGACGACGTCGATGGCGGCTACGCGCGGCACCGCCCGCAGGAACTGGCTTACATAACCGATGCTGTTGTTGCGCAGCGCCAGCATGCGCCGTGGC
>Ga0185299_10005426_pt1 | contig 14382 bp, 13 predicted proteins | sample PaiPotPPA55metaG_FD_128002 | JGI IMG/M metagenome (GOLD analysis project Ga0185299, IMG submission 128002) | Iron sulfur acid spring bacterial and archeal communities from Banff, Canada, to study Microbial Dark Matter (Phase II) - Paint Pots PPA... ...
CCGACAAGAGCACAGTCGCCTGTTTTCGCGCCTCACGGCACACCAGATACGCCGTGATGATCGCCGGATCGGCCGTAGGCTCATCCATGTGCCAGGTCAAACTCGGCAACAGATCGACCACATCGGGTTCGACCACGATCTCATGGTGCTCGCAGCCCAGCTTTCGTGCGAGGCGCTGCGGAACACCGGGATCGTCAATCGTCGTCTCGCCGACGCGATATTTTTCGGGAAACGTAATCGTGTAGGTCCGCACTGGCTGCTTGCGCGCCATGGCCGCGACCATCGCAGCAACGATACTCGATGAATCCAGCCCCGCACTCAGAAAGGCGCCGATCGGAACATCGCTCACCATCTGTTGCTCGACCGACGCGCAGAACCTCTCGCGGATCTCATCCGCCAGATCGTCTTCTGTTCGTTCGAAGCGATGTTCCGCCGGAGGGAACGTTAAATCCCAGTACTGTTCGAGCTTGAACTCGCCGCGTTGCCAGATCGCGTAATGGCCAGCCGGAAGCTTGCGGATTCCCTCGAACATCGTCAGCGGATCGGGCACCCAGAGAAACGTCAGGTATTGATCGAGCGCTTCCATGTTCATGCTCGCTTCGATTCCTGGCACTTCGAGCAGCGCCTTGACTTCGGAAGCGAAAGCGAGTTTCCCGCCGCGCTCGCAGTAGTAAAGCGGCTTAATTCCGAAATGATCGCGAGCCAAAAATAATTTCGGCGAAGCACCACGCAAGTCGCAGATCGCGAGGGCAAACATGCCATTCAGCCGGTTCAGGCATTCTTTAAGGCGGTCGGGGCCATATTCTTCGTAGAGATGAACGATGACTTCGGTGTCGGTGTGCGAGCGAAAACGATGCGCATTGGATTTGCCCTCGAGCTCGCGGCGCAGATCGGCGAAGTTGTAGATCTCGCCATTGTAGGTGATCCACACCGTCCCATCTTCGTTGCTCATGGGCATGTGACCATCGGGCGAGAGATCGAGGATGGCAAGACGGCGGCTTCCCAGTCCGATGTATCCCCCATCGGGTAAATGCCGCTCCCAGAGCCCGGAGTCGTCGGGACCGCGGTGGGTCTGCACGTTCGTCATCTGGACGAGCGTCTCCGCGTCGCCGCAGTTCACGAGTCCGCTGATGCCGCACATGAGCTCACTTCCTCCCGGTCCGCAGCTCGTAGATTTTAGCTTTAATGTGAAAGAACTGGATGCCTTGCATCGCGCAGTAGATCAAGCCCGGGACACCGTCAAGAAATCCGAGGCTTAATACGTACTTGTAAAAGAAGAACAGGAGCGGCGACCCGGGCAGCCCAAAAAAATGGCGCCGGAACCATCTGCGGCGTTGCGCTTGCGTTCCCCAAAGGGAAGGTTGAATGTCCTCCCCGCTGCGGTTGCCATCAAGCCAGACGCGCGCCTCCCAATTCGAGTACTCGTTGTGCTTCTGGATGTAACGCGACAAGGACTCGACGTTGTGATGGATGAGCGGTTGAATTAGCTTATGCGCTGCTCCCGTCACGACGACGTGTTCATGGACTTCCATGTCGGCCATGCTCGCATCCTGATCCTGCAGGCGGCATTCGAAGCGCCCGAGTCCCTTTCGGAACAAGGACAGCTTCCAGAAGCTTGCTGCGCAATGTCGCAGTCGACGCCCAAGAAAATACATCTGCAAGGCAATGAAATAGCCATTCGTGTGGGGATCCTGAATCGCCTTTTGGATCTCGTCCGCGAGCTCGGACGTCAGAACCTCATCGGCATCGAGAAGCAAAATCCAGTCGTAAGCCAGGGGCAGCGTGTCCATTGCCCACTGGCGCTTCTTCGGCCAGCCTCCCGCATAATGGAACTGGACAACCTTGGCGCCATGAGATTGAGCAATGATGGCGGTGTCGTCCGTACTCTTCGAATCGATGACATAGACTTCGCCGACGGACTTCAGCGCCTCCAGGCAACGCCGAAGGTTATGCGCCTCATTGCGGACGGGAATAATTACGGACAGGGGGAGCACCGCCGAGGCTGCCCTCGATCCCGATACTTCAGTTTCTGGTTTCGATTCGATCACGTCTGTCCCGGTAGAAGGTTGTCCTATCTTAGCCTCCAGCGCCCAGTTTTCACAAAGACGGCTGTGCTAGTATCGCTCTCGGAACTATGTCCTGAACTATGTCCCGAACTACGTCCCAAGCCTCGCCAGTCCCGGGTTTTAAAGAGCCTGGGTCAAACGAACACGGGTTAAAAGAAGAAGTACGGGATTTCTGGAATGCCGATCCCTGCGGCTCGCGCTATCTGGGCGATCGCGCCGACTTCGGGGCACACGCCCGGGCGCGCTACCAACTGGAACCCTACATCCACGAATTTGCCGCATTCACCCAATCTAGCGGTCAACGCGTGCTTGAGGTCGGAGTAGGCATGGGCGCCGATTATCTGGAATGGTTAAAGGCCGGGGCGCAGGCGACCGGCGTGGATCTGTCGAGCGCCTCGCTCGAGCAGGCGAAGCGGCGCTGCGAAATGGCCGGTTATGCGTCCGATTTGCGCGTCTCCGATGCCGAGCACCTGCCGTTTCCAGACAACACTTTCGACATCGTGTACTCCTACGGTGTGATGCACCACAGTCCCGACACACCGCAATGTATCCGCGAGGCTTGGCGAGTTCTCAAGCCTGGAGGGGCACTCCGTATCATGATTTACCATCACCCGTCGCTCACCGGATTCATGCTCTGGCTGCGCTACGGGTTTCTGCGTGGTAAATCGTTGCGTAGATCCGTTCATGATCATCTGGAAAGTCCGGGCACCAAGTCCTACACCCAGGAAGAAGCGCGCGCCCTGTTGCGGGCATTCGAGCAAGTCGAGTTCCGGCAGGCCTTGAGTCCGGGAGACCTGCTATTGAACGAACCCTCGGCGCGCTTTCAAGGATTGATGTACCGGATCATCTGGCGCCTGTATCCGCGATTTCTCATCCGCATGTTTGGAGATAAGTGGGGATTGTTCCTTTTGATTGCCGCCCGCAAACCGGCGGCCCGATGAGACAGATTCTGTCCGCACCACTGCTTCAGCACAAACAGCGACCATGGCCGCGACCATGAAGTTTCGCCCGCCAGAAATCGATTCCACACATCTTGTACGGCGCTGGCGGTGATAGAAGTCTGATCCCAATACTCGAATCGCAAAGGTATAGAGTTTTTCAGATTTCGACCGACGTTACGCCAACGTGGGCGGAGCCCACGTGATTTTTTGGCCCATAAAAAATCTCTGACTCTTTTTTGTTTTCGTCCCAATTTTTTCTCACAATAATCGAGCACCGCTTAACCGATCTGAAGCGGCCAAACACTGTACCGGAGCTGTCAATCACTGCCACTATCAGCGGCTAGAGAAAGTGGCTCATGAGACCGCTCGGCTGTTGCTCGCGCTTGCTCCAGACGTTCCACTCTCTTCTGGAGGTCCGCAGTTTGGAACTCTTCCAATAGAACGCGGGACATGCTGGTCAACGCCATCGCGAACCGTGGATCCAACTTTTTGGCGCGCACGTCGACCATGCCTTGGCCCATCACGTTCTTAACATCTTCCGCCGTTGATGGCAGGGTGATGTTGACGGGCTCCGTTTCTATGTAATGACGGTTTTTCAGCCCGCCCATTCGGGCCCAGCTCGGCGGCCCGCTCAGGGTCTCCGTGCAAAGCACAGAATTGCGTCCCTATCACCACCGATGCCCGGCATTCATTGCCGAGCTTCGTTTTCGAAAGCATCATGAGGAACCCTCGTACGAGAAGAGCTCGCATGAAACCGTCTCCCTAATCGCACCGCGAACTACATCGCCACTTTCTCGACCGTGATAATTGGCAATGCCAGTGGTGAGGACCCGAAAGAATCTACAGGTTCATCACAAAGAATTCCGGAGTCATTCAGGGGACGACAGTGAGAACAACGTGATCACTCTCTGTCCTGAGTGTCACATGCGGGCTCATCGCTAATTCTGAACTTGTGCTCAACGCGGACGATGTTCGCACCGAGCTTGAAACTTGAAGGTCCATTCTCATTTAGCACCCATGACAGATGTCAAAGTCATCGAGTCTTAGCAGAGGGCATACAATGAACGCCGTCCAACCTTGGGAGGATTAATATCCACAGAGTGGCTTAAAATTCAACTTGGAACTGTCAAAAGAATATCGAGCAGAATCAATCCAGCATGACAAATGGTCGTGCGCTCGGAGCTAATTTTCTTGTTCCATTCGGGGAGGAGCGGTTGCGGATGCGAAGTCTAGCTTTTGTTCTTGTTCTGCTGTTGTTGGATGGTGTCGGCCGAGTTCATTCCGCCAGCCTCACAACCGAAGTGGTACTGCCCAACCAGTTAGGGTCAGGAGTTGCGAACACATCCACCTGCCAGAACCGAATGTCGACCGGGGCTTCATGTGACGGCGGCAGTCCAGCAGGAATCACTTACGCGAGAACGTCGCAGAACTGGTCACAGACTTCAACCGTGGCGATGACGGGTGGAACTCCGGTCTCGTCCTTTACGCTGACGCCCTGCCCGGCAGGCGTCGACTACACCTCCGGCGCTGGCTATCAGGTATATATCGCCGACGGTGCGTCCAGCGAAGCGGTTAGCGTCACCGGAGGTGCAACCGGATCGGGCAACTGCACGATTGCTTTCACGCCCTTCTTCAGCCATCCCCTTGTCACTTCCTATACCATCGGCTCGGCGTCGTCGGGCATTCAGGAAAGCATCAACTCAGTATGCGGAGTGAATTCGTCTTACACCCAGAACGGATTCTGCAACGTCACAATTCCAGCCAACGGCTTCAGTTTCTCGCTTAACACCTATACGATACAGGGAACGATCGTGTTTCATGGAGCGCATGGGACACTAAGTGGATACGGTTCTTCGCTCGCCTGTATTGGCCGAGGGCCATGTCTTCAAATCGGGGATCGGCTTTCTTCCAGTCACTCGGTAAGCAATGCCATCAAAGGTATAAATTTCCGAACCTCCACGGACTTTTCTGCTAATTCCGCCTATGCAGGAGTTGCCATTACTAACACGCAAGCCACTGGCGGATTCAAGATCATTACGACCGCAACCGCGCACCACTTTCGTCCTGGAGATCTTGTAACTATTCAGTTCATAGATGATAGAAGTTATCAAGGCGATGCGCTGGTCGCGGATTGTGGCACTTCGGGAGGAACTGCACCATGTACCGGCTCGTCTACTTCATTCCGGATTGCCAGTGCCTCAACGATTGCCTCGCAAGCAACTCCCGGCGTGGTGGCCTTAGCTTACGAAGCAATTCTCGATAACTGTTCTGGCACAACCTTTACTGATGTCCACTACGATTATGGTGGAGATGTTGGCCATTTTAATAACTTTTTCGACTTCTGGGATGATGAAGTTGCCATCATCACGGCCTTCAACAACAATGCCATCAGCCTGAATCACAACGCCAACTGGGTTGGAGCATATATCTACTCAGGAGGAAACGCTAATTTCCCGTCGGTTGCAGCATCGCCAGTTATTACCTTACGGGATTCTAGTATCACCGGCAATTCCTCGAACGGCATTACGGTTAACAACTCCAACGGTCTTTATGTTGACGATACTGTGATTCAAGCGACTGGGATGTGGGAAGCATATGTAGGCGTCGGGCTACAGGGAGCGACGTTCAAAGATGTTTACAACAATGGAGGTAATCAAGGGTTAAATAGTGTTGGTGGTACTCCCTATGGTGGGTTAGGTGAGGCAGGGTTTATTGGCGGAGCCATTGGGAGCAGTGCTACTTATAAGATTTCTGGGAATGGAGGATTCCCTGGAACCTTCCACAGCGGTGGTGTTGGAGCAACGCCCTACACTTACTACATCGTGGCCCACGATGTCACAGCGACCACATATACCTCTCCCATGCAGATTCTCAATTGGTCTTCTACAGGAAGCGATACTATTCCCGTGAAATGGCCCCGCATCGCAAGCGGAACGGACGTTATTACCTACGACGTGATCCGCATGACAACTCCGATTAATCCTACTACGCCTTATCCGTGGGCAGGGACTTCCAGTTGTCCTGGAGGTGCGGGAGGAATCTGTGGTTCGGTTGCAGTAGGAATCTCTCAAGCCACAGCCTGCTCGGGTACTCTGATCTGTACTTATACCGATACTGGATCATCTACGACGTCAGCTTACGCTATCCAGCTGGGCACATATGCAGGAGTAATATCGTTCTGGCCGGGAGCGATTGTTACCGTGAACACTGGCGTTATAGTCGACAAGGAACAGGGACCTATCGTTGGCGTTGGCTTATTTGGTTCTCCGGCACAGATCGCAGCACAATGTTCGAACTTAAATGGCGTATCTTCTCCTGGTGGATACACATCCTGTCAAAATAGTGTTACAGGTGGTGTTGGTGTCCCTAATCAGCCAGCAACATTTATGTCTGATGGATGGATCGTTGGTGGTGTTCAGACTCTAACAAAGGGGCGATTGAACTTCACTACAACTCCCTATACCACGATGCAGCCGCACCACATCATCACGCTGATTGACTCTCAGCCAGGACTGACGCACGCCACCCCAGGTCTCCGTCCGGCCGCCAGCGCGAACGATACATGGATTGGAACCGATGTCAATGGCAATCAGGCGTTGAGCACCGGGCAGCTGGCGTTTGGAGCCCCGGTGTCCATTACAAATTACATACGAGCGCTTGGGGACGGTGCGCATTCGAATTGGCTGGAGCGGCTCACGTCGACGCAGAAGACGTTCAAAGTTCCGGTAAAGATATACGAGGGAAATAGCTTCACTTTAGGGGATGGCTCTCCACTCTCACAGATGAAAATCTACAGTGCTAATGACATGCCTGCGAGCCGGGTGCCTCCTCACAGTTGTATTGACGTAGTTGGTGAAGCAAAAGGCATCAGTAAATCGGATCACATTACCAGCATCACTCCACCAGGGCGCTTAGGAAATATTTCCCTTAACGCATATCCTGCTGATGAAGGTGCAATCATTTTACATTTCTGTAACCCAAGCAACTCCGAAGTCATCACCCCCACTGGGGCATACTCATTTCTGGCTGTTCGCTAAGGTTGGAGTTGCCCAAACTCACGCGCAGGGCCGGCCAGTACTTCGATTGTGCAACCTGGTGGCACAAAGCTCGGGAGTTGCCGAAGGAGGAATTTAGGCGGGCAGTGGAGAAGGAACTGACGGGAAAGGTGGAAGAAGCGTCGGAGCTGATCTACTTCAAGGTCGACAGCAAGCGATCGAGACGGCGGCGCGGATGCTCGGATCGGACAAATCCCGCGGTTACTGTCTGGAGATGATCTGCGCCGACTTCCTCGCTGGCGCACACTTGGACACTGCCAACCCGGAGATCCTGCTCAACTCGATCTCACGCTATTACAAGTTCTTGCCCGACGAACAGCGGCAGGTTTTCCTCGAAACCTTGCGCGAGAAGGCGCCATGAGACCGATTCTCCCCAAAGCCGCTCCCTCGCGGCTAGACCCCGTGTCGGACGAAGGTCTGCGCCAGCAGATATTGCGTCGCGACGGCTGGAGATGTCAATTCTGTGGCACGATGTCGAATCTTGAGGTACACCACAGAGAATTCCGCAGCCATTCAGGGGCCGACTCGGAAGAAAACTTGATCACGCTGTGCACGGAATGTCACGCCGGAGCGCATCGCTGCTAGGAGGTCGAACGTTCTTGCTTGCTGTCGCAAAATCTATTTCAGTGACAATCTAGTCAATAAACCTAATCGCTGATTTCGTCAACAATCCCCAGATCCGCGCAAAAGTTACAATTTCTGTACAAAGCCACTCAGACCTTTCCCGAGGTACTTCTGAGCGAGCCGGCGCGCACCGGCGGAAGGGCGGAGCGCAGGGTGGGACGCCCCAACGGGCAATGCCCAGGGCGATGCCCTTATGGGACGCCCCCCCGCTTATATCGAGCTGCGCCTGTGACCCTCGAATACTGAAACCCTTGTACATCCATCCCGAGCGGCTTCACTGAATCCGCGCAGTTCCGCCGCATCATCTTGCTTCACCTGCCCGCATGTCACCGGCTGACAATTGCGGCGATGCTATGGTTCGATTTCGGCTTCAGGGCAGCAACCTCGAGCTTCGCGGCAGATCGATTCGGAAGTGGTTTGTTGAGAAACGGCCGCTCGCAGAAGTACCAGAACGCAGCTCCCGCAGCACAGCAGAAAACCACTCTTATTGGGAACTCAAAAAATTGCGGAAGACCCCAGCGAATGAGCTTCGAAGCAACCATAGACGACGCCCTCAAATTACACTGGTGCGTCAAGTAAAGACTATAGGAGATCAGGCCGAACGCTCCCAGCGCCACCCCCAACCGGCTGTTCTTGAACCTTGTGTCCCAGGAACGCAAACAGATCAGTACCAAGGCAAAGACGGCAGTCGCGATCCATTCGGTATACAGCCACCGTGAGGGAAACGTCGTCGAGGAATGGTAGCGCCACAGCGCGAAGACTAGAAACGTCACAATGGCGAGATCAATTGCCACCCGGCCGTTGCGCTCTCGTATCTTGCAAAGGCGATAAAATACGAGTGCCCCCAATCCGAACGCAACCCAATATTCCCAAAAGAACCCATGAGAAACCAACCGGTGTGTCAGATTCCAAACGAAACCAAGAAACATAATGGCGACGACGGCCGGAAGCATGCTTCTCCCAAGGCGAATGGCGCCGAACATAAGCAATCCCATAACCAGATAGAACTGCTCCTCGTAGTTCAGTGACCAGAAGCCCGCGACAAAGAGGGTGGAATTGTCGAATGGGTGTGCGGCGGGGTGAAAAACCAGGCTGAACCACTGGGTCATCGTGAAGTTTTGTATCCAGGCAACCAGCGAAGTCGAAAGCTGCTCGCCCATTCCCATACGCATTTTCACGACTCGAGTGGCAGCAAAAAAGCAAATCGCGAAGAAATACGGGGGATAGATTCGCCGGACGCGCCTCCACATGTAACTCCGCGGGCTAACTTTGTTGCGTTTGCAAGATTCGGTGCTCGCGGCAATACAATAACCGGAGATCACGAAGAACACCATTACACAGACATGTCCAAGGTCGAAATTCGAACCGAGTTCAAACCCAAGGTGGTAAAACACAACGCCTAAGGCCGCCAGACCACGCCAGGCATCCACCATGGCATATCGAGGTTCCCACAGTTCTCCAGGGGACGGGCGCACGCTCTTTTGCCAAGGCAGGGATAGAACAGTCGCCAAGCGAATACTCCGAAGAAAAGATATTCTATATCACACAATCATATTCTCGTGCTGATAGTGTGGTGGCAAGGGTAGGGTTCCAACACATTAGGAGTCTACCGATAGCACGTTAAGCTAATCTGCGGGGAGCCATGCACAGGCGGATTCTTGGAGAAACAGCCTTTCAGCTGGGATTTGGGTGCGTTCAGTTAACCGTGCATCCCAGGCAAGCGGAGGCGGTGGCTATTCTGGATTACGCTTTTTCCCTGGGGATTACGCATTTCGATGTGGCGCGGTCGTATGGGTTTGGTAGGGCCGAGGGCATTCTTGGGAAATTCTTGCGGGGGCGGCGGGATCAGGTTACGGTCGCTACCAAGTTTGGGTTGCAGCCGCCGTCGGGGCTGGCGGGGAATAGTCGTCTGATCACCGCGGCGAAGCGCCTGTTGACGCCGCTCCCCGGTTTGATGCGGCGGGCCAAACGCCTTGGCGCGGCGATGGGAAAGGCAGGCGTATTCGCTCCGGAGGCGGCGATTCGGAGCCTGGAAACCAGCTTGCGCGAGCTGGGCACGGACTACGTGGACCTGCTTCTGTTGCATGAGGCCACGCTGGCAAATGCTGGTGGCGAACCACTGCTGGAGGCACTCGAGAAACAGGTGGCCAAGGGAACGATTCGACATATCGGCGTGGCGTCTGATTTTCGCAAGCTCGAGGAAAACGACGGTTCGTTGCCGGCGCGGTACGAAGTGGTCCAATTCAATGACAATGCATGGAGCCGGAATTTGCCGAAGCTGGCCGGTCGCGAGCGGCGTCTGCTTATCACCCATAGCGTATTTGCGCCGGCGGCGAAGCTGCGAGACGCAGCCCAAGCACATCCTGATATCACGGCAGAATACTCGCGGCAGATCGACGCTGATCTGCGCGATCCTGCCATGATTGCGTCTCTTCTTCTTCACTACGCGCTGCGAAGTAATAGTGACGGCGTTGTTCTCTTTTCAAGCACCGATCCGGCCCACGTCGAAGCCAATGTGAAGGAGGCTCGCTCGCAACCATTTGATGACGCTCAGTTGGGAGAGTTCGTCCGGTTTGCGGACAAAGTTCTCAGTGCCTCGGGCCAAGTTGGCGCTGGAGTCCGGGGCGCGCCTCGGGGAATCGCATGATCGTGGATTTGAGCGCTGCGGAGGGGCCAACAGAATTCACATTCGATCTTTGCGTTGTGGGCACGGGAGCGGCGGGGTTGACCATCGCGTCCGAAATGTTGGGCACGCCACTGAACGTTGTTCTCGTGGAAAGCGGCGGCCTGGATTTTGAGCTACCCACTCAGGCTCTCTACGACGTGGACATCAGCGGCTTGCCGCATCCAGGCTCCACGCTAGGGCGGTTCCGGGTTTGCGGGGGATCGACGACGAAGTGGGGAGGGCAGGCGCTGCCGCTGATGCCGTCCGACTTCGAGCGGCGGGAATGGGTCGCGCACAGCGACTGGCCCATTTCGTTTGATGAAGTGAGGCGGTATTATCCGCGGGCTTATCGATTCCTGTCCGTGGACGAGCGGAACTTCGATACCGATCTGTTCTCTTACTTGGGAGTGCGGCCGCCGGCGTTCGATGTGCAACGAGTCTGGTATCACTTCTCGAAGTGGAGTCCGCACCCGGATTTGCGGCAACATTATTTGGCCGCGCTGCGAGATTCGAGGCACTGCACGCTGCTGCTGCACGCGAATGTGACGAGCATTGTGTTGGAGCCTGACTTCGGGCGGGTCCGCCAAATCGAGGTGCAATCGCTTGACGGCCGGAAAGCCACGGTACACGCGAAAGTGTTCGTATTGTGCGTTGGGGGCATTGAGTCGGCGCGATTGCTGCTGTCGAACCGCAAGCAAAGGCCGAACGGAATTGGCAACGAGCTAGATCTGGTGGGACGGTTTTTTCAGGATCATCCAAGTGCGATGATCGGTCGCTTGCGCAGTGCTGATCCGGCGGGTGCGCAGCAGCGGTTTAATGTCTTTCACAAACGCGGGCTGAAGTATTCGGTACGCTGCACAGCGACCCCAGAGTGGCAGCGGAAACGTCGCACGCTTAACGTTTCCATGGGGATGACATTCGAGCAGGATGATGCGACACTGCAGAATCTGAAAGATATTTATGGGGCGCTGCGGCAGCGACGGTTTGGCCCTGATTTGGTGGGGAAGGTTTGGCAGACGGCGCTGCATCCCTCGGCGGCGGTCGTACCCACTTACCACTTTGTTGTGCATCGCAGAAGCTTTTCCCCGGGCGCGCGAATGCTGATTGGATTCACTTCTGAACAGGAACCGAATCCGGAGAGCAGGATCCTGCTCTCGGAAAAGGTCGACGCGCTGGGGATGCCGCGCGCCAATGTCCGCTGGAAGCTGACGGAGCTTACGCGGCACACGATCCGGGAGTTCGCCGGCACGCTCGGCGAGGAATTCAGGCGGGCGGGCATCGGAGAAATCGAACTACAGCCGTGGGTCTTCGAGGATTCATCGCCGTGGACGATGCATATCACCGACCAGTTCCACCACATCGGCACGGCGCGCATGAGTGACTCTCCGCGGGCGGGCGTGGTGGACCGGAATTGCCAGGTGCATGGCGTGACCAATTTTTATATCGGGGGCAGTGCGGTGTTCCCTACCAGTGGCCACTCCAATCCTACGTTGACGATCATCGCGCTGTGTATGCGAATGGCTGACCGGCTGAAACGAGTGCTGGCGTGATTTTGAGGCGGATGTGCTTGAGGGCATGAGGGGAGTTATAACGAGAGACCGCCTTTCATTTGTCTATGAGGTTCCTCCCCCGGCTGCATGGAAACCAGCGAACCCGCAAAATCGTCGAGGTGTTGAGCTACCAACCTTATTGGATCACTCATGGCCAGCTTGCTCATGCGATGGTTTGGCGATAAATCGTGGCCAGGTATTGCCTCTGATGCGATAGCGTCAATTTTTCCCAGGATCGTCTGGCGCGCAGCCGTCCCCATGTGCGCGCGCAGTTCGGGCGAGCCGAGCAAAACAGCAAGTCCCTGCACGAGTTCTTCGAGACCATCGACGGAGATCAGCTCAGCAACGTTTCCACTAGAGGTGCGCTGCTGGCATCGGCGAGAGTGCCTTCGTGCAGGAGAAAAATATCGACATAATCCGTTCCCAGTTCTCGCAGGCTGGTCTCCAAACTCCGGATGGCCGCTTCTGAGGTAAAAATTCCGGCCTTGACCATGGCCGCATCACGGTTGTGATGGGCAGTCAGCTGAACGCACCCAAACCCCAGTCGGAGCGTTTCAACGTTCGTTTGGAGGAGGATGTGTTTCTTCATTCATCATTCCTGTGGCGTCCGCAGATAAGGTATCAATGTTCTGGAACCGTGCTCATAACGGGGGACAATCGGGGAATGTAACAGCGAGAGTGTGGAACCATGCCCGCTCCGTAGGCGGATGGGGTCGAACCTCTGCTCCAAAAAGTTTGTATCCCGCTGCGTTCAACAACTCCGTGATTTCTGTGGAATTCTCGTGCGAGACCTCGCACCAAATTGTCGGTCGGATTTCTCTTAATAACCGTGCCGCTCCTTTCAAAACGCTCGCTTCGTGAGTCTCCACGTCGATCTTCAACACCGACGGAACGGGAAAATAATCCAGCAGGAAGTCCAACGTCAGCGAAACGGTGGGCTGAATGCATCGCGGACCGCTTGCCTGAGTCGACCCAGTCGTTCCGACCAAATGATTCGAAGCCCTCGCCCTTTCCGCTATTTCAAGACTTGAGACGCGGTTTGAATCTGAAATTGACGCACACAGCACTTGCACCTTCGAACATGGATATTGGGCAATTTCTTGACAGGAACGGGTGATTAAATGTGCAAGCTAGAAATCCGGCTCAATTGACAAAACGAAGCCGGATCGACCGGTGGTTGCGGCCGCACACAAGCTGAACAGCCCCACATTCGCGCCCACGTCCCAAACGACGGAGCTTGGTTTCACAAGCTCTTCCGCCATGCTATATAGCACAGGATCAACTCGCGACATGGCCGACCAATATCGGAGGCCCGCCTCCGGCGTCACATATATTGGGAGACGTCCAAACCTTGCGGGAAGATGGCGGCCCAACACTACCCCTCTACTCAAATGCTCTACCAATCTGCGAATAGTCATGCGAGTCCCCGAGAACAATATCAATACCTTATGATATTGGGCCTCACCAAATCGGATAGATTACCAGCATCATTCCGCCTGGGCCCTTATTGGCCAGCCACTTCCGCGATGGCTTGGCGGTAAATTCTGGCCAGGTGCTGCGCCTGATGTGACAGCGTCAACTTTTCCAGGATGGTCCGGCGTGCAGCGGCCCCTATGGCCGCGCACAGTTCGGGCGACCCAAGTAAAACGGAAAGCCCCCGCACGAGGTCTTCAAGCCCATCGGAGGGGATGAGCCAACCATTCTTGCCATGCTCAATCAGTTCCTCAATTCCCTGCCCGCGACAAGCCACCACCGGTTTGCCACAGGACATCGCCTCGAGGTATACGCATCCCAAGCCCTCGTTCCGGCTGGGCAATGCGAATACGGAGCAGCGTCGCATGGCGTCTGCTACTTCGGACCGGCTCTGCCGTCCGACAAACTGAACTTGCTGCCCAATGCCAAGGTCGCGAACGAGCGCTTCGAATTGGGCGCGATCCGGCCCTTCTCCGATGATGCGGCATCGAAGCCGGGGAAAGGAGAGTCCGAGATTTCCGAGCGCTCTCAAGACTAGTTCGTGGCCTTTGCTGCGCAGCAAAGTGCCGACGACCAGAATCTCCGGATCGAATGGTCCCATCTCATCGGGATTCGGCGAAAAAAGAATTGGATTGACACCGTTGTACACGATGGCGCTGCAGGCCGGCGTTCCGGCTTTCAGGATCTCTTGCACCTTGCCGCTGATACATATTACCGTCCGCGCCGCACGATAAACGTCCACCGAGACCTCCCGCCGCCACCCCGCCGGAATTCCGCCCAGAGAGCAATTGTGAAATACATCCAACCCATGGACAGTCACCACGAACGGAATATTCAAACGCCTGGAAAGCAATGCCGCGGCATGGCCGCAAGGGAGGGCGGCGTGAGCGTGTATGACATCAATCGGCTTCACACTGTGCAGCTTCCGTATTCGTCGCAGCAGGCGCGCGTAGAGCAGCTTCCCGGCACTGGAGAGCCCGAGATTTCCGGGGACTTGCGGATATCGCA
>Ga0185299_10005429_pt1 | contig 14377 bp, 15 predicted proteins | sample PaiPotPPA55metaG_FD_128002 | JGI IMG/M metagenome (GOLD analysis project Ga0185299, IMG submission 128002) | Iron sulfur acid spring bacterial and archeal communities from Banff, Canada, to study Microbial Dark Matter (Phase II) - Paint Pots PPA... ...
CCTTCCCATATGCCTGCACAGTGCTAATCTTCTTCATCGCCGGTCTCCTTTTCTTGTGCTTAAAAGCCCGTCGATCATTGGGAGCGTATCGCATCCCGTGGAGACCGGCCTTCTCATCCCCATCTGAATAGTCGCGGAATCGGAAACTGCTACCACTCCGTAACCGGTCGCGTTGACAGCGGCTCGAGTGGGACTTAGGCTCTAGTGATGACTTGCGGCGCATTTTCCGCAGGAGACTCCGGGGGCGAGGACGACTTTTTGGCCGACTTTGACGGTGGTTACGTCGGCGCCTATTTCTGCGATTTCGCCGGCGATGTCGCTGCCGGGTATGTGCGGAAGAGGGATTGGGACACCTGGCAGACCGCCGCGGACCCAGAGATCAAGATGATTTAAGGCGCGGACGCGCACGAGGACGTCATTGGCGCGCATGGAAGGCGTTGGGACGTCAGTGTATTGCAATACTTCTGGTCCGCCACGCTGGTGAAATAGGATGGCTTTCATGCGCCTCCTGATGATTGGTGCGAATCGCAAGGTAACATCGCGTTATCTGAGTGTCCATCACAGCGTCGGTAGCGGGTAGTAGTCAGTTTTCCATAGCAGCGTCCATTAGGGGTTAGCCACTCTTCTTATGGAAGCGCTACACTACGCTCGAGAAAGAAATATAGGGGTTCAACCGTGCGCCGGTCCATGCGTAACAAATTTACGTTCCCCGCTCTATGTATTGGATTGGTTTGCGTTCTAGCGTCTAGAGTCGTCGTCACCGCTCATGCAGGTCTCCGAGGTCCAGGAAAATATAGCGGCGTGATTGTCTTTGACCGCTGGGATACTTGTATGCTGTTGAGTGGCCACTTCATCACTTACATCTCGGATAGCGTAAAGAATAAACTCCGACCGTTCAAAGGCAAGGCGATGGAGATTGATGCTTTGGAGGTTTCTCAACCTCAGAATCCGGGCGACGCTCTAGTCCGAAATTACAAGATCATGGGTCCCGCTCCGGACAATCACCGCTGGGTCTCGCTCGACGGCTTAGCGCTTGTTGCAAAAACCGATTTCGGTACGGAAGGAACCGCAACTTTTCTTATTGAACTCCGGAATTTAGGAAACAAACAGGTTGACGTCAATACTTCAGAGTTCGGTCCTACACTCCTAGGATTGAACCGCAACCTGCCATTCTCAGCCTCTGATGGCAAAGCAGGAGCGTGGATAACTCGCGCAGGCCTTTTGAACACCACGTCTTGGGAGAGCGAGAATGACGGAGTCAAGATTTCAGCTGCCTTTATAATCGACCCAAAGACCCGCCCTCCTGAACGCTTCCAGCTTGCGCCGGGGGAGTCTGTCCAAGTCCGCATCACTTTCCAGGTTCCACCAGGGCAATATCAATTTATTGTTGGTTATGGCGGTGGGGTTCACGAAGAAAAGTCGCTAGCGAGCAATACTATTTCATTTGACTTGAATGATAAGGGTGTTGCCAGTCTCGCAAAGGCAGAGATTTCTAATCACCGATAATCTTGTAATCGGAAACTGCTACCACTCCGTGACCGGTCGCGTTGACAGGCGCACGAGTGCGACTTAGGCTCTAAGAGATGAGTGATCTATTTGAAGAGATTGTGAGGATGCGGCGCGCTGGGGCGCGCGGGGCGCTGGCTACCATTGTGCATACCAATGGGTCGATACCGAGCTATGAGAGTTCGCGGATGCTGGTGCGCGAGGACGGGTCTATTGCGGGGACGATTGGCGGTGGGTGCGTGGAGGCGGATGTCTGGGCGGCGGCCAAGGAAGTGATGCAGAAAGAAGTGTCGCGGAAGATGGTTTTTAATTTGAATCATGAGGCCAGCTACGATAGCGGGTTGATTTGCGGGGGAACGCTGGAAATATTTGTGGAGGCGATATTGCCGCAGCCGGTGGTGTATTTGTTTGGCGGCGGGCATGTGTCGATCGCGGTGGCCAACGCGGCGAGCGCGGCGGGATTTGGTATCGCGGTTGTGGACGATCGCGAGGCGTTCGCGAATATGCAGCGGTTTCCGATGGCGCAGACGGTGCATACCAGTTATGCGGAAGCGTTTGAAAAGATTCGGCCGAATGCGAGCAGCTATCTGATTATTGTTACGCGCGGACACAAGGAAGATATGCGCGTGCTGGCCTGGGCGGTGCGGACAGAGGCGCGCTACGTGGGAATGATTGGCAGCAAGCGCAAAGTGCTGTCGGTGTACAAGGCACTGGAGAATGAGGGCTATCGGGCGGAAGAATTCGCGCGCGTGTATGCGCCGATGGGTTTGGATATTGGGGCGTTGTCGCCGGAGGAGATTGCTGTCAGTGTGGTAGCCGAACTGATTGCTGTGCGTAGAAATGCCGGAGCGGCTGCTGCTCATAAGAAATTAAATTACGAAGCGCGTGCTGCTCTGAGCGAGCGTTAAGCGCGCTGCTATGCTGGCGGCGGTAATTTTATCGGGTGGCGCTTCGCGCCGCATGGGCACTCCTAAGGCACTTCTTCCCTACCAAGCCGGGACATTTCTTGAACATCTTTTGACGGTGACGGATCATCCGCGGATTGGATGGCGGCGGGTGGTGCTGGGTGCTGACGCGGGCGCGATCGCTGAGAGCGTTAAGTTGGCGGCGGACGAAACGGTTATCAACGAAAATTGGGAAGCTGGGCAACTGAGTTCTATTCAGGCTGGGGTGCGAAGTTTGCCTGACGGAACGGATGGGATGCTGCTTTGTTTGATCGATCATCCTTTAATTAGTCGCGCGTTGGTGGGCGCGTTGGTGGAACGGTTTTATTTGTCGGGCAAGACTATTGTGCTGCCGGTTTACGAAGGGCGGCGCGGGCATCCGGTGATTTTTGCTTCGCGGTTGTATGCGGAATTATTGAGCGCGCCGCTGGAAACCGGGGCGCGAGCGGTAGTGTGGGCGCACAGCGAGGAAGTGTGCGAGATGGAGACGAGTGCGGGAGGTTGCGTATTAAATTTGAATGATCCGGATGCTTTGGCGAAAATTCGGGAGGGCGGTTAGTGAGCTTTTAGTTTCGCTAATAATTGGGTGAGAGCGTCGGCGGCTAGTTGCGCGGCGTGCAGGGTGGCGGGAGGTAATCCGCCGAGTTGATTGGAAAGATAATCGGCATTGATGTGAGCGGCTTCGGAGATGGTTTTGTTTTTTAGCTCCACGGTGAGGAGAGATGCGCAGGCGATGGCGGTGGTGCAGCCCTGACAGAGGAAGCGGGCCTCGGCGATGCGGTTGGTTCCGGTTTCCAGGTGCGCGGCGAGGTAGAGGATGTCGCCGCAGACTGGATTCGTTACGTCGACCGAGGCGGTGGCGTTGGGGAGTTTTCCTGCGTTACGTGGGGATTGGAAATGATCGAGGACGGCATCGCTGAGCATTGTTGGAGTATCCCAAGGGCGGATGGATCGGGCAATGGTGTGGATACTTACTGAGGCTGAGAAGATTTGAAAATTTTATGACTGTGGTGGCGGCGGTAATTGAGCGCGGGGACCGGAGGATTCTGATTGGGCAGCGGAGGCGCGAGGATACTTCGCCGTTGAAGTGGGGATTTCCTGGCGGGAAAATCGAGGAGGATGAAGAACCTGAAGCGGCGCTCGCTCGGGAATTGCGTGAGGAGTTGGGGGCGACATTAGTGCGCTGCGTGGAGATGGGGCGGGTGCAGCATCTTTATGCGGACAGTGCGGATCCGGTGGAGATTCGGTTTTATGCGGCGGAAATTGCGGAAGCAAATATTCAGCCAAAGTGTTTCGAACGGATTGCTTGGGTGTTGCCCAGGGAGTTGGGGGATTACGATTTTCTGGATGCTAACAGAGTTTTGATCGCACAGCTGGCTACGGGGAAAGTTAAACCGGCGGAATTGTTGCGGAAGGCTAGAGCTTCAGAGTGATACGTTTTTATATTCGAGAATGCAGTGAAGGCGCACGTTCTATTTATTTCGTCATTTAATAAATTCAAAAACAATTAAAGTCAAAAGACCCACCCTTGCAAAAAACGCAAGGATGGGGCACCCTCCGCACTTTTGTGGCTTTTAATTCTCAGCGAGTTTGCCGTCGCGATGATCGTTAAAACAACACCCTACGAAATTACTGGGTTTAGCTTTTCCGGGTCGATTCCCAGGTCTTTGATGGCTTGGTCGATTAGTTTGCGGTCGATTTTTCCGTCGCTGAAGAGCTCGTGGAGAGTCGCGAGAGTAATGAAGCGGGCGTCGACTTCGAAGAACTCGCGCAGGGAGGCGCGGCCTTCGCTGCGGCCGAAGCCGTCGGTGCCCAGGGAGGCCAGGTGGCGCGGGAGCCATTTGCTGATCATGTTGGGCAGAGTTTTCAGGTAGTCGGAAGCGGCGACCAAGACGCCGGGTGCGTCGCCCAAAGTGCTGGTGACGTAGGGAACGCGCTGTTTCTCGCCGGGGTGTAGACGATTCCAGCGATCGGTTTCGTTGCCGTCGACGTAGAGCTGCTTGTAGCTGGTTACGCTCCAAACGTCGGCGGCGACGCCGTATTTTGTTTCCAGAATTTCCTGAGCTTGCAGAACTTCGCGAAGGATGGCGCCGCTGCCAAAAAGTTGCGCGCGCAGCTTAGATTTTTTGTTTTCGGAGGCGCGGAAGCGGTACACGCCATTCAGGATGCCTTCTTTAACGTCGCCGGGCATGGCGGGCATGGCGTACTGCTCGTTCATCACAGTGATGTAATAAAAAACATTCTCGCCGTCCTTGTACATGCGGCGAATGCCGTCTTGAATGATGACGGCGATTTCGTAAGCGAACGCGGGATCGTAGGCGCGCAAATTTGGAACGGATAACGCGAGGACGTGGCTGTTTCCGTCTTGATGCTGCAGGCCTTCTCCCGCGAGAGTAGTGCGGCCGGCGGTTCCGCCGAGGAGGAAACCGCGCGTGCGCATGTCCGCGGCTGCCCAAATGAAATCGGCAATGCGCTGGAAACCGAACATGGAGTAATAAATGAAGAATGGGATGGTGTTGATGCCGTGGGTGGCATAGGCCGATCCGGCGGCGATGAAAGAAGCCATGGAGCCGGCTTCGGTAATTCCCTCTTCGAGAATTTGTCCGTCCTTGGCTTCTTTGTAATAAAGGAGGGTGTTCACATCGACGGGCTCGTAACGTTGGCCAACGCTCGAGTAAATTCCCACGGTGCGGAATAAGGATTCCATGCCGAAGGTGCGGGCTTCGTCGGGAACGATGGGCACTACCAGCTTTCCGATTTCGGAATCCTTCAACATTTTGCGCAGCATGCCGACGAAGGCCATGGTGGTGGAAACTTCGCGGCCGTCGCTGCCTTCGAAAAATTCATTGAAGAGTTCGTCGTGTTCGGCGACAAGAGGTTTGGAACGCACGCTGCGCTGTGGAACGTAGCCACCCAAGGCTTTGCGGCGCGCGCGAATGTATTGAATTTCCGCGCTGTTTTCTGGCGGGCGATAAAAAGGAACTTCGACGCAGTCTTCGTCATTGAGAGGAACAGCGAATCGCGAACGGAATACGCGCAGCTCGTCTTCGTTTAACTTTTTCTGCTGGTGGGTGACGTTTTTGCCTTCGCCAGCTTCGCCGAGACCATATCCTTTTATAGTGCGGGCGAGGATGACGGTCGGGGTGCCTTTGTGTTCGGTGGCGGCTTTGTAGGCGGCGTAAACTTTGCGCGGATCGTGGCCGCCAAGGCGCAAGCGACGCAAGGCGTCGTCGGAGAAGGGCTCGACGAGTTGCAGCAAACGCGGATCCGAACCGAAGAAATGCTGGCGCACGTAGGCGCCGGACTCCACGACGAGCTTCTGGTATTCGCCGTCGACCAGTTCGCCCATGCGCTTGACGAGCAAGCCTTCCGTGTCGCGATCGAGAATGGGATCCCACTCGCTGCCCCAGAAAACCTTGATGACATTCCAACGAGCGCCGCGGAAGGCGGATTCGAGTTCCTGAATAATTTGGCCGTTGCCACGGACGGGGCCGTCGAGGCGCTGCAGGTTGCAATTGATGACAAAAATTAGATTGTCGAGTTTTTCGCGGGAGGCCAGAGTGATGGCACCGAGCGATTCCGGCTCATCGGTTTCGCCATCGCCGAGGAAGGCCCAGACTTTGGCGTCGCTGACGGGTTTCAGGCTGCGGTCTTCTAGATAACGGTTGTAACGAGCCTGGTAAATGGCCATCAGCGGGCTCAAGCCCATGGAGACGGTGGGAAATTCCCAGAAATCAGGCATGAGCCAGGGATGCGGATAAGAAGACAGGCCGCCACCGGGCTTTAGTTCACGGCGAAAATTTTCGAGTTGCTGGGCGGAGAGACGGCCTTCGAGGAAGGCGCGCGCGTACATGCCTGGGGAAGCATGGCCCTGAAAGTAGACGGTGTCGCCTTCGAATTCGTCGGTGCGGCCGCGGAAGAAATGGTTGAAGCCGACTTCGTAGAGCGTGGCGGCGGAAGCAAAGGTGGAGATGTGGCCGCCGATATTGTGTTCGACGCGATTGGCGCGCACGACCATGGCCAGCGCGTTCCAACGCACGAGGCTCTTGATGCGGCGCTCGAGTTCCTGGTCGCCGGGATAGCGCGGCTCGAGGCGATGGGGGATGGTGTTGGCGTAAGGAGTGTTGGCGGTGAAGGGTAAGTCGATGCCATTGACGGTGGCGTGGGCTCGGAGGCGCTCAAGAATTTCGGTGGCTACTTCCGCGCCGCTGGATTCGAGGACGGCGTCAAGGGATTCAAGCCATTCCTGAATTTCTACGTCGTCGATGCCGTGGGGCTGCGCGGGGGCCGGGGCGGGGGCCACATCGGGCTGCGCAAATGTTTCGTTGGGGTGCGTGAAGATTTCGTTGTCCATAACCGGGATGCCCTTCTTCTAAAAAATAGGAAGCGCGAAGTGCGAGCGCTAAAGACTTATACGTCCAATAAGGAAATAGAATACACCCTCAAGGCGAATTTATGCTCGGCACAAGATCGGCGAAGAAAAACTATGGGCTAAAGAGTGCGACCGCCGTCTAGCACCAGAACTTCACCGGTGATGAACAGTGAGTTGACAAGGAATGAGATGGCGGCGGTGACGTCTTCGGTTGTGCCAGTGCGCTGCAGCGGAGCGCGCTTGATGAAGTCGGCTGCCAAATCTGGCGGGTCACCGGGCATGGTGATGGTCCCGGGTGCGATGGCGTTGACGCGGATTTCTGGAGCGAGGGCTTTGGCCAGGACGCGTGTGAGCATGCTGACGCCTGCTTTGGATACGCTGTGGGGGATGTAGCCGGTCCAGCCGAGAAAGCCAGCGACGTCGGAAAGATTGATGATGACGCCGTTGTTTTTTTTCAGCAAAGGGGCGGCGGCCTGGGCACAGAAAAACGGGGCTTTCAGATTTACGTCCAGGGCGGCGTCCCAGATTTCTTCGGTGATGGAGGCGAAGTCGGTTTGGAGAAAATTAGAGGCGTTGTTGACGAGAATGTCTAGGCGGCCGAATTCTTTATTGGTGTTGGCGAAGAGTTGGTCGATGTCGGATTTTTTGGCCAGGTCGGCGGGGAGGCATATTGCGCGGCGGCCGAGGTTGGTAATTTGCGTTACTACTTCCTGGGCTTCAGGGATTGAGAGATGGAAATGGACGACTACATCAGCGCCTTCGTGGGCCAGGTGGAGCGCGATGGCACGTCCCAGGCGTTTAGCCGCACCGGTGACCAGAGCGACTTTTCCCCTGAGCTTGCGGTGATTCAAATCGGAAGCAGACATCGTCAGATTAAAAAAGTAGCACATTCGGCTGACGACAGCAGGTTGCGATGGCTGCCATAGACGCGATCTCTCTTGTCTTCTCAGATTACGACGAGAGGTCAAGTTTCGTTATAGCACTCGGCCGCTTGCCCGCGTAAAGTCGCGGCGGTAAGACGAATGGAGCAACACGTACAATAATCGTCAGAATGAAAAAAGCGAGTGGCAAGAAGAAGAAAAACAACCGTAAATCCCGAATTCCCAGTTCCCATAAAAGGGCCAAGCCTGATGGCGGCACTGAGCAGAACCCCCACACGCGAATATGTAACCGAAACGTAGAGCGGAACCTGACATCCGATGCACTGAAAGTCTTCCCGGAAGATCAACTTGGAGGGTGGCATTCTGCGACCACACTGCGGGCACCGTACGCCGCGTCTTTCTTTTGTCGACGCTTGCATTGCTGACACCGAGTCTTCCTATCGCTTTTGCGGTCGCGAGCAGGCGGAGGGGATTGTTGCGGGCGCGCCTCTGATCGTAACAAATGCCGCGCCAATCGCAGCGCGTGCTTGAAAACCATTAACTTATATCAATAACCCTGGCAGATAGAGGCGTGCTGATAGAATCGGAGGCGGCGGAGGGGGAAATGAATCTTGATTTATTGGCGATTGCCGCGCATCCGGACGATGTGGAGCTGAGCTGCGGGGGCACGATGCTGCGCATGGCGCAGCAGGGATATAAGACCGGGATACTCGACCTCACTGCCGGGGAAATGGGCACGCGGGGGACGCGCGACACGCGGGCGAAAGAAGCGGACGTGGCCGGCAAAATTTTACAGGTGTCGTGGCGGGAAATCCTCGGGGTGCCTGATTCCGATGTGCAAGCGAGCAGAGCGAACAAACTGCTGCTGGCGGCCAAGATCAGGGAGTTGCGGCCGAAGACAGTGATACTTCCTCACTGGGAGGCTCGCCATCCGGATCACTATCATGCGTCGGCGCTGGGCTATGAGGGTTGTTTCCTGGCGGGATTGAAGCAGCTGCCGATTCAGAGTGAAGCTTACCGGCCATTCAAGATTTTGTATTCCACGGCTTATGCTGGCGTCCGTCCAACTTTTGTAGTGGATATCAGCGCGCAATATGATGAGCGCAAACGCGCGATTCTGGCGTACTCGTCTCAATTTCCGGGGAATGTGCCGGCGGATAAAGGAGCTGTGCACCTGGGGCTGGATGAACTGGAAAATGAGATGAACCAATTAGCGCGGCATTATGGGCAAATGATTGGCGTGAAATATGGGGAGCCGTTTTTAGTCAAGGAATTGATGAAGGTTGACGATGTGGTGAAGATGGAAGTGCGCTCGATCTAGGGCGGCGCTGAGTTTAACTAGAAAAGCTAACGAGATTCGTTTTCCTGGGCGGGCGAGAAACCGGGGATGTTTTGTCCGCTGGGGGTGCGTTCGGCGCGGACGCGGGTCAGGGCTTCCTCCTCGGAACCCGATTTGCGGAGGATGACCATGGTGCTGAGGGCCTCGGTGTACAGGCGGGTGACCAAGTAGGTGTCGCCGGTGCCATCCTTTTTCCAAAGTTGGCCAATCTGGATTTTCGGAACGCTCATAGGCAGAGTCCGAATGTAGTGTGCCGGAGGAGGGGGTGTCAACTGTCCCGCCGGGCCAGGTGTCATAATGCGTTTCGGCACCATGATCGCCATGATAGTGATACGGGTTTAAGCAGGAAACCTTATGCAGGAGCCTGACATCGTACCTGTGACGGTGTAACGCGCGAGCAGTGGCTCGCGGTGGGTGTATACTCGGGTTGAGTCGAAGAGGTTATCCCAATGATTCCATCGACATTTCGACAGGTGCTGACAGTAACGGTCGCGGGCGTGTTTTTGCTATGGCCTGGGTTGGCGGCGGCTCAAGGGCAGCCAGCCAGCCAAGCTCCTAGCCAGCAGCAACCCGCGGGTCAACCGACCTCTCAGCCGCAGCAGTCGACAACGCAGGACCCGTCCCAATGGCCCACGCAATGGCCACAGCCTACCCCGCCGCCTCCGCCGCCGCAGACTCCTGCGCCGCAAGCGACTTCACAGCCGCCGCAGAAAACGGCAGCCGATCAGCCGATACAGCAGAAAGATACGGTCACGCCGAAAAATTCTAAAGAAGACGTTGAGGCAATCGGCAATCGCGGAGTCGGCAAGGGCGTCAATTTTTATTCGCTGGAACGGGAGATCGCGCTGGGCAAGAGTTTAGCGCAGGAAGTGGAACGCTCTTCGAAGCTGATCGATGATCCTGTTGTGGTCGAATACGTGAATCGTGTGGGGCAAAACCTGGTGCGCAATTCGGACGCGCGGGTACCTTTTACGATTAAGGTGATCGATTCGGATGTGGTGAATGCGTTTGCCTTGCCGGGCGGATTTTTTTATGTGAATAGCGGATTGATTTTGCGCGCGCAGGAAGAGTCGGAGTTGGCGGGCGTCATGGCGCATGAAATTTCGCACGTGACCGCGCGACACGGCACGAAGCAGGCCACCAAAGGCGAATTGATGCAGCTGGCCACCATTCCGCTGATTTTGCTGGGACCGGGCGGCTGGGCTGGGTACGGGATTTATGAGGCTTCGCAGCTGGCAATTCCCTTCTCGTATCTGAAGTTTTCGCGAGATGCAGAGCGCGAGGCAGATTACCTGGGGCTGCAGTACATGTATAAAGCGGGATACGACCCGAATGCCTACGTAACTTTTTTTGAACGGATTCAGGCAGATGAAAAGCGGCAGCCGGGGACGATCCCGAAGATATTTTCGACGCATCCTCCGACACCGGAACGCATTGCCAATACACAGAAGGAAATTGCGCGCATATTACCGGCCAAGCAGGAGTATGTGGTGACTACATCGGAGTTCGATACGGTGAAGGCGCGGCTGCGCAATATTGTGTTCTCGCGCAAAGTACAGGCGGCGCCTGGGAAGCCGACGTTGCGGACTAAGACCGAGCAGACGGATAAGAAGGGCCAGGATCCCAATGCTAATCCTGACGATGATCGGCCGACATTGAAACGGCGGCCAGACACGAACCCGTAACGAGGCCGTGCTGAGATTGATAAAAAGGGGCGGCAGATTGCCGCCCCTTTTTATTTTTGCAGGAAGCTTTTTTGAATGTAACAGGAACGGCGGGGTCGATTAGTAGCTTCGTTCCGGGCGGCGTTCATCGGGTACGGCAACAATTCCCAAGCGGCGTAGCTCGTCGGCGTAATATTTGCGGTAGAGGACGTCCCATTCCTCGCTGCCCTCGAGAATTTCTTTTTTCTGCGAAGTGATTTTCTTGCGTACTTCCAGATCGGCTTTTTCTTCTTCGCGCAGCGTGTCGGTAAGGATCTTGACTACCTGTTGGCGGATGGTGTCGCGGTCGTCGACGAATTCGACTTCGTTACTGGCTACCAGAACGTCGGTGAGCTGGTGCGATAAGCGAATTATTTTTTCGCGGGTCAGGCGCATCGTTTAGAAACTTCTCCAGTCAGGGGTAAAATAGTCAGCGCCAAAGCTCAACGAAGCACCAATTTCCGGTCGCGGGCCAACTGGCTCTTCACCTTTTTGTACATCTCCTGATACGAGACTCCGGTGCGGCGCATTTCATCCTGATGTTCGGTAAGAATCTGGCGCACTTCGTCGTTCAGGCGGTCTTCGACGGATAATTCCTCGTTCATGCGTTGGCGCAAGCGCAGGGCCACCGCGTTGATCGCCTCGGTTTCGATCTGGCCGCCTTCCACCAGGCGTTTCACAATCTCCGCGGCGATGTAACCGACATAATCCCGCGCAAGCAGCATCGTTAATCGAGTCCTTTGCGAATCTTGAGAGAATTTGAGTTTACTGGGTGCGTGTAGAAAGTGCAACAAAAGCAGCGGAATTAGGGAAAATCGTTCTGCGCAATTTCTTTACAACGCGGCGGATAAACGGCGTTTTTCTACAACTCAACAACGCGTTATGGGTGCATCCGCCTTCCAGCATTGGAAAAACACGCGCTGGGCCAGCATGACCAAGACAGTCTGCTGGGCTTATCCCGCTCGTTTCTTTCAGCCGACCTTTGCCCTTGTGTCATGCTGTAAATGACATGCCAGAATTTCGGTCCGAGAAAACGGTGAAATCGAGCGCGCGACGCATCCCGGAACTCGATGGAATCCGGGGCATCGCCATAATTTTAGTCATCGGATGCCATTATGAGGTTTTTGCACGTCAAATCTGGGGCCTACCTAAGTTCGGCTGGGTTGGAGTGGACATATTTTTTGTGCTATCGGGATTCCTGATCACCTCTGTCCTACTCAATCTCCGTGGCCGGGACGACTCTTTTAGGTTTTTTTATGATCGACGGGTTCGCCGTATTCTTCCGCCCTACATCATTTTTATGGTGCTCATCTACGTGGTGTCCGCGGTGCTAGGTGACCACTCGCTCTACAGCACCAGGGATGTGGTACAAAACGCGTTCTTTTTACAATCATTCCATGGATTGATCCGTGCCATTCATCAACTGGCATCTAGCTCGATGTGGCGCCTTACTCACTCCTCATTGCCGTATTCTTTGCGCGGCTTGAACGGCGATGTGTCGTCTGGAACGGGAGTATTGTGGTCGCTTTCCATTGAAGAATATTTTTACCTGCTGTGGGCTCCAGCCGTACTGTGGATGAATCGAAAATGGCTGACGATTACCGGAATAGCCGTTTGTTTTGGGGCTTTCACATTCCGCTGGCTTGGATTTATCGGTGTGGATTCCTACTTTTCCATCTTTCACCGATTCGATGCGCTCATATTCGGCTCGTTTGTTGCGCTACTCATTTCCTCGAACGTGCCGCAAAAAAGCCTGAACGCCATTCTGATCATTGCCGGATGGTTCGGCGTGGGAACTCTTGCGGCAGTGCTGGCACCAATGGGAAATGTTCTGAACAAGGAAATACGCGATGATCACATCTTTATGGCAATCGGACTTCCTGCTTTTTCGCTCATGGCGGCGTCAACCATTGGGTTAGCGGTGACGAAATCTGGATCGCGCCATCTAGCTTTTTTGCGGTCGCGAACACTGCGTTTCATTGGGACGATCAGTTACACGCTGTACTTGTTTCACGGCTTTGTGTACCTCTGCTTCCTGCACTTCTTCCGACCGACTTGGTTCGTATCGGTTGCCGCGCTTTGCTGCGCGGTCGGGCTGAGCTGGCTCTCTTGGCTGTACGTCGAAAGCCCAATCATGAACGGACGAGCTTCTAGAGAAAGAAAACAAATTGGAAACCGGCCGCAAACCGTCGATCCGACACTTACGTCGTGAGCGCGCGATTGCTTCGCCCTTCGGTTATGGTCACGTCAAGCAAGCAATATTGTCCCAGTGATGTGGCGAAGGATCATCGTACAAGAATATCGCCTGAAATCCAGCCGTTTGTTGCCGTTTACAAAATCACAACTCAGCGGGACGGCACACCGCAGATCGACAGTTATCTAACGTTGGCGGTTCGGAAGGATGGAACATTCGTGACTTCGAATTCAACGCCAGTTGGCAGTCAATTTCCTACCGCACGCTCAATCGAGTTGAAGGACCGTTATATTGTCGTTGACCCGTTAACTGAATCGATCAGCACATATAAGGCTTACAAACCTCTCGTTCACGCGACTCAAGACTGCGGCGGCACCCCTGATGCCTCAACACTTGGTTTCGAAACCGAAGTTTCGAGCAGGCAGCCAAGAGGAGCGCCAACCGGCCAAGAAACGACCACTACCTGGCAAGCCATTGGTTTAAATTGCGCGCCAATTCGCGAAGAGATGATTTTTAACGAAGGCTCAACACGAATCGAGATTACTAAGGCAGTGATCTCGGTACAATTAGGAGACCCTCCTGCAACATACTTTGACGTTCCAAATTATCAAGAACGGGGTCCGGCCGATCTCGACAATGAGGTAAATAAGAGGCTTCCAGGTACACACGCGTTCGGTAGTCAAAAGGCCATGGACACTTTGCAAAAGGTATACGAAACAAGCAGACCAGAGTAGGGTTTCGCCTCTGCGAGCAGTCATTGTCAGATGTGAGAGTCTGACATAGGTCTATCACACTTCCTGAGCGACATTCCGTTTAGCAGCGGCTACGATTCGTATGCGAGCCTTCAGCACTGAGAAAATTGCGCCCAGCATCGGACCGGAAAGCCGCCGTGAACTCGGCCGGACGCGACTGGCGTGTGCCACCTGTCCCTTCAGGCAAGCGGCAATTGCCGCCACTCGTTGTAACTCTTTCTGGCTCAAAATGAATGTCTCCCTGTTCATGAGGTGACATTTTCACCGGGCTGTTAAGAGGTGACAGAATTGTGGAGCTAAGACAAAGGGTTTGCACGCACTTCACGGAATCATTTTTCCGTGATACTGTGGTGATGCAGAGCGGGCTCTTGTACAGAAACGCTTGGTTGTATGCAACTTATTTCGTTCGTAAACGGTAGACAAGTAAAGCAGTTGTAAGGATTCCAAAGTTGCTTTTGGAAGGGCGGTTAGCTCAGCGGTTAGAGCGTTCGGTTTACACCCGAAAGGTCATCCGTTCAAATCGGATACTGCCCACCATCCGTGCGCAACACCCTTCAGCGGGGACGTAGTTCAGTTGGTTAGAACGCTGCCCTGTCACGGCAGAGGTCGCGGGTTCGAGTCCCGTCGTCCCCGCCATTCTTTCCAAAAGACTTAGCTCGCTTTTGGAAAATCGGCGCAATACACAA
>Ga0185299_10005430_pt1 | contig 14376 bp, 10 predicted proteins | sample PaiPotPPA55metaG_FD_128002 | JGI IMG/M metagenome (GOLD analysis project Ga0185299, IMG submission 128002) | Iron sulfur acid spring bacterial and archeal communities from Banff, Canada, to study Microbial Dark Matter (Phase II) - Paint Pots PPA... ...
ATCGATGAAGCCCGCAGCGACGCCTTCGCGGACGTTGTTGGCGTATCGGGCTATGTCCCAAGCCAACGGCTCGTGGCCCAAGGCCTCGACGAGCCCGGCCCGATGGCCGACGGTCGCCAGGCGACGCTGCGTGCCCAGCAGGTCCTCGCGGGAGCGCATCCCCCACCACCTGCTCATGTCGTTCACGGTCTGCCGCCGGTCGAGCCAGTGGCGCGTGTACAGGACGTCCAAGGTGTAGCCGATGTCGGCCACTTCGGCGCGGAGTATCGCGCCCAATGCGACCTGCCAGAGTTTGTGCCCGGTGAGCGTCTCCCGCGTCCGCCAGCAAGAGGGCGGGGGCTCGACCAGTTCGGCGGCGAGGTTCGTGCGCAGCCAGTTGTTCTCCGGCAGGGACCGTTCGGCGTCGGCGAGCAGGGCCCGGTACTCCTCGAGAGCCTGGTCCGCGTGGCCGGCGCCGTCATGGCACCGCGCGATCTCCCAGCGAATGCTCAAGGTACGTGTGTCCTGCGCGCCGTAGTTGCGCTGGTAGTTCTCCAGAACCTGCTCGAACAGCGGTTCCGCCTCCGCGAACCGGGCGGCTCCCTGGTAGCGGACGGCTACGGCGTATCGGGCAGGTACCGTGTCGGGATGCTCGGGACCGAGCACGCGCTCGGCCGTGGTGAGTGCGCGGACATAGTCGGCGAGCGCGGCCGGGTACAGCATGGCCGACTTCTCGGCATGCCCGAGGCGCGTCACGGCCAGGATGGTCTTGCGGTCCTCCGGGCCGTACTCCCGTTCGATGGCTTCGACGTCTTCTCGGCGCCGGGCCACGCCCGCGTCGTATTGCTCGTCGGCGATCAGTGCCTTGGCCAGCAGAGAGCGGGTCTTGACGGTGTTTTCCTTGCCTGGCCCCAAAATACGCTCGCGATCGGCGAGGGTCCGTTCGAGCACCGATATCGCTTCGTCGTACTCCTCGCGGGCCTGGAGGAAGTCACCGACGGCATGTCGGGCGGCCATGGTGTCGGGGTCGTCGGCGCCGAGGATCCGTTCCCGATCCTCCAGGCAGCTACTCAGCGCTTTGAAGGACTTCTTGTAGTGACCGGCGCGATAGTGGGACCAGCCGAGCCAGTTGAGGTAGTTGGTGCGAGTACGGTCGTCCGGGCCGCCGAGCCGCGACCTGGCCTCGACGAGGAGCGCGAAGTACTTCTCCGCCTCCTCGTAGCGGCTCAGGTTGTAGACGCATACGGCCAGGCGGTCGAGCGTGTCCAGGGTGTCGTCGTGGTCTTCGCCAAGCAGCCGCAGCCGCTGTTCGTAGAGCGGCCCGAAGAATTTCGCGGCAGACTCGCGGTCATCCAGGGCATCGTGGCAGATCGCCAGATTGCTGCGGGAGAGCAGGGTTTCGCTGTCCTCCGGGCCGAGCACCCGCTCGCGGTCGGCGAGGATCCGCTGGTAGAGCGGCAGGGCTTTGCGATTCTGGCCGGTCCTGGCATAGAAGACGGCGAACTGGTTGCGCAGGCGCAAGGTCTCCGGATCGTCGGCCCCGCTGAGCTCCTCCTGCGTCTGGACGATCAGCTGCCAGAGCGCCTCGCCCTTGGCCCGCATCTGCTCCTGTCCCGGTCCGGAAAACGTCCGGTAGGCGCTGACGAGGCTGAGCCGGACTCTGCGGATGCCGTCCGCGTCGACCTTCAGATCCTCGCGCTGCTCCTCGAGCATCTGCTCCTGCATCGCGATCGCGTCTGCCGGCCGTCCGGCGGAGTCGAGCACAGTGGCGAGGTTGCGGCGCAGGAAGAACAGTGCGGGCCCGTTCGGCAGAACGAAGGGCGCGAGGTCCCGGGCCGCTCGTTCCATGTACGGGATGCCCTCGAGCGGACGGTCGTTCCGGTAGAGGTTGAACCCGTAGTTGTGGCAGGCCGTCGCGGTGTCGCTGTTCTCGGCGCCGAACTGGGCCATCCGGTCGGCGAGTATCCGCTCCCGTAACGGAAGCTCTTCGGCATAGAGTCCGACGTGGGTCAGCGCGTCGGCGACTTTGATCCGCGCCTTCGTAGTCTGCGGATGGTCGGGGCCGAAAACCGCCTCGGTCTCGGCGAGCTCGGCGCGCGCTTCGGCTACGGCTTCGTCGGACATGTGTGGATCCCCCATTACCCAACTGTCTGCTGTCTGCGTGCTCAGCGTCCTGATGCGTCGTGCTGAATCACCAGGATCGGGTCAGCATACATGCGCGTGTCGCACCCGGGATTCTCCGGACCGTGTTGGCAGGATGGCAACGCATAGATGCGGTGTTGACCTGCGGTCCCTGGGGAGCGTTCCACACACATGATTATTCGATCGCGAAGCCTTACTCGGTCGATCGGCACGGTCGGGGCGCTTGCCCTCATCGCAAGTTTCGGCGGGGTCGCCAGGCCCTCGAGTGCCAGCGCGGACAGTACCGGGCAGAACATTGCGAATATCGCAAAAGCGAACCTGGGAAAGAAGGCCTGCGAGACGAACAGCGCGGGCGGCGCCGGCTACTACACCAGCTGCACCGGGAACGGCGGCCAGCCGGAGTACTGGTGCTCCGACTTCGCACGCTGGGTCTGGTCGCAGGCGGGCATCGACGTCAGCAACATCAATCCGGCCGCACGCAGCTTCGCCAACGACGGCGTGCAGAGCACTCCGCACGTCGGGGACGCAGTGCTGTTCAGCCCGAGCGGAACGGTCGCGGACGTTGCGCACGTGGCGATCGTCGTGCAGGTGAACGCGGACGGCTCGGTCGTGTCGGTCGGCGGTGACGAGGACGGTCCGGACAACACCACGGAGGCGCAGTATTCGAGTGCCTCCGTGGTGGCGCAGGACGGCCCCTATCCGGGAGCGGCCGGCGATCCGGGCCTGAACGGTCCAATCCTCGGGTACGTGGAACCGCCGTCCGGAAACGCGCCGACGCCACCTACGCCGCCGACCACGGACAAGCCGGCGAACTCGGTGTGGGTGCGGACCTACTCCACGGCCGCGGGCTACTCGGACACGAACGAGGGCGCTGAGACCGGTTCGCTCTACGCCGGGACGAACTACGTCTTCTGCAAGGCCTGGGGCGCGCAAGTCGGGACCGACTCCGCGTACAACCACTGGTGGCTGTGGACCGATCTGGACACCGGCGGCCAAGGCTACGTCTCGGCCTACTACCTCGCCGGCCAGGGCAACGACCAGGCACTCGACACCTCCGGGAAGGACATCGCCACCTGCTCGGGATCCGTGGGCGGCAGCGGCTCCGGCAACTTCACGAAGCACTGGGTGCACACCTTCAACCTTGCCGACGGTTACGCGTCGCCGAACGAGAACTCGCGGGTGGGCGCGCTGGACGCCGGGACGAACTACGTCTTCTGCAAGGCGTGGGGCGCACAGGTCGGCACGAGTTCGGCATACAACCACTGGTGGCTGTGGACCGATCTGGACACCGGCGGCCAAGGCTACGTCTCGGCCTACTACCTGACCAGCGAGGGCAATGACCAGGCACTCGACACCTCCGGACACGACATCCCGGCGTGTGCAGGCACGAACGGCACCGGAGCGGGCACCGACAAGTACTACGTCACCACTTTCGCGAACGCGACTGCTTACACCTCGCCAAGCGGCGGCACTACCGCCGGCACGCTCAATGCCGGGAACAACTACGTCTACTGCAAGGCGTTGGGCTCGCAGGTAGGGACGAGTTCCGCGTACAACCGCTGGTGGCTGTGGACCGATCTGGACACCGGCGGCCAAGGCTACGTCTCCGCGTACTACCTGAAGGGCGAGGGCAACGACCAGGCCACGGACACGTCTGGCAACGTCATCCCCACGTGTCCGGGTGCCAACGGCGCTGGTCCGTCCGGCGGGTCTGCAAAGTACTACATCAGCACTTTCGCCTCGGCTACCGGTTACGACTCCACGTTCACGAACACGGTCGGAACGCTGAACGCGGGCAGCAACTACGTCTACTGCAAGACCTGGGGCCCGATGGTGCGTAACGGCAACGACTTCAACCACTGGTGGCTGCGGACGGATCTGGACAGTGGCGGCCAGGGTTACGTCTCCGCGTACTACGAAAAAGAAGGCGGCAACGACCAGGCGCTGGACACCTCGGGCAACACTATTCCCACCTGCTGAGTACCAAAGAGGAAAAACACCATGCGGAACCTCTACGTCGCCAGGGCGGCCCTGCTCACCGCCGCCGCTGTAGCTATGGCCACCCTGACCGCAGCCGGCCCCGCGTATGCCGACTCGGCGTCATTCGACGGCTGCCCCGAAGGCGCCGTGTGCATCTACAACGGCGCCACGACGGACAGCGGAGTCGAATCCAACGGCGTGTTCTGGTCGTACGGTGCGCACGACCTGTCCGGCCAGGAAGGCGAGCACGCGGTCATCAACAACCAGACCAACGGCGCATGGCTCACCTTCTGTGGCGGCTACGGCGGCCACGACCCGTGGCTCGGCTCCGAGGCGCCGAACACGCAGTGGCCTCCGTACACGCAGGACCTCTCCCCCGTTAACTCGATCATCTTGACGAGTGGATACAACGCCACCTGCGGCTAAATCGATGGCATGCTGCGGACGTGCGAATATCCCGGCCCCATCGCGAACTCGGCGTAGCCGGGAAGGACAGCCGTACCGGCGCACCCGCAGAGCCCGGTGCGCTGGCCCGGCCGGCTGCGCTGCTCGTGGCCGGCGCGATGTTCATGGAACTGCTCGACGGGACGGCGCTGACCACGGCCGGACCGCGCGTCGCGTCCGCGCTGGGCGTGACCTCGTCCGCGATGGCCGTCCCGATCAGTGCCTACCTCGTCACCGTGGCGGCGTTCATCCCGCTCGGCGGCTGGGTCGTGGATCGGATCGGCGGCAGACGCACGTTCGCGCTGGCGGTGGCCGTGTTCACCGCCGCGTCGGTACTGTGCGCGGTCGCGCCGACGCTCTCGGCGTTGATCGCGGCGCGCATCGTGCAGGGGGTCGGCGGGGCGCTGATGGTCCCGGTGGGCCGGCTCGTGGTGCTGCGCGGCATCCGCCGCGAGGAGGTGATCCGGGCCGTCGCGTTCCTGACCTGGCCCGCGCTCGTCGCGCCACTGCTCGGACCGGTGGTCGGCGGAATGCTGGCGACGTACACGTCCTGGCGCTGGATCTTCCTGCTCAACGTGCCGCTCGGCTTGATTGCTCTCTGCTGCGTCCGCACGATCCCGCCGGATACCGGTCCGCGCCGGCCGCTGGACGTCCGGGGCTGGTGGTCCAGTGCCATCAGTCTCGGCTGCCTCACCGCAGCGGCCGCGATATTCGCGATCCCCGGCTCGGACCCGGTGCCCGCCGTCTTCTGCCTGTTCGCCGCGGTCGCCGCCGGCGTCATCGCGATCCGGCGGCTGCTCACGGCTGAGGCACCGCTGCTGCGGCTCGACGCGTTGCAGATCAAGACGTTCCGACTCGCGCACGCCGGGGGCTCGGTGTTCCGCATCGCGGTGAACGCCGTCGCGTTCCTGGTGCCGCTCCTGTTCGTGGACGGATTCGGCTGGACTCCGGCGCACGCCGGCGCCGCCCTGGTCGCGCTCTTCGCGGGCAACCTCGGCGTGAAGCCGGCTACCACGCCGCTGCTGCGGCGCCTGGGCTTCCGCACGGTGATACTCGGCTCGGCGCTCGGCGCCGGGATCACCATCAGCCTGCTCGCGACGCTGCACGCCGACTCCCCGATCGTGCTGATAGTCGTACTACTGGCTGCGAGTGGGGCGTTTCGCTCGATCGGCTTCACCGCGTACAACACGATCGCGTTCGCCGATATCGACGCGGCGATCCTCGCTGACGCCAACACGCTCTCCTCAGCACTCCAGCAAGTCGCCGTCGGCCTCGGCGCGGCGACCGGTGCCCTGGCGCTGAGACTCACCCTCGCGGCGAACGCTCACGACGGCTATCGCATGGCTTTCGTGCTCATCGGCGCGACGCTCGCGGTACCGGCGGTCGAGGCTGTGCTGCTGCCGGAGGGCGTCGGCGGCAATCTCACCGCCGCCCGGATACGCTGATGTAGTGCGGCACGACTTCGAGGTCGTAGACCTGACGATGCGATTGAACGACAGTACGCCTGTATATCCGGGTGACCCGGCGGTAGACATCGACGTCACGGCGACTTTCGAGGACGCCGGGTATTTCAACACTCGGCTCTCGCTCGGGTGCCATATCGGCACGCACATCGATGCCGAGGGCCACATGATTCCGGGCGGGCGGATGCTGGATTCCTACCCGCTCGACCGCTTCCACGGACGTGGCGTGCTTCTCGACGTGCGCAGCGGAGCGGCGACGCCGGACGTACTCGGCGCGGGGATCGACGACGGCTGCATCGTCCTGCTGTGGACAGGCCTGAGCAACGCCCAGCACGAGCCCGACTACTACTCCAGGGTGCCTGAGCTGCCGATGGGCCTCGTGGACGGCCTGATCGCGTGCGGCGTCAAGATGGTCGGCGTCGACGCGGGAAGTATCGACGGCGGCCCGTTCGCGATCCACAAGGCTCTGCTGTCCCAGGGCATTCTCATCGCGGAGAATCTCGTCGGGTTCTCGGCAATCGCTTCCCGCGCGGGCTCGAAGGTCGAGGAAGTCGGGCAAGTCGCGGAGGTCGGCGAGTTCACCGTGTGGGCGCTGCCGCTCAATCTCGAGACCGAGGCTTCCCCGGCGCGCATCGTCGCCGCGTTCCAGCCGAGTGGCGGTGAACCGTCTAGTCTCGGAGACCAAGCGGGTCAATTGCCATGACAATGCTCGGTTCGGCCTTGGAGGATTAAATGACCTCGTCCGCCCATGTCAGCACCGACACGCTCGCGATCCCCGGCGGACGCTTGTACTACGAGCTGCGTGGCAGCGGTCCGCTGCTGGCGATCGTGGGCGCGCCGATGCATTCGGCGCCGTTCGCACCGCTGGCCGACCTGATGGCGGCCGACCACACCGTCCTCACCATGGATCCGCGCGGCCATTACGGCAGCGCTCTCGACGATCCGGACGCCGATTCGACCCCGGAACTGCGCGCAGACGACCTTGCCGGCTTGATCCGCCACGTCGACGCCGGGCCGGCGACTGTGCTCGGCTCCTCCGGCGGCGCGATCACCACGCTGGCGCTGATCCAGGCGCATCCGCAACTCGTGCAGACCGCCATCGCCCACGAGCCCCCGCTCGCCCAACTGCTCGAGGACCGAGAGAAGCAGCTCGCCGCCAACGCGGACACGGTCGCCACGTACATCGGCGGAGACAGGCTCGGCGCGGTCCGCAAGTTCATGGCGAACGCCGACTTCGTGATGCCCGAGGAGATGTTCCAGCAGGTGTTCGGCGGCGAGAAGTCCCCGGCGGAGCTCGCCAGCGAGCGCTTCTTCTACCTCCACGAGCTCATCGGCACCGCGGGCTGGGTGCCCGACCTGAATGCCCTGCGCAGCACCCCGATCCGCCTGGTCATCGGCATCGGCGAGACCTCGGCGGGCATGTTCTGCGACCGCACCTCGCGTGCGCTGACCGCCGAGTTGAAGACCGAGCCCGCGCTGTTCCCCGGCGGGCACGCCGGCTTCATGGAGAACCCGCCCGCCTTCGCCGCCCGGCTCCGCGAGGTCATCGGCTGACCGCGGACGGCATCTGAGCAGGCCCAGTACCCATACGTAGGGTGAGTTTCGGAAGCGGATCGGAAGCGCACTTCGCTTGTGACGGAAGGGAGTGCGGTGTTCGTATCATCGCATGACGACCCGAACTGGCAGGCCGGAGCGCACCGGGGCGTATCAGGCCGCTGCGCATAACTCACGGAGCTGGGGCCCGTGAGCATGATCCCCCCGATGCGCTCCTCCGGGAGCCGTCCGCCGGGCGGCACGCAGCCGTCGCCGACCTTGATGCCCGCCGACGCCCGGGTGCGCAACATGGCGCTGGTAATCCTGTTCGTGCCGCTGTTGGTCATCGTCCTGGCGCTGGTGGCGGTGCACGCTGCGGTGTCCTCCGTCACGAACAGCCTGAACAACACCGGCGGCCCCGGGACGTCGGGTAACAACTACCCGTACTCGACTAGCTCGTACGCGCCCGACACGAGCACCACCGACGACTCGGGCCTTTCCACGGACTCGACGTACTCGACGGACACGTCGACGGATGACTCGGGCCTGGGGACGAGCACTGACACCAGCACCGACACCAGCACTGACACCGGTTCGCCCACGGACAGCCCGACGACCGGACCTGCAGCCACCGTCGAGGCGTACTTCGCCGCGATCAACGCGAAGCAGTACCAGGCCGCGTGGAGCCTCGGCGGGCAGCACCTCGGCGAGAGCTTCAGCACCTACGAAAGCGGGTTCTCCAACACCTCCCAGGACACGGTCACCGTCCAGTCCGTGCAGGGCGACGTCGTCACGGCCACCCTGACCGCACTCAACAACGACGGAACCACCCAGACGTTCAGCGGGACATACACCGTCACCGGCAACGAGATCACCAACTTCCAAGTCCAGCAGACGGGTTGACCACTGTGCTGAATCAGATGGATGACATGGAGACGCTGACCGGCCGCACCGCCGAGCGGAACTACGCGGCAAGCAACGTGACCCGCCTGCTCTGTGCCGGCACGTACCTGGACGACGGCTATCGCAGGGCCGTGATCCGCGAGCTGCTGATCGAGCGGTATCGCAATATCGCGCCCTCCTACGGGTACGACGTGGTGCCGGTCCTCGGACACGCGCTGGCGGCTCATCGGCTGCGCCTGCTGCAGTCCGTCACCACCATCGCGGCCTTCCTGCTCTTCGGGCTGCTCTGGATCACCGGAGCGCTGGGCGCCGAGATCACCCTGCCGCTCTTCCTCTGGACCGCCTGGGCCGCCACCTATCTCCTGCGCATCGTCACGCTGGAGACGCTGATGCACCGGCTCAAGTCCGGGAACTCGGGCAACGGGTTCGACGGGTCCTACCCGCACACCGACCGGCTCTCGACCGAGCGGATCGACGACCTGACCGAGCAGCAGGACGCCGACCGGGGCGTGATCTTCTACGGCGGGTTCACTCCCTTCGTGGGCGCCGGATTTGAAGAGGACGCCTGGGCCCGAGCCGAACTGCTGGTCGAGGCGCCGCCCAACCCGTTCGACGAGGACGACCCGGAGGACGGCGACGACGATGCGGCTGCGGAGGCGGCGAAGAAGGGCCTGATCCCGTTCACGGTGCGGGAGATCACCGAGTTCGTGGCCCGGCGACTCGAAGAGGACCTGCGCGACCACGCCGAGCCGCTGGACCGGATCGAGAACCTGGTCGTAGAACGGCGCAAGTTCAAGAAGGCGATCTCCAGGACAGCCGCGGGGAAGCTCGACCCGAGCCTCGACGCGTCGCTGATCCACTGGGAGGAGTCGTACGACGCGGCGCGGGAGTTCCTGTGCGTGCGCATCGGCTCGTGGGAGCAGGAACTGGTCACGTCGATGTTCGTGGGCTTCGACATCAAGGGCAATAATCTGCACATCGAGTTCCACCCGTACGTCCTGCCGCCGATCAGCCAGAACTTCCACCTCGTCGACAGCCTGCCGGATCACTTCACCCCGGGGCTGATGTTCAAGGTCTCGTTCCACGCCCTACTCGCTCTGCCCGGCGAGATCCTCACCTCGCTCCTTCATCCGCTGGCCAACCGGTTGCCGAATGCGTCGATGGTCGACGAGAAGCTCGACAAGAAGTTGGCCAAGGGGCACCGGAAGATCGGTGCCGGTTCCGGCGGCAGCCTCGGCCTCGCCCGATACACGAATCTCACCCTCGACCGCGGTGCCCTGCACAGCGTGCGTGAACTCGCCACGCCCAACCGTTTGCACCACTTCTTCCAGAAGTCTGACCTGACCAAGTACACCCAGGTGGTGCAGCGCAGTCTGATGCAGAACATCGGAGTCTTCCTCAAGGACCACAACGTCGACCTGTCCGACCACCGCGCCACACAGGCGAACATCCTGCAACACAACTACGGCGACGTGAACAACTACGGACCGGGCAACGTGAACTCCAGCCAGGGCAACAGGAGCAAGCAGACCATCACTGACCAGTCTTCGGACCCGGCCCGCGAGGAGAAGTGACCCAAATGAGCAGCAACCGCTTCGGAAACGTCACCAACCACGGCTCGGGCAATGTGACTTCCAGCCAGGGCGACAGGAGCAGACAGACCATCACCGTGCACGGCGCGGACGAGGCCGAGGAGCCCGCCGCGGCGCCTGGGCCCGCGCGGGCCGAACCGGCCTCCGGCGCCGACCTGACCCGGAACGTCTTCGTCGTGCACGGGCGGGACGAACAGGTCCGCGCGGCGATGTTCGGCCTCCTGCAACAGCTGGACCTGCGCCCGCTGGAGTGGGAGGACCTGGTCAAGGCCACCGGCCAGACCGCGCCCTTCCTCGGCGAGGTGGTCGCGGCCGCGCCGGCCCGGGCCCAGGCGGCGCTGGTGCTGCTCACCCCGGACGACCTGGTGCGGCTGCACCCGGACCTGCTGGCACCGGACGATCCGCCGGACGAGCGTTACCTGACCGGTCAGGCCCGGCCGAACGTCCTGCTCGAGCTCGGCATGGTCCTGATGGCCTATCCGGACCGCACCCTGATCGTGGAGATCGGCTCGCTGCGCCGGATCGCCGACCTGGCCGGGCGCAACGTGATCCGCTTCGACGGCTCGGCCCCGGCGGTCGGGAAGATCGTGACCCGGCTGAAGGCGGCGGGCTGCGCGGTCAACGACAACGGCTCGGGTTGGCGCGACCTGAGCCCCTTCGCGCGGCTGGCCGCATATCGCCGCGACCGGGACACCTGACCCGCCAGGGAGGGGAGGGCTGGTCAGGTACGCCTACTCAGGCGGTGGGCGGGGCCGGCGCCGGGTTCTTCGCACCGCTTCTCGGGTGCGGCGGCCCTGCGCCGGCCCATCCGGCGTCTGCGGCCGGTCCTCTTGCCGTCAGTCCTCTTGCGGCCGGTCCTTCGCGGCTCAGCCCCGCGACTCCAGCGTGCCGAGAAACGCCTCGATCTCGCGCAGATCCAGCCGGGCCAGGTCCGCGGGCCGCAGCACGATCCGCAACTCCCGGCAGACGAGCTGCTCGCGCGAGCGCAGGACGAAGGAGAGCAGGATCATCCGGATGAGCGCCTCGACGTCGACCTGGGTGAGGCGACTGAGCCCGGATCCGAGCAACGGCATGGCAACCCGTTCCAGCTGTCCGTGCAACTGGATCGCATCCCAGAGCCGGTGCAGGCTCACGCCGAACTCCTCCGTACTCGAGCGCGCCACGTAGTCGTTGCCGATCCTGCTGTATGCGACCGCGAAGACGAGTCGGGGCCGGCGGCCGAGCAACGCGACCGTGCCGATGGGATAGCGGCGCAGCTTGCCGAGCGGCTTGTTCGTCCGCCGTTCCCGAGATAACGGCTGCACAGTGCGCAGCGCGGCCGCGATCTCCCGGTCCAGCTGTTCGGTGTCCCCGGCATAGCAGCGTTCGAGCAACTGGCCCTGCAGGCTCGTGCCACTCACCGGGATGCCGCCGCGGACGGCGGTGTCGAAGGTGTCGCTGAAGCCTATGACCAGGTGTGCGTCCTGCTCGAACAGGTCTCCCGGCACGATCGCCACCGTCGTCGGCGGATGGCGGAACTCGTGAACCAGCCGCGTTTTGCGCCGACCCCGGAGCAGCCCCCAGGCCAGGCAGACGCCGAGGGAGAGCACGGTGATCAGCCCTGCGGGCGTCAGCGCGCGCGGAAAGAGCTGGCCCACGAACTGGATCACCGCGGACACCCCGCCGAACGCGGCGAGCACTTCGCCCAGTATCCGGCGGCGGCCCCGGCGGCCCGTCCGACGGCCCGAATTCCCGGAGCGCGCGGAGCGCGCGAGGCGCAGACGGCGCGTGCGACGGCGTGCCCGGGGCGACACGTGCTGCTTTCTTGATTGCGGTGAAAGCATCATCACCCCCACTGTGCCCTGATACTGTGACCGAAACGGCCACCGTATGCGTTCGGATCGGGACGGAGACGATGGAGAGCACTGCCCGGCAGGTCAGGGTGGATGTGCTTGGCCCGGTCCGGCTGACTATCGGCGGCAGGCCTGTACATCTGCCACCTTATACTCGAAGGCTGCTTCTGCGGCTGGTCGCCGCCGAGGGCGAGGCCGTCTCGGTGCGCACGTTGCGCCGGGACGTCTGGGGTCTGGCCGCCGAGCCACGGCACCTGGCCCAGCGCGGCCGCAATGAAGTGCAGAAGCGCGTGTTCGAGCTGCGTCGAGCGCTGGAGACGGCCGGCTCCGGCGTCGGCGCGCGGATCCTGCGCACCGACCAGGTGCCCACGGCGCGCGGCCCGGAGACGACTTACCGACTGCTGCTGGAGACCGGCGAGCTGGACTGCGCCGAGTTCGCCGCGTGGGTCAACGGCGCCCTGCGCGCGGCCCCGGCGGAGGCGGCACGCAAGCTGACCGAGGCACTGGCGCTCTTCCGCGGAGCGCCGCTGGCCGACGCGGCCGCCGAGGAGTTCGCCGAACCGCTCGCGCAGCGGCTGCTGGCGCTGCGGGAAAGCGCCCGCCGCGAGCTCATCCGCTGCCACTTGGAGCTCGGCCGCAGCGACCTGGCCCTGCCGCTGGCCGAGCGGACGGCCGTCGAGCACCCGCACGACACTGCGACCGCCGACCTGCTCGGCGAACTGCGGATCAGGCTGCGCCGGGAACGCGGCGGCGACCTGCTTCGTTACCGGCTGCCCGACCTGCCGGTGGAGATCGCGGTGGTACGCGGCGACCTGTTCGACCAGACCGACGCGAACCTCGTGGTCGGCTTCACCGACACCTTCGACACGCACACCGGACGCGACTCCGTCATCAGCCTGCAGAGTGTGCAGGGGCAGCTGGTGGACCGTCTGTTCGGCGGCAGCACCCGCGAGCTCGACGGCAGGCTGCGCCCCGGACTCCGCTCGGTCGCGCCGGTCGGCACGGAGAGCGTGCGGGACAAGCCCCGCGGCAAGCGCGTGCGCTACCCGATCGGCACCGTGGTCCCGGTCCCCCTCGACGGCGGACGGCGTGTGTTCGCGACCGCGTATTCCTTCCTGGGCAACGACCTGGTGGCCCGCTCCGGGCTGGCCGAACTGCATCTCGCGCTGGACCGGCTGTGGCCGAGCGTGGCCCGCTACGGTCTGCACAAGCCGGTGGCCGTCCCGCTGCTCGGGGCCGGCCTCGCGCGGATCGTCGAGCTGCGCAAGGACCAGCTCATCACGATGATCATCGACACCTTCCTCGAGCACTGCCGCAGGGAGCCGCGCACGGCGCCGGAGCTGCGTCTGGTCCTGCATCCCGACGACCTGTCCCTGATCGACCTCGGCACGGTCGAGAAGCACCTGTTCGCCCTGGCCCCGGACCGAGGCCGCTGACCGTTCCGCCGACACCGACCTCGACACCGCCGCCAACACCGTCGCCAATCTCCGCATCCGCGCATTCGCGCATACCTGCATTCGACCGCGCAGACCGCTTCCGGCGGAAGCCGCGCGCCGCGCCCGATACGCTTCCGGACCGCTTCCGACGGTCCGGAAGATCTGCCGGACCGGAGGGTGTGCTATGCTGCTTGCAGCACCCGGTGAGTCGACCCGGCGATGTGACCCCGATCTAGGTATCACTCTTAGATCTGGCTGCATCCGACTGCAGCTGACTGCAGATCTCTTCGCGATCGTTTAATCGTACGTATCGCAGGTATCGCCCGCCGCTTGACGCAGCGTGCCCGGCCACTGCCGCCGCTGCTGCCACCGCTCGCGTTCCGGCGCTTCGCCGTACCTTGACTTTCCCCGTTGACTTTCACACTTTGACTTTGTCCGGAAAGGACTCCAGCATGACTGCCACACTCGAACACACGGCGCCCACGCGCTCCGACACCCGCCCGCTCGAACCGGTGAGCGGCATCCTCGACGTCCAGGACCAACACGGCTTCCTGCGCGTCTCCGGCTACCTGCCAAGCGCCGACGACCTCTACGTGCCCGCCCAGCTGATCCGCACTCACAAACTGCGATCCGGCGACCTTATCGATGCCATGGCCGAACCGCGGCATGCCGCCTCCGGCAGGTCCGGGCAGCAGGCCAAGGCGAACCCGCTGGTCCGCGTCGACCTCGTCAACGGCCGCATCCCGGACCCGCGCGGCACCCGGCCGCATTTCGGCGAGCTGACCCCGATCCACCCGCGAGAGCGGCTGCGGCTGGAGACCGGCCCCGACGTCCCGAGCACCAGGCTCATCGACCTGCTCGCACCCGTCGGCAAGGGACAGCGCGGCCTGATCGTCGCTCAGCCCAAGACCGGCAAGACGATGCTGCTGCAGGCCATTGCGCGGGCCGTCACCCGCAACCACCCCGAATGCCACCTCATGGTCATCCTCCTCGACGAACGCCCCGAAGAGGTCACCGACATGAGCAGGTCGGTTTCCGGTGAGATCATCTCATCGACCTTCGACCGTCCGGT
>Ga0185299_10005431_pt1 | contig 14375 bp, 15 predicted proteins | sample PaiPotPPA55metaG_FD_128002 | JGI IMG/M metagenome (GOLD analysis project Ga0185299, IMG submission 128002) | Iron sulfur acid spring bacterial and archeal communities from Banff, Canada, to study Microbial Dark Matter (Phase II) - Paint Pots PPA... ...
AAGACGCGAGGAGTCTTATAGCGCTCTGACTCGATGGTCGGCACTCGGAAACAACTACGAAGCGTTGGTCAATTGGCGCTAAATCCCCATAGCGCTCATAATGCTCTCTCATAATGCATCGACACGAAAAAGGCCGGCACCCGCAATCGGCACCGGCGATTAGGACCCGCAATGGTACCCGCAATGATGTTTGGCTTCCACGTATTTTCGGGTACTTAGTGGCAACCCCGAGACCTGTTAAGTTGTTGAAATACTTGGTAGGAAAAAATTGGGAAGCTAGTGTTCTACCACTGAACTACTCCCGCTCAATATAGCAGTAACCTAATGATAACACCAGAGTTCCGAACGTTGTCCACCAAAATACGAAGAGCCTAGATGCCTTCCTCTAACAACCAGCGGGCGAACAGCTTATTTTGCTGTCGCTGCGAAGGACCTTTACCGGAGTCGTGCCTGGAAGGTCAGGTGTCCACGCTTTGGGGCGCCACATGAGTATGCAGGATATTTGCGCCCAAGCTCTCGTGTGCAGGGAAGGAGCTACCATGTCAATAAGTGATATCGGGATATTACAACAACAATCCTGTCGGGCCACTGACAACTCCTTGCGTTTCATTGACGTGCATATCTGACCCCCGTAAGATTGTGCGCGAGTGATCGGTCAAACCATCTCGCACTACCGAATCATCGAGAAGTTGGGCGGCGGCGGCATGGGCGTGGTCTACAAGGCTGAGGACACTTCCCTCGGACGATTCGTCGCCCTGAAGTTCCTTCCTGACGATGTCGCCCAAGACCTGCAAGCGTTAGAACGTTTCCGCCGCGAAGCTCGCGCTGCTTCAGCCCTCAACCACCCGAACATCTGCACGATCCACGAAATCGGTGAGCAGGACGGCAAACGCTTCATCGCTATGGAATTCTTGGACGGGCTGACCCTGAAGCACCGCATTGCAGGCAAGCCGATGGAGACCGACACGGTGCTATCGCTGGGAATCGAGATCGCAGATGCACTGGATGCCGCCCACGCCGAAGGCATCGTGCATCGCGACATCAAGCCCGCAAACATCTTCGTCACCAAGCGCGGACACGCCAAGATTCTCGATTTTGGCTTAGCGAAAGTTACTCCGGTTGGAAGCACGGCGATGGGAGCGGTGGGGGGCATGTCGCAGGCTACTGTCGAATCGAGTGCCGAGCACTTGACCAGTCCTGGCTCGGCACTGGGAACCATCGCCTACATGTCGCCGGAGCAAGTCCGCGCCAAGGAACTGGACGCACGTACGGATTTGTTCTCCTTTGGGGCGGTGCTTTATGAAATGGCCACTGGGACTCTTCCTTTCCGTGGCGATACTTCGGGAGTGATTTTCGAGGCGATCCTGAACCGTGTTCCCGTTGCCCCGGTCCGACTGAATTCTGAAGTCCCACAGGCACTGGAACGGATCATCGACAAGGCCCTGGAGAAGGACCGTGAAGTTCGATACCAGCATGCCTCGGAAATCAGAACTGATCTGAGGCGATTGAAACGAGACACAGATTCTGGAACATCTGGCACGACTCCCGAAAGACTTGGAGGTCGCCGAAAGCTTGCGGCCATTGCTATCTCTCTCGTTCTTGTTGTTGCTCTCGGTGGAGCGATTGCTTGGTGGAAAAGTAGTCGGGTTTATTCGATAACGAATTCGCCCACGCGAATGATAGTGGCGGTGCTCCCGTTCGGGAACATGGGTACTGATAAAGATGTCGATTTTCTACGTCTTGCACTGCCGGATGAGATCGCGACAACGCTCAGTCATGTGCGCTCCCTGTCGATTCGCCCATTCGCGACCACTAGCAAGTACATCGGTCCGGACATAGACCTACAAAGGGCGGGTCGTGAGATGGGCGTAAACAACATCGTCACTGGTCACTTCTTCAAGGCAGGAGACCAACTACAGGTAACGTTGGAAGCCATCGATGTTGACACCAATCAAACAGTGTGGCGGGACACCCTAAATGTCGCCAATCAGAACATGATTGCCATGCGGGAACAAGTCCTGACTAGAATTGGCAGTGGGCTAGTGCCCGCTCTTCGCCCCTCGGCAGGTACTTCGGAACCCGGATCGCAGCCGAAGAACGAGGAAGCGTATGACCTTTTCTTGCGGAGTACGGCTGTACCGCACGAGCCTTCCCCAAACAAAGAAGCCATCCGCATGTTGGAACGAGCAGTCGGTCTCGATCCGGTCTACGCCCCAGCATGGGCTGCACTGGGCGAGCGTTATTATTTCGATGCCCTCTATTCGGACGGCGGCGAATCTGCTTTTGACCGTTCCGACGCCGCCTTGGAGCGTGCAAAAATTCTGGATCCCGGCTTGATCTCTGCCGCAGGGCTCCTCTCAAGTAACCATGTCGAACGAGGAGAATTGGACAAGGCATACACGGAAGCGAAAGAACTGGTGAAACGCCGACCAGAAAACGGTCTAGCACACTTTTCGCTGGCATATATCCTGCGTTATGCAGGTCTGTTGAAGGAATCACAACGTGAATGCGACACCGCACTAGCCCTCGACCCCGGCAACTACCAGTTTCGTTCGTGTGCAAGGACCTTCTTTCTGGATGGGAACTATCAGCGTGCTGTGGAGTACCTCGCTCTTGACGCGGGGTCGAACTATTCGAAACGCAACGAGGTGGAAATCCTTCTGCGCCAAGGCAGGAAAACTGAAGCACTGGAGAAGGTGCACACACTTACCGAAAACCTTGGAATGCGTTTGGTCGAGGCCTGCTTAGAGGAGCGATCCGCTTCAGAGATCGAAACACTGTCCAAGAACGCTCAGAGTTTTTCAGTCTCCGACCCAGAAATGCGCCACGCGACAGCGGAGTTTGAAGCCTTTTGCGGTAAGAATAAAGCCGCGTTGGGACTTCTCCGTCAAGCTGTCGAAGGCGGCTATTGCTCTTACCCCGCTATCGATTCGGATCCCCTGCTTGCGCCTTTGCGCCACACTGCTGAGTTCCAAGAAATTCATTCCTCAGCGATTGATTGCCAAAAGAGGTTCTTGGCATACCGAAGCCAACATCCTCAATGACTGTCTCTCAAGAGAACCCGCCGACCCGACATCCCCATCCTGAAACAAGCAAAAGCGGAGTACACGAAGCTGCAGTAAGAGCGTCGGCGAAGTTGACACTGCCACGATTCGTCCATGCCGGTTCTTAGAAAACGTGGAGTGATGCGGGCGTTATCGCTCATTGACCCATTGAACGTCTTGGAAGCGGAATGCCCCCGAAAGCGATCTCAATAGAGTAGTCAGGCTTGTTCGCGTTCCCAATTCAGGAAATGCCCTCTAGGATGCGCACGTCCCGCTCAACCGCACCTTCGAGAAATTTCAAAGCGGACTGATATGCGGGGCTCTGGTAAGCCTCGACTGCTTTCGCCGCGCTGTCGAATTCGATCACGACCGACCGATCTTTTATGCCCGCTTCGAACACCTCAAGGGCTGTACCGCGAGTAAGAAAGCGTCCTCCACCAGCGAGGATGGCGGCTTCAGCTGGCTTAGCATATTTAGCGATTGCGTCGGGATTTGAAACACTGCGATAGAACACAACCCAGTAGCCTTTGGCCATCTTGTCTCCTTCCACCAAAGCCCTGAGTTTACGCCTGTCCGAGTCGGACAATTGACGTTAACAGGCGTTCTCACAAGCTTGCGCCGTTTGTTCGCCTTTTCGAGTCTCAATGAACGAGCTCTTGGTAGTTGAAGGGGCCGAAACCACGGTGCGCAGCTTGCCAGAATGGCACCAGCAAGCATCTCCACTGTTGGGTTACGAGTGAAGACTTTGCGAGGCAGCGGCTGCGACCGGTTGCTTCCGCCTGTGCCAGTAATCCAATGCCGCGAAAAGAAGGACGGCAGGCACGCCGGTCAGTCCGCAAGCGATAAAGAAAATGCCGTAGGCATGAATGAGGCCGTGCGTGGTGCTCAGGCTTTCGACCTCAGCGCCCGAAAACCCCTTCAAGATCTTTCCCAGCCAGGCATAGGTCGAACTCAACAGCGCATACTGCGTGGCGGTGTATCCAATGTTGGTGAGACTCGACATGTATGCTACAAGCGCAACGCCTGCAAAGCTGATGCCGAAGTTATCACCTGCCATGACCAGAGCGAAAAGAGTGGTGGTCGTGCCCGCGAACGCCAAGCTCGCATACGCGGCAATCGCAGCAGCTTGCAGAATGCCCCCGATGATGAGCGCGCGCATGTAGCCAAGCTTCAGCGAGCAGAATCCGCCGGCTACAATGCCTGCAAACGTCGCGATGAGTCCGATTGAGCCGCGCACCGCTCCGACTGTTTGTTTCGAAAGACCCATGTCGTGGTAGTAGGGATTCGCCATCGGACCCATGATGAAGTCCGGCAACCGGTACAGGCTGATTGCCGCCAACATCACAAGCGCGAGCCAGCCATGTGCGCGGAAAAAAGCGATGAACGGTCCCACAACAGCGTCAAGGAAACCGCGCCACGTCCAAATCGGCGCTTCACGCTCTTTTTCATCCATCACCGCATCCGCGCGCTCCGGTTCCTTGGCAAACCAGGTCGCGATGATTCCAACGGCCATACACGCGCCGTAAATACCGTAGGACATGCGCCAGCCCACGGCCGCTGCCACGATGAGGATAAGGGAATCCGCAGCCAAGAGCGCCAGGCGATAGCTGAACTGATAGGCAGACGCGAGAAGGCCTTGTTCTTCTCCATCGTCGGCCGATTCAATTCGCCAGGCGTCGACCACAATGTCCTGTGTCGATGAGGCAAACGCGACGACAAGCGCAAGAGCGCCGAGTCGGCCGAGACCGGTTTTCGTGCCAGTTCCGCCCATCGCGGACAGCGCCAGGCCGACGAGAATTTGCGAGAACATCATCCATCCGCGCCGATGTCCAAGCCGCTTAAACAACGGCAAATCGACGCGATCCATTACGGGCGCCCACAGAAACTTCAGCGAATAGGCAATGCCCACCCAGGAAAGAAACCCGATCGCCGTCAGGGAGGTGTGTTCATCGCGCAGCCAGTAGCCGAACGTATTGCCGACCAGGAGGAAGGGAAGGCCTGAAGAAAACCCGAGCAACAACATCGCAAGCGTTTTGGGCCGCAGGTAATCGGCGATCCGGTGCTTGTGCGGACTCACGCGTTCATTGTCTAACGGGGCCTCACGAAACTCAACCATGTGCTCCAGCCGTGCCTTCGCCGCGCCACGCTTATCGATCCTATTGAAAGCTTGCGGCTCGAAAAGCTCCACTCAGGTCTTTCATTCGGACGTGTCATCGGCCACTGACCCTACAGGCCTTCGCCAACATAGCTGCTTGACTCCTTTGACGCGGCTAATTCCAGCAGCCAACTCAGGGACTCAGCAAGCCTGCGGCGGAGGCTTCGTGAGGCAACACTAGCGATAAATTGGTCGATAGCGTATTCGTAAACACGACGTGAGGCCGGTGATCCGAGGCTTTTGAGCACTGCGGTTTTGCAATGGTCCAGATCCGGCAGGCGAAGCACTCGGCCACGGTAATTCGGCTTGCTTCTCTGTTTTCTCATGAGGACGGCCTCCCGATGCCGCAGGGATTGAACTACGGCAGACCGTCCGGGCGATGCAAGTATTGACACTAGGCCGGGCTAGAGGGTTTTGAGCGCAAATGCCTGGTTACATCAATGAATTCCAACCAGCTTACAATGCTCGTTGCCGCTGGCTGATGTTCTGAACTGATCGCGGTTTTCGACAATTTGGCGAAGGGGCGTATATTGCACAGGTGAAGAGAAGGAAGGGATTCCGCAAGAAGCGGCCGCCCACCCGATCGTGGTTGGACACAAATTTCCGCCCCGCTTTTCGTGGCTACCCGGTTGCCACCGTGGCCTTTTACGGACCCAACGATAAACTGGCTACCAAGGTCGTCGTTAGCGTGATCCTGACGGACAATAACGACCCGGATGTTCTCAAACGCTGGTTCTCCGAGGGCGACCTGGATGTACGCCACGACTCCGCCATTGGTGAGCAGATTCTGGCATTCCTCAAGCCTCACGCACCGCGCTCCACCGTCGTGACCGACCGCATCATCGGCTGCCCGCACGAAGAAGGCACGGACTACCCGGAAGGAACTTCTTGCCCCCAGTGTCCCTATTGGGCCGGACGTGACCGCTTTACACACGAGCGGATTCAATGAGCGAACAAGCCGGAGGCATCGAGGACCACGCAATGACCATTTGACGAATAGGTCGTGAGTGCTAACGCATTGTTCTCGATTATCCATCGTCGATAGGCTGACACAATGATTGTCATCCGGTCCCCAAGATTGCAGCTCAGCCAGTTCCAGATGATGGATGCACAGGAGGTTTTTGGATGCATCACGCCCGCCATCGCCAAATTCATGCCATGGGAGCCGCCATCGTGGAGCGAGTACGTGACGCGATGCGAGAAGAGAATGCAGGCTCCGGAACCGAACAAGTTTTCTTTCGTCATCCGGCGGCTCGACAACGGGGAATGCCTTGGCATGGCCTCGTTGGAAGACGCGGATTCTGTTTCGCCCGAACTCGGCCTTTGGCTCAAGGAAAGCGCGCACGGGCAGGGTTTTGGCCGGGAAGTCGTGGCCGCACTTGTTGAGTGGGGACGCGCAACTCTCGGAAAAGGAAGTTTCATCTATCCGGTGGCCGTACAAAACACCGCCAGCAGGCGTATCGCTGAGAATCTTCACGGCGAGATCATAGGCAACCGCACGAATCCAAAATATGACTCCGTCGTTTACAGGATTCCCTTCTACGAACCGCCATATTCTTCGTAGATTTAGACTTTCATCTCTCCGCTAATTGTCCGAAGCCCCGCAGGACTGACCCAGGCAATCAGTTGGCGAGAAATCCCGATTTCACTTATCGACCCCGATTTTAAGCGAAGAAAAGGCGCAAAGTTGTGATAACGCCTGATAGCGACAATTGAGTCAGCGTTAATCAGTGGCACTGCAGCGGAATGAATGTTCCAATCTGCGTCAGGGCGGTCTTTCAGAATGCCAGCGGACGGGGCTAGCATCGCTTGTGCAGGAGTATAATGCGTGCTGATTCTTGGAGGTTCCCAGTTGCGAATACCCAGATTGGCTTCTTGGATGATAGGCATGTGCATGCTCAGTACCGGGCTGCTCGTTCCGAAGCAGGCGATAGCGGACAGCATTCCCTACACTCTTTTTGAAGGTTTTGTGACACGGGTTGGCACGCCGGCGGAACCGCAATGGCGACTGGTGAATCTGGGAACGGCTGGCGGTGGTCCTCCCGTGGATTTCCTGAACGTGACTTTGACTTTTGACTTTGTCGGTGGGTCCCTAACTTATTCTTGGAGCGACATATCACCTGCCACGTTCGTTGAAACTGCTCCGTTTGACCCATCGCTTGTACTGACCAGCCTCACAGTTCAATACACATTGAGTCAGCAGGTGCTACAGCTGAGTAAGTACACAACCTTCACAGCCAATTCACTTCAAAATACAGCGTCCACCAACACTTTTCCGCCGCCCCTAGATTTGTTCGTTCAAGGGACGGCTGTGACCGTCACCCCTGAACCTGGCAGTGCGCTCCTTCTGGGCACGGGCGGGATAGCGTTATTCGCAGCTGTGCGGAAAAGATTGCGCTCAAGCTAGACCTCAAACACGGTTGATAGGGTGCATTGGCGAATCGATGCCCTCATTCCTGAAGAGAACTTCACGTGAGGGTCAATTGGCGAAAAATCGCGATTACGCTCAAAATCCCCGGCTCGGACGGTCAATGACTCAAATCGCCTGGTTGCAACAATCACTACTCTGACATTTAAAACTCGGCCGTCTGGTGCTCTGTTATTTGAAAGCGCAGGAAGTCGTGGATTGCAACGATAGCAACGGGATCATCCGATTGAAAACGCCCGACGACATCAACAATGAAAGGTCGAACCGGTGGATAAGACAATCGAGGAGGGAGTTAACTCAGGCGTTTTATCTACCCTGCTATCATTGGTCCTTCCGGGCTATCCTCTAAATCCGGCATAAGATGGTACATCGGAGGCCCAAAACAGCGCCCAGAGTGCTCAAGGATCATTACAACGAAGTGTTGACCATCCACTGATACTGGCACGTCAATCAACGTGCTCTTGGGTACGAAATTGCCGGTTGCTTTACCGCTGGCCGCCGAAGAACAGGGCTCGAAAATCAAGCCGCGGAGAAGGTGCGCCTTCCGAAGCGCGGCCAGGTTCCCGTAACGGCCGTTCTTGTTCTTGTAGTCCCTTTCCGCGCCTTCGACCTTTTGCTGCCAGCCAGACAATATCCTTTGTCGATCCGCTTCTTGCGGAGTTTGAGCGGATACAGTAGGAGTGGATACGTTCTCGCAAAGCCTTTCAGTGCCTCTGATGATCTCGACGCAACCGGGAGATGCCGTGGGTTCCTTCTGCTCGACAGTTTTTCACACTATCAGCGAACAGCGAGATGGGTGTATGATGACTGCCGTTTTTGAACCAAAAAGGAGATTCCGGGTAAACAGTGCTGTCCGTAAGCAAAGCGCTCATAGGCAACATGGTATCCGGAAGTTTGCTGCGTAGATATTTCAAAGTCTGATCTGAGGGAGGTCGCACTCATGTTGGTTCGATTAGCTGGAAGAACAGTTTTGATTGTAGCCCTGGCGTTGTCGACCTGCACATATGCCTCGGCACAGTACAAAGAGATCAACCTGGTCTCCACAGGTTCACCCGCAACACCTCACAGAGATCCGAACCTGGTCAATGGGTGGGGAATGGCGTATTTACCGGGCAGTCCGTTCTGGATTGGCGACACCGGTACCGGACATTCCACACTTTACGATCAGTTCGGAAACATCATTCCGCTGGTAGTGACGATTCCGCCGGCACCCAGCCAGCCCTTCGGACCGACGGGTTCGCCTACCGGACTGGTGGCTAACATGACGGCTGATTTTGTGGTTACAGAAAACGGTGTATCCGGCCCGTCGCTGTTCCTGTTCGACACCGAAGACGGGACCATTAGCGGCTGGAATCCTAATGTCGATCCGACGCATGCCGTCATCGCCGTTGATAACTCGTCCTCCCATGCGTTCTACACTGGGCTGGCCTTTGCCAGGAATCGTACCAAGACACTCATTTTTGCGGCCGATGCAGCCAACAGTAAGATCGACATCTACGATGGGGGTTTCCATCTGGCCAAGTCTTTCACCGACTCGTCAGGCGGCTTGGGTATCTACAATGTGCACAACCTCAATGGCCTGCTCTACGTCACACTCGCCAGCCTCACGCCTAATCAGGGCGGCGTCGTAGACGTCTTCGACACCAACGGCAATTTCATTAAGAGGCTGATTGAAAACGGGCCCGGAGGACCACTGCAAGGCGCTTGGGGAATCGCGCTGGCGCCCGCCAACTTTGGTCCGTTCAGCCATGCGTTGCTGGTTGGGAATGTGGAGGATGGTCACATCCACGCCTTTGATCCGAGCACCGGCGGCTTGCTGGGCGAGGTGAAGAACGAAAAGGGAAAGCCGATTGTCATCGGTGGCCTTTGGGAACTTGTGTTCGGTGGAGGCGAGCCAGCCAACGGCAAGAAGAATGAACTGTTCTTTGCGGCTGGGCCCGACGCCTACTTGAGAGGACTATTCGGAAAGATTGTCGCTCCGTAATAGCGGTAGAGACCTGGGACGGCAACTTTGCGGATTAAGGCCTAATCGGCCCGCGGCGGGAAACTGCAACAACGACCTTTATTGCACGGCGTTCGTACCCACTCTGCAACTCCGCCGGAGTATACGCCGCCCAGTCGGGCGGGGTGGTGGTCTTGCAGTGAATGCGCAATAAATCTCTACCTTTCGCAGGGAGCGACGATTCGCGCGGCGGATTCGCCATAACTATCTTGAGCTGAGGGAGTATCCGATCGAGGCCATTGTTTTGACAATTGAAGAAAAGAGCGAGATACCGGACGGCGAATACGTCCTGATTCAAGAAGGTGGCAAGATGCTCTTCCCGGTGCTCAAGCTGGCGAAAAATTGGAGCTTGGATTTCCAATAGGGCTTGACACTGGGGCTCAGCGGGCGTTGACGGGAACATAGCTGTCGAAAAATCCCAATATCGCTCATTGACCCTGTCGCCCATTCTCAATGAGCGTAAACGCCTGTTCTCGTCAACTGGCGTACACTCGGTCGCATGAACCGGGTATGGGCATTGGGTTTGGCACTGAGTATTTCGATCAGTTGTGCCGCACAGAATAACGACCCTGCCGAGGCACAAGAGATTACTGTCCGACTTCTAGATTGCCGAAGCGGAACTCCGTATGCCGACAAGTTCGTCACAATTGGGTTCTTTCATCCTGAGAATACGCCGCAACCACCAGATTTGAAGGCGAAAACCGCAGCGGATGGTACGGTGGTATTTCATTTGCCGGAAATGATGCCGCCAGGACTGTTCAGGGTGTTTCCCGGAACGAGGAACGATCTCTATCCCTGTTCATCTATGGTTTTTTATCCGATTGATCTCCGTCGAATCATTTCTGAAGGCATCGTGTCCCGATGCTCTAAGAAAGTTCAGGGTTGTCGCTGCAAGTTCGGCAAGGCAGTCGCAGCAATTCACAGTCGGCCCGGCGAGTTGTTGATCCTTGCACGACCCATTACTCTTGGCGAACGAATTCGCTGGAGTACTTGGCAAGACTGAACAACGACCAATTCCGACTCCATGATTGTTGATAAATCGCGATTACGCTCAAAACCCCTCAATGAGCGCTTTCGCCCGTTATCGCCAGCTAATCTTTTCCCACTTTTTGCTTGACAACACAACTCTACATATGTAGAACTGAGGCTATGCGCATGTCTTCGCAGACCGTCGCTGTCTTGCATGCTCTCAAAGGGAGTGGTCATAGCTGGAGCTACGGTTACGACCTGAGCAAAGTAACGGGCCTAAAATCGGGCACTCTCTACCCCATCCTCACGCGTCTTGATGACGAAGGCTGGCTGGAGAATAAGTGGGAACAGTCAAGTGAGCCGGGCCGCCCACCTCGGCACCTCTATCGGCTTACAGCCGCGGGCTCCGTGGAGGCTAGCCAAGCACTGAAAACGGTGGTCGCGAAGGCACGTGCCCAGCGGGTTGTGTATGAGACTTGACGTCCGAGAGCTTATCGCTGACGCCGTCGCGGGATGCCTGAACCGCTGCATGCTGGTCTTACTGCCGGAATGCCGGCGTGCCTGGGGCCGTGCCCTTATTGCGGAGCAATGCGAGATACGGAGCGGCCGGGAGCGTCTCACTTGGGCTGCAGGAGGAATGCTAATGACCTTCAACGAATTGATGCACAGTTTATTCAGCGACCGGCCAACGTGTGTCGCGGGCCTCGCGTTCGGCCTGGGGTCGGCTCTTGTCGATTTGCACAGTTCAACGCGGTGGCCCTACGTCGTCTTGTTATGCACGTTCGCGCTGAGTCTCGCATCCTGGCAACCCCGGTGGGCGTGGCGCTGGATTTTTCTTCTAGGATTGAGTTTACCCATCGTCGTAGTCGTCACGCATAACTGGGGACCGTACTCCACCGACCGCTTCGACGTGTTTTACGGGCTGGTTCCGTCCACGCTCGGCACATTGGCTGGACTGGCGCTGCGCAGCTTGTCCGGTCGGCTCCGGCACAAGCCAGCTCCCCATTAGAACCGGAAGACTGTTGGGCAACCTGCATGGCTGCCTTTAACAGGCTGGCTGTTCGGCCATGTATCTGCACCGAGGCTTCCGAAGCATTGTCTCCAAAACCGGAAACCAAATCATCACCTAAAGAACGTGGCCAGCGTCGGACTACTGCTTCGGACGTGACTCCGGAGGAACCAGACCCGCCACAAATGCTCACGGAGCTAATCCCTATCTTTCTAATACAAGCCGTTGGCCTGATGAATGCTCCTAAAGTCCTAAAGTTTGGGATTGCGTTTATGAAAAGCAACGTCGCTACATTGCTTTCCCTTTTACTACTCGCCCTCATCCCCTTGTTCGGTCAAAATCCGCAGCCTTATCCTTTTGCCCAGTATCCGGCACCAGCCCCATGCAAGGGGAAACCGGCTCCACCCAAGAACCGGTTTGGATTGCCCGTTTACCGTCTCAACCCGCGAAGCAGATCGGCGAGATCGTGTTTCATCAACAAGACTTGGTCTCCCACATCAGCAAGCATAGCCGCTCGTTCATTCATTAATTCAATGTTGAGATCCTTGTCGGCCGCGTTGGTGCTGGTGAGCAGCGCGATCCTCCGCTTCCGCTGAGGAGAATCCGGGGGGTCGATACGACCTGCCGCCACCCATCCTGCTAACAGTTGCTCTTTTCTGCTCCCCTGGGAAGCTGTTCCTGACGGAACACTGTTTAGATAGGCCCAGATGTCGTCAGGGTAGTGGCTGTGCTGCTCCTCCGGCTGGCCGAGAAAGGCTGCCAGCATGTTAGGAAGAACCCATTCAACCCGCTTCCCGCCATGTACCTGCCGGAAGCTCCGCAGCGAGAACACGGTCGAAATCCCGCCTGCCGCGAAGCCCACCGCGTTGCCTGCGCTGGAAGTGGTCTTGCTGAACTGCAGCAGACCACTGACAATGCCGAGTCCAGTGCCAGCCGCCAGAACAGCGACGTTTGTGGTGCCGATTGCGCGATCCCGTTTGTAGCGCCACAAACTCCGCAACTCCACCGTTTGCTCCCGCTCGTAGTCGATCTCGGCTGCGACGGAATCTACATCAAGAGATGCGGCTACGACGGCGTCGCTGATCTGTTGGCGAAGCGATAGTTCTTCAAGAGACAGACCAGGTGCTGCACCGCCTCCCTTCGCGGCCGTTAAGTTGAAGAGCTTCTCGATGTCAGATTCGATTCCTATGATTCTGGCCATCTGCAAGGCGTTTGGAGGAAGCTTGGAGCCTTCTTCTTCATTACTCTGTGGGTCAGCAGAGCGGGGAATACCCTTAGTGGCTACCAGGTGGCGTTCCTGGGCTGGGCATGTGGTGAACAGGACCAAAAGAAGTCCCGAAACGGCCAGAGCACCGAGGATCATAGATTTGGGGACTTGCATAGCGACCTTCGCCTCCTTGTTACGTGACAATGCCGAGTTGTTCGATGAGAGCCATGGCCACGAGCAATGGTATTCCGTCGCGATTGTTGATGTTAAATCCCGATTTCACTCACAACCAAGGTCAAAGAGCATAACTGATGCCTGTTAACAACATCAGTTATCGCGGTAAGCCTCAGACCCAAGCGGTCGGGCAGACCTCTCCCCGTGACGAACACCGGTCCTACCGAGCGGCAACCCCAGAGTTACTAAGCAGCGGCAGAGGTCTTCACACTCTTGGCGGCTTTTTCGACAAGAGCTGCGACAGCCTCGGGCTGCGACACGTAGATCGCATGGCTACCCTTGACCTCAACGACCGTGGAGCCAGCCCGCTTGGACATGGAACGCTGGGCATCAGGTGGAATCATCTTGTCATCGGTAACGATCAGGTACCAACTCGGCTTGGCTTTCCACGCCGGTTCACTGATCTTGCCGTTGAGAGCCTCCACGCCCCATGGGACCTGGGAGGCGGCCATGAACGCGGCTTTTTCTGCGTTCACGTCGGCAGCGAAGGAGGCGGGGAACTTCGCTTTGTCGAGGAACAAATAGCCGTCCTGCGGCGGCAGTATCGGCGGTACGGGCGCGCCGGGCGGCGGGTCCTTGATAAGCGTGGCCACGGACTCGCCCTTGTCCGGAGCAAAGGCGGTGATATAAACGAGTCCCGCAACCTTGGGATCGTTTCCGGCTTCAGTGATTACCGCTCCCCCGTAGGAGTGGCCGACGAGAATTGCCGGTCCGTCCTGCGCTGCAAGAATGCGCTTGGTAGCCGCCACGTCGTCCTTCAACGATATCGTAGGGTTCTGGACGATGCTGACGTTGTAGCCGTCCTTCTTCAAGATACTGTAGACACCTTCCCAGCCAGAGCCGTCTACAAAACCTCCATGAACCAGAACGATGTTCTTCATGGGTCATTCTCCCTTCTTGAAAAGATTTGTGGTTGTTTCCTGTGAACTGGTGACCAGGATTCTCTAAGGTCCCCCGTGGGTAGGACTGAAGTGTAGAAATGGTTGCTCTCCCTGTCAACTCGACCTCCTTGGTCGTTGCTGGCGAAACATCCCGATATCACGCATTGACCTTCGTAGGAGAATCGCGCCTCCTCGGTCCTCTGCATTGCTAGAATCAGCAATTGACTTCATCCACCACGCGAATCTTGAGGGTGTGGCTCCCGTCTGCTATCTGGCTCACGGTCATCGCCGTCGAATCCACAAACCTCGGCTCTGCCGAACATACCGGGCGGATTCTGTATCCGATCTTTCATTTTCTATTTGAAATGGATCGGGCGAAGTTCGCGGTGTGGCACGCCTCGCTCCGCAAGGCCGGGCACATTGTTGGCTACTTCACATTAAGTGTT
>Ga0185299_10005432_pt1 | contig 14375 bp, 11 predicted proteins | sample PaiPotPPA55metaG_FD_128002 | JGI IMG/M metagenome (GOLD analysis project Ga0185299, IMG submission 128002) | Iron sulfur acid spring bacterial and archeal communities from Banff, Canada, to study Microbial Dark Matter (Phase II) - Paint Pots PPA... ...
GGGGCACGCGACGTTACCTGGACATGAATCGGCTGGCGGAAGCGAGCGAAGCAGCATGAACGCCACCGCAAAAACTTTCGGCTCCCCCTCGGGGGAGCCGAGCACCACCAGATCTAGGCCTCAACAATTGTGCGAAAAAGTCTGGACACTACCCACAAGCGTGACTTCGCTGGGTATAACGTCAGTTCAAGAGTTCCCTCTTGTCGATCCTTCTTGAAATGCCAATGAAATGCTGCCGGGTATTGCGAGAGGGAGCCCTTGAGCGCCATTAGGAGTCCCCGCGTGCGGCACAAGCGCTCTACAGTGCGTCACTAGCGCGCAGGTTGTTCCTTCTTTGGCGCGGGCGAAATTAGAATGGCCAGCTCCGAGGCTGCGGAGCCGAAGATGAGCCCAGGCAACAAACTAGCGTGGGCGGACGGCGATCACTTCGATTTCGACCAGGACGCCGGGGGCGGCCAGCGCTGCTACCTGCAGGGCGCTGCGGGCTGGTTTGTTGGGTTGCTCTTTTGTGCCGAAATACTTTGTGTAGCCGGCCATGAAACCGGCGAAATCCATTTTGTTCTCCTTGCTGGGATCGCCTACCAGGTACACGTGCATCATCACGACATCGCCTAGCGTTAGTTTTTGTGATTCGAGCGCTTGCTGGATGCGCTGTATCGTCGCTACGGTTTGTGCTTCGGTGCTACCGCCGTAGGATTCTGCGCTGCCTTTTGGCGCGGACGCATTCACAACCGGCGGAACATTGCCGCTCAGGTAGAGCGTGTCAGACCCCGCGGGAATCCAGACGCCGAGGGAAATCGGGAAATCAGAATTGGGAATGGGGATGCGCTGAATTTTGCTCGCGTTTGGAGTTTGTGCCTTCACGATGCCGAGGGCAACCATAAGGCAGGAAACGGCGGCGATCGACGCGAGTATTTGAGTCTTTGGGGTCATTACAATCCTCTCTGATTTTTATTTGAGTTTTGTGGGCATGAGTCTAGCGCATGTTGTGATTGGAAGAGCCAACTACGCCCAGACCGCGCTTGCACTCATCGCAGGTTGCGCTGGTTTGCCGCCGAAAGCTTGCGCGATTTTGGTGACTGCGTGGTGCGCGGAAAGGGCGGCGCCTTCCTGCCAGCCGACCAGATGCGTGACGTGGTCGCCAGCCATGTAGATAACGCCGTCGGGTTCGGTTAAGCGGGCGTACCCGGGAAGGGCCGTCTTTTGCCCGAAATGCGAGATCCACGAACCCAGGTTGTAGGGAATGTGGCCCCAGGAAACGTAAACCGGATTGGTGAGTTCCTTTGAGCAGCCTGGGTGCAGGTGCTCGATGGTCTGGCGCGAGGCCGCGAGCTTTCCCGCGAAATCCAACTTGCCAAATTCCGTGTCATTTTCCACACCGTAGCCGGCGATAAGCACGCCTTTTTCGGAAAAAAGTTTCGCGCTCGGATACCAGATGACGTTGACGGCTTGCTTCGCGAAAGAGATCCCGCCATAGATGGAGTAGTACTGTTCCCAGAAGCGGCGCGACTCCCAGGCGATTTTGTACGCGGAATCATACTTGGCGCCTTCAATGGCATTCTTGAAATCGGGGGAGAAATCGGCATCGATGGTTTTGAGGATTGAGAGGGGCATCGCGCAGATGCAACAGTCTGCTTCGATGCTTCCGGATGCGCTGGTTTTGCAGTCGCGATAACCGATACGCACGCCTTTCGGCGTTTTGCGAATCTGCTCTACCGCGGTTTCAAAGCGAATGACGCCGTCGAGACGCTTTTCGAAGGCCGCGGCAATCTGGTCCATCCCGCCGACCGGTTGGAACATGGTGGCTTGCATATCGTACATCTCTTCAAACATCACGGCTTCCCAGAGACTGGCATTGAGCAGCGTGTGCATGTCGAGCGGGTCGCGTGGCACTCCGACCTGATCCGCGGCGCCTGGGTGCACTTTGTATCCCGATCGCGACGATCTTTTGTAAAAATTATCGGGAGAAAGATCGCCGTATTTGCGCAGGAACTCGAGCATGCGCTCTTTGTCTTCTTTGGTGAGATCTTCGTCGAGCGCTTGTTTGTTCAAAGACTTGGCCAGCAGTTCGGACACGTGCCCGCGCGTATCGTTCATTACTTGCCGCTGCTCTACCGGCTTGCCGCCGTTGAGGGAATCGCACTGCAACAGGGCACTTCGCGATGTGTTGACTTCCACTTCAAGCGGCACACCAAATTCGCGGCAGTAGCCGAGGATGGTCTGGTGCTGGGACGGCAAGCGCGCCGGACCGGCATTGAAATAGTGGCCTTCGGCAAACTGACACGTTTCCGTCGTCCCATCCGTCATTTCTACGCGTGTGCCTTGGCGGATCGTCCAGTTGCGGCCGCCGGCGCGATTGCGCGCTTCCAAAATTGTGCAGGTGTAGCCGGCTTTTTTCAGCTCCCAGGCGGCCACCATTCCCGCGATTCCAGCGCCGAGAATGACGACGCTTTTTCCTTTGCCGGAGTTTTCCGGCAACGCGACCGTGCTGGCTTTCGCGGCGGGAATGGCGAGCAAGCCGAGAGACTGCATCATGACGTAGGTTGCGCCGAATCCACCGGCTTGGCCTACTTGCGTGAGAAACGTTCTTCGGAAGTCATGCGGAAACTCCAGGAATTCTCGATTTCAGGTGAGAGGTGGGAGACAAGATATTGCTTCCACCGGTTGCGCGATGCGGAAAAATACGCATCGCGCAACGGCGAAAGGTTGGGGTTAGAAAATAATCTTCAACGCCAGCTGCATGTTGAATGCTTCGCCCGGTCCGATGCCCGGAGCGCCGTTGTAGTCCCCGATGGTGTCGGAGGCGATGCCGAGTCCGCTGCCGTTGCTGCCGCTGGGCGGCGCCAGGTTGACGCGGTTGAAGATGTTATACATTTCGATGCGGAACTGAGTGCCAATCCGCTCGGTGATCTTGGTGTTTTTGATGACCGAGAAATCGGTGGAAGCGTAGCCCGGCCCGTAGTAGCCATTGCGGGGGCTGGTGCCAAATGTTCCGGGAGTAGGGTCCACGAAAGCGGCCTGATTCAGCCACGTAACGCCGTTTTTGTTGAACGCGTGGGAGACGTTGGCGAAGGGATCGCCGATTTGGTTCGCGCGCTGTTCGCCTTCACCAGTCCCGGAGGTGTCGTTTGATGAGAACACAGTGAAGGGCTGCCCGGTATGGAGCGACACCAGACTACTGAGTGCCCACCCGTTCAGAAGCGGCTTGAACCGGCTGGCGTTTGGCAGGTCGTAGTTCATCACGGCCGTGAAGTTGTGCCGCGTGTCGTAGTCCATGTTTCCGTAATCGCCTCTGAGGTTAAAACTGTCCTGGGGAAGCGTGCCGCGATATTGGGTCATGTCATCAAGACCATGAGCCCAGGTATAGGTGAACTGGCTGGTGAAGCGATGCCACTCGCGCACCTTCAAGACAGTTTGCAGAGAGTTGTAGTTCGAGTTGCCGTTGGTTTCGATCTGGTTGATGACGCCGAAGTCCGGGAATTGCGCGAAAAATGGCCGAGCCGCCTGCTGTGCCGCGGCGGTCGCATATACGCCCGGAGGCGGCTGGTTGATGTCCGCGGTGGTCAGCAAACGATGCGCGGCGCTGCCCACATAGCCCACCTGCAACAAAAGAGACTTGCCGAGCGACTTCTCCACTTGCAGGTTGTAGTTGTAGTTGTACGGCGTCCGGAAATTTTGGCTGACCGAGAAGATGTTGAACACCTGCCCGCAACCGTTGCCCGTGACACAAGCGGTAGTCGACGGGATGAAGACCGGCACGCCGGACGCCAGCGTGAAGGCATTGTTGGGAATGGTTTGCACCGGAGAAGGCCCGGCAGGATTGCCCTCAAGACCATTGGGAGCGCCGTTTGCCGGGCGGTTGTCGAGGAACGGATTCAGGTTTGGCGTATCGAAGTAAATACCGAAGCCGCCGCGAACCACTAGATCGCCTCGCTGGCCAACCTTGTAGGCGAAGCCGACGCGCGGCGAGAAATTGCGGAAGTCCTTGGGATAGACGCTGTTGATGCCGGCTCCCTGGAATACCAGGCCGCCCTTCGACGGAACGAAAACAGACAGGTCCTTCTGGCTGTCCCCCAACGGGCCTTCATAGTCCCAACGCAGGCCGTAGTTGAAAGTCAATTTCTGGTTGAACTGCCAGGCGTCTTGCGCGAACAGGGCAAACGTTTTGACAAAGACCAGCCGAGTCGGATTCCCGACGGCGATGCTGGAGCGGGATACATCTCCGGCGAGGAAGTCAGCGAGCGCAAGAACATTGCTTGAGACCGAGGTGTCGCCTGCCCACGGGCCTTGTGAGCCGTCAAAAACAAAGTTGCCCAAAGCGTGGCGGTGGTAGAACTCTTCCAGCTGGGCTCTCCGGAATTCACCGCCGAACCGGAACTGATGCTTACCCACGGTGTAAGAGACTACGTCGGTGAGATGTCCGGTGATGTCTTGGCGGCCTTCCGGAGGCGTCAAGCCGACGCCATCGAAGCCGGTGATCTGAATGTTTGGCGCACCGGCGAGGTTGAAACCGTTGTAAAGGTTCAGGCCGTAACTGGTCAGGTTAAAGTTGGTGTTAAGGTCGCTGAAGATTTGCCGGAAATAGTTCACACCGGCCAGCAATTGGTTAGAAACTTTGGGGGAAAACGTGGAATTCCAAGCCGCCGCGTAATTCGACACGTGGATGGGAGCAACTTCGTAGTAATACTTCAACTCCGAAGCGGCTTGAGCCAGCGCAGAGCCTCCGACGGGCGCGACCTGGTTTCCCTGGCCGATGAAATAGTGAAAGGAAATGTTGTTCTTGTCGTTGAGTTTGTAATCTAGTTTTGCGAGTCCATTGTAGCTATAGCCAAATTCCGGGTCAGGACTCGAGTAGTTATTCGGCGCTGCGGCGCCCGTAAGCGCATAGCTGGGCCAGAGATTGGCGAGCAAGTTGGCGCTGACGGAGTTTTCCGCAACGCCGAATTTGGACATTTCCGCCAACGCTTGGGTCTGATAGGCCGCGGAAGGCTCGGTCGCCAGTCCAGGCAAGCCAATCGTGAATCTTTGCTTCTCAAAGGTGGCGAAATAGAACAGCCGATCCTTGATGAAGGGTCCGCCGACCGAGAATCCATAGTTGTAATTGCGATTTTCTTTCTTGGAAGTGACGAACGGCGACGCGGCGGCGAATGCTTCGTTGCGGACGTAATAATAAGCCGATCCGTGAATGCTGTTGCCGCCGGACTTCAGGGCCAAATCCACGGTGCCGCCTGGATTGCGGCCCGACTCGGGAGCCGCTTCGGTTTGCACCGAAAACTGATCGACGGCATCGATCGGGAGCACGATTCCCGCGATTCCCGAAACGCCGCCTTGGTTCACGGCCGGCACGTTGTGCCACAAATCGTTGTTATCCACGCCGTCGATCTGCCAGTTCACCTGGTTCGCGCGTGTGCCGTTCAGGGAGCCGAATCCGCCGGCGGAATAGCCTCCGAATCCCGGGGTGACGCTGATGAGTTGTGTGAAATCGCGTCCATTGAGCGGCAATGTCTGCAAATCACTGCCGGTCAATACCGTGGTTTGGGTTTCCGTGGTGGTGTCCAATGTCAGGGCTGCGGCCGATACTTCTACCGTGGTCGCTTGCTGCGAGATGGTCAACGTCGCGGGAAGCGTGTAGATGGCGCCCTGCTCCACCAGGACGTTGTCCACGGTCAGCGTCGGAAAACCTTGTGCCGTCACGACCACTTTATACGCGCCCACCGGAAGATCCTGAAACGCGAACTGGCCATCGCTGGTGGAAATGGTGGCGTGCTCGATAGCGGTTGCCTTGTTGATGGCCTTGACTTGCGCGTTGGGCACCACCGCCCCCGAGGGGTCGGTCACCGTGCCATTGATCGCTCCGCGAAACGTCTGCGCCACGGCAGGCAGCCCAATGGAAAGTACAAACAGCATTGCTAAGATAAGTTTTCGCATCAGCCTTCCTCACAGTCCAAATTTGGAACACACATCCCGAGGCCGCCCCTGAGCGGCGTTCCTGAATACAAATGGCGATGCGGCGTTGCCTCGACGGCAACTCACGGCCGAAATGGATTGAACCGAGGCTCTGAAAAACGAGCAGCCACACCCGATGGCCCTGTTTCAACAGTCCTCGTCTGGGAGGAATGCAATGCGACTCGCCGGCAACCGTGCCGAAGTTGGGGAATGCTGCGCTGAACGGCGATTCAAGTCAAAGTTAAACTATGCGTCGCGCCGATTCGGAAATTCAATTGGCAGGACCCGCCAAGAGACAAGGATTGGCGCGCCTGCGGGAATATGCGGATCTTTGACATTTTGGCGCTTTCCTGAACGCCTGGGGCCAAACTAGGGACTTTAACGATCAAGGCTAGCTCCTGGAGTTACCTTAAAATTCCCCAAAAAGTACTATTGACCCGGTACTGGCGTCGCAGTACCTTTGTGCTTCCCCACCCCGGCCGGTAACTCCTGTTCGCGAGGTCCGCATGACCACCAGCTCCTACACCAAGTCCGGTTCCCTGGCTCTGCAAGAACGTTGGGCAAGACTACGTAGCCACAAACGCATTTTTTCCAAGGTGAAGCTTCTCGTCGAGTGGGACGAAGACTCTGCTCGTCAGTCCGCTAATGCCGTCACCGTGGATGTGAGCCATTCCGGCTGCATGGCGGTCGTGGGCGCTCCTATTCCGCTGCATCGCCGCGTGCGCCTGGTGCACCCGGAAAGTGGCCGGAAAGCCGAAGCTGAGGTTGTCTGGCGCGACCACGAGGCTTGGGACGTCGGCTTGGAACTGGTTAAGCCTGACGCCTCCTTCTGGGGACTCAAGTTCTAGGCCGACGCCTTAGGGCCAAAAGTTAGTCCACGCTGGAAGTGGTCGCCGACGATGGCGATCTCAGTTCAGCGTGATTTTCCATCCATTTCACCGCATGTAATGTCAGCACGTCCCCGCGTCCCGCCCGAGCGGCGTGCCCGCGCACATTGCTAAGGTTGTCCGCCTCCCTCCGAGAACCTCGCCAAATCAAGCTACACTTGTACCTAGCTGGAACATGGTCGGAACATAGTCGGCGTTTTTCTTGGATCATTTTAAGGGGGGATTATGGACGGATTCAGAAGTGATCGCGGCGAAGGCCGCGCATTTACCATGAGGCCCGCGATTCCGGGGCTTCGCGCCCTGATCATCGGCGGCGCAGTGCTGTTGGCGGCTCTTTTCTTCCTGTCGTTTCTCCTGCGCGTGACGCGCATTGAGGCGGGCCACGTCGGCGTGGAGATTAATCTCGCGGGAAGCCAGCGCGGCGCTTCGGAAATTCCCGTGCGCACCGGATGGGTGGTGTACTCCCCGCTGAACACACAGATCATCGAGTTTCCGACCTACGTCCAGACCGTGAAATGGACCAGAGATACCGCTGAGGGCCATCCCATCAATGAAGAGATGGGATTCAACTCCCGCGAAGGCATGGAGATTTTCGTGGATGTCTCGTTGTCCTACGCGATCGATCCGCTGCATGTGCCCGACTTTTACGTCAAGTATCGCGTCAGCGACCTGGACCTCTTCACCCACGGCATCTTGCGAGACATTGTGCGAAATTCGCTCAACGAAGTGGCTTCCACCTATAACGTCGAGGACATCTATGGCGATCACAAGGCGGAATTCATCCACAAAGTGCAGGCGTTGATCGAACAGAGAGTGGCGCCGGTAGGCGTGGGCGTGCAGCAGTTCGGCTTCATCGGTGCGCCGCGGGTCCCGGCGGTCATCGCCACCGCCATCACCGCCAAGGCCCAGGCCATCCAGCAAGCAGAGCGCGCTCGAAACGAACTTGCGACCACCCAGGCGGAAGCCGCGAAGAAAATCGCGGAAGCCGAGGGCGATGCAAAGTCTCTCGTAACGCGAGCCCAGGGAGAAGCCGATGCCAACCGCATTCGCCAGAACTCCTTGACGCCACAACTTCTCGAGTTGCGGCGGATTGAAAACAACAAAGAGATGATCAACAAGTGGAACGGGCAGCTCCCAACGGTGCAATCGGGATCGGGCGGCGCATTGATGCTGCAACTGCCTCGTCCGCAATAGCCATACCCTCCACGCTATTTGTCAGCGCCAACCTCCATTCCACTGCGCCATTGGATAGCGGCGCCTAAGGAGACTAAGAATGAGCGGCGGACAGCGCGCGGGAAGTGTTTTGATCACGGGAGCGACCGACGGCCTGGGCAAAGCCGCCGCGCTGCTCCTCTCGGAACGTGGCTACCGCGTCTTCGCCGCGGGGCGCTCGCCGGAAAAACGTGCCCAGCTCGAGGCCATCGCGCGGGTAAAGAAATTGCCTCTCGAAGCCCTCGAGCTCGACGTTTGCAACGACGAATCCGTGCGCGCCGCTGTGAATCACGTTCTCGCCAAAGCCGGCGCAATCGACGTCCTGGTCAACAACGCCGGCATCGGCCACATGGGCACCATCGAAGACCTGCTGATCGAGGACTGGCGCCGTCAGTTCGAAACGAATGTGTTCGGCGTCTTGCGCGTCACGCAGGCCGCACTACCTTCGATGCGCAAACGCAGGCGCGGCCGGATCTTGATGATGAGCTCCGTAGCGGGCTTGGTGACCGTCCCGGCACAGGGCGCCTATAGCGCCAGCAAGCACGCACTGGAAGGGCTTACGAATGCCCTGCGGCTGGAAATGTTTCCCTTCGGCATCGAGGTGATTCTGATCGAGCCCGGATACATCGCGACAGGCATGCAGCAGGCCGCGGCAGAACTCACCGGTGCATACCAGGAGAAATTTCGGACGAGCCCCTACGCGACGCTCTACGCGCAATTTGTGGGCAGCGCTAAGAAGGCCCGCGCGAAGTCGAAGACCACGCCGGAAGATTGTGCCCGTGTCATGTTGCGAGCCATCGAAACGCCCCGGCCGAAACCTCGCTACGGGGTCACACCCCTCGCAGCCTTTGTGAAATGGGGCAAGCGACTCCTCCCAGACAGCGCAGTGGACACCCTGGTCCGCCGCCGGCTGGGCATCCACCGTGAGCCGCAATGACCTTGGGAGTGCGGCGGCTCGCCGCCTGTACCAAATCAAATCTGCAAAGCCGCTCTACGCTAGGCAGACATCACTAATTCGACGCCTGGAACGACAAGCTATTCTCGCGTAGCTCCTCCCAGCGCTTCCGCCAATCCTCATGCTTCGGACTTTCCGCGTAATCGGCCGCGGCCTCGGGATTAGCGAATTCAATTGCATACACGCCGTCGAAATCGCGGATCTGATTTCGCTGTGTCTTCAACCAGATGTTCTTGATGCCGGGAATTCTGCCGGCCATGGCCTTGATCCCATTTAGCGCCTGGTCCTTGTCGTCCTGCGAAGCTGTATTTTTCCACTTGTAGACCACGACGTGAATCACGGTCTTCGGCTGCCCGAACCGGTTTTGCGCCTCAACGCTGCGGGCATGCCACGTCGCTGCGCCAACCCCCGCCAGAAACAGGCCAATACCCATGACAACCTTGAACAGCCGGCTGTTCGCGAACGATCTCATCATCTTCCTCCAGCATTTACGCGCAACCACAGTTTAAGTAGGCTTCGCACACGAAGCAACGCGACGTTACAATTTGACGCACCCGCAATGGGAACGTTACGCTCGAACCGCCGATTTCGTAGCCTCCATGAATCCTTCCGACACAGAAATCCGACAATCCGGCAACCCTGCGGCGATCCCGCCAAAGCTTCCCGTGATTTGGATCGGCTATCTCCTCGGCCTAGCGACGGTCGTAGCCCAATACGCGGCCGTTAGGCTGAATCCGGAGCTCGGGAAACACGGCGGCATTCCGCCACTCTATCTGTTTCTCGTTAGTTTCGTCGGCGGCGTCTACTGGTTCGTGTGCATTCACCGCTATCACGTGATTTTGGCGCACGTGCCGGGATGGACTCATCCCATCTCGCCAGCCCGCGCTGTCGGCTTTCACTTCATCCCGTTCTATAATTTTTATTGGATCTTCAAATGGCCGATGGAGATCGCAAAATTCGTGAACGGCAGGCTGCGCGCCACCGTCATGAAGCCCGTTCCCGTCGGCATCGCTATTCTCGGCGCACTCGTCCTACGCATTTTGGACCCCGGTTTCGGCCTGATCCTGCTCTTTTTCCCGCTGTCCTATATCTCGGAATGCCTCCGCCGCGCTTTCGCTGCACCGTCACCAGCAGAGTAGACTGTGGCCACCAATGACCCGTTTTGAGAAGACTCTCCAAAAAGTTCTGCTTGGCACGTCCGACGCTAACATTTCGTTTTCGGACTAACGAAGCTACTCCGGGTGCTAGGTTTCGAAGAAGGAATTCGCGGGAGTCATCATATTTTTCGCGAAGAAGGGCATAGAAGAATTCTGAACGTGCAGCCAAGGGCAGCGAAAGCCAAGCCCTACCAGGTGAAGCAAGTTCGGCATGTTATACTCAAATATCGCTTAGCGGAGAATCTTGATGCCGAAGTATGAAGTCATTATCTACTGGCGCGAACAGGATCACGCCTTCATTGCCGAGGTCCCTGAACGTCCCGGCTGCGCCGCCGACGGTAAGACCTATCGACAAGCCTTGGCGAATGTCGAAGTCGTGATTCGCGAGTGGATTGAAACCGCGAGAGACCTTGGGCGTCCGATTCCTACACCCAAAGGACGACTTGTCTTTGCTTAGAACCTTTCTCTACGCCGCCGTCTGAATTTGCCAAACTCCTGCACTCCATGAACAAACTCAAATGAAGCTATTTTGGGGAGTCATCATCTGCGTTGCCGCTTTGCTGTCAGGCCCGCGCGGGTACGGGCAGTCGGCCTCGTCAGTAAACCCCCTCGCGCACGAAATTTTCAAACAACTCGTCGAAATCAACACCACCGACTCCGTCGGCAACGTCACGACCGCTGCCGAAGCCATGGCGGCACGCCTCCGCGACGCCGGCTTTGCCGATCGAGACGTAGTCGTTGCCGGTCCTACCGACCGCAAGAAAAACATGGTGGCGCGCCTTCACGGCAGTGGCAAACGCACGCCCATCCTGTTCATCGGCCACCTCGATGTCGTGGAAGCCCGCCGCGAAGACTGGACCACCGACCCCTTCCAGTTCGTCGAAAGAGACGGCTTCTTTTACGGCCGCGGCACCGAAGACATGAAAGCCGGCGACACCATGCTCGTCACCAATTTCATCCGCCTGAAAAAAGAAGGCTTCGTCCCCGACCGCGATCTGATTCTCGCCCTCACCGCCGACGAAGAAGGCGGCAGCTACAACGGCGTCGATTGGCTCGTCAAAGAACATCGTGACTGGATCGACGCCGAGTACTGCATCAACCTCGACGGCGGCGAGTTCGAGAAGCAAGGCGACCACCGCCTGCTCACCGCCATTCAAGCCAGCGAAAAAGTTTATGCCGACTTCCAGCTAGAATCCCTCAACGCGGGTGGGCACAGCTCGGTCCCTTCCAACGACAACGCCATCTATCACCTCGCGGCCGCGCTGACCCGCCTCCAAAGCTTTTCGTTCCCAACGCAGATCAACGAGATCACGCGCAACTATTTCCAGAAGACCGCCGAGCTCACCAAAGGCCCCGTCTCAACGGATCTGCGCGGTGTGGCGAAGCAGTCCCCGAATGCCTCCGCCGTGACGCATCTCTCCGCCATCCCCTATTACAACGCGCTGCTGCGCACCACCTGCGTCGCCACCATGCTCTCCGCCGGCCACGCGCCCAACGCCCTTCCTCAGACCGCCCGAGCCAACGTCAATTGCCGCATCTTTCCCGGCGAGGACCCCGAAAACATCCGCAAGACCATCGAGCGCGTCATAGCGGATTCCAAAATCGCGGTTACCGCCGTACCAGTGCGCGCCGCCGACGGCTCCCTCGTTCAACTCGTAACCGTGCCTCCCTCTCCGCTGCTCCCGGAAGTCACGCACGCCATGAACGAAACCGTCCAAGCGATGTGGGGCCAGGTGCCGGTCATACCCTCAATGTCCACCGGCGCCACCGACGGCCGCATCACCCGCACCGCCGGCGTTCCCACCTACGGCATCTCCTGCATGTTTTTTGAGATCAACGACAATCGCGCCCACGGCAAAGACGAACGCATCGGCATCCAAGATTTTTACGACGGAGTCGAATTCAACTACAAGCTAATCCAAGCACTTGCGGCCCCACACTAGCGCACCGAGCACGCCCACTAGCACACTGAGCATTTCACCTGGGCGCGTAGCACGCCACACTTAGCGTACTTAACATGTCGCCTAGTGAACCCAGCATGCCCACTAGCGCCCTCAGCAAATGTCATCCTGAGGCGACCCGACAAGGGTAACCGAAGGACCTCAACGTAAATTTCACATCAAACGTTTTAGCGCCCCGAAAAACAAAACGACCCGGCGAACTCAATCACCGGGCCGCAAGCCACTGCTGTAAATGTGAACGTCCTACCTAACGAACGCCCAACAATCAGGGTTTCGTAGCCGGATCAGCCGGCGCCGCACTAGCCGCTTCCGGCGACTTCGAGTCGGTAGCGCTGGCATTCGCGGGTTTCCCCGGTTCGTTGGTGCTGTACCGCGTCAGGTACGGCATAAAGGGCGTCACCTCGAACGGCATCTTCTCCCGTTCCGCCACCGCTCCCACAGGCTTGCTCTTCAGTAGATCCAGGCGGTCCACCCACGGATCGAGCTTCACGCGTCCGCCGATCGGCAACGCAGCAATCATCTGCGGATTAGGTTGCGGATTCGGTTGTGCCTTCTGCTTGGCATCCAACACCGCGGGCGCCGCGGACTTCACCACCGCGGGAACTCGATTGCCCAAGTGCGGGCTGATCAAGTTCGGAATCTCCTTCTGCCGCGCTTCCAACGCCGTCATAAACAGCGCCGCATTCCCCAACTGGTTTTTGTACGGCGAACTATTCAGTAGTTGCATCCCCTTGTCGCTCGCCGCCTTTTCTTCCTCAGGTGTGCGCGCGAACCCGAAATGCCGGAACGAATCCTTGTCGTCAATCAACAGTTGATCGAAAAATGCAAAATTGGAGTCCATGCGATGCCCCAGCACCACGTGACCCAACTCATGCGCGATCACCGTCGCCAAGCTCGCTTCATCCGGCAGCACGTCGATCAGGCCGCGGCTCAGCACAATCGTGTGGCCCAGCGTGAACGATTCCAGCGTCGTGGTCATCATCACCCGGCACTGCACTTCGGGCTCGATGTCCAAATTGTTGGTGACTTCCAAGTTGTTGACCACCGTCTCCAGAACCTTGTCCACCTCGCCCTTCGGCGACATCAGGCCCAGCCGTTGTAAACGGTCGCTGACGTTGTCTTCCGCCTCGCGGTCCCACGAACGCTGCGCCTGTATCGGCGTAAGATCGTTGGCCGTCTTGGTGTCGTCCTGCACCGGCGTCTCCACCAGGATCTTGCTCAATTCCTGCTCCTGCGCCGCGTGCCCGATGTTGTAGCCCCACAGACGCGTCTGCGCTCGGAAGTCGAGCTTCTTGGTCATTGCGTAGTGCAATTCTTTCTCTTCGCTGTACACGAACGAGGGCATCCACAATCCCGGCTGCACGTTAGTGCGCCAGCTGTCGAAGTGGAAGTAATAGCTGTTGTGCCCCCCGCCGCCATATCCGCCGTTAAATCGCACGATGTTGTAGCCCTGGTCTTCCACCCAGATGCGGCCCAGAAATCGCCCCTTGCCCGACTTCGGCAGCGGCGTCACGTCGAACACCAGGCAACGCACTTCGCCCAGAAACTCGCGCTTCACGTAGTCGAACCGGTAATGCTGCTTGTCGAAGCCGTTGGTATCGATGAAGATCATCTGCAAAAATCCGTCCGGCAGATACTGCATCGCGAACGAAAAGAAGTTGCCGATTCCCAGAACGAGCTTCTTGCCCTTGGTGTCGGTGTCCGACAAAGACGCCAGGTTCACGCCCTTGGCAAAATCCGCCTTGCCCAGAAAATATTTGTCACCGGCAGGCACGAAACCTAGTTCCTTGTCCGGTTTCAGATTCTGAATGTAGGTCTCCACCAGCGGCGAATACCTGCGGATATCGTTGTTCAGCTTGTTCTCGCTGGCCACCACGCGATCGACCACTTCTTCCATGGTCCGCGCCTGGTCCACGGGCTGAGGGACCGCTGCGGCGGCCATATTCCCCATTCCGCTCGCCAGCAGCGCGAGGACTCCTGTCACCACAAACTTACGCATTGTTGCTCTCCCCTCAGTACGCCAACCGAAATTCAATCCGCACGCGGGCCGGAAAATCCACTGCCTCGCCATCACGTTTCGCGGGTTTAAATTTGATTTGCTGCGCGGCTTGCACCGCTGCCTCGTCCAGACCGTGACCCAATCCGCTCACCACGTGGCTCACCTGCACCGTTCCGTTCGCCAGAAACAACAGGTCTAATACGACGTCGCCTTCTAACTTCAGCGATCGTCCTTCCGCCGTGTATTGCGGCCTCGGCT
>Ga0185299_10005433_pt1 | contig 14372 bp, 11 predicted proteins | sample PaiPotPPA55metaG_FD_128002 | JGI IMG/M metagenome (GOLD analysis project Ga0185299, IMG submission 128002) | Iron sulfur acid spring bacterial and archeal communities from Banff, Canada, to study Microbial Dark Matter (Phase II) - Paint Pots PPA... ...
CGTTGGGGCGCGGGCTGGGCTCGGTTCGTCATCCGCGGCCGGATACCGCTGCTGCTGGTCGGCGTCATCGGACTCGGCGTCGTGGCTACCCCGATCGCCGCGCTGCACCTTGGCTCCCAGGACAACGGCTACCTCTCCACCTCCACCACCGAGCGGCGTGCGTACGACGACCTCGCCAAGGCCTTCGGACCCGGCTTCAACGGACCGCTGACCATCGTCGTCGACGGCGAGCACGCCACTAATCCGAAGACCGCGGTTACGGCCGTGGCCAGCGCGATTTCGTCGACGCCGGGCGTGGTCTCGGTCTCCGAGGTCCGGTATGACACCGCTGGGAACGTCGCGGTTTTCACCGCTGTGCCCTCGACCGGCCCGAGTGACGAGAGGACTGTGGACTTGGTCAACGCGATCCGTAGCGAGCGTACGTCGCTGCAGAGCGAGACCGGTGCGACGTTCATGGTGACGGGCGCCACCGCAAGTGACATCGACTCGGGCGGCAAGGTGCAGCACGCCCTGATCCCGTACCTCGCGGTCGTCATGACGCTCGCGATCCTGCTCCTGCTGATCGTCTTCCGGTCGACGCTGATTCCGGTCAAGGCCGCCCTCGGCTTCCTGCTCTCGGTGCTCGCCGCGATCGGCGCCGTCGTCGCGGTGTTCCAGTGGGGCTGGCTGGCGAACCTGCTCGGTGTGCACCAGACCGGGCCGATCATGACCCTGATGCCGATCTTCATGGTGGGCATCATCTTCGGCCTGGCGATGGACTACGAGGTCTTCCTCGTCTCCCGGATGCGCGAGGCACACGCCCACGGCGCCGACGCCCGCACGGCGATCACCTCCGGATTCCGCAGCAGCGCCCGCGTGGTCACGGCTGCCGCGCTGATCATGACGGCGGTGTTCTCCGGCTTCATCGGCGCGGACAACTCGCTGATCAAGATGATCGGGTTCGGGCTCTCGATCGCGGTGCTCTTCGACGCCTTCGTGGTGCGGATGACGATCGTTCCTGCGGTGCTCGCGCTGCTCGGCGAGCGGGCTTGGTACCTGCCCCGTTGGCTCGACCGGATCCTGCCGCGCGTGGACATCGAGGGTGAGGCGCTCACTCGGCGGGCGAACCGGCTGGCGGCGGAGGAACGTGAGAGTGAGGGTGACGGTGAGCGTGAGGGTGAGGGTGACGGTGAGCGTGAGGGTGAGGGTGAGGGTGAGGGTGAGGGTGACGGTGAGCGTGAGGGTGGCAGTGACCGCGGCGAGGGCGGCGAGGGCGGCGACCGCGACGGGGCTGTAACGCGGCCGAATGTGCGGGTCGGGTGAGGAGGACTCGGAGCCGGGCGGTCTCTCGCGGATTGGGCGAGGGGGCGCCCGGCGTCGGTGCGCGGCGGGGGGAGTCGATTCTTGGATTGATTGACTTAGGCAAGCATCTGGTACCGTGGGGCCATGACCGCCGCAGACGACGCGGCCGTCCCGGTCTCGGCGGAAGTCGTCGCGATCGAGGTGGCCCTCACCGAGATCGCCTACCTGGCCAGCCGGGCACGCCAGCACGAGCGGCTCATGTCAGCCGCCGGACTCTCCCTGGACCGCTCCGCCGCCAACCTGCTGCGCCATCTTGCCGACACGGAGCCGGTGCGGGCCGGTGAGCTCGCGGCCCGGCTCACCGTCGAGGCCTCGCACGTGACGCGCCAGGTGCAGCAGCTCGAGCGGACCGGTTACGTCTCGCGCGTACCCGATCCCGAGGACCGCCGCGCTCAGCAGATCCAGCTCACCGACGTGGGCCGGGACGCGGTCGAGCGCATCCGGCAGGTCAGCTGTCTCGGCATGCAGCACGTGCTGCAGGACTGGCCGCGTGGCGACTTGAGGCAGCTCGCCACGCTCTTCCGGCGGATGGTCGACGACTTCGTCGCCCACGCGGAGGATGAGCTGGAATTTCGGTTGCCGGACTGACGCGGGATGTTGACGAGGAGTGGTGGTGGTCCGCGGGCTCACGTCTGCGCGAGCGACGGCCAGCGGTCGGCGGCCCACTCCGGCCAGCCGGGCCATCCGGTGGGCGGGCTGCCGACTTCGCCATCATCGAGCTCTGCGGCGTCGGGCTCCTCGAAGATCCCTCTCCACTGCGCGACGTCGGCCTCATCAATCGGGAACGTCTGATGCGGAGTCGTCGCCTGGCGGTGGGCGATCCGGGCGAGCTGGACGTCGTGGGCCACCGGGAGGTATTCGAGGCGATACGACGCGCCTGCCGATTCGGCGAGCCAGCGGATTGCGGATCGCTCGTCGCTCGCCCAGCAGCCGAAGTCGAGCACCACGCTGGTCCCCAGCTTCAGCGCTTCCAGGGCGACCCAGATCAGCCGACCTTCCAGCACGTCGCGCTTACCGCCCGCGTCCGACTCGCCGAACAGCGGAATCATCCACTCGTCGGGCGTCAGCCGCAGCGCGCCGTGTGCCTCGGCCAGCTGCCGGGCTTTTGTGGTCTTGCCCGCGGCGGGCAGACCGACCATCAAGTACAGCGTCGGTACACGGGGATTCACACCGGGATTATTGCCGTCCGCACGCCGACCTCTTGCCTGAATTACGCGGACGAGCGTAAGTTACTCATCAGTAGCCCGATTGTGGGAAGCGGGCCGCTCACCTAGGAGAGACCGTGCCAACGCTTGATCGCCACGACAACGTCTTCATCCTCGACATCGGTGCGGACGAGAACCGCTTCCACCCCGACTGGGTCGCGTCCGTCGACGCCGCGCTCGACGAGGTCGAGAAGGCGGACGGACCGCGCGCGCTGGTCACCACGGCCGACGGCAAGTTCTACTCCAACGGCCTCGACCTCGAGTGGCTTTTCGCCCACGCCGAGGAATATCAGGACTATGTCATCTCGGTGCACGGCCTGTTCGCCCGCCTGCTCTCGCTGCCGGTGATCACCGTGGCCGCGCTGCAGGGACACGCGTTCGCCGCCGGAGCGATGTTCACGCTCGCCCACGACTTCCGCGTGATGCGCGCCGACCGCGGCTACTGGTGCCTGCCCGAGGTCGGCATCAACATCCCGTTCACCCCGGGCATGTCGGCCCTCATCCAGGCCAGGCTCACCCCGCAGGTCGCGCACGAGGCGATGACCACCGGCCGCCGCTTCGGCGGCCTCGACGCCGCGGCGGCCGCGATCGTCGACCGCGCCGTAGCCGAGGACGCCGTGCGCTCCACGGCGGTAGAACTCGCCCAGGCCCAGGCGGACAAGGCCGGCGACACGCTCGCCACCATCAAGGCCCGCTTGTACGCTCCGGTCCTGGCCACGTTGCGGGACAAGGAGAATCCGATCGGCTGAGAGGCTGACTGGCTGACAGGCTGAAATCCTGCCGACGATCCGAGCACAACCGAGGAGCCGCAATGTCCCCCGCCCCCGTCGACGTCCTGTCCATGTCCGGGCTCGAACTGCTGCGTTGGGTGCAGGCCGAAATGCCCACCGACATCCCCTCCATCGGCCGGCTGCTCGGCATGCGGTTCGACGAGGTGGAACACGGGCGGATCGCCGTCTCCCTGGAGACCCGGCCCGACTTCGCCAACCCGCTCGGCGCCGTCCACGGCGGTATCGCGGCGACGTTGCTCGACTCGGCCATGGGCTGCGCCGTGCACACCACGCTGGCTGCCGGCGTCGGCTTCACCACCTTGGAACTCAAGGTGAACTACATCCGCGCCGCCCGCACGGACGGGCAGACCCTCACCGCCACCGGCACCGTCATCCACGCCGGCCGCACCACCGCGACCGCCGAAGGCAAGGTGCTCGACGAGAACGGGAGGCTGATCGCGCACGGCACCACCACCTGCCTGATCCTGCAGAGCTGATCCTGCAGCCCTGACCACTGCCGCCGACCGCTGCCCCGCCGGAAATACAGGTGCGGGGCGTGCCGGGCGCCACGTACTGTCCGTAGCATGCGCAAACTGCCTGCCCGGGACCCCGGCGAACCGGACAGCCGCTCGCCCACCCGCTATTTGTTCTGGCTCTGGCGCGATCAGTGGCGCGCCCAGGCCCTCGGCGTGTTCTGGGGCGTGTCCTGGATGCTCGCCCTTGCGCTGATTCCGGCGATGATCGGCCGGGCCATCGACCGCGGCCTGCTGCACCGCTCGTCGGCCGGGCTGCTCGAGTGGTCCGCAGTGGTGATCGGGCTCTCCGTGTTCACCGGGCTGGCCGGCGGGATGCGGCACCGCAGTGCGTTGACCAACTGGCTCGCCGCCGCGTACCTGACCATCCAGGTCACCTCCCGGCAGTCGGTGAAGGTCGGCGCCGACCTGCCGCGGCTGATCACCAGCGGCGATGTGCTGGCCATCGGCACGACGGACGTCGAGTCGATCGGGGGCACCTTCGACATCCATGCCAGGCTCAGCGGCAGTCTCGTCTCGGTGACGGCCGTGGCGATCATCATGCTCAGCAGTTCGGTGCCGCTCGGCCTGGTCGTGCTGATCGGCGTGCCGGTGATGATGGTCTGCACGGTGGTGCTGCTGCGGCCGCTGCGCCGCCGCCAGGACGAGTACCGCGAGCTGCAGGGACAACTGTCCGACCAGACCGTCGACATCGCCCAGGGAATCAAGGTCCTGCGTGGGATCGGCGGCGAGGAGGCCTTCGCGGCCCGCTACGGCGCCCGCTCGCAGGAGCTGCGGGCGCTCGGCATCCGGGTGGGCCGGATCGAGGCGCTGCTCGCCGGGCAGGAGGTGCTGCTGCCCGGGCTGCTGACCGCCCTGGTGACCTGGGTCGCCGCGCACTTCGCGCTGCGCGGGGAGGTCACCCTCGGCCAGCTCGTCGCCTTCTACGGCTACGCCTCGTTCCTGGTGCTGCCGCTCACCACCTTCGGCCAGGCGGCGGACGCGTTCAGCCGCGGCCACGTCGCGGCCGGTCGCGTCATCAGACTTCTGCAGCTGAGCTCGCCGATCGCGGAGCCCGACGTGCCGCTGCCCATGCCGCCGGCCGGGGCGAAGTTGGCCGATGCGGCCTCCGGCCTGACTGTAGAGCCCGGCGGATTCCTCGCGGTGGCCTGCGCCGAGCCGGAGCAGGCCGAAGCCTTGGCCGATCGGCTGGCCCGCTACGTCGACGACGGTGAGCCAGTGCTCGACGGCGTGCCGCTCAGTGCTCTGCCGGTCGCCGCCGTTCGCGAGCGGATTCTCGCGCTCGGCAACGGGGACCGGATCTTCGCCGGGACGCTGCGCCAAAGCCTCTCCGGCGTGACGGTGGCCTCGGACGAATCCCTGCTCGAAGCCATGCACGCGGCCTCGGCGGAGGACATCCTCGCCGCCCTGGACGACGGCCTCGACTCAGTGGTCGAAGAACGCGGCCGCAACTTCTCCGGCGGGCAGCTGCAACGGTTGCGGCTGGCCAGGGCGCTCGTCGCCGACCCGGAGATCCTGATCGCGGTCGAGGCCACCAGCGCCGTCGACGCGCACACCGAGGCCCGCATCGCCGAGCGGATCGGTGCCTACCGGAGCCAGGCCGCGGCCAAGGCGCCGCGCACGACCGTGTTCTTCACCAGCAGCCCGCTGGTGCTCGACCACGCGGACTCGGTCGCCTACGTCGAAGACTGGCACGTGGCCGCCGTCGGCAGACACGCCGAACTACTCGCGCGACAGCCGGGCTACGCGGCCCTGGTCACCCGCAGCGAAGACGCACTGGAGGCTGCGCAGACATGAGCACGACAATGCTCCCGGTGGCCGACCCGGCCTCGGTCCGGTCCTACGCCGCCGACGTCGGCAAGCGGTATCGAAGGCAACTGACGTCCGTGGTCGCGCTCGCCTCCCTCGCCACTGTCGCCGGGCTCTTCGGACCGCGACTGCTCGGCCAGATCGTGCAGGACGTCCAGGACGGCACTACCAGCACGCATATCGACGAGCTGGCCGGGCTGTTCGTCCTCGCGATCTGCGTGCAGGCAGTGCTCAACCGGTACGCGTACCAGGCGGGCAAGGTCTTCGGCGAGACGGTGCTCGCCGAGTTGCGAGAGAACTTCGTCGGCAGCGTGCTCGACCTGCCGCTGTCGAAGGTGGAGCAGGCGGGCAGCGGCGACCTGATCAACCGGGCGTCGCGGGACGTGGGCGCGCTGCGGCTGGCGGCGCAGCAGGGCATCCCGGCCGTGCTCGGCGCGGCAAGTGCGGCGGTGCTGACGCTCGTCGCGCTGGTACTGGTGTCGCCGATCCTGGCCGCAGTGACTCTCGTCACCCTGCCGCCGATGGCGCTGATGGCGCGCTGGTACCTGAAGTACGCGCGCAACGGCTACCTGGCGACGAACGCTACGTACTCGACCATGATCGAGAACATGGCCGCCACCGTCGAGGGAGCCCGCGCGGTCGAAGCCCTGCGGCTCGGCGAGACGCACGTCAATCAGACGGACGCGGACGTCGCGCAGTCGTGGAAGGCGGAGCGGAACACGCTGCGCCTGCGACTGCGCCTCTACCCGACGACGGAGATCTGTCAGCTGCTGCCGGCCGGGCTGATGCTGCTGCTCGGCGGCTACGGCTACACGCGCGGCTGGGTGAGCATCGCGCAGGTCACGGCGGCGACGCTGTACGTGCAGCAGCTCGCCAACCCGGTCAGCACCCTGCTCGACTGGCTGGACACCATCCAGACCGGCTCCGCCTCGTTGGCGCGGCTGCTCGGCGTCACCCAGATCCCGCCGGACCGCGAGCCGACCGGTGCGCGGCCGGACCGGTCGGACCCGAGGCTGGAGGCGAAGCAGGTCGGCTTCGCCTACATCCCGGGCCGGGATGTGCTGCGCGACGTCGACCTGACCGTGCGCCCCGGCGAACGGCTGGCCATGGTCGGCCCGTCGGGCGCGGGCAAGTCGACGCTGGGCAGGCTGCTGGCCGGCATCAGCGCTCCGGGCAGTGGCCGGGTGGAGGTGGGCGGTGCCTCGCTGGTCGAACTGCCGCTCACCGAACTGCGCAAGGAGGTCGCGCTCGTCACCCAGGAGCATCACGTCTTCGTGGGCACCTTGCGCGAGCATGTGGCGCTGGCCAGGCCGGACGCCTCGGACGAAGAAATGCATGAGGCGCTGGCGGCAGTAGACGCGACCGGCTGGGTGGAGGGCTTGGCGAACGGTCTGGACACGAAGCTGGGTTCAGGAGCGTTGGAGCTGAGCGCCCCGCAGGCGCAGCAGCTCGCGCTGGCGCGCCTGGTCCTGGCCGACCCGAAGATCCTGGTGCTGGACGAGGCGACCGCGCTGCTCGATCCGCGCGCGGCCCGCCACCTGGAGCGTTCCCTCTCAGCGGTGCTCGAGGGCCGAACGGTGATCTCGATCGCGCACCGGCTGCACACGGCCCACGACGCGGACCGGGTGGCGGTGATCGAGAACGGCAGGATCGCCGAGCTCGGCTCGCACCCGGAACTGATCGCCGCGGGCGGCGCATACGCCCGCTTGTGGGACAGCTGGCACGGCGCGTCCGACCAGGCTTTGCCGGATGGACAGACAGATTGGCTACCATCGGAAGCGCTATGAGTTACCAGGATGACGAGTTCGACGACGACTGGGGCCGCGACGAGCAGGCTCTGGTCGCGGCTTCGGGCCTAGAACAGACACGGGACGACACCGACTACGGCTGGGGCGAACGCACCTGGTCCGATACGCCCAACGGGGCTGACCCGGACCTTGACCGCTTCCTCGCGGAACGCCCCCCGCACCACGGGGATTGACGGACGGGGCCGGCGCACTCGCCGGCCAGCCCACATCTGAATAGCACCACGCCTGCGCGGACCTTCCTTCCCTAACGGTTGCCGACTGCCGACCAGAGTGTGAAGCTGGATATGACTCTGGACACCGGCGGGGGATGAACGCGACTGACCAGGGAGTGAGTCGGTTATGCGGAATCCATTCAGGCACCACGAGCACCATGGGCACGGCGACACGATGGTGACCCCGCGGGCGCCGGACAACCTGGCCGAACTGCTCGATCAGAGCGGTCGGGCGGCCATGCCGGATCCGGGCTCGCTGCGCGTGCCCGACCACCCCGGAGAGCTGTTCGGCCGCGCCGGCTCGGCAGCGAACCGGGACATGCCGCATCCGCATCACATTCCCCCGGGCATGGACCCTGATGCGGGCCGGGACCCCGGCGCGGACCCCAGCACGCTGTGGGACCCCAACGACTGATGATCTGATCGGGCGCCGATGATGATCTGATCGGGTGCCGCGAGCTGACATTGCCGGCATCAGGTGGACGCGGCGTCGAGCGGAGTGACGCCGGCCTTCCGGGCGAGCGCCATGGCGCCGAGGATCGAGTGGACGTCGAGCTTGGCCATGAGCCGCTGGATGTGGGTGCGAGCCGTGTGCGGGGAGACGAACAGCCGCTCCGCGATCTCGGCTCTGCCGAGGCCCGCCGCCAGACAACGAAGAACCTGTATCTCCCTGCGGGTGAGTCGCGCGGCGATCTCAGGCTGAACTCCCCCGGCGTCGCCGGCTTCCGCGTCACGCCGTACGGATACGCATCGCGATCTCGCTGCCAGCGCGGCGGCCTGTGCCCTGTTATATACGCCAAGCTTCGTGAGCGTGTTCTGGGTGTGGCAACGCGCGGTGGCGCGGGCGATGCCGAGACGCTTGGCGATCTCCTTGCTCGACAGGCCTTCTAACACCAGGTCGAGAACCTGCCGTTCACGCGCGGTGAGTTGATCGATGGGGGTGGGCGCAGCCGGCCGGGCTGAGTCGGCCGCCTCGAACCGGAGGGCGTCGCGGACTATTGATGCGAGACGCTCGGCTTGCACGCCCGCGCGCTCCAGCAGTCTCCTCAGCTCGTCATCGTTCACAGTTTCACCGTATGCGGCGGTCGGGTTCTAAGCCGCCCATCAGCGATCTTTCACTCGGACGTCGCATTAATGCTTTGTATGACTGCTAGAGCCACCGCACTCGTATGCCACTGCCGCCGAGCTCTGCCTCGAGTTGCGCCCGCAGGTGGGCGTCGGGCTCGGCTCGGTGAACACTGAGGATCTTGAGCGCACCTACCCTCTTGAGCTCGTCCGTCTCCTCGGCGTCGGGGATTCCGTTGCACTCGACGTGCTCCAGCTTTTGCCATCGTGAGACGCCGCGCAGGTTCCTGCGGTCGGACAGGTTGTCGATCCAGAGCCGCGCCAAGGGCAGCTCGCTCGGGATCGGCGCCAGGCCATCGGTGAGGCGGTCGTCTCGGATCACCAGCGTCGTGATCCTGTTGCCGCCGGCCAAGGTCTCCAGGCGCGCCCGCTCCATGTGATAGAGGTGCAGCTCCGTGACGGCCGAGCCGTTGAGCGGGCTCAGGTCGGTGAGGAACGAGCAGCCGGTCAGTTGGAGCGTGCGGATCGGGGCGTGGCGTAGGGGGCTCAGGTCACGCAGGGCGTAGTTCTGGAAGAGGCTCAGCCGCTGCAGGTGGGGGATCTGCGCGACTGCGTCCAGCGGGGTCAGATCGCCGGGGATGTGCAGGTGATACAGGCCCCTGAGGTAGTGGAGCAGTAGCACCTTGTGCCAGCCCTGCACCTTCAGTTCGCGGTCCCCGAACTCGATGTGCGCCAAGACCGTGCGCGCGTAGTCCTCCGGATTGTCCGACTCCCGCCACGCCCTGAGCAGCTCGTCCACCACCATCGTGTTGTCGATGGCGGAGTACTCCCGGATCTTCTCGATCGAGGCCGCGCCGCCGATCGTGGTGATCGTCCTGACCACGTACGCCATCTGCTGCTCGGTCAGGCCTTCGGGCCCCGGCAGCAGGCCCAGGACGAAGTCGCCGGCTCTGGCCAGCAGCGCCGCCTCCTCGAAGCTGGCCGGCGGAATCAGCCTCGCGGCGGCACGCTCGACGGTGACGCGGATCTCGTTGTCGTCGAGCACGTCGACCTGCTCGAGGCTCGCCGCCGCGAGCAGGTGCAGCCGGTCCCTGATCCTTCGGTCGTGCTGGGCTGCCTGGTTCCCCCGCAACAGCTCCCTCAGCAGTTCCGCCCGCTCCCTCGGCCGCGCGTGTGCCATCGCCATGATGACGACCTCGTGCCACTGGTCGAAGTGCGCCTGCTCCACCAGGAACGCGAGTTCACCGGATTCGACGACCTCCTTCGCCGCCAGGTAGTCGCGGAAGGTGCGGTGGACGAACTGGATCTGGCCCGCGCGCGGCTCTTGGAAGAGGCCGGTGCGCTCCAGCACGTACCTCAGTACCGCTTGCGGATCCTCCTGATGGCTGCGCATCCCGCGCAGAGCGTGCGCGATACGCGTCGCGGCGTGCTCCCTGTCGACCACCAGGTCCTGGTTCTTGACCATCGAGTACGCGAAGCGCTGCAGCAAGATCGCCTGCTCTTCGCGGCTGGGCACGGCGTCGCCTTCGGTGCTGAGGCCATGCTGTTCATTCCAGCGGAAGAGCAGCAGTTCGAGCGCCGACGCGAGCAGGCTTTTACGATCCCTCGGCAACTCCATGTCGCGGTCCTGATACAGCGCGCAGAGTAGTCCGCACAGCAGGGGGCTGGTGGCCAGGCGCCTGAGCTCCGGCCTCGCCGTGTCCTGCATCAGCGCGTCGAGCCCGGCCCGGCATTCGTCCAGCCATGCCACCTTTGCCGCGTCCTGGTCGCGCTTCGCGGCCTCGTGCCAGCAGTACAGGAAGTCCCTGATCCCCTTGGCGCTCAACGGAAGCAGATCGAACTGGTCGAACTCGTACGGTCGGTGGCCCAGCCATTTCGTCGGCACAGCGAACGGCCGGACCGTGACGACGTACCTGGCCTCCGGGTACGCGTCCACGAGCCGTTCGAGCCACTCCTGCACCTGCGGCCTGCGCTCGGCCGCCAGCTCGTCCACGCCGTCGACCAGCAGCAGGGCGGTGCCGTCGGCGAAGCACTTCGTGGCCCAGCCTTTGGGCCGTTCGCCGTCGATCGCGGGGGCGGTGGCCGTAGGGATTTCCTCCACCTTGGGCAGCGGCTGGTTCGTGAAGTCGCGCAGCCGGACCAGGAACGGCACGACCTCGCCCCAGGGGCCTGATTCGCCGGTCAGCCGTCCGGCCGCGCCGTTCGCGGCCAGCCAGCTGAGCAACGTCGTCTTGCCGCTGCCCGCGCTGCCGCGCAGGATGACCCGCTTGCGTCCGGAGAGCGCGTTGGACACGGCCACGCCGGCGCCGGTGAGCTCTTCCTCCTCGTCGTTCTGCGTGCTCTGATCCGGGTCGCTGGTGCGGGCTACGGTGAGACTCACGTAGCTGTCGTCGAAGGACTGCCGGCTCGGTTCCCGGCCGCGGTTCACGCCGAACAGCTCGAAGCGGCCGAGGGATCGGGCGACGTGGTCGAGATACCTGCGTTCGAACGGGTGGTGCGCGGGGATGTGCCCGACGAGCACGTCGAGCTCCTCCCGGATGAGGACGACGTGCTGCAGCGTCGCCTTGGCCACCTGCGCCTCGTAGTCCGGCCGCCGCTCGAATTCGCGGATGATCAGTGGGCTGACAGCGCCGATCAGCCACTCGTATGCCTGCTGCGCGCCCGAGGCCACCGGAAGGGCGTCGCTTACCTCCGCGCCGCGCTCGGCCAGGATCTGCGTCAGCCGATCCGGGAGCATGCCGGAGGTCAGAACCGGATCCATGCTCTCGTCGCGCGCCGCGTGAACCGCCTCGCGCAGCCGTAGGAATGCCGCGCCCCAGTCCTCGGCGGTGAGCTCGGGGTGCTCGCGCAGGCCGGCGTCGACCAGTTCACGGCTCAGCCTGGCACTGATCGCCGTGGCCGCGGCCTTGGCCCGCCCGCGGTCGTACCGCCACTCCCCCAGCCGCCGGCCGATCAGTTCGAGCAGGTGGGCGATCAGCTCGCCGGCGACGTTCTCCAGGAGGTTGTAGAGGTTGTTGAGTTCGGCTGGAGTCAGCACGCTCCCAGTGTCGCAGGGGCGTGCCTCGCGTGACGGGCCAAACGTTCAGCCGGCCAGCGTCAGCCACTCCTCTTCGAGGCGCTCTCGCTCGTCCGTCAGCTCCCTAAGCTTTCCGTCGAGCTCCGCGACCTTCTCGTAGTCGCTCGCGGACGCGGCCATCTTGTCGTGCAAGTCCTTCTCCAGCGAGGAGATCCGGTCCAGCCTGCGCTCGATCCGGGTCAGCTCCTTCTGGGCGGCGCGCTGGTCCTTCGCGGAGGACGCGGCGGGGTTCGCGTTAGCGGTGACGGCGGCGGCAGTCGCGGCGGTCGCGGTCTCGGCTGCACGCACCGTCGCGCGGCGCTTGAGGTATTCGTCCACGCCGCCGGGCAGCATGCGCAGGGAGCCGTCGCCGAGCAGCGCGACGATCCGGTCGGTGGCGCGCTCCAGGAAGTACCGGTCGTGCGAGACCACCAGCATCGAACCCGGCCAGCCGTCGAGCAGGTCCTCCAGCGCTTGCAGGGTGTCGATGTCCAGGTCGTTGGTGGGCTCGTCGAGCAGCAGCACGTTCGGCTCGCCCATCAGCAGCCGCAGCAGTTGCAGCCGCCTGCGCTCGCCGCCGGACAGGTCGCCGACCGGCGTCCACTGCTTCTCTCCGGCGAAACCGAAGCGCTCGAGCAGCTGCGAGGCCGTCATCTCCCGGCCCTTGCCGAGGTCGATGCTGGTCTTGATCTCCTCGACTGCCTTGAGCACCTTCAGCGTCGGGTCGATCTCGGTGATCTCCTGCGAGAGCACAGCTGGTTTCACGGTCACGCCCGTCACCACACGTCCGCCGGCCGGCTTCACGACGCCGGTCAGCAGGCGCATCAGGCTGGTCTTGCCGGCGCCGTTGACGCCGACCAGGCCGACGCGCTCGCCCGGGCCGAGCTGCCAGGTGATCCGTTCCAGCAGGGTGCGCTGCTCGTCGCCCTCGCCGACCCGGTAGGTCACGTCTTCGAGCTCGTAGACGGTGCGGCCGAGCCGGGCCGAGGCGAAACGGGCCAGCTCCGCTTGGTCGCGGACGGGCGGCTCGGTGGCGATCAGCGCGTTCGCCGCGTCGATTCGGAACCTCGGCTTCGAGGTACGGGCCGGAGCACCGCGGCGCAGCCAGGCCAGCTCCTTACGCAGCAGGTTCTGCTTGCGGTCCCAGTCCGACTCGGCGATCCTGGCGCGCTCGGCGCGGGCGAGGATGAAGGCCGAGTAGCCGCCCTCGTACGCGTGCACCCGGCCGCCGGCGACCTCCCACGTCCAGTCGCAGACCTCGTCGAGGAACCAGCGGTCGTGGGTGACGACGAACAGCGCGGAGCGGCGCTGCCTGAGGTGCCCGGCCAGCCAGGCGATGCCCTCGACGTCGAGGTGGTTGGTCGGCTCGTCCAGCAGGATCAGCAGGTCGCTCGCGTCCGGCTCGATCAGCGCCTTCGCCAGCGCGATCCGCCGCCGCTCGCCGCCGGAGAGCGGCCCGACGAGAGTGTCCAGGCCCTGCGCGAAACCGGGCGCGTCGATCCCGCCGAACAGACCGGTGAGCACGTCCCGAATCTGCGGCTGCCCGGCCCACTCGTGCTCCGGACGTCCGCCAAGCAGCTGGTCGCGGATGCTGGCGGCCGGGTCGAGCTCATCGTGCTGGCCGACCACGACCAGGTGCGTGTTGCCGCTGTGCACGACGCGGCCGGAGTCCGGCTGCTCGGTCTTGGCCAGCAGTTTGAGCAGGGTGGACTTGCCGCCGCCGTTGCGGCCCACGACGCCCACCCGGTCGCCCTCGGCCAGGCCGAGGGACACCCCGTCGAGCAGGGTCCGGGTGCCGTAGGCCTTGCCCACCGACTCGATATTGACCAGATTCGCCACCTGATCACACTAGCGGCTCTCGCGGGACCGCCCGGCCGGTTCCGCTTTCGACCCAGGCCAGGTCCAGGTCAGATCCAGGACTGGAACCACATGTGGGAGGACCAGTCGTTGTAGGAGATCGTCTGGTCCGTGTAGATCGGATAGAAGTAGATGAAGATCCCGACGATCGCCACCACCATCGCCCCGCCGACGGCCGCGCCCCAGGCCCGTCGCACCGGTGGAGCGTCCGCCCGGCCGATGATCGCGCCCACGGTAGTCGCCGCGGCGAGGCACATGAACGGCACGCAGAGCACCGCGTAGAAGGAGAAGATGGTGCGCTCCGCGTAGTGCATCCACGGCACGATCGTCGCCCCGATGCCGACCAGGATGGCTGCGGCACGCCAGTCGCGGCGGCCGATCCACAGCCAGAACAGGTAAAGGATCGAGGCCGTCGCCAGCCACCACAGGAACGGGTTGCCGAGCGCCAGCACTTCCTGCGAGCAGCTACCCATCGCCGCGGTACAGCCGTCGGTGCCGACCTTCGGCGAGGTGTAGTCGAAGGCCACCGGCCGGCCCATGACCAGCCAGGACCACGGGTTCGACATGTACGGGTGGGGCGACTGCAGGTTCGCGTCGAACTGGTACTGGGAGTGCACGTAGTTCCACAGCGAGCGCGCCCAGTCGGGCACGAACCACTCGGTGAGCTGCCTGCTGAGCGGAAGGTCGGGGAAGCCGGCCGCCGGGTTCGTGTTGGCC
>Ga0185299_10005434_pt1 | contig 14370 bp, 14 predicted proteins | sample PaiPotPPA55metaG_FD_128002 | JGI IMG/M metagenome (GOLD analysis project Ga0185299, IMG submission 128002) | Iron sulfur acid spring bacterial and archeal communities from Banff, Canada, to study Microbial Dark Matter (Phase II) - Paint Pots PPA... ...
AACGTGGCCAGCGCGTTGTTCGCCAGATCGCGGGCACGATGCAATTCGAGCAGGTCTTTTGTCATGCGATTGATTTCCGCACGCTGCGTCAGGACCTGCGTGCGCGGCACGAGGCCGTTCTTTGCCATGCCTTCATAGATGCTCAGGATCTGCTGGTTGGTGCGCAGCGTTTTTTCCTGCTGGTCGATCTGGTCATCGAACTGGAGAATCTGGAAGTAGGTGGTCGAGACATCGGAGACCAGCGTAAGGTAGCCCGCGCGCCAGTCCGCTTCCGACGCGCGATATTCGGCCTTCTGCGCCTGCACGCCCTTCTCGACCGCGCCCCAGATGTCGATATCCCAGTTCACCTGCGTCGCGACGTTGTATTGCTTCGAGAAATTCTGCCGGGTGGATTTATCGAACTCCGCTCCTGCGCCCAGGTCCGCGGTGGGAAGTGCTCCGGCACGCGCTTCGTTGACTTGTCCGCCAACGACCGAGATGCGCGCCGCGAGAATCTTGATATCGAAGTTGCCCGCAATCGCCTTGCTGACGAGCGAGTCGAGATACGGGTCGTGGAATTGTTTCCACCAGTCGAGCGTGATGGTGTCGGCCGGCGAGACGAGTGCCTTCGCCGTTTTCGACCACTCGGTCTTGGCGGGCGTATCGGGACGCTTGTAGACCGGCACATTGACATCGATACAGCCGCTTAGAAGCATCGTGCAGGCCAGCACCGGAAGCACGAACCGTCCGAGCAGAATGTTTGCAGCACCCGGAGCAGAAAACTTGGCGGTGTGGGCCGGCAGCCCACCCGATAGCGACATGGCTTTCATGATCTCATTCCGGGGTAGGTTTAATTCGACTTGGCTCACAGCCAGGTGCGGCAGCGAAGGCCGGATGACCTTCGCTGCCTGCGCCTCAAGATCAAAAGTTGATCGTGTTGGTGGCGGTCTGCTTCGGCTTCACGTTCGAGTCAATATGGTCGGCGAACGCGACGTTGTTGCCGTTGTTGCTCAGCGTGTTTTGCGACTGGCTGATCAGTTGCGTGGCGTTGAACGAGAAGTCGGCCGACGTGCTGCTGTAGCCGGGCCAGTAGCTGGGCAGGTTGCCGCCACGCACGGCGGACATGGCACGGCTATCGAGTTCTTCGGTGATGGACAGGTCTTTGATGGTGAGTGATTTCATGGCAGTTCTCCTAAGGGTTAAGCCAGGTGGCTTTAAAAGTTGGTGAGCATCTTGTCTGCTCGCTGGACACTAATGCATGGCCCGTGCCAGGCGCAATAGATAGATGCGCCAAAGACGCCCGGAGCGTTTCTGGCAAAGGGTTTTCGGGGTGAAGGCGTAGTCGCGCAGTGTGACTGCCCAGGTGTCACGCAGCACTCGCGTGATGGGCTGCAACCAACGCTTATCGAAGGAACTGTTGGTTCACGCGCGACACTGGCTTCGCGTGAACCCGTGCACTCATTTGACGTAGATCGTGATCTTCTTCGAATAGACCGGCGGGTTGTGGGGGACGTGCCCGTAGTCACCCATCAGCAATTGCAGCGTGTGCTTGCCGGGCGGCAACTCGAGCATGGTCTCCGTTTCGCCCGCGCCGAAATGAAGATGCTGCCGGTCAGAGGGAATCTCCTCATCGAACGACGAGGGCAGATCCGTATCGATCAACAGATGATGGTGGCCGGTATTCGGATACTTCACACCGCGCGGCGCAACGCCCATGTAACGCAGCCCGAACCAGACTCGAAACGGCTTGCCCGCTGGAAGGGTCTGGCCATTGTTCGGGTAACCGATATACGCGTAAGCGTTAGCCGGTGCCGCGGTGGTCCCCGCCAGCGCGGCACCGGCTATCAGCGAAACCGCGATCGCCGCGGCGGCGCAAAATTTCTTCATGACCCACGCCCTCCCCATAGTCTGCAGCCCGCCTGAAATCCACCCTGCGACGCACGCGTCATCGCACGGTGATCGTGATCTTCTTCGAATAGATCGGGGGATCATGCGGCACGTGGTTGTAGTCCCCCATGATCAACTGCAGTGTGTGTTTGCCCGGCGGCAACTCGATTCGCGCATCGGTTTCGCCTGCGCCGAAATGCAGGTGCTGGCGGTCTGACGGAATTTCCTGATCGAACGGAGGCAGCTCCGTGTCGATCAGCAAGTGATGGTGCCCTACGTTGGGGATGTTGACGCCCTTCGGGCAGACGCCCATATTGCGCAGGCCCATGCGGACCCAGAGTTTGCCGCCCGTGATCACCGCGCCGTCGGGCGGCCAGATGATGAATGCCTCCGCGCCGGGCGGCGACGGCGTGCGCGCCGCTGAGAACGACCGCGACGGCGTGAGCACCGTCATGCAAGCGAATACGCCGAGGACGGTTCTTCTTAGCATTTTCGTATTCTCCCGGATCTTGTGCGCGTTTTTCTCCTTGTTAGCTTAGGACGGAATCCGTCAAAAAGACATGCTCGAAGAGAGCGCGGTTAAGCCGTGGTTCACGCACCGTATTGTCTGAATAATTAGGTATCCGTTTTTTATAGCAGAGGCCGGTCCGTCATAAAAGGCCAATCCCCGGGCTAATGACGACACGTTGCATCGTTACGCCGCCTCGACCACGCTCATATGAAGTAGTCGCGTGCTATGGTTGGTTGTGATGCTCGCCCATCGGACTATCGAATTCTGCGTGAGTGCTCGCTGCGCTCGTGCGGATCATGCAGCTCTGGCGCGGTTCCTTGAGCGCGCCGTCGAATACCGGCGCCAGTCCGGAAAGATGGGGGGTGAACATGTTGCGAAAACTCATGTGGCCGAAACTCATGTGGTCAAAACTTTGGCTCGCTGTCCTGCTCGGTGTGGTCGCATTCGGCAGCGGCGCCGCCGAGAAAAATGACGAGGCGCATCCGCGTCGCCTTGCACTGGTCATCGGCAATGCGAGTTACGGCGATCATCCGCTCGCCAACGCCACGCGCGATGCGGCGGCGACCAGCGCAATGCTAAACCGTCTCGGCTTCGAGGTCATGACGTACTCGAACGTGAACAACGGCCAAATGAACGAAGCAATTCACGAATTCAACAAGCGCCTGGCCAAGGGGGGCGTGGGCTTGTTGTATTTCACCGGCCATGGTTTGCAGGTCGGCAAGTCCACGCTGCTGCTGCCCGTCGATGCGGAAGGATCGCCTACGGCCACGCTCACGCAGGGCATCGACTTGAGCGGCATCCTTGCAGACATGTCGGCGCCGCGCCGCGACCAGCTCAATCTGATCGTGCTCGATACCTGCCTGAACAACCCGTACGACGCCGGTAACGTCAACATCGCACGGCCGCCGGACCGGACGATCGTTGCTTATGCAACTGCGCCGGGAGCATTCGCGGCCGACGGCGCGCAGCATGGCATGTACACCGCTGGACTGTTGAGCGCGATTGACCAACCCGGGCGGAATATCGAAGACATGCTGCATGATGTCGCGCGATCCGTGGGTCTGGCGACGGGGGGCCAGCAAGTGCCATGGGTAGCGGTGGGAGCGGCCGTGGCGGCAAACGGCTTCCAGTTCGCGCCGTCCGCCCGGCAAGCGCGTCACGGCGCCGCCCAGGCGGCCAGGGCCGAAACCGTCGTGGCATTTCAAAGCCGGGGGATTCTTCCTAAGGATAGCAACGAGCAATACGAACTCACCTTCTGGGAATCGATCAAGGACAGCACCTACCCGAGCGATTACGAAGCGTATTTGAAGGCCTATCCTAACGGCCGCTTTGCCACGCTCGCGCATGCTCGCATCGACCGGCTTCGCGCCGCCGCGCCAAAGGCCCCGTCTCAAGCGCAGGCCGACCATGCGCACGCAGCGGCGTCTCCGGCGTCCACCCCGCCAGCTCCATCTGCCCCGCCGCCAGCGGAAAAATCCGTGGCCGCTTCCGCGCCGCCACCCGCACCCGCCCCTAAGCCCGCCGTCAAGACAAGCGCTTCCTCCTTCGGCGAGATCAAGGATTGCGCCGCCTGTCCGGCGCTGATCGCACTGCCGGGCGGTACCTTCCCGATGGGCAGCAATTCCGACGATCCCGCCGAACGTCCCGTGCATCGGGTCACCATCAGCCAGCCGTTCGCCATCGGTAAATACGAGGTGACCGTCGAGCAGTGGAACGCGTGCGCGGATGCGTCGGCCTGCCCGCGTATCGATACCGAGGCCAACGCCTCGAAGTCCGAACCCGTGCGCAACCTGAGCTGGGACGACGCACAGGTTTACGTCAAGTGGCTCGCCAAGACAACGGGCAAGGGGTATCGCCTGCTGACCGAAGCCGAGTGGGAATATGCCGCGCGCGGTGGCACGACCACGACCTACTGGTGGGGCAACGAGATGCGTAAGGGTTACGCCGACTGCAAGGATTGCGGCGAGCCGTGGCGCAAGGATGGCCCGGTGAATGTGGGCTCGTTCATGCCCAACCCCTTCGGGCTCTTCGACATGAACGGCAGCGTCTGGGAATGGGTCGGCGACTGCTGGCACAGTTCCTACAAGGGCGCACCGCCGGATGGCCGCGTGTGGGACGAAGCGGGCTGCCCGATGCGTGTGATCCGCGGTGGCTCATGGCCTGACGGTGCAGCCTACATGCAGTCGTCCACGCGCTTCAAATACAGCCCCAGTGTGCGGCAATCGCAAAACGGCATGCGCGTGGCACGCGACATGAAATAACGCGGGTTTGCCGCTCGCTCTACTGTTTGCGGGGATGGGTATCGATCTGGACGAGGTCGACGGCGATCTTGTCGCGCCCGAACTTGTCCGCGATTTCGCCAAGCCGCTTTTCCACGGCACGCAGATAATCCGCCCGCGATTCGCTGTCCGGCCTGAGCGTATCGAACAGGGCCGCGGGTGTTGCGAGCAGCACGATCATCTCCGAGCCGAACGGTTTCGATACGATCCAGTCGCCCGCACTGCCAATGGTCGCAGCGTAGTTCGGCGGCGCCTGATTGTCCTTCGATCGTGCATTCGGCAGCATGTGGACCACGCTGCCATCGAGCTGGTAGTAATCGATATTGACCCACGAATCGTAGGGCGGCGTGCCGATCTCGACGACCAACGGTTGACCTTCGGTCAACTGGGTAGTGTGATTGCGCGTATGAATCGATGCCGGCCGGCTGGTCGTCAGGTAAGGCGCGATCAGCTTGAGCACGTCGCATTTATCGTCATCGACTTCCTGGACCTGTACCGCCGGATTGACGACGCCTGGAATCTCACTCAGCGTGTTGCGCAACTTCTGCACGCCGTAGCTCCGGCCGAGATAGCCGCTCACATTAAGCGCCTGGTCCTGCACCGATGCTGCTAGCGCCGAACACGGCACGCTCGCGAGCACAGGGGTGACCGTTGCGAGCGAAAGCGCGGGAACGGCGGGCATGGCCGGTCCCGTAGCGACGTTCTCCGGTTGTGCAGCGCGATGCGACGACGCATAAAAATAGGCGCCCGCCGCGACGACGGCAAGTACACCGGCCGAGATCGCCGCCTTGACCGCGGTACCCGACGTACTGCTACGCTTTTGGGTATCGCCGAATTCTTGCAGAAAGCGCACGACAGTCGGCATGCGCGCTTCGCGGTCGAATGCCAGCGACGTCCTGAGCGCCCGCCACTGGCGCGTGCCCAGACCATCGGGACGCTGCGGCTTCAGGCCCGAACCGCGCGCCTGCGTCGCCGGTACGCGGTCGAAAGGATGGCGCCCGGTCAGCAACTCGTAGGTCGTGCAGCCGAGCGCGTAGATGTCGTCGCGGGGATCGGGCTCGCGATGCTCGAGCATCTCCGGACTCGCATAAGCCGGCGTCAGTGCACCGAGACTGCCGGGATCGAAGATGGTCGCGTCGGTCTCTTCTTCTGGCCGCTGGAACACACGGGCGATACCGAAGTCGATGACCTTTACCTCGGCGGTATCGGTCAGGAACACATTCGCAGGTTTGAAATCGCAATGCACGAAACCGCGTTCGTGCGCGTAGGCCAGCGCGTTCGCCATGCCGGTGAAGATGGGCAACGCCTGTGCGTACGGCATGCCCTTGAACTCCGGCGCGCGCAAGATCCGGCTCAGCGGCTTGCCGGACAGATACTCCATCGTCAGGTACACCACCGGGCCGTCACGATCGAAGTCGTACACCGTCACGATATTGCGATGCCCGAGCGCCTGCGCCTTCTTGGCCTCGCGCTGCAATGCAATGAGCGATTTGGGATTACCGCGGAACTGGAGATTCAGTACCTTGATCGCGATGTACGGACGGCGGTCGGATGCTTCGAGCTTGCGCAGGTCGAGCGCCTTGTAGACGGTTCCCATGCCGCCCACGCCGAGACATTCCTCGAGTACGAAACGCCCGTTGAGGGTATCGCCGACTTCCTTGACCTGATCCGTCTCCGACATCACGAAGTCGCGTGCAGGCGAAGCGGATTGTGAAGCGGTCGGCGGAGTCGCCCGTTGTTGCAATGCGCCGGGCGAAGTCTGCAAGCGCGTCTCATCGGAATTCGCACCATGACTTGCCAGCGACGCCTGCTCGATCCGCCGATGCACGGCCGCATAAAGATCGGCTGGCAGCGGCGTCCGGGCTTGTTCTTCGCGGAGTATTTCCAGCAGCCGCCCGGTCGAGGTGTCGTCGACAGACAACGCACTGTCGACGAGTGTTAAAAACTCGTCACGCGACGCACCGCTGCTTTGGAAGGTTCGAATAGCTTGCGCAAGACTGGTCATCTGTACGGCTCGTACGCGGCTCCATGGTGAAGATATTGTCTGTTGTTACCCGCACTCGCAGTGATTCGATACTAGGTGACGGCCCTGCCTTTCGCAATATGGTTTCGTTCCGGATGTTCGATCGGGCACATGTCGTCCCGGGGCCAACAGGTCGGGCTCCAGATGTTGGACGGAAGCCATCACCCGGCTCCAATGCGCACGCGCGGACTTGTACGGCGCGCGCTGCCGTGATTCCGCCAAGCCTTTCTCAGTGAGCCTCCCGGCATTATTTCATCGCTCATCGACGCAGCTGGCACAGGCCATGCATTAGTGTCCAGCGAGCAGACAAGATGCTCACCAACCTTTAAAGCCACCTGGCTTAACCCTTAGGAGAACTGCCATGAAAGCACTCACCATCAAAGACCTGTCCATCACCGAAGAACTCGACAGCCGCGCCATGTCGGCCGTACACGGTGGCACGCTGCCCAGCTACTGGCCCGGCGTCAGCGTGTCCTCGTACGAATCCTCGTTCAACGCTACGCAACTGATCAGCCAGTCGCAAAACACGCTGAGCAACAACGGCAACAACGTCGCGTTCGCCGACCATATTGACTCGAACGTGAAGCCGAAGCAGACCGCCACCAACACGATCAACTTCTAAAGCCGCGTGGCATACGTGGAGGTCTCGCGGCCTCCCGTCTGCCCGTTCAAGCCGCCTTTACCCTTTTAGCTTGGAGCACCGCCATGTCGTCCATCATGATTCAAGATTTAGCTCACAGCCGGGAACTCGACCGTCACGCCATGTTGGACGTGCACGGCGGCAACTCGTCGCTTGCCAGCGCAGGTCCTTACGCCAACGTCAACGTCGATGTGAACCAGAACATCATTCAGTATCAGAACGTTCAGGTCAACGCGCTTAACAACGTCGGCGTGATCGGCGCCGGCTTCGGACCGCTACACCTGAACGTCAGTCCGTCCCAGTACGCAAGCACAGGTTCAGCTTTCGCTCTTTGAAGCATGGGCATTGCAGGTCTGCATGCCTCGACGTGCACCGCCGGAAGATTCTTCCCGCGGTGCACCCGGCGTTTCGAACGGCCTGAATTGCGCGGGTTTAAATTGCCCGGGTTTAAAGCCTATACTGAACTGGATGGAAACCCTCACCTTCTCTGGATGACACCATGGCCGCTATTCTGATCAAGGACTTACCGGACAGCTTAGAACTCGACAAGCAGGCGATGAGCGCGATTGTCGGCGGCGCGAGGTCCAGCGCTCATCAGGCGCTGCGCTCGTACGCAAAGCCGGCGGGCAGCACGAGGATCGTCAATTTTCCGGCTAGCCAGATTGGCGTTACCGCACCTCAACCAACGGCGAAAGCCACCGGACGGAAAGCGCGTAAATAGACTGTCCGATGCAACGCGCGCACAGAATACCCGGCCAGCGCTTGGCCGGGTATTCTCGTTTGTGGCTCTCGTTTGTGGCGGGCGGGAAATTGACCTGAACCAACTCATATCGCCATACGGCATTCCCTTAGAAGAAATCGAGCTTGGACGCAAAGCCGTCCCGTCAATTGAATGCAGGAAACAAGGTATATTCAATCCGCAGGTCTGCGGATATTCCTTGTGCGGCTTCTACGAAGCCACCAGGGATAAAACCTTCCCTGGAGAACTGGCATGGCTACCTGGACACCGGATCCAACCTTCTACCCCTCCCCGCGGATGGCCATGAAGGCCCCGCACGAAACGATCGCTTATGTCGCCAGTTTCGATCCCTCGCGACAGGTTCCGGATGCCATTGCCGTTATCGACGTGGACCCCGAGTCGGCTAGCTATTCGCAACTGCTTAACAACGTTGCCATGCCCAACGCCGGCGATGAACTTCATCATTTCGGCTGGAACGCCTGCAGTTCCTGCCTATGCCCGAATGCCCCCCACCCGCACGCCGAGCGCCGTTATCTGGTCGTGCCCGGTTTGCGATCGTCGAGAATCCACATTCTCGACACCAAGGCTGACCCGCGCAATCCGAAAATCGTGCGCGTGCTTGAGCCTGCGGAAGTGGCCGAGAAAGCCGGTTATACCCGGCCCCATACGGTTCATTGCGGTCCCGAGGGTATTTATGTAGCCGCATTAGGGAACGCGGAAGGCGAAGCGCCGGGCGGCATCTTTCTGATGGACCATGAGACCTTCGACATTCGAGGCCAATGGGAAATAGATCGCGGTCCTCAGCAACTATCCTACGACGCCTGGTGGCATCTCGGTCATGACACCCTGGTCACGAGCGAATGGGGCCTGCCTGCTACCTTCGAAAACGGCCTCGTTCCAGAAATTCTGCTTGGTGGAAAGTATGGTCACAAGTTGCACTTCTGGGACCTGCACACGCGCAAGCATAAACAGGAAATCGACTTCGGTGCTGAGAACCAGCTCGTGTTCGAACTTCGTCCGGCTCACGATCCAACCAAGGCGTATGGGTTCGTCAATTCGGTGATCAGCCTGAACGATTTATCCGCGTCGATCTGGACGTGGTATCGCGACGGTGACGCGTGGAGCGTGAAGAAAATCATCGAGATTCCAGCCGAGCCTGCCAACCCCGATCTGTTGCCGCCCATGCTGAAAGGCTTCGGCGCGGTGCCTCCGCTAGTCACCGACATCGACCTGTCTATGGATGACCGTTTTCTCTACGTCGCCTGCTGGGGTACCGGTGACTTGCGGCAATACGACGTGTCCGATCCGTTCGCGCCGAAGCTCACGGGTACCGTGAGAATCGGCGGCATCGTATCGCGCGAATCGCACCCAAAGGCTGCTGGCCGCAACCTGAACGGCGGACCGCAAATGGTCGAGGTAAGCCGCGACGGCCGCCGCGTGTATTTCACCAATTCGCTTTACGGCGCCATCGACGAACAGTTTTATCCCGATGGTCTCAAGGGCTGGATGGTGAAGCTCGATGCATCGCCCGAGGGCGGCATTGAGTTCGATCCGCGCTTCCTGGTCGAGTGGCCGTCCACGCACCGGCCGCATCAGGTGCGGCTCGAGGGCGGCGATTGTTCATCGGACTCGTACTGTTATCCGTGACCGGCGGCGCTAATGCGGCGCTCACGACCCGCGCGTCATGAATATGGCATCGGCGGGGCCGGCCCAAGCATGGGAGTGGCTTGCCATTGCGGGACTCGGGGTGTTTCACGGGTTCAACCCCGCGATGGGCTGGCTGTTCGCGGTCGCGCTCGGTCTGCATCGTCACAGCCGGCAGGCAGTCCTTCTCGCCATCCCGCCGATAGCGCTCGGTCACGCGCTGTCGATAGGTCTTGTCGCGGCGCTCGTACTTGCGACGGGCCTGGTCGTCGATAGCCATCTCATCCGCATCTTCAGCGGCGCTCTGCTCATTGCCTGGGCTGTGTATCAGCTTCGATACGGCCATCGGCATAGGGTGCGTGTGGGCATGACTACAGGTTCCGCCGGCCTCGTCGCCTGGTCGTTCCTGATGGCCACTGCACACGGCGCCGGCCTCATGCTGATCCCAGCGCTGCTACCCTTATGCGGTTCAATGGCAGGTCGATCGTCTGGGCCGCTGCTGGTCTCGCTCGCCGCCGTCGGCGTCCATACCCTGGCCACGTTGCTGGTGACCGGCAGCATCGCCCTGCTTGTTTACGACTGGCTGGGAGTCGCCGTGCTCAGACGCGGCTGGATCAACTTCGACAGGCTCTGGATTATCGGACTCGTGGGCACGGGCTTGCTGCTGATCGCCACGTCATGACGCCGGATTGCTCGCACGACTGCGAATGACAACCGCGTCAGTCTAAACTTACGACTTCCTCCACATGCCTGGTTTTATGAGGAGCCTATCATTCATGACGCAGACGCCAAGCGGCCGCTACTAAGCAACTGCCAAGCGCTCATAATGCGGCTATTCGTAATCGACCTGCTTAGCGGCTACGATTAGCCTCCATGGACCGCGAGGCTTTCCCACGGGATCGGGTTTCGCCCGATCCCAATGGAAAACCTGTACCTTCCCGGAACCACAACCTTGTTAGCAACTGAGCGAAAATGACGATGAAAAAACTGCCGACATATCAAGTGACCAAAGAATCTTTCAATGTCGTTTTAGTCCGCGCGTAGGCAGACAGAGATGGCTCAGAGCTACTCGAACTGGTTCGTGCGCGCGCGCCTGAAGACGCGGCAGTTGCTGCTGCTCGCGGCAATGGAAGAGGAAGGCAACGTACGCCGCGCCGCCGATGTGCTCGGCATGACGCAGCCGGCCGCATCGCGTTTATTGAAGGAGCTGGAGGATGTGCTGGAAGTGCGGCTCTTCGACCGGACGCCTCACGGCATGCACGCGACGCTGTACGGCGAGGTAATGATCCGGCACGCGCGCATGGTGCTGTCGAATCTCAGCCAGGCGCACGATGAGATTTCCGCCTTGCGCGCGGGACTCGTCGGCCAGGTGCAGATTGGTGCGATTGCCGCTGCCGCCGCGACCATGGTGCCGATGGCCATCGCGCGCGTGAAGGCGCGTTATCCGCAATTGCAGATCTGGCTGCAGGTGGAGACTTCGGACGTTATGCTGCCGCTCGTCGCGCAGGGTCACCTCGACATCATGATCGGCCGCGTACTTGAACGGCAGGGCCAGTTCAAGGAAGCGGTGCGTTATGAACCCATTGCCGAGGAACCGCTTTGCGTGGTCGTGCGCCCCGGGCATCCGCTCGAACATGCAACCGGCCTGACCATGCGCGACATCGTCAACGAGGGCTGGGTGCTGCACCCGCCGGGCAGCGTGCTGCGACATCGATTCGACATGGTGTTTTCGCAGATCGGTCTTGGTCTGCCGCAGAACGTGGTGAACACCAATAACATCCTCGCCATATCGGGCATCTTGCTACAAAGCGACATGCTCGCCGTGGTGCCCGAAGAGGTCGCACGTCAGTACGAGGAGTTCGGCACGCTGAAGCGGCTGGCTATCGAATTACCGTGCCGCATGGACGCGTTCGGCATCATCACCCGGCAAACGCAATTATTGTCGCCGGCTGCGACTGTTGTGCTGCGTGCGCTGCATGATGCAGCGGTCGAAGTGTATGGCGCAAGGCTGGACGCCATCGCTTAGTGGCTAGATCGCAGAAAAGGCCAAGGCTGGCTCAAGCGATCCCGTGGGTTATATTGCTCGTCGATCTACTATTGAGGAAGTGTCACACATGATCATCGAAGAGAACCATCAGCTAATGCTCCGGCCCCTCGAACGAACCGATCTCCACTTCGTCCACAGCCTGAACAACAACGCAAAGATCATGCGTTACTGGTTCGAGGAACCCTACGAAACGTTCTCCGAATTGTCCCAGTTATACGATCGCCACGTCCACGATTTGCGCGAACGCCGCTTCGTGGCAGTCGACAAGACCGGCGAGACCGTAGGACTCGCGGAATTGATCGAGCTTGACTACATTCATAGGCGCGGCGAGTTCCAGATCATCATTGCACCCGGCGCCCAAGGCCGCGGTTATGCAACCAGCGCAACCGAGCTTGCAACGGACTACGCGTTTTCAGTGCTCAATCTTCGCAAGCTTTATCTGATCGTGGATGTGTCGAATCAGGCAGCCATTCATATCTACGAAAAGTGCGGCTTCAAGCAAGAAGCGGAACTGATCGAAGAGTTTTTTGGCAACGGCCGGTATCACAACGCATATCGCATGTGCATTTTCCAGCACGATTTCCTTAAAAAAACGCAAGCCGGTAAATAAGCAAGCGGCCAGCGTTGCCGCCGTAGCTCATCAGCGGCTGCAAGGTGCGCGACCAGGATGCGTAGACACGGAACCGTTTTTATCGTCTTGCTGCTGTTGTCGGGCGCTACGCTGGCGCTAGCCGCGTTGATGGGTTATTAATTTAGCCTCTAAGCACGCGCAAGCGATTCCACCCGCTCGCTCGACTCGGCTTTATGCAACATCTGATGCGTCAGCATGACATGCTGCCTGGCGAAACCGCGCGTTGTCAGATCCTTCGATACCAACTCCCGCTGCGCGCGGCGAATCCTCTCGGTCGTGCCTTGGGGATCCGCGCCCAACGCAGCGACGGTCTCGCGCAAGCTTCGTGGATCGTGGACCGGTACGTACGAAACGGCGTCATCGGAGAAATAGTCCGACAGGCCACCAATGCCCGTTGCAACTACCGCCTTGCCCGCCATGACCGCTTCCAGCAACACCGTAATACCCGATGCATGGTGATTGGGATGAAGCGGCACAACGATCACATCGGCCCATTCATAGAGCGCACGTTGCTCGGCCAATCCCGATACTGGTGCGACAACAATGTTATCCGCCCGATCAGGATGCGCGACTTTGCGCTGGGTCGCCAGCCTCGCGCTAAAGCGCTTGTCGTTTTCGAATGCGGCCATGAAGGTCTGCCAATCGCGGTCACGATCATTACCAATGGCTGCCACGCGCAAGGGTTCGTGAGGGCGCCACTCGGACACGGGTTGCAGCGGAAAGTCGTCTGTACTGATGCCGTAAAGAACCACCGTTGCTTCGCGATTCCAGAATTTTTTCGCTAGGGCAGCATTGTCGTATGTAAGCGTCGTCAGCAAGTTCGCGCGACTTAGCAGCTTCTTGAAGAGAATGCGCTTGAACACGCTAAGCGATTCCCAGATATCCAGCAGCCACACGCTTTGCGCAAGCAAAAGTGGTTTGCGTGGACCGCGCTTGAGCATGAGCAATAGCGCCACCGATAAATACTCGCGCTCCGTATGCGTCCATATCACGTCCGCTTCAAGCAACGCTGCGCGATTGCGAAACGTATGAATCAGATCGTAGCCAAGGACCGCTTTCAAGCCGCGTCGGATAGTGCGGAGAACACGTCCTTCGGGGTGATCCTGGGAATACGAAAGCGTCATCGATTCCGACTCTGCGTAGTGGTACCCGTACAAGCACCCGACGTTCTCGTCCTTGCGATACCGGCTCGGATCGACACCGTAGTAAAGATGAACATGAACGTTAGTCGGCGCATTCGCCCTCGTGCTTTTCGCTCCCATATATCCCCCGATCTCGGCGCTTGTCCAAGCGCTCAAGGCGCTGAAAAACGCATCGTACCGACGCATGGGCGCAGAGGGAATGCCTTCGAGCAGGACATTCGAACTTAAGCGATGGGTAACCCACACAACGCGTTGCACCTGCGCTGCGTGTTCGGCAGCACGCATAGGGTTTGACCGGATTTTGCTATGCCCTTTGCAAGACAACGACCTTGTTTGCCAGTCTCATTTTTATTTCCTGTGGAGTTCACAACAATTAACAAATGCCTAAGGCCTTTCTGCTATTCAACGCGCGACACTGCACAAAGGAGGTATTAATCGGTAAGGTTTCCGAGCTCTTTTGTTCGGCCAGCCACATTCACAAAGTACCCCGGTTGCTAAATTCCGCCCGCGTTTATAAATAACAACACCGGGGCGGTCCATGTCAAATCCAGTTCGTTCGCGAGCAATCTCGCTTGCACCATCACTGCTGCTGATTCCTTTTCTTCTTAGTCCCATAGCGGCAGCAGCAGCTTGTGCCGTGAACGGCCTCGACACGGTTTGCGACACGAGTTCGCCAAACCCATGGGCCACGACCATCGGTACTGGTTATGTACCGGGCAACGACAATCAAACAGTCACTGTCCAGAGCGGCGCAACGATTAACACACCCGATGCGTCGGCGATCAGCCTCGCTAACAACGCCAACATCACGGTTCAGTCGGGCGGGACGGTCAGCAACCAGGCGGTCA
>Ga0185299_10005435_pt1 | contig 14367 bp, 18 predicted proteins | sample PaiPotPPA55metaG_FD_128002 | JGI IMG/M metagenome (GOLD analysis project Ga0185299, IMG submission 128002) | Iron sulfur acid spring bacterial and archeal communities from Banff, Canada, to study Microbial Dark Matter (Phase II) - Paint Pots PPA... ...
CCGGCATGACAGCACAACTATCGATGCCGTCGCTCACCGTATCGTACATGGCGGCGAGCACGTGACCGAACCCGCGCTGGCAACGGACGCTATCATGAGCGCACTCGGCGAGGCGTCTGAATTTGCGCCGCTGCACAATCCCCCGGCGATCGCTGCAATTCGGGCTGTCGCCGAAAAGCTGCCCGGTGTTCCGGCGGTGATCGTCACCGACACGGGATTCCACCGCAACCTTCCCGCGGCGGCGCGCAACTATGCGATTCCCCGTTTGCTCGCCGAACGATACGGCATCCGTCGATTCGGCTTTCATGGGATTGGGCATGCGTGGATGCTCGAGCGATGTGCAGCGATGCGCGCGACCGCGCCGGAGAAGCTCAACCTGATCACCCTGCATTTGGGTGCGGGATGCTCGGCCGCCGCAATCAGGCAAGGGCGTTCAGTGGATACCTCGATGGGTCTGACGCCGCTCGAAGGCCTGATGATGGGCACGCGCTCGGGCGATATTGATCCGGCTATCTTCAGCTTCCTTGCTGCTCACGAGAAGCTCTCACCGGACCAGGTCGAACGAATCCTGAACCATGAGTCAGGTCTGCGGGGCGTCTCAGGCATTTCGGGCGACCTGCGCGAAGTCCAGGCCGGCGCTGAACGAAATCAACCCGCAGCGCTCGCCATCGAGATGTTCTGTTACCGGGTCCGCAAGTACATTGGCGCATATATGGCGGTACTGGGACGGACGGACGCGATCGTCTTCGGTGGCGGCATTGGTGAGCATTCAGATACCGTGAGGGAGCGGGTATGCTCAGGGCTTGAGCCCCTTGGGATCAGAGTGGACCCTGAGGGCAACCGCGGCGCCAACGGGCGCGAGGTTTCTATCAGCGAACAGCACTCGCCTGTTGCAGTTTACGTAATACCGCTTGACGAAGAATTGTATATCGCGCGTGCGGCAGCCCGTCTGCTGTCTGAGCAAGGCCGGTAAAAAGATTGACATTTGACCGTCCGCGTTTCAGCGTTTCCGGAAAAAGACACTGACTAAAACTGTTCCATCAACGAACAAGGCAGTCGGCATCAAATGTCAACCGAGGAGCCGAACATGAGTACCCAGACCTCTAATAATTCTGATTATGTGGAAGCGCCGGTCAATTATCTTGAAGACACTGCCGAGAAACCGGTTACCTACCTGTACGAACCGCCTGAGGGCGAGCCGATTCGCTCCGGTCGCACGACGAAGCATTGGATGAAAATTCGCAATGGACGCCTAGCCAGCAACGAGCTGACGCTCGACCGTCAGGGTTTCGCATTCGTGCGGCATCATACCCAGGTTTCCAATTTCTACGATCCCGAAGAAGTCGCCCGGGTTTACTATCCGGAGGTGGAACGGCTCCTCAAGCAAGCTACCGGAGCAGTCCGGGTGCAAGTCTTCGACCACAACGTGCGCTGCCGGCCGATGGCGAAACGAGGCGAAAACGGCGCCCGCGAACCGGTCAAGTTCGCGCACAACGACTACACGCTCAAATCCGGACCGCAACGGGTGCGCGACCTGCTACCCGCCGAAGCTGACGGATTGCTCAAGCATCGCTTTTCGGAAATCAACGTATGGCGCCCGATTCGTGGACCGGTCGAAGAATCCCCGCTCGCGGTGTGCGACGCCACCAGCATGACCCTGGAAGACTTCGTCGCGACTGATCTCAAATACCGCGATCGCACGGGCGAGGTGTATTCACTAGCATTCAACCCGAACCACCGCTGGTTCTACTTCCCTCGGATGGAACGGGACGAAGCGCTGCTGCTCAAATGTTATGATTCGGCCGAGGACGGGCGCGCCCGGTTCACGGCGCATACGGGGATCGACGATCCGACCAGCGCCGCTGATTCGGCGCCACGGGAAAGCATCGAGGTACGAACCCTGGTCTTTTTCGCGGAGTAATAGCCGAATGCATGCCCTGAGCGCTCCAGCTCGTGGGCGTGCACTTCTCGCCGCCTCGGATGTCAAAGATAGACCGCGTCAAAGAAGAGATCGGTCTGCTAAAGCTCTTCCTCGCCGGGCACATCGCCATCGATGTGTCACTGGATCGCATGGTTAGCGCAGAATTATGAGCGAGCTAACCGCTTCTTGGCTTTAGCGGGCGTGGCGACTACGCTGATAACAACGGGTGCTCGCGTTTGGATCAATAGGCGCTTGAACCGAAGCATCCGTCGGCTAGAGGATCTCTGAGTCAAATGGTGTGGGCCCCCATAGCCGCATTGGTTATCGTTCTTATTGGCTTGGGCATCATGTTGTGGGATGCAACAAGAGAGATTCCCGACAAGACGCCCGCCAAATCAGGACTCTCCAAAACGTCGGGGGGAGGAGACCGCACTATAACTTAAATGACGTAGTTCCTGTTCGCTGAAAACAAAGCCGACGAGGAACCAAACCAACCGTCATAAGATCCACTGACGGCAAAAGCAGTAAGTCCGCTCCTCACGCAGGCGTTTGTCGGCATTTTTCCGCGCTCGCCCAAGCTTTGCCCCTTACCCGATTCGAAAAAGGAAAAAGGCCGATGGGTCTTGAGCCCACCGGCCTTTCTCGTTTGCCGTTAAATTGCGGCTGCTATGCCGTCACGCCATGGCGGAGCAGCTTGCCCGAGGTTGCACCGGTGCAGTTACCATCCTCAAACGTAACCTCACCATTGACGAGGGTGTATTTGTAGCCTTCCGAACGCTGGACGCGGCGCCATTCGTCGCCCGGCAGATCATGTACGATCTCGACTGGCAGCACCTTCAGCTTCGCCAGGTCGTAGACCACGATATCCGCCGGTGCTCCTTCGCGCAGGAAACCCCTGTCCTTGAAGCCGGAGCAGAACGCCGGCAGCGCGCTCAAGCGCCAGTGGATATCTTCGAGCGACAGCCACTGGTAATCGCGGCAGTACTTGATGATCCCTTCGGTGGGCCAACGGCCGGCGGTCAGGAATTTAGTGTGGGCCCCACCGTCGCTCACGCCGAAAGCGAGATACGGATAATCAATCAGTTCCTTCATCAACTCCGCATTCTGGTTGATCGCGGGCGCGAAGAACTCGGTCTTCAGATCTTCAGAAACCGCGATGTCGAGCATCACGTCAACCGGATGCTTGCCGCTCTGCGCCGCGGCTTTGCGCAGAGTGAGCCCCTCGAACTTCTTGTTCTCGGGCTTCACACAGTCGGTGATGATGATCTCGTCGAAGTAGCTCGTGATCAGGCTTTCGCGCGGCATCTGGCTCTTCATCGTTTCCCGCCGGCGCGGATCGCCCAATTTCTCGCGGCGCTCGGATACCGTTCCGGTGGTGGCCTCACGCCACGCATCGGAGTCGTCGAACAGGTTCCAGTCCTCGAAGGTGAAGCTCAAGCCGGCGTCGGTGGTAACACCCTGGCCATAGACCGGCAGTCCGCGCTGGCGGCAGCGCTCCAGCCATTTCATGGTGTTGCGATGGCGATGCGGGAAGCGGTCCTGGGTCGCCACGGCCTCGAACATGATTGGCCGGCCGCTGATTTCGGCGATTTTCTCAAAGAACTGCGCGTCCTGCTTGGGATCCCAGGTTGACAACGTCAGTTCCTGGAAGCCTTCGCCGCGTTCGCCCAGCACTTTGGCCATTTCGATGCACGTTTCGTCGTGCATGATATCGGTGTTCATCGGTGTCGCATCGTAGTCGCGCTGCACCGAAGACGGTCCGTCGGGCGGCAGCCGCTGCGCCGACCATCCGCATGCACCAGCATCCATTGCTTCGTTCAGGATTTGGCGCATCCGAGCGTGTTCCCCATCGGTCGGCAGGCGGCCGGTCTTCGACTCATCGATGCCCATCACGTAGCCGAGCAACGGGTTCATCGGGACGAACGGCAGCAGATTTACGCCTTTGGGCTGCCGGTCGAGCGCATTAAGGAACTGCGGATAGGTCTCCCAGTCAAACTTCATCGCTGCTTGCATCGAACGCAGCGGAATCGCCTCGGTGCGGACCATCGTCAGCATCGCTCGATCGGTATCCTTGGGATGAACCGGGGCGAAGCCGAAGCCGCAGTTACCGATTACGACCGAGGTGATCCCGTGCCATCCGGAAATGGTCAGGTACGGGTCCCAGAAAATCTGGGCGTCGTAATGGGTGTGAAGGTCGATGAAGCCGGGCGCGACGATTAATCCGCTCGCATCAATCGCCTTTTTTGCCTGATGCGATTGTATGCGGCCGACTTTCGCGATACGGCCGTTCTTGACTCCGATGTCGCCTCGGAACCGGGGTGCCCGGGTACCGTCCACGATCATCCCATCTCTGATAACAAGGTCGAATTCTGGCATAAGCCGATCTCCGCGTTAGGTTGCAGACTCTCTAGATGTTCACTCGCATTAAAGGCCTCAGAAAGTCAAGCGCCAAGGCCCCCAAAACCAACAATCAACCGCCGAATCAATCCCGCAAAGCGAATCGCGACGGCTGCCCACGTAGCTCTCCGTAAACTACCTCAAGGCAACAGCCGGCGCAACCGAATCGCTTAACAATGGAATTAATTGAACCGCGAAACCTTTTTGGTCGCTCTGGCGACGGGTTCCAAGCTAGCGTCCGAAGGCTCCAATGCATTGGGCTCAGGGGCATCAGTTCCTCCTGGTCGTGGGTTCGAGTTCGACCTTGCATGGCACGAGAATGCGCACGACGGCGTTGTAGAAGGCGACGTTCATCACCAATTCCATTATCCGCCGATTATCGAGGAACCCGCGCAGAGCCTCGAACGTCGCGTCGCTGACCTTGACCGCTCGCGTCGCCTCGGCAGCATAACGCATTACTGCGCGCTCCTGTTCATTGAACAGGGATGAGCTCTCGAAATCCGCGAGGTGGTCGAGTTGCTCACGCCGGACGCCCACCTGGAGCGAAATGTTCCAGTGGTGCACGAATTCGTATTCGGCCTCGCTCAGACGCCCAACCGTCATTAGGGCGAGCTCCCGCAACTTCGGGTCGAGCTGAGTACCATTGCGAAGCTCACCTCCGAGGGCATTGAAGCGGCGGAACAGGTTCGGCGCGTTGGCGAGGGTGCGAAAAATATTGCCGACCGGCGCGCCGCCACGTTCGCGGCTGATACGGTCGAACAGTTCGCGATCCTGCTCAGGCAGGTCTTCGCGATTGATATAAGGAAGTCTCGCAGCCATCACGATTACCTCGCAAGTTGACTCGATGCTGAAAGCTATTAGTTGACTCGATGCTGAAAGCCATTATCGGTACGGGGACGGCCGATAGTCACAATTGCCAATAACATTGTCGTTGACGTTTTGATATGGATGCTTCGAGTGCGCGATTCGAGGGAAGCTAGTGCGCTGCCCGACTTGTAATGCCGACAATCAAACCGCGGCGAAATTTTGCGTCGAATGCGGCGCCGCCTTCAACATTCCCTGCGCGAAGTGCGGTTTCCAGAATCCTCCCATCGCAAAGTTCTGTCAGGAATGCGGCAAATCGCTTAAGCCTGGGGCAGCGGCGCAGCAGCTCCGCAGCCAACACTCGGCGACCGGCCGCGAGATAGCAATTGCGGACCAAGGACCATCTCTCGAGCCCAACGAGTTAAACGACGGCGAGCGCAAGATGGTCACCGCATTGTTCGCCGACTTAAGAGGCTCTACCGAGCTGATGGAGGACCTCGATCCTGAGGAGGCAATTAAACGCGTGTTTCTGCAGGAAAGCTTGAACCAGCCGCTCATTGTGATTTTCGAGGATTTGCACTGGATCGACAGCCAGACACAAGTGCTGCTGGATCTGTTGACCGATAGTATAGCGAGTGTGCGCATCCTGCTGCTGGTAAATTTCGCCCCGAATATCGACATGACGGGGGTAGTCGATCCTGTTACACACAACTCCGGCTCGACCCGCTCGGCCGTGAAAGCGCGGACGAGATGCTCGCCGAATTGTTAGGTGACGCGCCTGAGCTGGCACCGGTAAAACGGACTATCGCCAAGAGAACCGAGGGTAATCCATTCTTTATCGAGGAGATTGTTCAGGCGTTATTCGAGCAGGGCGTGTTGAGCCGCAACGAATAAGGCTCGCCCGTCCCTTTTCGGAAACCACCCTGCCCACCACGGTCCAGGGGATTCTGTCTTCGCGTATTGATCGGCTAGTGCCCAAAGAAAAGGAGCTGCTGCAGATTCTCGCGGCAATCGGCCGCGAGTTTCCATTGAGTCTGGCCAGGCATCTGACGAACTGGTCTGATGCCGAACTCGATGGGATGCTCGCGCGCCTGCAGAGCAGCGAATTCATTTACGAGCAGCCGGCACCGGACGATGTCGAATATACGTTCAAGCATGCGCTGACGCAGGAGGTTGCCTATAACTCATTGCTGATCGAGCGCCGCAAGCTCTTGCACGAGCGTATTGGCCAGGCGATGGAGTCCTTGTTCGCCGAGCGCGTCGATGATCATTTAAAGAAAATCGCACATCATTATCGCCGCAGTGGCAACAACGCGAAGGCGATTGAGTACCTGCGCCGGGCGGGCGAACAAACGGCCGCCCGGGCCTTCTACGACGAAGCCGTTGAGCAGCTCAACAGCGCGCTTGAGCTTGAGTGGGGTCCACCAGGAACCTGGGAGGTCCTGTCGCCTCCGTCGATGAATCCGGTGTTGGGGAATCCGGTCAACAACCCCTGGCCCGCAGCGATTGCGCCTTGCGTCTGCGGGAACGAAGCCCAAGGCGCAGCGGCGGTACCGCGAAGCGAAGGAAACGAAGCGACGCGGGAAGGGCAGCAGGAAGTCGGAGTACTTCACAATACCTACGAAGTGGGGGAACCAACCCGAGGGACCCCCTGGAGGGAAGGAAGCACCGGAACACGGGCACGTTCGAGGGAAAGATGGCGGAGACACGGAGCTCCACAACCGTATCAACGAAACTCGAGCGCATAGCAAAACTGGCGCGCGCGATGCTGCAGGCGGCATTGACGACGCTTGCCCATCACATCGACATCGACTGGCTACGCGAGGCGTATCGACGCGCAAGGACGGCGCCACTGGCATAGACCGGCGACCGCCGACGAGTATGCGAGCAATCTGGATGAGAATCTTCGCTCGCTACTTGAGCACGCCAAGTCCGGCAGCTACGTGGCGTACCGGTCCGGCGGGTGCACATCCCGAAAGGCGATGGATTGCAAACGCGCCCGATCGGAATTCCAACCTTCGCGGACAAGGTGCTTCAACGAGCGGTGACGATGGTGCTGGAAGCGGTGTACGAGCAGAGTTTTCTTGGCTGCTCATACGGCTTTCGGCCCGGACGCTCGGCGCACCAGGCGTTGCGGATGGTGCGGAACCAGGCGATGGAGATGGCGGGCAGGTGGGTTCTTGAGGTCGATATCCGAAACTTTTTCGGGACCTTGGACCGCTGCCACCTACGAAACATCGTGCGCGAGCGGGTACGTGACAGAGTGCTGTTGCGGCTCATCGGCAAGTGGCTGAACGCGGGCGTGATGGAAGACGGAGCGATTGAATACCCGGAGGCCGGCACGCCTCAGGGCGGGGTAATTACGCCCTGAACGCAAAAGATAACCTGCGGCTTTCACCGCGGCACTGCGGGTGGTTGATGTTGTAGCAGGTCCCGTCAATAAACCGCTGCGATCCGGCTCGGGTTCAAGAAGCGGGATCGAGTGGCGAATAACGATGATGTCTTTGCCAACAAGGATCTCGTGTACCAGCAACCGGGCGATCTTCTGCTTTTCGGTCACGCCGAGCGCATCCGCCCGGGCGTGTAGCCTGGTGCAAAAGTCCGCCAGCGTCTCAGTCAGACGTAGATAGAGCGATTGATCTGCCGCCGCGAGCGCCAGCGATCGCAGATCGGCATCAACTGCTTGTTGCTGTTTGCGCAGAGCCGGCATGCGCTGACCGAAGCTGTTCCAGGCTCAGTTCCTCTTGATAGGCAGTCAGCAGCCGCTCGATGACATTGCGCAGCCGCACCTGCTGATTGCGCAAATTCTGTTCACGCTGATGCAGCGGATCATCGATCTGCGCCTCCGCCAAGCGGCGGTCAATTTCGGCTTGCACCAGCGCCGGTTCTTCCAGCAGCCGGATGATCTCGCGCCAAACAAACTCATCGAGGTAGTCCGCGCGGACAGGGCGATTGGCACACGACGCCCCGCGCAAGTGCCGATAAGCGTCGGAGCCAAGGCACCGGTAATAGTAGAGCTTGCGCGCAGAAGTCCGTGTCGAGGTGCGATATAAGGCATAGCCGCAGTCTCGGCATACCAACATTCCTTGCAATAAGGTTGGTTGGATCGTGCGTCGGCGCGAGTAGTGGCGATTTTTCTCCAGCTGTTCTTGTGCGAATGCGAAGGTCTCCTCGTTGACCAATGCCGGTACCGCAATCTCGATCCAGTCCTGGCGTGGCCGCTCGTGGCTGGCGCTGTTGCGGGCAGGCAGCCGATTGCGTTGGCGCAGTGGACGCGTGATCCGTTGTCGCGGTTGGATCTCGGTCTTGCCGTAGCAGGCCTTGCCCTGATAGGCGGGGTTGCGCAACAGGGCCCACACGGTCGAGCACTCCCAGCGTGTGTCGCCGCGGCGGGTGGCAATCAGCTGCTGGTTAAGATGGCGGGCAATCGCATTGATGCTCAAACCCGCACGAGTGTATAGGTCGAACACCGTGTGCACGACTTCCGCTTCGGCTTCGATGACTTCATAGCCGGCCTCGGCGGTATCGCTTTTCTTGATGTAGCGATAGCCGTAAGGCGCGCCGGAAAGCACACTCACTACTCCGGCTTGCGCCTTATGACGTTTGCCACGCCGTGAGCGTTCGAGGATTTGCGCTCGCTCATATTCCGCGATCATGCCCTGAAACTGTTCTAGCAAACGATCTTCCGCGGTCTCGCCAGAGGCGCCTTCAAGAAAACCAATGATACCCCGCAACGCTGCAACTCCTCCGCCAGCAGCACCTGATAAGCGTATTTGCGGCTCAACCGGTCCGGCGAGTACACCAGCACCGTCTGAATCTCGCCGCGAGCGGCTCGATCGCGCAGGGCCTCGAGTCCGGGACGCACCAGGGTCGCGCCACTATATCCCTCGTCCTCGAATACCCATTCTGTCGGCACCAGATAATCGTGAGTCTGAGCGTATTCCTTCAACGCGGCAGTCTGACTCGTGATCGTATGGTTCTCCTTCTGGCGATCGGAGGAGACGCGAGCATAAATCGCGGCGGGACGGTTCATTCATTCGCTCCTGAGCTTGGCTGTCGGCTGGCGCCGAAACACCGACCGGCCAGCGCTTGTTTGGGACCAGCAGCTGATAGACCTGTTCGAGCTTGACGGCGAGTAGACGATCGAAGCGATATTCCAACTGAAGCGCATGGCGTCGAGTTGGCCTTCTCGCCACCGCGTCATCTCCGCGCCAGCAATCTGCGCAAAGCTCGACCGACCAACTCGCTGAGCGACAAGCGCCTGGTTCGTGCGTAATCGCGAACTTGCCGCACCAAGCCCCGTGGCAGCTTGACCGTAAAGGCGACCTTCTCGTCGCTGACTGCGACCGGCGCTTTCAAACCGCGCGCCTGTTCCAAGTAACGGTAGGCCTGGCGCGCGGAAATGGCACAATCGCGCGCCATCCGCTCGACCGCCTCGCCCAGGTGGTCGCCACGCTGCAACAGCCGCCACGCATAATTGAGCCGCTCCGCTTTGCGGGCGTCGCTGATCCGTGCCATTTGTCATAAATGTACAACCATATATGACACACAGCAACGCATCTACCGGTACCTGAGCGCCCGCTCAAAGATGAAGTTATCTTTTGCGTTCAGGGAGTAGTTTCCCCAATCCTGGCGAACGTCTACTTGCATGAGGTGCTTGATGAGTGGTTCGTGGGGCAAGTCGTGCCCCGACTTGCCGGCCATGCGACCCTTGTTCGTTATGCTGATGACGTGGTCATCATCTTCGAGCAAGAGCGCGACGCGCGGCGAGTTCTCGACGTGCTGCCGAAGCGGCTGGCGAAGTATGGCCTGACGCTTCACCCCGAGAAGACCCGGCTGATTGATTTCCGACGACCGGACCGGAGGCACTCGGCATCGCCCGACAACAACGGCGATACACGCTCCCGGCCCGACACCTTCGACCTGCTGGGCTTCACCCACTATTGGGCCACGTCCCGCAAGGGATTTTGGGTGGTGAAGCAAAAGACCGCCGCGGACCGCTTCCGGCGCGCTCTCAAACGCATCGCTGAGTGGTGCCGCCGATACCGGCATGAACCAGTTCGCGAGCAGTGGACGGCACTCAAGCGGAAGCTGCTGGGGCACTTCGGGTATTTTGCCGTCATCGGCAACCTGAGGGCGCTCCGCAACTTTCGCCATCGAGTCTGTGGCGTGTGGCGCAGCTGGTTAAGCCGCCGCTCGCAACGCGCTCGGATGTCGTGGGAGCAAATGAATCGGTTGCTGGAGCGTTATCCGCTCCCCCAGCCGCACATCTCCTCCCCGTTACGTAGCGAAGCCGTGTACCGAAGAGCCGGATGCGGGAAATCCGCACGTCCGGATCCGCAGCCTCGGGGGAGCAATCCCCTGAGGCGACCCGACCACGGATGCTGCCGCTACCCCTACGGGCTCGTCTGCCACGCGGGCAAAGTTGTTAGGCTACTTTGCCCTGGTGACACCAATGTTTGTGCAGGGCCTAGAAGACATTTCGTCGAGAGTTCGGCGACAAGGTCAAGGAATAACGCTGCCTGGTGACACGATTTCAGTGGATGTTACGACGCGATGCGGCGACTGTTGGATGTCGTCGATGATAAGACGCGGGTCGCCAGTCTCGGCTTCGAATTTTGTGACTGAACATCCAGTGCGGGTTACCGCTTACGCCGACGTTCAAGCCGGACTTCTTTTTTATTGGAAGCGGTCGTAAAAGTAGCGGAAATCAGAGTAGGTGTCTTCGTCTGCTCCGAACAATAAGGGTAAAAGATCGCTCATCACCCAGGGCCTATTGCCACAACTTCTCAAACCGCGCGGGATTGGCTGCGGTGTACTTGGCCTTAATCTAGCGAAGCCCGAAATTTCGGCAAGGTAGAGGCTTGGCGACTGCGCTAAAAGCACGCTGAAGCTCACGAGCGGGTTACGGGTCAACGACGCGGCACGTCAGCTCAGAAACAGGATGAGGTATAAGGGACGGATGGCGGAAGGCGGCCGCAGACGGAGACCGTCCGTTCCTTGGTGCGCTAGAGAGCCCGTCCACAAGCGTGGTCCATGGGGTGTCGCGACAACGACATTGGTGACACGCCAGTATCGCATTGACGTGATCCCGTTTGAGAGAATGTCAATATCTCACACCCCTGTCGGCAGCGCCTTCCGTCAGTTCTCACCATGGAAGAGGCGGCCATGAAGCACAATCTAAAGCGCAAGCGCACAGGCAAGCAAGCTCAAGGCTCACTCTCATTACTCGAACGCATTTAGCCCGACGCAGCCGGGATGGACTGCGGACAGGACAGCCATTTCGCGGCCGTCCCACCTGACCGCGACTGCGAACCGGTACGCGAGTTCCGCACTTTTACCGCCGGCCTGCACGAACTGGCGGACTGGCTGGCTCAGTGTCGGGTCAAGACCGTGGCGATGGAGTCGACCGGGGGTGTACTGGATTCCGCTTTTCGAAATCCTCGAGCAGCGTGGCTTCGAGGTACTGCTGGTCAACGCCCGTAACGTGCATAACGTGCGCGGACGCAAGAGCGATGTGTCCGACTGCGAGTGGCTGCGGGAGCTTCACAGCGTCGGGCTGCTGCGGGCCAGCTTCCGTCCCGCCGCCGCCATCGTGCCACTGCGCTCCTATCTACGCCCGCGTGAGATCTTAGTCGAGGAAGCGGCGACCCGCATTCAGCGCATGCAGAAGGCGCTGAGCGAGATGAACCTCAAGCTCGACACCGTGCTCACCGACATCACCGGCCAAACCGGACTAACGATAGTGCGCGACATCCTCAAAGGAGAGCGCGACCCCGAGCGGCTCGCCACCCATCGCGACCCGCGGTGTCACGCCTCGCACGCCGAGATCGTTGCCGCGCTAACGGGCAACTATCGGACCGAGCACCTGTTCGCGCTTAAGCAAACTTCGCGGCCTTTGAGTTTCTGCTCCAACAGATCGGTGAATGCGATGCGGAGATCGAAGCCTTGCACACGACGCTGGCCGCCCAGCAACCGCCGCCTGCTGCGCCACTGCCTGCTGCCCTTCGAAAGAGGATTTCCAAGCATACGCCCGGCTTTGACATTCGCAGCCCACTGCATCGCCTGACCGGGGGAGCCGACCTAAGCCAAATCGACAGCATCGGCCCGCACGCCGCGCTGCAAATCGTTGCCGAGATCGGCCTCGACATGAGCCGCTGGCCTACCGAAAAGCACTTTACCTCGTGGCTGGCGCTGGCCCCCAACAACAAAGTGTCCGGCGGACGCCTGCTCAGCTCCCGAACTCCGCCATCCGCCAATCGGGCCGCGGCCGCCTTGCGCCGCTGCGCTATGAGTCTCGCGCGCACCTCGACCGCGCTCGGCGCTTTCTATTGGCGTCTAGCTGCCCGCGCCGGCAAGGCCAAAGCCATCACCGCCACCGCACGCAAACTGGCGCTGCTGGTCTATCGCACCCTCTCTCGCGACCTCATCTACAACGACCCCGGCGCGACTGCTTACCACCAACTCAACCGCAGACGCGAACTAAAATCGCTTCGCAAACGCGCCCACCTCCTGGGTTGTGACCTGCTCGACCGCTCTACCGGCGAGGTCTTGCTCAATGCGAATCCTGTTTCTTGAGGTCCTCGGAGGAGCAATCCTCCGGGGCGACCCGACCACGATGCTGCCGTCCTACCCCCGGTTGGAACTCTTATGCCCACGCCATGGCCCAAAGATGCTCCCCTCCGATGGGCGCAATCCCTGGCTGCCGCTCGGGATGACGGAACCGAATAGCGCAGTTGTTACTCCGACCTAAGAGACTGGCACGCTAGATGTGATAAAAGTCGCAGGCGTTCTTCGAGAGGATCTTTTCCACTGAGCTGGCTGGAAGCTCCTTCAGGCATTGGCGGGCTTTTTCGACCGGATGTACGAATCCCTCGGCATGCGGATAATCCGAGCCGATCAAAAATTTATCGTCGCCAGCGAACTGGACTATGTACTTGAACATCCGCTCCTCGGGATCGGCGCTGATCCAGATGTTGCGCGCAAAATATTCGGCCAATGGCCGCTTCATCTGCGAGGTATGCCCCATATAGCGATAGCGATAATCCACCCGCTCCAGCCATTCGCCGACCCATCCGGCCATCGCCTCAACAGTCGCGACCCGGAGCCTTGGGAACCGTTCGAACACGCCGTCTATCACCATCGTGGTCAAAGCCTGACGCGGGTCCTGGATCAGATTCATCGAGAAGTACATCAGCCCGGGCTTGGGGTCGTGATAAAAGTCGCTGCCGGTGTAATGGCGATGCGACACCAGATGTAGTCCTACCGCAAGGTCCAGTTCTTCGGCGGCGGTCCAGATCGGATCGAAATCCGGATGTCCGAAGCTCTTTCCTTTGATTGGCATCGCAGCGACGAAGGCCGCGCGCGCACCGCGGCCGGCGACGCGCTGCATCTCCTTGATCGCGAGGGTCGGATCGCGCATCGAGATATGTGCTGCTGGAAAAAGCCGGCCGCGGTGCCCGGCGACCAGCTCGAACGCCCACCGGTTGTAAGCGCGGCATAGCGCATCAGCTAACACAGGGTCGTCGACCTCCCCCTCCCATATGATGCCGATACTGGGATAAATCACCTGGACAGCAATTCCCTCGGCATCCATGAAGTGCACGCGTGCGTCCATATCCTGCCATTCGGCGCTGGAGACGATATAGCGGTCGAAGCTGCTGAGCGTACGCCCGGCTTCCTTCTGGCCATAAGCGGTTAGCAATCCCAATACTTCCTCGACGTCGCGCAGCTTCATCGGTTTATTATCGACCAATAGCACGCGCTTGCCGGCGGCCGGGTCAACACCCATACGGACTGTGCGATCACGCAGCGGCGGGTCAATATAGCGCTCATACAAATCCAGCGGCTCCATGAAATGGCTATCGCCGTCGACGACCACAGTCATCTCAGTGCTCTCCTCGAAGGTTGACGTCTTTTCCTCCTCATTGTCTGATATGCTGCCGGCTTCGGATAGATCCGACCTCGCTTCCCGCCGTCACTTCTCTCGCCTCGCTTCTCGCCTTTGGCGCGGGGTTTGGTTGCCCCCACTTAATGCGGTCAATGTCGGACGCCTGGGTTTGCTGTTAAACGTGCGCAAGGCGAGCGCGCCCGCTGCGATATAAAAAATAATGAAACCGGCTTCGATTACAGTGATGCGCGGATATCTGTCCCGCATCACGAAGCCAAGGAAAGCCGAACCCAGTATCAGCATGGTGGTCAAGCGTGGCACGAATTGCCGGACGGGCGACTCGGCGTCCTCGGCA
>Ga0185299_10005436_pt1 | contig 14363 bp, 13 predicted proteins | sample PaiPotPPA55metaG_FD_128002 | JGI IMG/M metagenome (GOLD analysis project Ga0185299, IMG submission 128002) | Iron sulfur acid spring bacterial and archeal communities from Banff, Canada, to study Microbial Dark Matter (Phase II) - Paint Pots PPA... ...
ACTCCTGGCTGGGCCAGTTCCGACGCTTGCTGGTCCGTCATGAGCATCTGCTCTCCACTTATCGAGCCTTCTTCTATCTCGCGTGCTTCTGGATTACCTTGAGACACTGTTTATGAAATACGCTCTACTGAAGTAGAGATTGCTCACGAAATGCTACACCGGGGCGACCGACGCACGCTGACCACCAAGCAGGTCCGCGAAACCGAGGCCGAAGCCGTGGCCTTTGTAGTTTGCCAATCGGTCGGACTTTAGAACGGAACTGCGTCCCAGGACTACATCCAGCTTTGGCACGGAGACGCCAATCTCCTGCGCGAGAGCTTGGAAGCCGTTCAGCAAACCGCTGCCGTGATCCTCGGGGGCATTGCCCCATAAGCGCTAACTTAAGGCTGAATTTTCCCCGAGAGGTCTGTAATCCCCGAGTAACTGCAACAGCCGACAGACGAGCCACGGCTTCGTTGGACCGATTCGTCGTGCAGCATTAGCGGCGGTTATCAAGCACGAGCCCGAGTCCGAACCCGACGAGCACCGTCCCCGTCGCCCGATCGAGCGTTTGGGCTACGGACGGTCGATGCAACCAGCGCGAGAGTGGGCGCGTCGCAAGGGTGAGCAGGCTGAACCAGAAAATGCCTTCGGTCGCGTGAATGGCGGCAAGCAGCATGCTGAACGGGGTCACAGAGACTCCGGAGGGAATAAACTGCGGCAGGAATGTAACATAGAAAACGCCCACTTTAGGGTTGAGAAGGTTTGTTAGGAGCCCGCGAACAAACCATCGTGGTGCGCTTGCGCGGACAGGGTTAGCACATGCTGGCAGTGACGGGGTATCATCCATCGCGAACGTCGATTGGTGTTTGCGCAGCAGCATCTTCGTGCCGAGAAAGATCAGATAGCAAGCGCCCGCGATGCGCAGTGCCGTGTAGGCGAACCGGGAGGCCGCGAGAAGCGCCCCGAGCCCAACTGACGCCCCAAGTCCCCACATCAAACAGCCACAGCAGATGCCGACCGCAGCGAGCATCGCCCGCCGTGGTCCATCCACGGCCGCGGTCCTCAAGACGAGAGCGGTGTCGATTCCCGGCGTAATCGTCAGGAGCCCGGCAGCCAGGGTGAATGCCAGCAACGCATGGTAAATCGTCAAATGCCCTCCCGAAAGAGACGCCAGTCTACATGTCCGCCTACCTCACGAGCAATCTGAAATCCTAGCCCAAGCAACTTAAGTTAGCGCCTATGGGGCATTACCCCCGAGCCAGAGGCACTCGCGGCAGCCGCATAACACGCAAATACCAGCACCCGTTGAGTTCTCGGCCCGACGTTTGCGCCGAGTCCACGAACACACAACCATCAAGACACATGAGAGGAGAAAAGATCATGCCGAGCACCTAAAATGCAGTCAACAACCATGAATATCGCAGCGTGCCCATCACCGCGCTTGCCGAATCCGCCACCAATCCCCGCAAGCTTGCGACTTCTTGTAACAATGATGAATCACGATACCAGCGTTGTCTTGAATCGATTTGATTACCAGCCAGGGAGAAACAGCTGTGTGTTTCTTAAACCCTTCTAAGCAGGAAAAAAGCAGGGACCGAGTGGTTTCAGCGGAAACAGCCCGATGCCACCTGTGCATGGTCGACAACGCGACGCCCGTTGCTCAGCGCTTCGCCGGTACCACAACGCTCGCGCCGTAACGTCCTTTGAGCCGGCCGTCGCGAGCGAAGTCGCGGAGCATGGCGAAATAGCCATCGGAGTTGCGCGTATCGTCCCGCTCGCCGTCCGGCTTGGTCTCAAACTCGTAGATGCCGTGTTCGGCGTGAGGGAAAATTGCCAGGGTAATCGGCCGGCCCTGAGCACCCAGGGCCTTGATACGGCCGGCGGTTGGAGCGCAGGGCGCTTGAAGATCGTCTTCACCCAGGATCCATAACTGCGGAGCCTTGACGGCACGAAGCGTTGGCATGGGGTCATAGCGCCAAGGCGTGCCCATGTCAGAGATATTGAATGTCCTCGACCCTCCGCCCAGCGCCGCACCGAGGTCCGCATTCGCCTTCTCACGCAGATCGGCCACGCTGTAGGGCAAGATAAAGTAGGTGTAATCGCCGTGGAGGTCTTTGTACCAGGATTCGTTGCGATACTTCGCTCGCAGCGCGTCGAAGCGTTCGAAGCCTTTGGTGAAGCCGCTTTCGAACACCGCCTCAGCGGCGGCGGCCACTTCCTGTGCCTTGGCGATCTCTTCGGGGCTATGACCCTTCAAACGCATCTCGAGTGCCACCTCCTGCTGGTCCTCGTCGATTACCGAGTAAGCCAGGCCGAATGCGACGATGACGAAATCGACCGGAGCGCGGGTAGCCGCTAGCGGCGCGACCCAGCCGCCTTGGCTGCCACCGAAATAGCCGATCCGACCCGCTCGCGCGCCGGCCAGCCGCCGGGCCTCGCGCATCGCCGCCACGGCGTCATTGGCCAGCAGATTGAAATCCTGGGTGTATTTGCCGCTCGAGCCGCCGATGCCGCGCTTGTCATAGACGAACGCGCCCACCCCTTCCGCAGGAAGCAGTCGCTGCAGAGGGTACGTATCACGGGAGCCGGTTTCGGCGCCGTGGATCAGCACCACGATCGCCGTCCGGTCGCCGCCCTTGGGCAGCACCAGCCGGCCGGCGAGCTTGACGCCGTCGCCTTCGAACGTGGTCTCGGTCACATCGAAGGCGATGCGGTGGCCGTTGATACCATTGAAGGAGATGTCGCCTTTCGCGCAGTCGGAAAAGGTCACCGTCTTGCCATCTGGTTTGTCAGTCCAGCCCAGAGTGCTGCTCCAGCTTCCATCAGTGGTCTTGTGCAGCTCTCCGAAGGTCCCGTCGAAACGGCGCCACTGCAGGGCGTCTTCGTCCGATGGGCCGATGTCGACCACGCTCCCGTCGGTTAACCGGTAGGCGCCGATGCGGCAGTCGCCGACTGTATCAGCGGCGCTGACCAAGATTTGGAGAAACGGGACCACCAGGGCAACGGCAAGGAGAGGAGCAATGCAGCACATTTTCTTGTCTGGCCGTCGCTCGATTGCGCTGACTTTAAAAGGCATATCAGATCCTTTCATAATCACTTTAACCGGAATCTCCTTTTTGACCCCAACAAATGGCCGCTATTGTCCCTACGATAGCGAAAGCGCGAGTGGCTGGCGGTGCAATGCACCGAGCTATTAGAAACTCTTAGCTAATCAGCACTGAACTTTTGTGAGGGACGATTCTGGGATTTGAACGTTTAAGTCCATTGTTCCTCGTGTGATTGCAAATTTCGGACCTATGGCTTTGGCGAGGAAAGACTCCACCATTAAGGCAGGCCTCCCACAATTAAGAAAAAGCCAGCTTGCACATTGCGACAAAGTCGAACAGTCAATCGAAAATGCTCTAGCGCCTCGGCCGCGCCAGCGAGTCCGCCACCCAGGCGGCGCCAACCACGGCGAGATTCACGGCGCTCTCGCTCCAGTTCCAGTGGCTCGAGTGATTGGCCAGGAGCATCCGCTCGTTCACCAGCAGGCCGAAGGACGCGAGCATGGCGGTCACCAGGATCGCGGCGAGGCGGGCCTGCACGCCGGTCAGGATCGCAACGCCCGCCGCGACGAAGCCAACCCCGGTCGCATAACCCCAGAACTGTTGCGTAGGCGGCAGCCATTTGGGGACCAGCGAGGCGGTGTTGTTCATATAGACAAAATGTGCTCCGCCAAATACCAGCGCACAAACCCCGAACGCCAGTTGGCTCAGGCGCGTAAGGCGCGCGGCCAGTGCCGCATCGATCCTGGCGGTGGTGGCATAGATGATCAGCCCGCCCGCGGCGATCGCGAGCTGCATGGCGATGTTTTCGTAGGTGACGAATACAGCGTAATAGGTGAGCAGCAGGCGGCCGTTCATCAGGATGACGACAAAGAGCGCGTAGTAGACAGTGAGCGCCGCGGCGCCCCAGGCCGCGGTTCGGCGCGCCACACGACGGCCGCGGCCGCGACGACCATGAACGCACCGGCGGCATAGGCTAGGGCGGTGCGAGCGGGAAAGTGCTCGGGCACCGGCTGCCCGGGGTCGAAGTCCCCAAACGCCAGGCAGGCCATGCCCAGCGTCATCACGCCCAGGCCGTAGACCCGCCAGCCGAAGGCCATCGTCGTTTTTTCCGCCGTCATAACTGTTCCAGCTTAGTTGGAGATGCTTTGCCAGCTATTGCATCTCTTCGGCGCCAGCCGCTCCGTCGTATTTGCCTACCACGATCCGCCATACCCGCCTCATCATCTCGCCGAGTCGAACATGTCTCGGTCATCAATCTCCATGAAAGCTATAATGTTGCGGTACAGTTCAAATCGCACTGACTCGAACTGAGGAAGGTGGGTGCCACGTCCAAGGATGACACGGGATTTACGCTGAGTTCCGGTCAACAGATCGAACAGTCGTTTCCCGCCTTCTTCAGTTGCTATGGCATCCCATTCGCCAAAAATGATTAGGGTGGGAATATTGATCTTCGCGGGGTCATAGACGAACCGCCCAGCGCTGACTTCAGCCATGTCTACAGCAGGCCCGCTCGGCACCATAACGCTGGGAGGATTGCGATGCCTGCTTTCAGGATCTCCATCGAGATACTTAGGCCCCCAGTCTCTTAGGAAGAAGTCCTGATTGACGCCTGTGAATTCTCCTTTCGGCAACCAGCTCAAATAAGTCTGCCAAAAATCATCGACCGTAACAAAGTCATAATTGGGCACTTGGGATGCCTGCATGGGTTTCGGCTGAGCGGCAGGAGTTACCGGGGCCACCAGCACTAATCTATCCAGCAGCTCAGGTGTGTGTGTTGCAAATATACCTGCAACGAGAGAGCCAAATGAATCTCCAATCACAGTGAGCTTCTCAACTTTTTCCTTCTTCAGTATGTATCGGGCAGCTTCCGCCAATTGTTCGGCGCAGTCGGAAGCGCGCCCGGGGGGACCGCCGGTCTTAGACTCCGGGTATCGACTTGAGTCACCGGTTCCCAGATAGTCGAGCGACCATACGTCAAACCCGTGTTCCGCCAAATCATCCATCCACGAAAGCCCGCCTATTTTGAAGGCCGCGTTGCCGGCCGTTGGTACCGCCGATCCTTCTGCAAAAAGGACTATTCGTTTCCGCGTATTGTCGGATTGAGCTGCGAACTCGTGATGCAAGGCAAGTTTGAATTCCGGGACGGCACTGTCAATGCGCACTGTCTCGGTGCGTAAGGGTTCATTGTTTGCAAAGGCATATCCGCCAAAGATTATCAGTAGTGCGGACAGCCCTTTCCCAATATGCGGTAAACAACTTAACCGGATCGCTCGAATTGAGCTAACTATTAGGGGAGGCAGGTAAAAAACTTGTCGGCTCATTGTAGTATCCCGGAGTACCCCTTCCCGTTTTTCTATTCGCTTGGACTTCGTCATATCACAAGGTGCCACGGTGAACGATGGCGAGTCTTGAACGTATTTGACCCGCTAGCATCATGCATGTGGAGTCGTGATCAACATGCCATCAAGAGCCATGCTTCAAAGACCTGCCTTAGTTGTGTTGATCGGCGCTTTTTTGCCAGACTTCGCGTGGGTCGCTTTGGGGCTGGAGAAGTCGAGCTGTCACCAACCGACGAGCAGACTTGAACCGCTGACCTGCCGATTACGACTTACCAACCGATCACACCGCTGCAACATTTAGGTGCATTAGAGCAAAAGGCTTTAACTAATTTCCGCCCGCACGGAAGGAAGTTCTTGCGTTGTTGCCGATTCGCATCATGCCACATTCTGTGTCTGATACCTGGCGTCTTTCACATCGAGGTCAACAGTTTGCGGAGTTTATGGATCGCGGGAGGAATTTCATCCACTCGTGTACTGCCGAAACCAAGGACTAAACCGGAGCGTGACGCCTTGTCGGCGTAATAACGAGAAAGTGGCCACAGCCAAAGGTTCTGGCGGGCGGCCCGCTCTGCAATCTCAAGATCACTAATGCCGTGGGTAAATACAACTGGGAGATGCATCCCCGATTCACTTCCAAGCACCTCAACCATAGACCCCAAGTCCTCGGCAATGCGGTTGACCAATGCACTTCGCTGCTCACGGTAAAGATATCTCATTCTTCGAAGATGGCGTGCAAAATGCTCCTCATTCATGAAATCTGCGATCACGTTTTGAAAGAAGGCTGGCGGGCCGATATTTATAATGAGGCGAACCGACATGAATCGGTCGACAAGATCCGCTGGAATGACAAATCTCCAGCGATGCCCGTAAGAATCAACTGCGCCTTCCACCCGGCAACTTTGCTCGCATCATGCGGGGCACAGATGGTTTTGCTCCCTGCTTCATATTTCCGTGGTCATCGACGGCATCCCATCCCGAGTTTGCAATGTAGTAGAAATCGTTGCCGATGACTACTCCGTGGGTCGGGTCTCCGAGCGTATTCGTCGCCCGTTCGATAATCGTCTCCGACTCGATTGTTGTGAGAGTCGCGTCCAGCGTAAAGGCCACCACGCGCTCGGGAGATGTCCCATTCTGCACCGCGATCAATCTTCCGTGGTCGAAGTACAGCCCGTCGATGCCGTTGAGCGCAAACCCGCCTGCCATGGAAAGCCAGCGCACCTGCTTGGTTGCAAGCTCCAGAACTCCGATGCCCCGGACATAATCCGGCACGAAGATATGTTTGCCGTCGGGATGCATCGCCGGAGTTTGCGGGGAGATGAAATCTCCATCGTCGACACGTTGCATCGGGGCACCGTCCGGGGGCACACGGTACACGCCGCCTCCGTCTCCATCACTAACGATGGCATCGCCATTTGCAGTCAGCACCATGTCGCCCAAAGCAGTTCCCCGCGGGCCCTCGACGCGGCGGCGCAAGTTTCCATTCTTTAAGTCATAGCAGAGCACCGCCGACCGACCCCAATCCGATTCGGCCGCGAAACTAAAGCCTTGCATCGCAACCTCGGTTGCCCACAGCACACCACGCGAGGGGTCAACCTTGATAGCCAGCATTGGCCAGTCGTCGGGTGCTTTGGCAAAATCAGTGCCCGCTCCGCTGGTGTCGACTGCAACGATTTTCTTTTCCCGCACGCTTGTAATGAAGAACCGCTTGGTTCGCGGATCATAGTCCACGTCCTCCGCCAAAAGGCCCGAGTCCGACAACAGGAAGTCCGTCGATCCCAGTGAAATCGCGGTGCGGTTCCCTTCCATGCCAGTTTGTAATTTCGCGAAGTCTGCGTTCTTGAGGAGTGGAGCAAAATCCGGGGAGGTTGCAAGCAAGTCTCTAGACTGCCCCATACGGACGAACTCCTCCAATTGGTGAAGCGCCGCATTGAGGTCTCCGGCACGTACGTCCGCGCGGGCCACCTCCAAGAGTGAATCAGGTGTCCCGTTGAGGAGTGCTTTCAGTTTAGTTGCGCTTGCTAGATTCGACTGCCAATCGTTGGCGGTGTGTGACTTTCGTAGCTCTGCTTGGAGGCTTTGGAACTGTTCGGCCGCAGAGTTGGGTTTCTGTGCAGCCGACACACCAACCAGAATAAGCAGGAGCGGCATGAGAACTCGCCTGATAGTTTGCAAAATCATACAAATATCCTCCGATTTCCCTTCCTCTCGATCGAACACGGACGTGAATAGCCTTTGACGCACTCGCTTACGTTCGGTAAGCATGGACGAAAGAGTGCTGGAGCCGGACTGTGTCGAACGCCCAAGGAGAAGCGGACGAATTTGTGACCTGCCTTTCTTCCGATGCAATTTAATGACTGCGTCTTCTGCCTATCATCGCGAATAGTGACGCACGGAGAGCGCGATGGGCAGGCCGACGCCGAACCAGTGCTCGACGAACTCGGTGACCACGTAGACGAGTGGAGTTTCTCCCTTTGGCATAGCCGAAAGTGGCAACACGACGATATGCATGAACAGGTAAACCAGGGCCCCGTAGATGAGTCCGAAAAGAACGGCGCGACTGACCAGAAATGTGAGTTTAAGGCTGGCCAGATAGTAGACAGCTGCCGCACCGAGCGCGATGACGAAGTGTAGTACGAGCCCGAGCGCAGCGGTCCGTATGCCACCGTGATACGAGCGAACGCCGAGGATGCCGCTGGCAATGGTCTGCGGAATGAGAATAGGCTTGTGGGGACTGTACACAGCAATCGCGTAAATGAGGTCCAATACGCCGACAATCAGGCCACCAACGACGATGGCTGGAAAAGGGCGTGAGTGCGCGAAGGATCGAAGTGCAAGAGGATTGGTCATCGAATCTTCCATTTGGAACCTCGCGTTCGACCCGCTGCCCGATTGCACAGCGAGCTTCAATCTAGGATGTCCTCTCTCGCTTCGGTTGGGAATGCCAGGCGCAAATCCACGATCCGCCACACATTCCTAGAGCGATAAACGCACTGGACCACTCGGCCGGAGTGTGTGGATGAACTGCCACTCTAGGAGCATGGAGAAGCAAGAACCAGAGCAGGAACATGATTCCCAGCCAAAAAGCCCCCCGCCGCGCCATGAATCCAGTCCCGATGCTGATACCAGCGGCAATGAACCCCGCGCCCGTGAGATACGCCCAGAACAAGCCGCCAGGAATCCAAGCCGGTACGAGGCTGGCAATGAATTGGAGAACAAGAAAATGCGTAATGCCGAAAACAATTGATGAAATCGCGAAAAGGTAGCGAGCCGAGGCGATCAATTTACCGACGAAAAGACGTCTAACCGTAGAACTATCCACGTCCTCCCCCAGCCCCCCGGCCAAAGTCAAAGCCGATGCACCAAGTGCCAGCACCTCAAAGACACACGTACGGATGTTCAGATCAAGCGGTCTCGCCACGGCTTTGGGCCCAAGTAGAACCAGGACCCACAAGAGAAAGAAACATCCCAAGAGAATTGCCGCGAAGCGTGGCCGGATATTGGCCGCCATGCACACTCCGGTTGCGAGAAGAGCAATTCCAACCAGGTACACGAGGAACGGGATCGGCGGGACGAAAGGAAGTACGGGAACTGCTGGCGGATTGTTGGTAAACACAACTTGCGAGACGCGAGCGCAAATCAGGTTTTCCACGCCGAGCGCAGCAATTGCGATAGCGAACAATCCTTTGCCGTGTTTGACGACCTCATCCATAGTTGAGACTCGATGTCGCGGGTTATTTGGCGAGTGCCCGGGCCTTTTTGTAGCAAGTGGATTCTCTCTCATATTACTTGGTACAAATTTCGCCGGTCTGGGCAATGAACCCCGAGGACTGCGATGGACTTCGTCACTATTGCGTGACCTAATCGCTCCTGTGCCCCCGCAAAGTGCGTTAAGCTGGCCATCACCACCAAAGCAGGGGTGGCGACCCAACGCCCAAGGGTTCGTGCTTTGGCACTGCGTCTGTGAAAATCGATCAAGTGCGACCTCCCCAATTGGTATTCCCCTTCGAACTGTACTACCCGCTTGAGAGCCGTTTCCTATCGGGGGATTCTCATTGCCAAGATTCAGTTCCGTGCCGCGATCGCCGTGCGACCTTTGGCGTTCTGCCAGAGAATCGCATTCAGCTTCGTTGCATCTGCTGCATCGGGTCGGGAGAAATCCATCTGCGATGATTCCTTCGCGCCCGGGGCTTTCTTCTCGTTCATCTTGTAGAGAAGTCCACTGCGCAGGTTCCTGTCATCGGCTTCATAGGGCGGCTGCGTTCCGGGCCCGGCGAATAGCGGCACCATCAACGGCGCGTGGGTGTCGAACAGATTCATCGGAGGAAGCCCGATCAGATCTTCCATTGTGTGAACCATTCCTACAGTTGTGTAGAAATGATGATCAATGAAAGGCTTTTCCGAACGCGGCGAATACTTGCTGATCACCAACGCAATCGAGCGATGGGCATCGACGTGGTCCGCCCCGTTTTGCGCATCGTCCTCCACAACGAAGATCGCCGTATCATCCCAGTAGGGACTATGCGACACTGCCTCAGCTACGCGCCCGACCGCGAGATCGTTATCGGCGACTGAGGCTTGCGGTGCGGGCTTGCCGACGCGCGTGCCGCCCGTGTGATCGTTGGGAAGATACAGCAGAGTGAACTGTGGTAGCTCATTCGCCGTACCACGCGCTTTCACAAACTCGTCAAACTCGCGAAGGAATTCGTCGGCACGCAGCTGATCGGGATAGTCAATCGCGAAATCCGGATAGAGAGGATCAATGTGGTCGCGCTGCGCCTCCTTTGTCGGACGGACGCTTTTTAACCGGGGAATCGTCCACGGCCAGGGGCTTGGTCCGCCGCGAGGATTGCCGACATTCGAAGGCAATGAATCTCCCTTCCTGATTTCCGCAGTCGGACACGGACCGGAGTCTGGCGATGGCGTGCCTTCCCTCGGTGTGCTCACCTTTTCGCTTTTGCACCAGGTGAGCTCCATCATTTCTCCATAGATGCGGTAAGTGAAATTGTGCTTAGCGAGATTGCCCCAGAGAAAACCGGTCCCTGGATCGTCCATATCGGGAACGCCCTGATCGAGGGCGTTGCCGAAATCCTGCGGACGGTCACTTCCTCGATAAATAATGGGCCAGATTTTTTCGATGTAATCGGAAGTCGCGGAAGCATCGGACCACAGATGGCCGTTGGCGGATACATCTCCACTATCGAAAAAGTTGTCGAGCACCCCGAACTGCAGTGCGAGTTTATGGGCGTTGGGCGTAATCTCAGCGCCGTACATGGTCAGCGAAGGATCGCCGTCGCCCACTGGAAGATCGCCAAGGATCTGATCGTAGGTGCGATTTTCTCTGAGAATATAGATCACATGCCGAATGGGATTCTTGCCGCTTGCAAACTCAATCTTGCCGGGATCGCCGTAGAGACGATTGTCTTCTTCAACCTGCAGCGTGTAGGCGGCCAAATTCTTGTCGATGGCACTGAGGCTTAGCCGCTGGACCGAACCGCCGATCAGCGTGGCGATGTAAGGGTGCGGGTTAGGATGCAGCCCGGTCTGCACCGTGGCATTCATATTGTTCGGCCCGCTGCCTTCGCCTTTGGCGGTGGCAATGAGCAAATCGCTTCCCGCGATGGCGAGGGCGCTGGGATACCATCCCGTGGGAATGAAGCCGATTGGCGTTTCCAGGACAGCCGAGCCTGATGTTTGGTCGTCCTGTTTGGTTTCGAAAACCGCAACAGCATCAAGCGAAGCGCTGGCAGCATAAAGATGCTTTTCATCTCGGGAAAGAGCGATGGCGATCGAAGTCGCTCCAGCCGCACCATCCTTGCCAAGGCCAGCACGGTAACATCGCATCGGCAGACCCTTTTTCAAATCCACGGCCGCGACTCCATCGGCATTCGCCATCGCCGCATTAGCTATGGCGACGTAAAGGACGTCTTCGCCTCGGCTCAGAAGCAGGGCCGTTGGATGCGTACCAGCTGCACCGGGGTCGGAAGAACGCCATAGCTCAATCCGGCGAGTGACTTTCCCCTTTTTGAGGTCCAATTCTGCCACTGTAGAGTCGTTCCACAAGCTGACCCATGCCTTGGTTCCGGCCTTATTGGCGATAACGGTGTAGGGGTACGCCGTGGGAATATATTTACTGGTGCTCACATCGAAGGACTTGAGGATGTGGCCGGAGGTAGCGTCGAGCAGAACGACATTGTCAGAGAGATGGTTAGCCACAAGCAGCTGATCGCCGCTGGCGGAGGCTAGAACGGCAAGCCCGGCTGGATACGACGGCGCAGTTCCCGATGGATTCTTGCCGACGTCGTAAGTGACGGTTTTCCTTGGTGCAAGCGGTTGCGCAGGAATTCCGATGAAACGCTCGGGCGTAACTTGTCCGTCTGCAAATCTGTAGACCGCGATGCCGCTCTCCGTGATCGATGCCATCGACGCATAAAGCTGTTTGCCATCGGTTGAAAAGGCAAGCCCGATAAAATAGCTCTGCAAGGTCGACTTTTCGTCGCCGCGCAGGCGCTCGTCGGGAAAATCGCGCAGTTGATTGGTGCTCAGGTCGAGAATACCGATCGACTGTCGCACCCCGCTTTGTTCCGTGCCGTACCCTTGGTTGAGGAGCGCGGCGTAACGACTATCGCGACTTACCGCGATGGTCGCGGGGTAGCTGTTGGTTTGAGCAATGAAGCCGGGCACTGGAACAGTGAGGGTCTTGCTCGTAGGAAGATTGATTTTATGCGAGCCCTCGTTTGCGCGCGCGACCATGAACAAAAGACAAAAAACGAAGAGCGCAGCCAACAGGACGGCGAAGATATGTTTCACAGTCGAAAGCCTCGCAACGTTCGTACCATCCGAATACAGCAAGGATGCCACAGTGATACGGAGCCGTCTTGAATGTATTTGACCTGTTTGCGCGATGCAGATGGCTCATGACAAGCACCCTGCGCCTCGGTTCAGCCCGGAAACCATCTCATTTTGCCTTTAGGCCTCGTCCCTAGAACGTGAACTTCGACACAAGGCTACTCCTGCGAAACCCTGACGAGATCCACACTCAGTCATCGGAGTCTTCTTAAAAGCGACTCCTACTTCGTATCGGGACGAGGATCAGGCACAAAGCCGTTCCGATTAGGCATCGTCACTCTTGGGAGTGTCTCTTGGTTAAGTTCATCGTGCTCTCCGACGATTTTGTTCAAGAACAGGATGTAGGCGGTCACCGAGTAAACTTGTTTTGGAGTGAGGCTGCCCGGACTCTGATAGGGCATCGCCCGGTGAACGTAATCCCATACGGTGGTTGCGTACGGCCAGTAGCTGCCGATGGTTGGATTGGGCTCGTGACTAGCCAGATTTCCAAGTCCTCTGGCGAGGGCTGGAAAATCTGTGGTGCCTTGCCACGCACTCCGTGACAGCTTGCACATTTTGCCTCGAACACAACACGGCCTTGTGCCGACGTGCCATGTCCCGGTGGCAATCCCGTGCCATCCGGCATGACAGAAATATCGCGGACGGAATCTCTTCCGGGGTTGCGTGCTGGCCGACGTTGTAATGCATCTGCTGCGCAAGCGCAAAGACTTCCCCCGCAACCAGGGACAGCGCAACGAACGATCGCACTCTAAACATGGCTCACTCTCCCGTCGCGGTGGACATACCAGGCCTTTATTCCGTTGTAGTGATCAAATCCACCCGGCCCTGGATGAAGGCCCGGACGGCAATCAGTTGTTCACGGGTCGGCTGCACATAGCCGGTTTCATCCGTGCAGCGCGATTGCAGCGAAGCCTCATTGCCGTCCCACTGCCACGGCAGTGAAAAGCGAGTCAACGCCTTCGATAGAACCGGCTCGTTCAGGTGCGCGTCCGTCCAATCCTTTTCGTTGTTCGTGGAAATTTCGACTCGGGTGATGCGTCCCCTGCCCGACCAGGCTAAGCCTGTGATCTGGTAGAAGCCTGGCCCAAATAGTGTCTGCCCCCCGGCTGGCCGGCTTATGACGGACTTCGCTTCCAACACGAAGGTAAACTGCCGCGCCTTTCCATCCGGCATCAAATCGGTGTAGATGGCCGCCTCCTCTCGCATCATGGATAGCTGATCCGCTACCTGGAGCCGGCCAAGCCATTTAATGCTCTGCGGATCTCGCATGTCCTGGACCAGCGAGCCTCAACGAACGTCTCGTTCACAATGTTTGCGAAGATATCCCGCACCTTCGCGACGAATTCCTGCTTCGCGGACTCTTCCATATGAAAGTGAACAACGAGGGTGATTTTGTCTGCCATGCCATCTCCTTAGCTCACGAAGAAGAAACCCAGCCGTCTCGCCAGTCCTAGGCACAGACTAGTGGCCCATCAGAACGCAACTCCCCTTCGATGGATCGTGGACACACGTGCTCCTTGTTTGAAGGATGCTCGTTAGCAGCGGAATCGTCCATCAGGCGGTATCGATTCGGCTCATGCCGGTGTAAGCAACAAGCCACGCGCGACGAATGCGGCGAAGCATGGCTGGATACAGAACGCGACGAAATGGTTCGATCGCGACGAGGTACGGTCGCGTGAGCCACGACACGCGGTGGACGTAGACTCCCCAGTACAAACGGTACCCGTTCGGGCAGCTCACCAAGGCAGTGCAGATGAAGCCGTGGACAGTCCTGTTGCGGGTTTCACGAAGTGCTTCCCCCGGAAATTGATACAAGACCCAAAAGTGGCCATCCAGAGTACCTGGCGTTATTTCGGAGTCGCGTCGGTCGCGTTCCGACAGGCGTTCCAGAAATGAGTCTTCCGGCCGCATCGGTTCTCGATCCCAACCGAATACCCGGCCGAGAAAATATCGGAGGCCGTAAAGGAGAGTCGCGATGTGACTCGGAGCCGTCTCGAACTCGAGCGCACGAATGTCCGCGACCGTCCGCCCGCTGCCGCCTCCAGGAAGATCCACAGACGACACGTCATAGAGCGGAACGTCACGAAGAAGTTCGTGTCCACGAAGAGGCAAACTCCGATACTCGGCTGCGGACGCACGCATCGTGAGT
>Ga0185299_10005437_pt1 | contig 14362 bp, 15 predicted proteins | sample PaiPotPPA55metaG_FD_128002 | JGI IMG/M metagenome (GOLD analysis project Ga0185299, IMG submission 128002) | Iron sulfur acid spring bacterial and archeal communities from Banff, Canada, to study Microbial Dark Matter (Phase II) - Paint Pots PPA... ...
GCGCGGCGGGAGTATCGGCTGAAGTTGCGGGGGCGGAGCGGTGATAGGTGATGGGCTGTGGATGCTGCGCGGGGCAGGAAACAGAAACTCTATCGCTATGTCGATGAGAGTGGCCAGGACGACGCTGCGAGTGCGTTCGTAGTGGTTGCGGTGAGGTCGCCATCAAGACAAAGGCAGGGCCTTCGTACATTGCGCGGGTGTGGACGGCATCGATCGGAAAAAGGTCACCGAGGGACTATGATTCTATCCTAACCGAGTGAGAACCGCTAAGTCCGGGAGCCCCCGCGAGGCTCATGTTTGCCAGACGCCGCGACGCCGACCGATCCGGTGCGCAGTCCGGTGGCCGGGGTGAGTTGCGGTGCTGGTCAAGGTGGCAGTCAGTGGCGCTTTGCAGGTGCCGATCACTTGACCAGCGGAGTATTGCACTCCGGCGGCGGTGTGATGGATGGCGTACTGGCTAATGCATCAGGTCGCGTCGGCGAATTTCCAACTCCTGCTGCGTCCATCCAAGCGCACGCAAGAGCCAATCAGGAAAGTTATCTGCAAGGCGAACGATTCGCCCAAGTCGTGTTTCCAACACGAGGACCGGCCGGCTCTCAGTTTGGGAATTGTCGTAAATCTGAACGGTATGGATTCCGCTCGTGTCGGGAATCAGCGCCGTCGGCAGATTTGCCAAACTGCTTGCGTGGATTCTCCGCAGCGTACGCTCGCTCGCTGAGTGCCCGCCGCGCGCTGCCCGGCGCATCACTCGCTCCACGTGATGCTCCACCGTATCGAGCGACGTAGAACATGGAGACCCGAAATCCGTTCTCCTTCGCCAGTCTCGCCTGGTTGAAAGTAATCGAGCTACGGAGCGTGGTCTCCACCGCGAAGGAAGTACCTGACAGAATGTTGGCGTGAACGAATTCTTCAAACTCGCGGTTCACCACTGCGCGCACAGACGCCGGGATACTCTCGTACGACCCGCCATTCAACTCCGCCGCCTGGGGGACCGGCGACGATGAACATGCGAGGCGCAGGCATCAACCGCAGAAATCGCGGTCCGCGCCTTCTTTCATGTCGACCGGCAGTTCCTTCAGGTGCAGATTTCCCTCGGTATCGAGCAGCCCCTTACGCCGCAGATCATCGCCTTCGGCTCGCACCTGTTCTAATCCAACGGTGAACATCTGGTCAACGAAAGCATCCATTTCACTGTCGTCGTCCAGATTTACATTTTCGATAGTAAGGCGCTTGGTAACTGGCATGTTCATCTCGCTCACTGTCATTTTTAACGGAAAATGCGAAGCAGTCATTGGTTGAAACGCTGTCTCACATCGACGCCAGGCCGGTGCCCGCGAGGCTCAGCCTGACCAGACCGCCGACGCTTACCGACCCGGTGCGCAGTCCAGTGGCCGTGGGGGTGAAGGTCACGGTTATGGTGCAAGAGGCGGCGGCGGGGAGGCTCGACGGGCAATCATTGCTCTGCGCGAAGTCGCCGGTGGCGACAATGTCGAGACTCAGCGGCTGCGTTGACGCGCTGGTCAGGGTAGCACTCTGCGGCGCGCTGGAGGTGCCCACGGTCTGGCCGGCGAACGTCAGGTTCCAGGGCGACAGCTTGACCTGCGGTTTCGCGCATTCGGGTGGGGGCATGATGGACGGCGTCCAGATGGTGCTGTTATAGAAGCAGAGCGTGTCCAATTCCGTCACGACGCCGCCGGTGAATCCGCCGGTTGGGCTGATCAGAAGGAACGATGAGGCGTTTGACCCGAACAAACTGCCCGCGGCATCGTAATCGATCCACAGCTGCGCGGTAATGGGATTCCCTTGAGGATCAGCGGACGGTATCCGCCGCACCACAACCCCCTGTAGCGTCGTTGGATTGTGAATTGCGAACCAGCCCTGGGCCGAGTCCCAAGCCGGACTCAGCAGCTTGGCGCCGGGCTCGCTCTTCGGACCCGTGCAGCCGGAGGGGCAGTTATAAACGCTGGCGGTCGCCAGCGAGCCTTTCGGGGTTGGGTACAGCACTTCCGTATAACCCGCGGTTAGACCAAGGCGGGGGATATAGGGGCGGAAGTCATGGCTGAAAGTTGTAGTAGTGAAGTCAAAGGAACGCTCCACACCGAAGGCATTGAAGCTCTCGGGATGAGGGAACAGGTACAGCGTTTGCACATTGATTCCGGCCGATTGGGGCGGACAGTTGGTGGATTTGGAGTTGATAGTGACTTGTCCGCCGGTAGGGAGGAACTGCGCGGACCAGGCGACAGTGCCGGGGGGCGTGACGGTGCCCCCGCCCACCAGATAGAGGCCGCCTGATTCCGGGTCCGGTGGCGCTTGGCTGTTCCCAGAGTACTCGACGGCGTTGCCGGGGTCGGCGCAGGTATTCAGGAAGTTTGAGCCAGTCAGGTTCGCGCTTCCCATCCACTCCAACGTGGTGACGGCTTCGGTGTCGACGCCGGTGTTCCAGGCGAGGTAGAAGTTCTTGGATTGGATGGTGCGGGTGGCCGGGTTCATCGCCACCTGCGCGAGGGCCGCAGGTGCGGCCAGACTGCCCGCCAGGGCCAGGGCGAAAAGAGTGCGCGTCATGGATTCCCTCCGCGGGATATTATACCCAACGTCAGGCGTTCGCTCACACCATTACGGTACTTCACATCGGCACCAGGCCGGTGCCCGCGAGGCTCAGCTTGACCAGACCGCCGACGCTTACCGACCCGGTGCGCAGCCCGGTGGCCGTGGGGGTGAAGGTCACGTTTATGGTGCAAGAGGCGGCGGCCGGGAGGCTCGACGGGCAATCATTGCTCTGCGAGAAGTCGCCGGTGGCGACAATGTCAAGGGTCAGGGGCTGGGTTGCGGTGCTGGTCAGCGTGGTGCTCTGCGGCGCGCTGGAGGTGCCCACGGTCTGGCCGGCGAACGTCAGGTTCCAGGGCGACAGCTTGACCTGCGGTTTCGCGCATTCGGCTGGGGGCATGATGGAGGGTGTCCAAATGGTGCTGTTGTAGAAGCAGAGCGTGTCCAATTCCGTCACGACGCCGCCGGTGAAACCGCCAGTGGGGCTGATGAGGAGGAACGAGGAAGCGTTGGTATCGGATCCTGCGTCCCAGTCGATCCACAGTTGCGCCGGGATGGCGTTGCCCTGAGGATCGGCGGACGGAGATCGTCGTAGCACGACCCCTTCGAGCGTACTGGGGTTGTGGATGGCGAACCAGCCCTGCGCCGAGTCCCAAGCAGGACTCAGGGGCTTGGCGCCCGGCGCGCCTAGCGGGCCGGTGCATCCGCCGGGACAGTTGTAGACGTTGGCGGTCGCTAGCACGCCCTTGGGCGTCGGATACAGTACTTCGGTGTAGCCCGCGCTTAAAACAATACGCGGGAGATACGGACGAAAGTCATGGGCGAAGCTGGCGGAGGTGAAGTCAAACGAGCGCTCGACGCCGAAGGCATTGAAGGTTGCGGGATGAGGAAACACATATAGCGTCTGCACATTGATTCCGGCCGATTCGGGCGGACAGTTGGTGGAATTGGAGTTGATAGTGACTTGTCCGCCAAGGGGGAGGAACTGCGCGGACCAGGCGACCGTGCCGGGCGGCGTGATCGTGCCTCCGCCGACCAGATTTAGGCCTCCGGACTGCGGGTCAGGTGGGGCCTCGCTGTTTCCGGAATACTCGACGTCGTTTTGGGAATTGCCGCAGGTATCCAGGTAGTTGGTCCTGGTCAGGTTCGCGCTTCCCATCCACTCCAGCGTGGTGACGGCTTCGGTGTCGACGCCGGTGTTCCAGGCGAGGTAGAAGTTTTTTGATTGGATGGTGCGGGTGGCCGGGTTCATCGCCATCTGAGCGAAGGCCGCGGGTGCGGCCAGACTGCCCGCCAGGGCCAGGGCAAAAAAGGTGCGCGTCATGGGGTTGCCTCCGCCGGTCATTATACTCCAAGGTCAGGCGTTCGCTCACACCAGTTGCTCCATCAGGCTGATCAGATAATCCACATCAAACTCCCCCGATCGATACGTGCGCGGATCGAAGAAGCGCCACTGCGTCCTGCTCTTCTCGATGGTGTAGAACAGCATCTGCTCCTCGATCAAATCCTGCTCGAGCAACTGCTGATTGAAGCAGCGGATGGAGCCGTGAAGCGTGTAGGGCACGCGGAAATCTTCCTTGGAGACCAACTCGGCGGTGGCCTCGAACTTGATCTGAACGATGCGGCCGCGGGCGTTGATCTGCACCAGATGGACGGCGTTCTCGGGCAGGTTTTCGGGCTGCATCTCGTCCGGATCGAGCTCCAGCGCGGTGTGGGCCAACAGCTCGTTCAGGGCGGCGACGAAGCTGGCGCACACGGAGTACAATTCGAGGGCGGCTCGCTGGCGCAGGGAGCGGATCTCGCGCGTGCGCTCGACCACGGTGCGGTCCTTTTCGGCCAGGGCGTCGATGTTCCGGGCCAGCTTCTGCAGCCGTTTGTCTTGCCCGTGTGATGGGCTGGGCGTCACGGCGGGCATCGCGCCCCATTTGGCTCTCACAATTACCAGCATATGCTGATGGCCGCGCGGGATCAATCCGCAGCGCGCTTACATGTGGCGCACCAGCCTGGCGACGCGACCGCGCACGAGCTGCAGCAGGTTGCGATCCGCCGTGCTGATCGGACGTACCGAGCGGGACTCGGCGTCCGAGTCGCCGTTGATCGGGTAAACCACGCGCCCGCTCAGGCGGACACGGCGGATGGCGCTGGCGCCCCCCACGTCCAACGCATAATAGCCGGTCTCGTCGGGGAGGACGCGGCGGATCTCGGAGCGGTCGAGCACGGCCACGTCCCCGCCGGCAAACACGCCGGCCATGCGCGGATCGGGCGCCAGGCGCACGGCCACGGGTGATTCGATCCCTTCCAGATCAGCCGCGTGGAGCGGATAGGATTCGTGGCGGCACTCGCGCCCCGGGAAAGGATGGCCGGGGCCGATCAGTCCGTCCAGACAGGCGATGGCGCGATAGACTGGCTTCTCCAGCGGAAAGGCGCGGACCTCACCGGCAGCCAGATCCAGCAGGTCGATGTGCAGGCAATGCAAAATCTGGTCGGCCATTTCGGGCGACATGGAGCGGGCGCCTTTGAGCACATTGTGGAGGTGGGGCTGCGAGATGCCGCTGCGGCGAGCCAGGCTACGCTCCGTCGTTTCGCCGTTGTGCACGCGCCTCTCGATGTGCTCAATCAGGCGAACCTGCAGCAGCCGAAAGTCCATGGCAACCCTATTTCTACCGGCAATAGAGGAGGCTAAAATCCGAATATTCCGGTAATATCACCCAGGAAAGTCCTAGTTACTTAAGCCTATTACTGGTACTACAAGATCCATATCTAGAATAACATACGTACTGGGACGCCCGCCACCCTGGGAAAAATACCTAACTATTTTGCATCAATTGCTTGACGATTTCCTGGTTTGCGCTAGCTTTAGAACAGTTTCAGCTTGGGCTGCCCACCTCGATGGAAGGGCCGCCGAGAGGACGTTCAAAAACGATGAAATGGGATAGATCGCAGACCATTGCGCTCGCAAAGACCACCTGCACGCACTGCCATGGTTATGGATTGCGTCCAGGTCGTAACGAGCATGAAAGCCCCTGCCATTGCGTATTCCGCGCCATCTTTCGCGCCTGCTACGCGCGATTTCGGGAATTGGCAACGCAGGAGAAGTATTTAAGCCGTGTGAAGCTGGAGTTCTACAGCCACGGCAAGGACAGCTACAAGGCCTATGGCCGCAAGGCGGAGGAATACATGGCCGACTTCTGCCTGGTGAGCAAGCGCTCGCTGTGCGCTTTCGAGTACGACGTGTTCCGGTTTCACTTTTTGCTGGGCGCGGACTGGAAGCTGTGCTGCTCCCGCCTGAGGATCGACCGCGGCACGTTTTTCCATAGCGTATACCGCATCGAGCAGAGATTGGGACGCGTTTTCCGGGAACTGGAGCCCTACGGCCTGTTTCCGCTGGATGAATACTTCGGCGGCACGATCACCACAGAGTTGCACGGCGAAGTCCACGCCCTGCCCGCCGTGGTTCCCATTCGCCCGCCGCACACCCTTTTGCGGCCGCCCCTGCGTTTGACCGCCTAGCCAGCGGGGGCGGGCCGCCACGCTCCCCCAGCGGCCCGCCCTATCGACCGGCCCAGCAGGGCTGTCGCTTCTCCAGAAACGCCGAGATTCCTTCTTGCGCATCCGCCGCCAGCGAATTCATCGACATTACCTCTTTGGCATACGCATATGCCTTGGGCTGGTCCAGATCGATCTGCGTATAATATGCCTGCTTGCCGAGCTCGACTACCAGCGTGCTGGCCTCCGCGATACGCGCCGCCAGCTTCCGCGTCGCGGCCTCGAGTTCCACCGCCGGAACCACCGTATTCACCAGCCCCCATTCCGCTGCCGTCGCCGCGTCCACCATTTCGCCGGTCAGCAGCATCTGGAGCGCCCGTTTACGGCCGACCGCGCGGCTCAGCGCCACCATCGGCGTGGTGCAGAACAGCCCGATGCGCACGCCCGGCGTGGCGAACGCAGCCGTGTCCGACGCAACCGCCAAATCGCAGGTCGCCACCAACTGGCACCCGGCCGCCGTCGCGATGCCTTGCACCTCCGCGATCACCGGCTGCGGAATCGCCTGCACCTTCATCATCAGATCCGAGCACACGTCGAACAGCCGCCGATATTCGTTGATATCGCGGCCTACCATCTCCGACAAATCGTGCCCCGAGCAAAATACCTTGCCGGCCGCCGCCAGGATCACGGCGCGCACCGCGCGATCGCGGCCGATGGCATCCAGGCACTCGATCAACTCCAACATCAGCTCCAGCGACAGCGCGTTCCGCCGCTGCGGACGGTTCAACGTCACCACCGCCACCTGCTCTTCATGCCGCAAACAGAGATTTTGGTAACTCACGGATTCCCCCTCTACCAGTTTAGCGATACCATGAAGAGCGCGATACATGACACTGGGATCTGAGCCCGAGGTACAGGCTGACCTGGCCCGTTAAGCCGCAGCGCAAGGCCGCCGTCGAATGCTACGCCGCCGAACTCCTCGAACGGGCCGCGCATATTCCGCCAATGCGATCGCGCCACGCGAATCTTGCAGAAGTATGCGCGATGGTTAAGGGCTTGACCGACGGCGTGGACTTCAGTCGTGGTCCATCAGCGGACCGTCCTGTAGAACTGTGAGCAGCGGCCGTTTTCTCATTGACACCAACGTGGTCTCGGAACTTACCAATCCAATGCCTGACGGGCCGACATGCCTGACGGGCCGTTGACACGCGTGATCGCCAGTGGGAGAATTAGCCGATATGCAAGCGCATCTGAAAACTGGTTTAGCGGCGCTCTTCCTGGCCTTGGCGAGCTATAGCGCGGCAGAAGCGGCAGCACCGTTGTTTACAACACTCCTCCAATTCAATGGCGGCGCCGATGGAGGCGATCCTCGTGGGCCCGTGGCAATCGGCAGCGGCGGGGTCCTCTACGGCACTACAACTGGCGGCGGCGACCCCTCGTGCGGCTGTGGCACGGTGTTCTCTCTGACGCCACCCGCTTCACCGGGGGGCTCCTGGATGGAAACCATACTCCACGAATTCACTCAGGGTACAAGTGACGGGTATGCCCCGAATGCAGGCCTGGTAATCGGTAGCGGCGGGGTGCTCTACGGCACCACCGCCGGCGGCGGCACTTCTAACGATGGAACGGTGTTCTCTTTGACGCCGCCGGTCGTTTCCGGAGGCCCGTGGGTTGAAACGGTGCTCTACAGCTTCATGGGGGGCACTGACGGAGCAACACCCCTGGCGCCTGTAGTGATCGGCAGCAGCGGCGTCTTATACGGCACCACCGCGTATGGAGGAGCATATGGGTCCGGCACGGTATTCTCGTTGAAGCCGCCGAAGTCCACCGGGGGATCCTGGACCGAGACTGTGCTATACAACTTCCAGAGTGGCAGCGATGGTGCGACTCCTTGGGCAGGTCTGGTGATCGGCCCAAGAGGCGGGCTGTACGGCACGACGTCGGCCGGTGGGACTTCAAATTATGGCACGGTGTTCTCTTTGACGCCGCCAGCAGCCGCGGGAGGCCGATGGGTTGAAATCGTGCTCCATAGCTTTGCGGGCGGGGCGACGGATGGAGCCAGTCCCGCTGACGGAGAGGGTGTGGTCATAGGCAACGGCGGAGTGCTATACGGGACGACCGCATACGGCGGAGCATCCAATCAAGGCGCCTTATACTCGTTGACGCCGCCCGCGGCTTCTGGGGGCGCGTGGTCCGCGGCTGTGCTTTATAGTTTCAACGCCCTTTCCACCTCGGGCTGGATGCCGCAGGGTCAATTGACGCTGAGTAGAACCGGGGCGCTATACGGCACCACCAGCGGTGGTGGGAAGTTAGTTGTTTCTAGCGGGACCATCTTCCAGTTAGCACCACCATCGTCTGCTGGCGGCCCTTGGCGGTATACAGTTCTCCACGGCTTCCCTCATGGAGCGGGAAACCCACAGGCAGGCGTGGTCATTGGCCCTGGTGGCGTCCTCTACGGTACGACTACCGGTTCTGGTGCCTCCGGTAGCGTTTTCTCGCTGGTTCCTTGAGCGATGCGCAACTCAGGATCCGATTCGTGTCGAGCTGCCCTTACCATCCCACCGGCTTGCCCTTATTCTGCTCATCCAGCCACTTCTGCAGCGGCGCGAAGTAATCGCGAATCGCCGTGGCGTCCATCTCACGCTGACCCGTGAGCGCGGCCAGAGCTTCCGGCCACGGACGGCTAACGCCCATCGCGAGCATCGCATTCAACCGCTGGCCGGCTTCCTTGTTCCCATAAATCGAGCAGCGGTTGAGCGGCTCGTGGCACCCCGCAATCTTGGCCAGCGCGCGATGAAATTGGAACTGCAAGATATCGGCGAGGAAGTAGCGCATGTACGGCGTATCAGACGCCACATGATACTTCGCCGCCGGATCAAAATCCGCCTCACTCCGCTCGACCGGAGGCGCAATCCCCTGATACTTCCGCCGTAATTCCCACCACGCCTCGTTATACTTCGAGGGCGGTATCTCGCCCGAAAAAACTTTCCACCGCCACTGATCGATCAGCAGCCCGAACGGCAGAAATGCCACCTTTTCCAGCGCCTTGCGCAGCAGCAGTCCGGTGTCCTTCGAAACATCCGGCGCCTTGTCGAGGAACCCCAGCTTCACCAGATATGCCGGTGTCACCGACAGCGCAATGGTATCCCCGATGGCCTCGTGGAACCCGTCATTGGCGCTATCGCGGAACAGGTAGGGCTGCTGGTCGTAAGCGCGCTGATAGAAGTTGTGCCCCAGTTCGTGATGGATGGTGGTGAAGTCCTCCCCGTTGATTTCGATACACATCTTCAGCCGCACATCCTCCACCGCGTCGATATCCCAAGCACTGGCATGGCACACCACGTCGCGATCGCGCGGCTTCACCAGCATCGAGCGCTCCCAAAAAGTCTGCGGCAGCGGGGCGAAACCCAGCGACGTAAAAAATCCTTCGCCGTACCGCACCATCTGCTTATAATCCGGCTTGCGGCTCTTCAGGATCTGGGTCAGATCGAAGCCCGGATCGGCATTCGCCGGCGCGACCAGCGGATAAATGTTGTCCCAAGTCTGCGCCCACATGTTGCCCAACAGATGCGCCGGGATCGGACCGTTCGCCGGTACTACATCGCCGTACTTTTCGCGCAGCTTAGCTCGCACGTAGGCATGCAGCGAGACGTATAGCGGGCGCACCTGATCCCACAGCCGGTCGAGCTCGCGCGCGAAGTCATCCGGCGGCATGTCGTACTTGGCGCGCCACATGGCGCCGTCATCCGCGAAGCCCAACTCGCGCGCGCCTTTGTTGGCCAGCGCGACGTAGCGCTCGTACTCCGCGCGCATGGGCGGCGCGATGGCGTGCCATCCGCGCCACGCATCCAGCAGTTCCGCGGGATTGCGGCTGTTGGCCATGATGCGCTCCAGGTCGCCGAGCTCGAGACACGCGCCTTTGTCCGCGGGACAGTACTTGCCCTTGCCGTAAGTGCCTTCCATGGCCGCCGCGATGCGTGTCAGCTCGGCGCCCTCGGCGGCATTGGCGGGCGTCGCCAGCGTGAGCGACGTCTTGAGCAGGTGCAGCTTGCGCGCCACGTCCTCCGGCAGCTTCAGCCCATCGAAGCGCGTCGCCTGCTTCGCCAGCTCGACGGTCGCTTGAATGAACCGCTCGTCGCCCTCCGCGCTCAGCGTCTCGGTATCGTCGGTGATGTACGTCGATTTCACCCAATCCGCGCGGCTCTGATCCACATACAAAGGCAACAGACGCGCTTCCGCCTGCTCGACAAACGTGCGCGCCTCTTCCACCGTGGGCGATGCGGCGTCGAGCGCAGCGGAAAGAGCCACCGTGGCCAATAGAATCGTAGGGAGTCTCATACGTGCACTATTGTAACCGCGCACCATTGTAACTGGCCCACTGCGCTGTGCTAGAATCGCGGGAACGAGGTTGCTCATGAATAGAAGTCTCGCGTGTCTCTTGATAGCAGCTCTGGTGCTGGCAGTCCCGTTGACCGCCCAGACTGCAACAACAACGGTGCTCTCCTCGTCGCCGAACCCATCGGCTTTCGGCGCCGCCGTAACTCTCTCAGCCGCGGTGTCTCCCGCGGCTGCGACCGGCAAAGTCACCTTCTATGATGGAGTCTCGATAATTGGCGTAGCAACGCTGGCCTCGGGTTCGGCTACGCTGGCCACCGTCCTGCTGCCCTCCGGCGCTCAATCATTGCGTGCCTATTACGGGGGAAACGGCGTGTATGCCTCCAGCAGTTCGGCCATCGTGAGTCAGACAGTCAACGCTGCACCCCAGGTCGGTTTTCAGACACCGGCAAGTTATTTGTCGGGTTCTTTGTCCTACAACACCGTTGCCATCGCAGACTTCAACGGCGATGGGCACCCGGACATCGCGGCAGTCACGAGCACGACCGGCACTATGACCATCCTGCTCGGCAAGGGCGACGGTACTTTCACGACCGGATCTACGTACGATGCCAGTGCCGGGAGCTACCCGGTAGCCATAGCCTCCGGCGACTTCAACGGCGATGGAGTCACCGACCTCGTGGTGGCAGGCTTCGGCGAGGGCGGCGATATCTCGGCCGTGTATCTGTATCTGGGCAACGGCAACGGCACTTTCCAGAAACCCACTGCGATTACCGATTACGAGACGGCTCTCGGTTCGATTACCGTCGGCGATTTTAACAATGACGGCTTTGCGGATATGGCGGCGGGAGGAAACTCTCTCACCGTGTTCCTCGGCAACGGCAGTGGCGCATTCTCGATGCAACTGGGAGGCCCCGCATACGCCTATTCCGCGGCGCTGGGAGATTTCAACCGGGATGGCATTGCGGACTTCGCTCTGGGCACCGAGGGCAACGGATTCGTGGGCATTGCGCTGGGCAACGGCAATGGGACCTTTCAATCCCCCGTGCATTACACGTTGAACAGTGCAACCTCCGTCGCGATCGGCGATTTCAATGCAGATGGCTTCGAGGATGTCGCCATCGGCGGCAACAGCGCCGTGTACGTCATGCTGGGGAACGGGGACGGCACCTTTCAGGCGCCGGCCCTGGTCAGCACTCTTTCACAGCCGCTCTCCGTGGCAGTCGCCGACTTCAACGGCGACGGCCACCCGGACATCTGCACCGCGACTTATGGGAACCAACAGCTTAACGTCCTGCTGAGTAACGGCGACGGAACGTTCAGTGCGCCGCTCACTTACACTGTGAGCGTTAGCGACAGCCCTGACAACTTGGCGGTTGGCGATTTTCGAGGCAATGGCACCGCGGACATCGTGGTTGGCGGGCAAAACGGCATCAGCGTGCTGCTGGGTGTTCCGGGCGTGCCCCCAGTCGGATTGACGCCGACCGCCGGCACTCCGCAGTCCACCCAGGTCACCAAAACGTTCCCGGTGAACCTCCAGGTCCGGGTAACCGATGCTACTGGCGCGCCGGTGGCCGGCATTCCCGTCACTTTCACGGCGCCGCAAGCGTCTCCTACCGGCTTTTTCGCTGGAAACAGCCACAGCGCGACGGCGACCACCGATGCGAGCGGCATGGCCACCGCACCTACCCTGCGCGCCGACCGGAGCGTGGGGGTCTTCACCGTGAGGGCCACCATTCCCGGCGCGCCACACGCGGCCAAGTTTCATATGACCAATAAGCTTTAGCCATGCCGCCGCGCGTTATCGCTCGGACATGGTAAGAACGTTCGTGGATCGAGCGTAATCTCACCTGTCCCAGCCTGACGCCATCAACGTAGAGAACATACGAATCGCTGCGGCCCACCTGGTCGACGCCGTTGTCCCAGGCGTCCGCGCGCACGGTCTCCTCAAAGTCACGGATCGCGGCGATGGCCTCGGCTCCTCCCAGCGCGTTCTGCATTTTGTGAAAGAGCTGCTGCGCATCCTGGGCAAATGCCGGCAAGCAGAGCAGAAGCGCGACGATCACGAGGTGCGGCCTCGCCTACCGCCTCCACCCCTTTACCGCTCCCAGCAAATGATCCGGCGAAGCATTATCGCCGAACGTCTGGCTCTCGTGCGCGTAGCGATCGACATTCCCCGGGCCAAACACGAAGCTCCCGCCGAGCTGAAACGGATGCTGCCCCAGTTCATGCTGCCGATGCCCCGACGCCCGCGCCCGGTCGCGCGCCTTCATGTTTTCCGTCCACACCATGTGCAGCAAGTTGGCGCTCCTCAGCCGCGCCGCGCGATACGCCAGCCGGTGCTCATCGATCAGCAGGGGAAAGTCAATGCCCGTCTGCTCGCGAAACCGCCGTGCATACTCTACGTCGCCCAAGCCCACGACAGCAAGGTTTGCGCCCTCATCCCGAAATGCCTGTTCTCGTTCGCGCAACTGCGCGACATGCTCGCGGCAGAAAATTCACCCATAATGGCGCAGAAAAACCAGCACCGCAGGCTGATTCTCCCACAACGATCCCAGCCGGATCTTCTCGCCATCCACTGAGGGCAGCACCAGCGGCGCGAGCACTTCGCTGAACGTGCGATCCATAAAGGCCAGTATAGCCGCCTACACGCCTGGCAGCCGCGACGTGCGGTGCAGCCGCGCCAAATGCACGAACGCTTCCGCTCCGCTGCACCCTGACTCGCGCCCGCGAAAGTTCTCCATCGCCGCATGAAACATGCTGTAAATTTTGTCGCCGTGCTGGCTCTTGTGCGCGAATAGCGCCGCCTTCTTCTTTTCGCGCACCGCACTGATATCCACATAGTCGGTCGGATGGAATCCCATGGTCTGGGTGCCCAGATCGACTTCGTAGTAATAGAGCTCGAATCGCCCGCGCGCCGTCAGCCACGCGCGATACGTCAGGATGCTCCCCACCTGGTGATCGAGGTTTCCATCGATGGGCCACTGCGCGAGTACGATGTCGGGGTCCTCGGCGTCGAGCAGTTTCTTGAATGACGCGACAGTGTCCAGATTGACGTATGCCTCGCTATCGATCTGTCCCGCGAACAGCGGCTTCGCGCCCAGGATCTGGCAGGCCGTCTGGCACTCGACCGTGCGAATCGCCGCCGCTTCATCGTGCGACTTGCCGGCGATACCCGCCTCGCCGCGGGTCAAATAGAGGATGGTCACGTGATGCCCCAGCCCGCTGAACCGGGCCAGCGTCCCTCCGCAGCCGGACTCCGGATCATCGGGATGGCCGCCTGTGCACACGATTTTCAACGGCGTGGCGGAGGGCGCCTGTCCCGCCGCCAGCGCGGCCAGCGGCGCGGTGAGAATTTGACGGCGCGAAGGTTTCATGGTTGCCTACTGTAACACGGACCGCGGAGTGTCGGATCCGGACTTCCAGGCGAAGATGAGACGAATCGCGCGGAGCAAAGCCAATTTCAAGGGCCGCAGGGTGCTGGCACATGAAGAATTGTTCATCTAAATTGTGCAAAATGTGGCATAATTGTGCAGAAACAACAACAATTGACCCCGAGCGTGGCGATGAAGCGAATTGCTCGAAGCAAAGCCAATTTGCCGGGGGTGGGGGTCGGGCCGGCAACGGTGAAATTATTAAAGATCGGGCAGGTTGGAGAGGCACGCCACGCGGTGAGCCTCGCCAAGCCTATCCAAGGCTAGCATGGCATTACCGGGCAATTGCGTTCCGATGTGGCGGGGCCCTTGTTGGACTGGCTTGGGGCTGCTCTGAGGGTTTGTGACTGCCCTGCCGTCACCGACCCGCCGCCTTCGCTTTGTTGATCGAGGCCAATATGCCGTTGATCTTCGTCACAGGCGCGTTGTAAAGCAAGCGATCCCGGTGGAAACCATACGAGGAATCTTTTTGAAGGAATTATGCGACCCATCCCCCTAACCGGCATGATATTACTCGCGGTCGTGGGCCTCGCCGCCACAACTGAAGCACAGAGCACCCACAG
>Ga0185299_10005438_pt1 | contig 14360 bp, 10 predicted proteins | sample PaiPotPPA55metaG_FD_128002 | JGI IMG/M metagenome (GOLD analysis project Ga0185299, IMG submission 128002) | Iron sulfur acid spring bacterial and archeal communities from Banff, Canada, to study Microbial Dark Matter (Phase II) - Paint Pots PPA... ...
CGAGTCACTTGTGAACGCATTGAAGCGTGAGGTGTTCGAAGAAACCGGATTGCGAATTCATGTCGGGTTTTTGCTTGGTGCGTTAGATCGTCACGATAAGGATGCTGTTACATTGCTTTTTGCGGCGGTCCTCAATGGAGGTTCGAGCAGGGTTAGGAAGAAACAAAATGAGATTGCAAAGGCAGGGTATCAGCTTTCATTGCCGAGAAAAGCGTCTCCGTCTGCGAAGTACTTTTGGTCTGCCAGGAAGGGTTCGGTTAAAGTAGATGCGAGTATTCCGGCCTCGACGCATCAATTGCCAATGCAGCCTTTGCTTGCGTAGCGGGCCAGTTTGATACGCCGAATTAGTGGTTGCTACAGGACCGTCGCAATTGTAAGCGAAGGCTCCAGTCTTTGACGGCCCTAAACCGGGCAAAAGCAGGAGCTTTCGCTTACTAAGGATCTGTGATCGATGCAGGCTAATCATGTATGGAAACCGTTAGAGAAACATTGATTCTGAGGGAAACAAACTCCGAGGAGATCGATACCCTTGTCGATTTCGTCGGGCGCTACTACGCTTTTGACGGCATCCCCTTTCATCCTTTTGACGTTCGACGATCGCTCTCACAGCTGGTCAGCGATCCGAGACTGGGGAAAGCTTGGATTCTCCAGGTTAACGGAATCTCTGCGGGCTACGCGATTCTGACAATCGGATTTGACCACGAAGTTGGAGGCAGGATCGGAACGATCACCGATTTTTATCTGGACCCCGTTTTCCGGCGGAGAGGCATTGGAACGGAGACGTTAACGCGGATCGAAAAGGAAGCCGTGACGCTTGGGCTCGAAGCATTAGAACTTCAAGTCGAGAACGATAATGACGAGGCGAAAGGACTTTACCGCAAAATGGGTTTTCAAGCGGCAGACAGAATCCCGATGTGCAAACGACTCACGGAGATTCGCGAACAAGAATAGCGCGGTTTGAAAATTGGATGATCCCGTGGAAGGTATGAGCTGGAACTCCAGGGGATGCGGGAGATTAGCATCCCCTTCATTCTATGGAAGCCAACGTCGAACGAAGGTGCAGGTCTGACAAGACGGGATCCCAATGCAGAGGGAGCGAAATCCTGCTGGATGTCCTTCGATCGCAGGGAACCCGATTCATTTTCGGTAACCCGGGCACGACCGAATTGCCGTTGATCGATGCACTGGTCACTAACCGAGATATAAAATATGTATGGGGCCTGCAGGAGGCGACTGCTGTTTCGATGGCGGACGGGTATGCGCAGGCTTCTGGTAAGCCTGCCTTTGTTAATCTCCATACCTCAGGTGGCCTCGGACACGGTATGGGAGCGATCATGAACGCGAAGATCGCTCGGGTGCCAATGGTCGTCACCGCGGGACAACAGGATCTGCGGCATTTCCTGGCGGATCCGTTACTTGCTGCGGATCTCGTTGGAATGGCCGCCCCTGTCGCCAAGTGGTGTTTCGAGCCGAATGCACTCGATGACTTGCCGCTAATTCTCCGCCGAGCTTTCCACAATTCGATGTCTCCCCCGCGCGGCCCGGTTTTCCTTTCTCTCCCGATGAATATACTGGACGAAGTAGGTTCTCTGCCGATGCTCCCGGCAAGCCGAATTGAGCGGGCCAGCGTCGGCGGAGGGGTTGCCGATCTTGCTGCGGGACTGTTGCAATTTAATTCTGGCCAGATTGTTATAGTCGCAGGTAACGATATCGCCGAGCCCGGCGTAGATGAAGCGATCGCGAAAGTCGCGCGGTTGTTAGGTGCGCCGGTCTACGGGTCTTCCTGGCCTTCCGCGAACAACTTCGCCTCAACCGATCCTTTCTGGCGCGGTTCGTTGCCCACCACCGCCAGAGAAATTTCTGAAACTCTCGGTCAATACGATTGCATGCTCGGCCTGGGAGGAAAGACGTTGGTCGCAATCGTCTATACCGCCAGGGATCCTATTCCAGAAAGCATCGAATTCTATCACATCTCAGAGGATGCGAATGATCTCGGCCATAACGAAGCGCCCAGACTTGGGATCGTTGGAAATGTCAAAGCGACCATGGAAGCATTGGCGGCAGAACTTGAGCTAAAGGTTTCTCCGGATTCCGTTGAGCGGAACGTCAAGATCGCTCAGGAGGTGAAGGAAGCCCGGCAGCTTGCGCTGAAACAACAAGCTGACGCGGCCGGAACTGGTCCGCAAATCCGACCGATCGTTGCGGTACAGGAGATCATGCGAGCCATGGCAGATGGCGCGCTATTGGTGGATGAAGCGCCATGCGCCAATGCATACACCCAGCCGATGCACCGATCGACAGCGGCAAAGCAGTACTTTCACAATCGTGGCGGAGTCCTGGGGTGGGGAATGCCGGCCGCAGTTGGTGTTTCCTTGGCTCACGACCAAGCGCCGGTCCTGTGCGTAGTTGGAGACGGCTCGGCGATGTATTCGCCGCAGGCTCTCTGGAGCGCAGTGCATGAGGAAACGCCGGTCGTGTTCGTCGTCCTGAACAACGCCGAATACGGCATCCTGAAGGAGTTCATGTTGAGTCAGCCACAGTACAATGCTCGACAATATGGTTTTCTGGCGATGGATATCTGTAATCCCTCGATTGATTTCCAACTCCTCGCCAGATCGATGGGTGTCCCAGCACAAAGGGTAACTTCGAAAGGTGAGATCAGCGGGATTGTCGAAGCCGCTTTGGCTTCCGGCAAGGCACAACTGATCGAAATTCCGGTGACCAATGATTAAGCTGAACTAGCCTGCATCAGTCACAAATCCTTAGAGATTTGTGACTGATGCAGGCTAAGGCAGCGGAATTCTCCGGCTACGCCGGAAATACCGCTGCTTTTTGAAGAGATGAGTTTTGAAACAGTTTGTTTTGATTAATTTATTTTTAAACAAGCTCTTAAACAGACGCGCAGCGTCTGTTTAAGAGCTACCTAGCCCGCAATGAGCGTGTGGATGCACATGGCGTGTGAGATTTGCGGGCTAGTGTCCTGTCCCCGAAATAGCGCGGGATCGGCGAGCTCATTGCAGGCTCGGCGAAGTGTCCCGAATAATGATTTTCGATGAATCGATATCCTTCTAAAGCCAGCCGCCGGGAATTTCTCCTGATCTGCACCGCCGTTGGTGTTGTTTCGAGCTTTTTTGCGGGTGCGCTTTACGCTCTCGCTGCCACGAAACGGGAACAGAGAATCACCGGTGAGACGATCGACGAAGCCGCCGCATTGGCAGGGATTGAGATTCCCTCGGATAAGAAGCAAGCGATGCTTGCCAAACTCAATGAACAACTTAGGGCGTATGATGCGGTTCGCCGTCTCCGTTTACCAAACGACTTGCCGCCCGCGTTCCGCTTCGATCCATTGATTTCCGGCGGTCGCTCTCCAACGACCGAATCGGTGCCGGTTCGGACTCCGGCGGTACTGAGCGAGCCACCGACAATTGCCGATAACGAAATCCCCCCGGACCTTGAGAAATTGGCGTTTGCCACCGTTCGAGAACTTGGAGCGCTGATGCAGCGTAAGAAAATCTCTGCTGCGGGTCTCACCGAAATGTATCTCGCAAGATTGAAGCGCTTCAATCCACAACTAAATTTTCTCATCACGCTCACCGAAGAGCGCGCGCGAGCTCAGGCTAGTGAGCTTGATGCCGAGCTTGGAAAGGGCCGGTATCGAGGACCGCTGCATGGAATCCCGTGGGGAGCAAAAGACTTGTTGGCTGTGCGCGGTTACCCGACGACGTGGGGTGCAGGAGGATTTCAGCAACAGGTTATCGACGATGACGGAACCATCGTGAAGCGTTTGGATGAAGCCGGAGCAGTGCTTGTGGCAAAGTTAACATTAGGTGCGCTGGCGATGGGCGACAAGTGGTTCGGCGGGCGAACGCGGAACCCATGGAACACTGCCGAGGGCTCAAGCGGTTCGTCAGCTGGGTCAGCTTCGGCCGTTGCCTCCGGTTGCGTCGCCTTTGCAATCGGTTCGGAGACATTAGGCTCGATTTCATCGCCTTCGACACGCTGTGGCACGACGGGGTTCCGCCCTACATTTGGCTTCGTTCCGCGGACCGGGGCCATGACGTTGGCCTGGACGATGGATAAACTTGGCCCGATCTGCCGCGCAGTCGAAGATTGTGCGCTGGTAATGCAGGCAATCTATGGGCCGGACGGAACCGATTTAACGGTGCATCCAGCGCCTTTTCTCTGGAACGCCACCCTTGATTGGAAACAACTCCGAGTCGGGTATTTCAAAACCTTGTTTGAAGACCAATCCCCTTCGGAAAAGCCGCCGGAGGCCTTGACGCAGGAGGAACTAAAAGACTGGGAGGCTCGGAAGCCGGACCGCGACGCTGCCAGAGCGCGCCGGGATTACGATCGCCAGTACGATCTCGCCGCACTCGCGACTCTCCGGAAGATTGGCGTGGATCTTCGGGCTGTTGAAATGCCTGATCTGCCTTTGGACGCGATAGCTCTTTTACTAAACGCTGAGGCCGCGGCGGCTTTCGATGACTTGACCTTGACCGGCCGAGACGATCTGCTCACAGAGCAAGGCCCTGACGATTGGCCAAACATATTTCGCGTAGCCCGTTTTTATCCAGCGGTGGAATATATCCAGGCAAATCGGGCGCGAACTCTGGCGATGCGACGAATGGCGAAACTGTTCGAAGAAGTGGACATCATCATTGCGCCGTCGTTTTCCGACGCTCAGCTGACTCTCACAAACCTCACGGGTCATCCTTCAGTAATTGTCCCCAACGGTCTCCGGGGCAAAGACGCGCCCAAACCCCCACTTGTTGATAGCGGCGACGACGACAGTATCGGCGGACCTGGTACCCCGGTGAGCCTGACTTTCCTTGGCGGCCTTTACAGTGACGCCGCCCTGATGGCATTTGCCTCCGCGTACCAGCGAGCGACCGGCTTCCATAATCTTCAGCCGCCGCGATTTGCTTGAGGGTCCACATGCAGTCGGACCAAAAGCCGAAGATAAGAGATAAACCGCTGCGGAATCTGTGGTTTCAAATTCGGAATTTAGGCTGACGCAGCGCAGATTGATTTTACGGCAAATGATGATGCAGCTGTCTGAATTGCCGTTTGGGGTGGCCGACGGGATTTGAACCCGCAACAGCCGGAACCACAATCCGGGGCTCTACCGTTGAGCTACGACCACCATACCGACACGGAACGTGAAATTAGCTCAAGTTCGGATTCCGCCAAGGAGATTTTCGCTGGAAGCAGGCCCACTGAGAATGATTGCAATAACGTCCTGATCACTTATGCTCGGACGTTGATCTGGACAAGAGCAATGTTCAGAGCTGCGACCCTTAGAGCGGCTCGAGAGTCTTGGCATGTGGACGGACAAGTGAAATCGCTTGGTTTTGCCGCTCTGATGTTGATTAGGATCTTGATGGTCGTGACCCTGTCAGGAGAGCGGTCCAACGCACAGTTTTTGACCCACGATCATCCGCTCGAAGCGGGCGAAATCAAGCTTGGGATGTCAAATGCCCAGACGGGTCGCCTCGGCTTTTTGGGAACCGCGGTCAGGCAAGGATGTTTGGCCTACCTTTCACGAGCAAACAAAGAAGGAGGAGTTTCCGGTCGCAGATTGGTGTTAGTGGACTATGACGACCGATACGAGCCCATAGAGGCGGTCAGCAATACCGAGCGTCTCATTGATCGGGACAAGGTCTTTGCGCTGCTGAACTTTCTCGGGACGCCAACTTGTCGCTCTATTATGCCGATGCTAAACGAGGCGCATATCGTCCTGCTTGGGCCAATTTCTGGTGCCGTATTCTTACGGCAACCAATGCAGACCCTGATTTTCAATACCCGCGCGAGTTACGAGGAGGAAGCGGAGATGTTGATCGCCCACCTTATTTCAGATCTGGGTTGCAAGAGAATCGCACTTTTTCGGCAGGATGACAGCTACGGGGACGCGGGCAGGATAGCGGTTGTTGACGCATTGCACCGTCGCGGGCTTCAGCTGGTTGGCGAAGGTGACTACGTCCGGAATTCAGTGAGAGCTCCCGACGCGGTGTATCGCATCGCAAAAAGTAAACCGGATGCGGTCATTTTATTTGGCACCTATAAGCCGTGCGCGGATTTCATTCGAGAATCGAAAAAAATGGGTTTGCAAAAAACAGTTTTTTGTAATGTTTCATTCGTTGGAACAGAACCCCTGATTAAATATCTCGCCGAGGACGGGGACGGAGTGATCATTTCGCAGGTCGTTCCCTCTCCCTTTGATCAGTCCTTGCCGCTCGTTCAGGACTACCAGACCGATATGCGCTCGATTGGAGAAACGGAATTCAGTTACATGAGCCTGGAGGGGTACGTGAATAGCCTCATTATGGTCACCGCACTGCGAAGGGCCGGTCCAGATTTAACGGAAGACGCGTTGATACATTCGTTGGAGAATCTGAATATCGATTTTCGCTCATTTTCGATCCACTTTTCTCCGGACACCCGACAGGGAACACATCAGGTTTTCCTCACAAAGATCGATCATGGGCGATCTGTACCGATCAAAAAGTTAGACCCGGCCGATTTCGCAAGATGAGTGTCGCGCGAACCGAGATCCACACGGAGGTTCAGGTCAATGACAACGACGAGTCATTGGCCCCGCGCGGATTAACTATCCGATCGAAGCTCCTGCTTTTTACCACAGGGATTGGCTTTCTGATCCTTGCGGCGCTCGCGATTACGGCGTTTTTCTTATCGGCGGTCGCTTTAAGAACAGCGAGATTGGATGGTTTTCAGTCCCTCCGGACTTCTCTTTCTCAAGCGATCAACACCTATTTTGCTGACCAGCGGCGCGATATTACCGCCCAAGCGGAATTGCAAACAGTCAGGTACGCGGTAACAGAATTGTCGTCGGGCTACGAGCATTTAATTGAGGACCTGGATGCTGCCGGTTTTAAAGTGGATCCTTCGTTCCTGAGCCAGGTTCGGCAAAGTCTCCACGCTGCGTACGAGAACGGGCCGATGGCCAATTTACGGAGCCTAGGTATCCAAGTCGGCAACTTTGATGAATTCAGTGATCTAAGTCCGGTAGCAGCGATCCTGCAATATGTTTACATTCTGAAAAACCCGTCAAGTGCCGGATCCAAATTCCAGGCGAACTCGGTGTTGGATATTTCAAAGAACGAGAATCTCCCGCCGGATTTTCGAAACGCCTTCTCCAAGACCATGTTTGCGCGAGCGATGGATCGCTATCACGGACTGTTCGAAACGGTAGTCCGACGGAACAGCTACTACGACCTGATGTTGATAGATGATCTTGGTAACGTTGTTTACACCTTTGAAAAGGGCTGGGACTTCGGAACGAACGTTTTCAAAGGCTGGCGGGAACGTTCACCGTTGGAGAAGGTATTTTTGGGCGCATGGTACGGATCAAGTTCCTCTGGGGATCATTCTTCCGGTGAGGAAATTGTGATCACCGACCTGGAGCGTTATGCGGGAGCTTCCGGATCTCCGATGCTCTTATTGAGCTGTCCGATAAACAATCGGTTAGGTGGCCGATTGGGAGTGGTAGTGCACAAGATTGCTAACAGCACGTTCACTGACATGGTCACATTTCAAGGCCGCTGGTCGGCAGTGGGGCTTGGGGAGACCGGAGAGGCTTACATTGTGGGACCTGACCTGAAGCTGCGGACTGAATCTCGATTTGTGAAAGAAATGCCCGAGAAGATGAAGTCGCTTTCCTTCGAGCCAGACGGTTCTGCCGGACCTTTGACCTCGATCCTCGGCGCTCCGTTGCACAACACGGCAGTGGAGAACATCTATTCGGATCAAACCTTGTCCAACGAAGGTGAAGTCACTTTCTTTGATGATATAGGCCGGGAATCGCTTGGAGTGTATAAACCACTCGGTGCTCCAGGGCTGGACTGGGGGATAGTGATTACCATCAGCACAGACGAAGCGTTTGCTCCGGCGGTCCATCTTACGCGGCTGATAGCGTTCGGCGGATTCGTCATTTTGATTGTGGCGATTCTAGCCGCTTTAGCGTTTGGGCACCTCCTTTCCGGACCGATCGTTCAGCTGGTCAACACCGCGGAAAGGATCGGATCTGGAGATCTCTCCGCTCGGGCGCCGATCTCGAGTAGGGATGAAATCGGATTTCTTGCGGAACGATTCAACTACATGATCGATCAGGTGGAAGAGCGGAATCGCCAGGTTCACAAGATCCTTCAGACGGTCAATGAGGGTTTGTTCCTGATGGGCCCCGATTTCATTATTCAACCCGGCTATTCGAAAATCACAGGAGAGATCTTTCAGCGCAAGATGGACGGAATCTACTTTCTCGATCTTCTTCGACCGGCCCCGGAGTCAGATCTAAAGCCGATCGTCAGCGATGATATTTTATTAGCGACGCAGCACTACCTCGAACTCCTCTTGAATCCGCGGATCAAGGAACAACTCATCCAGCAGACAAACCCTCTGGTTGAAGTCGAATATCAGATTCTTCGACCGAAGGGCGCACAAAGCAGCAAGTTTTTGGGATTCCGGTTTAACCGGGTCGTCGAAGGCGGGAAGACGACGCAGATCATGGTTACAACCCAGGATTTGACATCTCGTATCGCTTTGGCCAGGCAAATCAAGGAAAACGAGACGAAGGCTGAGTCGCAGATTGAAATGCTGTTTGGAATCATGCACTTAGATCCGCCAATACTCGGCGAGTTCCTGAATCACGCGAAGTCCGAGATAGCCGGGATGTTGAGTCTTTTGGAGGCAGAGCAATTTGGAAGTAAAGCGGACGAATCGGGCGACGAACGTTCTGAGCGATACCTCCTGTTGTTGAAAAAAATTTCTCGATCGATTCACTTAATCAAAGGGAACGCTGCGATGCTTCGGCTTTCTTACTTTGAAGATCTCGCAAACCAGCTGGAGGAAACGATTGCTTCCGTGCGCAGTAATCCATCGCTGGCTGGCGAGCAATTTCTGCCGATTACGACAAGTTTGGCCGCATTGCTCGACCAGATTGACATGACTCACGATTTGATTAGCCGGCTTTTATCGATGCAGAAGGTGTTTGGAAAGGGGACCGGCGAGGGTATCCAAAGCGATTTCACGCCCCTGGTCGAGCTCGCAGAAGAGATTGCGGCTCGAAATGGAAAGCAAGTCCGTGTCAGTCTGCAGCTCAAGGATGGCCTTGCCCGGCTGCCGAATTCGTTGCGTGAGCCGGTTCAGATGATGATGACCCAACTGGTCAGAAATGCGGTCCTGCACGGGATCGAGCCGCCCTCCGAAAGGTTGGCCCGGAGAAAGCATCCGGTCGGCGAAATACAAATTTGCGCCTACCGGCTAACCGAGAACAGCAAAAAAATTATTTTAACCGTGCGTGACGATGGGCGCGGGCTTGACTATGATTTACTGCGTCGGCGTGCGGTGCAACTCGGCTATGGGAGTATGAAAACTATCGAAGCCTGGACACCGCAACAGTTAATTGATCTCCTGTTTGAAACCGGCTTTACGACGATGGATCGACCGACGACGGATGGCGGGCGCGGTGTTGGGTTAGATGCGGTTCGAGACCTGACAGCAAAAATGGGTGGTCTCTTGAACGTTTTATCCAACCAAGGCCAATTTTGTGAATTTCGATTAGAAATCCCTGTCGCATGAAACTTCTTATCGTTGATGACTCGAGTGTAGTCAGAAGAGCGATCGAACGCGATCTTGAATCTGGAGAAATCACGGAGGTCGATCAGGCCGCGACCGGTGAAGATGCAGTGAGATTGTATGCAGCCAAGCTGCATGATGTGGTGACCTTGGACATTACGATGCCCGGCATGGATGGCCTAACTTGTCTGGACAAGATCGTCGAAATCAACCCGGAGGCACGTGTGCTGATCATATCGGCTTTGCGAGATAAGGCCACGGCGATCGACGCTATTAAGAGAGGAGCCAGCGGTTTTTTGTGTAAGCCGATCAACCCGCCGGAACTGAGGGAGGCATTCAAATTGTTGATAGAGGACTGAAGTCGCATGAACGACCGTGATATCCAGGTTTTTATTGCTTGTGTCCAGAGGTACTTCGAGTCCCTCAAGAGGGATGTCATGGTCGTAATTGAGCCACCTTTCATCAAAGATGGGGAAAAGCCGTTCTTAGAGTACACCGGGATCATCGGCATTTCCGGCAAAGCACGCGGGGCGGTTTGTTTTACCGCTAACGGGGTGATGTTGGAAAGTATTCTGAGCTTCCTGAAAGAGGCGCCGATCGATCGTAACCTCATTTGCGATCTGGTAGGAGAAATCGCCAACACACTGAGCGGAAACGCGCGTGAGGAGTTCGGCAGAGATTTCCTAATTTCGGTGCCGATTGTCTCGACCGGAAAAAACGTCGGTTTCAAGTTTCCGCCGGACTGCCGCAATTACGTCATTCCGATTATTTGGCAGGGTGAGAAGGCTTACTTGCTCGTTTGCCTCTCCTGAGGCCTGAGTTCCGCAGGCGGAACTTCGGCCAGGAGTCAAGTAGTCAAGAATCCGAGAATTCAAGAAGAACCGACAATCTCGCGTCGAGTTCCGCACACCACCCTCCTTGAGTCCTTGGAAAGGGGAATGGTCAAGAATCATAAAATCACGAAGAAAGAAAGAAACTTTTGAACAGCGCACAAGTTACCCTGTCTAAATTGTTCGGTTAAGGCGATTCGGGTTTGCGCACGAATCTCTCGACTTCTACTCCTTGGCGTGCGCAACCCGGATCATTTTTTTTTGCAACTAGTCTTGCTGCTCGGTCGAGCATTCGCTAGCCTGCGGCTTCGATGGTTGAAACTATCCTCGTTGTTGACGACGAGCCTGACGTAGTTGACCTGGTCCGATACCATCTACACCGGGCTGGTTTTGACGTCCTGGTAGCTTTTACGGGTCCAACCGGACTGGCAACGGCAACTGAATCCCGTCCCGACGCGATTGTCTTGGATATCATGTTGCCGCAAATGACTGGAATTGAGGTTTGCAAGGCTCTTCGCAAAAGTAACGAAACCGCAGAAATTCCCATCTTGATACTTACGGCAAAGGCAGAACTTTCGGAGCGTATTGCCGGTTTGGAACTCGGGGTAGACGACTACATCACGAAACCGTTCAGCCCCCGGGAATTGGTTTTGCGGGTGCAAAACTTGCTTCGGCGACTGCGAGCCGTGCAAAATTCGTCCCTGCTTATTGTGGATGAGTTCTGCCTGGACAAGGGGAATTTCGGAATCACAATCCGCGGCAGGCGGTTAGACCTGACCACCACCGAATTTAAATTGCTCGCGGTGTTGGTAGAACGCCGCGGGAGGACTCTTTCCAGGGAGACACTTTTGCAAGATGTCTGGGGCTATACGAGCGCGATTGATACTCGTACCGTTGACACACATATCAGAAGGCTTCGTGAAAAATTAGGTCCAGCCGCCAATCGGATTGTCACGGTGCGGGGCGAGGGTTACAGATTTCTCACCAACCGTACGCCGTGACTATCGGGTGGCTTGCCGTGTGGCTGGTCTTCGTAGGCGCCGTTGCCTTGCTGGCGATCATGCTCTGGCGCCGCGTACTTCTTTTGCGTCGCGAAGTGCGCAGCCTGGTTACCGATGGAACGCTGTCCCATGAATTTCGAGGTCCTCGGATCTTCCGGGAGATCCATCAGGACCTGGTGGAGATGGCTAAGCGGCAGCGAGCGATAAAACGACAAATTGCCGACGAAGACTTTAGTCTGCGCGCCATCCTGGCAAGCCTGGTCGAGGGCGTTCTGATCGCGGACGGCGATATGCGGATTCGACTCACGAACGATCGTCTCCAACAGATGTTCTCGCTGCCAAAGCCTCCAGTGGACCGCACGGTCATGGAAGTTTTCAGAAACCACGTTTTGCACCAGATAATTCAGCAAACTCTGGATACCGAAGAACCGCGGTCCACGGAGTTGCAAGCGGAGATTCGGGAAGGAGATCAATTCCAGCTGAAACATTTCCAAGTCACCTCCGTCAGTCTGCGTCCGCGCGAGCACGAGTCGCTGACCGGAGCGCTGGTGACATTTCACGACGTTAGTCAGCTCAGATCCCTAGAAGCTGTCCGGAAAGAGTTTGTGGCGAATGTCTCCCATGAGCTGCGAACCCCGCTGGCGATTATTACTGGTTATCTTGAAACGCTCATCGAGGGAGGAGGAGATTCTGAGACCAATCTCCGTTTCCTGAAGACAATGCACAAACACGCACAGCGCTTGAATCTCTTGATCGAAGATCTCCTGGCAATTTCTCAGCTGGAATCCCGGAAAATAAGCCTCCACTTTGAGCCGGTCGATCTTCTCGAAAGTGTGAACCGAGTCCTCGAACGGCTGGATTCGCGTATCCGCGAGATCAGTGCGTCGGTTACGATCAACACGCCGAAGCATCTGCCACGGATCGAGGCCGACGCTTTTCGAATAGAACAGGCGCTTTATAATCTGGTGGATAACGCCCTGAAGCATAGCGGCACGTCTACGGTTAAGGTTACCCTTGAGGTTCGCAGCGATTGCCGTTCCGTTAGTATCATTGTACACGACGATGGTGTGGGTATCCCGTTAAGCGACCAACCGCATATTTTCGAGCGTTTCTACCGCGTCCACAAAGACAGGTCGAGAGACGCCGGCGGCACCGGTCTGGGCCTCTCGATCGTCAAACACACGGTGCAAGCCCACGGTGGATCTGTCTCCGTTCAGAGCCGCCCAGGTTCTGGCGCAACATTTTTCATGAACCTTCCGATCCAGCAGAGCTAACCCGCAAGAATCGCACGCTTTAAGCCTGCATCGCTCACAAATCTCTAAGGATTTGTGAGCGATGCAGGCTAACATCTGGAGGTGGACATTCCATTATTTGATCCAGTCGATATTTCTTTGGCTGAAGATGTCGGTTCCGGCGACTTGACTTCCCTCTTTTTCATTCCGGAGCTGCACATTTCCAAGAGTCGAATTTTCGCGAAGGAAGACTGCGTGATTGCCGGTGTTGCGGTGGTTCGGAGGATCTACGAGAAGATTGATCCAAGACTAAAACTTGTGATCGTCAAAGAGGATGGGACTGTCGGAAAGCCTGGCGAAACAGTGATACAATTATCCGGCTCGACCAGAAGTATTTTGACTGGCGAGCGTGTCGCTTTGAACTTTCTCCAGCACCTTGCGGGAATCGCGACGCTTACGGCTCAGTTCGTCGCGACCGTACGCGGCACCGGAGTGACGATTCTGGATACGCGAAAGACTACCCCTGGTCTCCGCGCGCTCGAGAAAGCCGCTGTGAGAGCAGGCGGCGGGAGGAATCATAGGATGGGCCTCTACGACGCAGTCATGGTGAAAGATAACCATCTCCTGGCCAAGCCTGAGCTCGAAGAGGCGATCCGCTCGCTTCGCCAGATTCACCCGAATGTATTAATTGAAGTGGAAGCTGATTCTATTGATCAGGTGCACGAATTTGTGCTTCTGAAAGGCGTTGACGTGATTCTACTCGACAACATGTCGCTGGATGAATTGCGCGCATGCGTGTCGCTTGGAAGACCGGGGCTCAAATTCGAAGCCAGCGGCGGCGTCGATCTGACGACCGTGCGCCAGATTGCTGAGACTGGTGTTGATTTCATTTCGGTCGGCCAGTTGACGCACTCCGCAAGGGCGATTGATTTCTCCCTGGAGCTCTCAGATGCGTAATCCTAGAGAGATTGAACTGATTCGGTTGCTGCTGCCGGTTGGCTCAGAGGTGTTGCTCGCGGAAATATTCGAGCGGACAACCATCCAGGCCTCTGAGCTGCAGTTCCTGGTCGAGTCATTGCAGCAATGTGGGTTCGTTTTCAATCGAACTGAACAAACACTTTCGATTGCACAGGAGCCAGAGTCACTCGTACCAGAGATGATCCTCGCGGGACTTCGCACAAAGACAATCGGTCGCGACGTGTTGGTTTTTCGAGAAACGTCGTCTACGAACGATCGTGCTCGTCAAGCCGGTGTCGCCGGCGCGGCTGAAGGTCTGGTGATATTTGCTGAAAGCCAGACCAGCGGTCGTGGGACCTATGGCCGCGAATGGGTATCGGCGCCGGGTAGCGGCCTTTGGTTTTCGATTCTACTCCGTAGTCGGATCTCCCCGAATCGATGGCCAATGTTGGTCCAAATGGCCGCCATCGCGTGTGGCGATGCTGTCGAAAGATGGGTCATGCAGCCTGTGCGAATTAAACCGCCGAATGATCTGATTCTGGGCGGCGGAAAGCTCGCCGGATTCCTGCTCGAAACCTCCAACAGTTGGGATTTTCAGGTTCTGGGTGTCGGAATCAATGTGCGATCCGCACCGGAAATCGCCGGCTATCCGACTTCTGCAGTCGACCAATATTTTAGGGGTCACGTGTCAAGATCTGCATTGGCTGTTGACCTCATAAACCGGTTTGAGGAGTGGTATCTAGGGA
>Ga0185299_10005442_pt1 | contig 14356 bp, 11 predicted proteins | sample PaiPotPPA55metaG_FD_128002 | JGI IMG/M metagenome (GOLD analysis project Ga0185299, IMG submission 128002) | Iron sulfur acid spring bacterial and archeal communities from Banff, Canada, to study Microbial Dark Matter (Phase II) - Paint Pots PPA... ...
CAGGCCGATCGTCGCGGTGAACAAGGTCGATAAGCCGGACGCGCGGGCGAGCGAGGTCGTGAACGAGGTTTTCGATCTTTTCGCGGCGCTCGACGCCACCGACGAGCAGCTCGATTTTCCGATCCTTTACGGTTCCGCGAAACAGGGCTGGATGGCCGAGCGCACGGACGGGCCGAAGGAGGGCATGGCACCCTTGTTCGATCTCGTGTTGAAGCACGTCCCGCCGCCGAATACGGGCGAAGGAGGTTTTCGGATGCTCGGCACATTGCTCGAAGCCAATCCCTATCTCGGGCGGCTCATCACCGGGCGGATTTTCGCGGGGTCCGTAAAACCCAATCAAAGCGTCCAGGTCTTGGACCGCAAGGCCAATGTGGTCGAACAGGGGCGGGTTTCCAAGATCCTGGCCTTCAGGGGCATCGAACGCACGCCGATCGAGGCGGCGGAAGCGGGCGACATCGTCGCGATCGCCGGGCTCGAAAAGTTCAATGTCGCCGACACGCTTTGCGCGCCCGACGTCGCACAGCCCTTGCAGGCGCAGCCGATCGATCCGCCGACCTTGTCGATGACGTTCCTTGTGAACGATTCGCCGCTCGCCGGAACCGAAGGCGACAAGCTAACGAGCCGCGTCATCCGCGACCGCCTTTACAGGGAGGCCGAAGGCAACGTTGCCTTGCGGGTCGAGGATTCGCCCGGATCGGACTCTTATGTCGTCTCGGGGCGCGGCGAATTGCAGCTTGCGATCCTGATCGAGACCATGCGACGCGAGGGGTTCGAACTCGGCGTATCGCGGCCAAAGGTGGTGTTTCAAACGGACGGGGCGACGAACCAGCTTTTCGAACCAATCGAGGAAGTGGTCATCGACGTCGACGAGGAACATTCCGGCGTCGTCGTGCAAAAGATGGCTGGGCGCAAGGCCGAGATGATCGAGATGCGGCCTTCCGGCGGCGATCGCCTGCGTCTTGTCTTTCACGCGCCGACACGCGGGCTCATGGGCTATCAGGGCGAGCTTTTGACCGATACCCGCGGCAGCGCGGTCATGAACCGGCTGTTTCACGCCTATGCCCCTTGGAAGGGCGAGATCGCGGGGCGGCGTAACGGCGTTTTGATTTCCAACGACAATGGCGAATCGGTCGCCTATGCGATGTGGAAGCTCGAGGATCGAGGCCCGATGATGATCGAGCCCGGCTGCAAGGTCTATCGCGGCATGATCGTGGGCGAACACACGCGGGCCAACGATCTGGAGATCAATGTCTTAAAAGGCAAGCAGCTGACCAACATCCGCGCCGCCGGCAAGGACGACGCGGTCCGGTTGACCCCGCCGCTCAAGATGACGCTCGAAAAGGCGCTCGCCTATATCGAGGACGACGAGCTTGTCGAGGTCACGCCGAAATCGATCAGGTTGCGCAAGGCGCTGCTCGACCCCAACGCCCGCAAGCGCGCGTTCCGCGCCAAGGAAAGCGCCTGACGCAATCGCCAGCTCCGGTAACGGAGGCGGCTAGGCCTTGGTAAGTGTCCATCCGAAAAAGTTCGGAGGTTCCAGTGGTTCCCCTGTCCGCAACAGGTCAACGGAGATTCCTCGTTATCTTGGATGGGCGGCTTGTACCGGATAATCAATTCGCGTCATTGGGTCCAGGCTGCCCAACCCGAGCAGCATGCTCAGCCAGAGTAGAGCGGCGACGGCGAAGAGGCGTACGATTTCGGGGCCTCGCCCGACCTCCATGAAGATTGTGCCAACCACCGCCACCATCAGCACCGCGGGAATCAGCACCAGCGGCCGGGCGGATCGATCGAGCGGCAAGAAACTGGTGCCGAACTCTATCGCCAGCAGCACCATCAGCAACACCCACGCTAGCAGGAGGCTCCGGAACCGCTGGCTCATGGCCCACGTCCCACGAGGTAGATCAGCGGATAGAGAACGATCCATACCATGTCGACAAAACTCCAGTACAGGCCGACCACGCAAACCGGCGTGTAATAACGGAAAGAAAATTCATCCCGCCGTGCGCGCAGGATGATCCAGCCGACCAGCACCAAGCCGCCGATCATATGTAATCCATGGACTGCGGTACCGAGGAAATAGAAGACGAAGAATATGCGTGCTCCGCCGCCAAGCGGGCCGTTGATAGCGAAGTCGGGCCCCGGGAACAGGTGTTTGCTGAAATCTTCGCGCCATTCGATCCCAAATTTGAGGATCAGAAAACCGATTCCGAGCAGCCAGGCGATCGCGCAACATTGGATCAGCCTGCGGGTATTGCCCGCCTCGATGAAGGCGAGACCCGCGCTGAAGATGAAACTGCTAGCCAACAGGATCACGGTGTTGATGGTTCCGATCGCGAGATCGGTCCGTCGCGCGCCCGCGTCGAATCCCGCCTGATTCCAATGGCGGGAATAGATCCAGGTAAGGAAAAGCGCGCCAAAGAACAGCACCTCGGTCGCCAGAAACAACCACATCCCGGAAATTGCCGTTTCCGCCTGATGGCGTGCGCTTGAATATTGAAACTCATGTGTAAGCGAAGCTTCAGGCATGGCGGTGCACGACCTCTGGGGGCGGGTAATTGTAAGGTGGCTCCGTTACCGTGGGCGTAGAGACGAAGTTGTCAGTAAGCGGCGGCGATGCCGTTTGCCACTCGAGCCCGGTGGCGTTCCAGGGATTGGCGCTTGCGCGCTCGCCGTAGAACAACGACCACGTCAAATAACCGAGCGGGAGAAGGTAGCCCATGGCCAGTATCGTCGCGCCGGCGGACGAGAGCACGTTCAGCACTTCAAATTCCGGCGGGTAGGAGTGATAGCGCCGGGGCATGCCGAGATAGCCCAGGATGAACTGAGGGAAGAACGTCAGGTTGAAGCCGATGAAGATGATTACCGCGCCAGCTCGGCCCCACATCTCCGGATACATCCGTCCGGTGATCTTCGGCCACCAAAAATGCAGACCGGCGAAATAGGCGGAGACCATGCCGCCGACCATCACGTAGTGAAAATGCGCCACCACGAAATAGGTTTGCGTCAGGTGGACATCGGCGGCGAGCGCAGCCACAAAAAGGCCGGTCAGTCCTCCCGTCGTAAAAAGTCCAATGAAGCCGATCGCATAAAGCATCGGCGCGTCGAACCGGATAAAGCCCTTGTGCATCGTGCCGATCCAGTTGAACACTTTGATAGCGGACGGCACCGCAACCATGAAACTCAAAATCGAAAAGACCAGAGCAGAATAGAGCGACGTGCCGGCTACGAACATATGGTGTCCCCATACAAGGAAGCTGATCACGGCGATCGCCATGCTGGCCCACACCACAAATTTATAGCCAAATAGCCGCTTGCTCGAGAAAGCGGGAACGATTTCGCTGATCACGCCGAAGCCCGGCAGAATCATTATGTACACGGCGGGATGGGAGTAGAACCAGAACAGGTGCTGAAATAAAAGCGGATCGCCGCCGAGCGAAGGATCGAACACGCCGATGTGGAAAATGCGTTCGAACGCGAGCAGCAGCAGCGTCATCGCCAAAACTGGCGTCGCGAGCACCAGGATAACGCTGGTGGCGTAGAGCGACCATAGGAATACCGGCATCCTGTACCAGGTCATGCCAGGCGCGCGCAGGCGATGGATTGTTACGATGAAATTTAGTCCGGTTGCTATGGAAGAAAAGCCCGCGACAATGATGGCGACGGCCGTCGCCACCACGTGCCCGTTGGTATAGGCGGAGGTAAGTGGAGTGTAGAAGGTCCACCCGGTATCGACGCCGCCCGCGAACAGCGCATAAAGGACAACAAATCCCGCAGCGACGAAGAGATACCAGCTCAACAGATTCAACTTTGGAAAGGCCAGGTCGCGTGCGCCGAGCATCAACGGAACCAGGAAGTTGCCGAGTGTGACCGGAACGGCCGGTACCAAGAAGAACCACACCATCACGACACCGTGCAGCGTGAACAGCCTGTTGTATGTCTCCGCCGACCCGATCATTCCTTGCGGCAGGATCAAATTATAGCGGAGCAACGCGGCTGCGCCGCCACCAATAAAGAAGAAGAATGTAATCGTTCCGAAATAGAGGACCGCGATGCGTTTATGATCCGTCGTCAACAACCAGCTGCGGAGTGTGACGCCATTGGCCAGGTAGGAAGCCGCGGCCCCGGGAGTCTCGATGACCACCTCGCTCATAGCTGCTTCTCCGGCGTCAGGGACTTGATGTAAGCAATGATTTTCAGAAGATCTTCTGCGCTGATTTGTCCGGCGAAGGAGGGCATCAGCGGCGGATAGCCGGCCACCCGCCGCGTGTCTGGCAAGACGATGCAGTCACGGATGTAGAGGTCGTCGGCAGTGATTATGCTGCCGTCGATCAGCGTCACCGGGCTGCCGTAAAGCCCGGTAAGCGAAGGCGCGGGTACCGTGCTCTCCGATTGGCTCCCGCCGGCGCCGTTGCCGCCGTGGCAACCGCTGCAGCCATAGCGCATGAACAAGGTCTCACCCGCTTTGGCCAACGTCTCTTCGGCGCCGTTCTGGTCCAGCCAGTTTTGGTAGCCTGGAGCGGACATCGCCACGATCTCGCCGAACATCTCGGCGTGGCCTGTCCCACAAAGTTGCGTGCAGAACAGGCGATAGATCCCAGGCTCATTGACCTCGAACCACAGTGTTTCGTAACGGCCAGGAAGCACGTCGTGCTTGATCCGAAACGCTGGTATGGCAAAGTCGTGAATCACGTCCTCCGACGTCATCACCAACTGGATTGGGCGTCCGACCGGCAGATGCAGGGCGTTGATCTCGCGCTGGCCACCTTGATGCTCGATTTTCCACATCCACTGCTTGCCGATTACGTAGATCTTCAAAGCGTTCGAAGGCGGTTGGAACAACCTGACATAGAGATCCGCGCCCCACACGAACAGACCGAAGAAGATAAGCAAAGTCCCGACGGTCCAAGCCGCCTCCATCCGCCAAGTCTTCTCGCCCGGAACTCCGCGATCAATGCCGCTGCCAGCGCGGTACTTGATCATGTAAAGCAAAATCAGACCAAAGACGAGCGCGAGGATTGCGCAGGAAGTCAGAAGCAGGGCAAGGATAAGGTAGTCGACTTCCGCCGCGCTGGTTGTCGCCTGGGGAAGCCAGAACCTCATGTGCGCCTCTTCTCGCGGCGAAGGGCGAGGAACAACGCGCCTGCGAGGGCCGCCGCCGTGATCGCCGCGGCCAGGCGCAGGAGCTTCATGATGGCGAGCGTGTAGCGCCCCGTCGCCGGACTGTAGTCGTAACAGAGCAACAGGACCGGCGATGCCACCGCCGCGATGCGGCCCCCAGCGGCCTGCGTCACGCCGCGCCGCACGTCGGCGGGCAGGTAGCCGACGCCAAGAAGATAGCTCGACACGAGGCCAGCGGGCGTGGCGAAGACGATGCCGACTGGATGCGCGAATTGTTTCAACTCCGGATCGAAGCGCTCGTGAAAACCAACCGCTTTAGCGACCGCCTGCACGGCATCGAAGGTCCCGGTCAGGTAATGCCAATTCTGCGCGACGCCCTCGCCCGAATGACGCTGCAAATCGTCCGCCTTGGCCGCTGCAGCATCCGCACTGGTCTCTGACGGATCGATGCTCAAGGCGACCCCGGCGTAATCGCGGCGACGCCATCATTCCCGACGCGCGGAGCGCCTCGAACAGGTCGGCACGAACGACGCTGCAGAGATTGGGACAATGGAAGTAACCAAGCACGAGCACCAACGGCGTTGCTTCAAAAAGATCGTCGAGACGCACCATGCGACCCGTGTCGTCGCGAAACATGTCTTCCCGGGGGAGTTGGTTTCCTGGTCTTTGCTCGTAGGCAAGGCCGCTGAAATCCCGCGCTGACGCTGCAACCACGAACGGTAGCACCACGGGCAGAAGAAGAAGCAGAATGAGAACGCGCAGCCGCATGGGCTTTCTCCGTCGATACTGGCGAGCTTGGAACCGTCTCTTGCGCTTCATGCGGCTGCTCGGCAGGCGCGGGCGAGGCAGGAGTCTTCCCCCGCGCAGGAGGCTGCTCCGTCGCCGCGGGCCAGCCCGGAATATTTTCCTGCGCGATTTTGCGCATCGCATCCGCGATAGGGATATGCGCAATGCCTTTGGCCTTGTCGATCCAACCCGCGCCGTTGAGCTGACGCATTTCTTCATCGCGGAAACGCGCCATGTCCGCAGCTGGATTCGGTTGGAGCTGGGGATCTGGATAGCGCGGCAAGGGCAAGCGCAAGGTGCGGTCGGTGGTCGCTCCCGGGTAAAGCCACAGAACGACAAGCGCCAGAAAGACCACCGACACCAGCAACAGCGTCACGCCGGCCCAGATTAAATGGGGGCCGATATCGGTCGCCTCGTGTCGCGCAGGGTCAAGCAGTTTCTCAGACATGGCGTCGCACCACTTCCGGTATGCCCGGCAACAGCGGCGAACGTAGCGCCAGCGCTGCGGCAATTCCGGTTACGCCGAGCATCGCCAACCCGTCGACCATACCAAAGCTTTGTCCGGATGCGGGCACCACCAGCCACCAACCGCGGACGATCTCGCTCAAGATGAGCAGTGCTGTGACGCAGGCGATCGCTCGCCGCGATCGTTGCACCCAAGGCGACAATAGGGCGAAGAAGGGCAGAACGAAATGGCCTCCGGCTACCAATGCAGCCGTGAAGCCCCATCCGCCCTTCATGCGAGGGAGGTACCAGGACGCCTCGTTTGGCAGGTTGGACTGCCAGACGATCGGAAATTGCATGAAGTCAAGATATGCCCAGAGGATAAGCAGCGCTAACAGCAATTGGCCAAGGACGTGCAAGGCGCCCTCATCCAGCGGCTGTGCGATAACGGCGGCGCAGATGGACACCGACAGCGCTAAAAGCCCCATTTCCGCTATCGCGATCAAGCCGTAGGCGCTGGACGCAAAACGTGGGTCGAGCGACATTGTGGTGTCGATCGCCGCAAAGGTGACGGTAATCGCCAGCAGGATCAGCCCGGCGGGCGCGATGCGCGCGAGCCTTGCGTCCGGGATGTCCTGCCGAAGCGCTCGTAGGATCAGCCCGGCCAGCCCGAACCACACGATCAGGTAGACGGCTCCCCGTCCGAGGAAGAACGGCAGGTTCAGGTAAAACCCGTTGCCGAGATGCGCCGCCACGTCCGGGCCTGCCCAGGGATAGAGCGTGCGCAACACTATCAACAAAGGGATCACCGCCGGCGGCAGCAGCAGCAACGTACCCATGCCCGCAATCAGCTGCGGCCGGATCGCGTAACCCCAGCGACCGCCGGTCAGAGCGTGGATCAGCAAAAGCCCCATGCAGCCGAGAGGCCATCCGAGCCAGGTGGCAAACGCCGCCAGCCAGGCGTGCGGGAACGTGGCTGGCGCCACAATCGATCCGATCGCCGTGCCGGCGAGACCGACGCCTCCGGCAATCCAGGCTATACGTTCCGCTTCGAGCCGCGTCATTGCAGCGCTCCCAGCTCCTTGGCTGGCACATCCGTCACATTGGCATGCTGGCTGCGCTGCAAGGCCCGAATATAGGCTGCGATTGCCCAGCGATCCGCTGGTTGAACACGATCGGCAAAGGAATACATCGCGCCATAGCCGTTCGTAATCACATCGTAGAAATGCTGCACCGGCGCGCGGCGTAAACGGTCGATGTGATAAGAAGGCGGCGGCGGGAAGCCACGCTGCACGACCGTGCCGTGCCCGTCGCCGAGTTCCGAATGACAAGGCGTGCAGTAAATTCGAAACCGCTCTTGTCCTCGCTCAAGCAGCGCTAGCGTGACGGGTGGCGCCTGCGCTGGCTTATCATCATATTCCACGGTGCCTGACGGAACCTTTGCGGGCCCGACGAGCGGTGAATAAGCCTTTTGTTTGGGCTGAACGCTCATGTCGTTACAGCCACCGATCGCCACCGGCGCGGCAAGCAGGAGGAACACGCGCCTCACACCGGCACCTGCTCGATCAATTTCGGATCTAAGCCGTCCAGTAACTGGCGGGCTCGCTCGAGTATCTGCGCATCGTCGGAACGGATCGCAATAACCCATCCATCACGCATAGTTTCTTGCAACGACTCGCATTCATCGACCGGATCGTAGAGCCTGGGCATGCGACAGACGATGGAATAGCCGAAAAATCCGGCGAGCACGGCGAACAGCACGCCAATCTCAAAGGCAATCGGTACATAAGCCGGCCAGGAAAATTCCGGACGGCCGCCGATGTCGAGAGGATAGCCGATCGTATTCGCATAAACTTCCATCCCGAAACCGGCCGCGGCGCCAAACAGTCCCGCGCTAAGGATAGTCAGGGGAACAGGAGAATTACAAGGAGCATCATCCAGACGTTTCGGCGTGTATGTTTGCAGTCCGCCGATACCCCGGGCGCGCAAGCGCTCCAGTGCGTCGCGCAGAGCCATCTCGGTTTCAAAAGACGCCACGATGATGCCGTTCATCGGTTCTCTCCTTCGCGTGGCCGGCGCTGGAGCAATCCACGCATCTCGAACATCGCAATCGCCGGCAGAAAGCGCACGCACAGAAGGATCCCGGAAGCGAAGAGGCCGACCGTACCAAACAGTGTCGCCCAGTCCCAAAATGTCGGGTGGTAATCACCCCACGCAGACGGCAGGTGAGTGCGGCGCAGACTCATCACGACGATGGTGTAGCGTTCGCACCACATGCCGACGATCACGCCGAGACAGGCGAGCATGATCAGCGTCTCGTTCAGGCGCATTCGCCTAAACCACATGAGCTGGGGAACGACGACGTTGAGCAGGATGGTCGCCCAATAGACTGCGGCGTAGGACCCGCTGATCTTATCAATGAACAGTGTTCGCTCGGCATTGTCTCCGCCGTAGAAGATCGTGAACGCATCCATCATGTAGGCGTAAGCAAGACAGAGGCTACTCACCAACAACATTTTGCACAATATGTCGAAGTGCCGCCCGGTGATGAAGTCTTCCAAGCTCAGCAGGCGGCGCAGCGGGATCACCAGCAGCAACACCATAGCGAATCCAGACAGCAGGGCACCGAAGACAAAGAAAGGCGGGAACTCGGTCGAATGCCATCCGACGGTGGCGGCGCCGGCAAAATCCAATCCGACGATGCTGTGCACGGAGATAACCAGCGGCGCCATGATGGCCGCGAGCACACCATAGGTGACATGGTAATGCCCCCACTGGCGGTCAGAGCCGCGGAACCCCAGAGCCGTCACGCCGTAGAGGATCTGCTTGCCGCGCGTTGCCGCGCGATCACGCATCGTCGCGAGATCGGGGATGAGACCAAAATACCAAAACAGGATGGAGGAGGTGACGTAGGTGAAGATCGCGAAAAAATCCCACAGCAGCGGACTTCGAAACTGCGGCCATAAAGTCATCGTATTGGGAAAGGGAAACAGCCAATAGAACAACCATGGACGGCCCAGATGCAGAATCGGATATATTCCTGCACAGGCGGCCGCGAACACCGTCATCGTCTCGGCGATGCGATTAAGGGAGGTGCGCCACTCCACCCTCGTCAGATAGAAAAGTGCGGAGATGAACGTTCCACCAGACGCGATCGCGATCCACCACACATAGTTGATGATCGCGAAACCCCAGACCACCGGCCAGTCTATGCCCCAAATGCCGACGCCCGCATAGAACAACCAGACGATTGCGGCGATCAGCACACCGGCGAGGGCCAAGGCCGGAATCATCGCGATCCACCACCACGAAAAGGCCCGTTCGCGCAGTGCGATGGCGCATATTTGGTCGGTCATCGAACCGATGGTGGAATCCGGCAGCACAACTGGGTCGCGCGAAAGCGGCGGGCGCGAACCGCCGATGCGACGCTTTGGATGCAATGCGGGTAAGGCCGGAATATCGGTCATCCGCCGCTGCCCTTAAGCGATGGATTCGGATTGCGGATGCGCGCCTCGTAGGTGACGCGCGGATGCGTGTTTTGGTCCGCGAGCAGCGCATAATCGAGCGGGCTCTGTTTGCGTTTGGCGACCTCGCTGTCCGGGTCCGCCATATAGCCGAACGTAAAGGCCTGCGTGGGACACGCCGCTTGACACGCAGTCTGCACCTCGCCGATCGGCCGGTTCTCCCGGTCGGCGGCAATGCGCGCCTCGGCGATACGTTGCAGGCAAAAAGTGCATTTCTCCATCACCCCGCGCCCGCGCACGGTCACGTCGGGATTGCGCGCCTCGGGTGGTCTTTGCTCCTCGTTTGAAAAAGCGAAATAGTTGAATCGGCGCACCTTGTAGGGGCAATTGTTGGAGCAGAACCGGGTGCCGATGCAGCGGTTGTAGACCATCACGTTGAGGCCCTCGGAGTCGTGCACGGTAGCACCTACGGGACAGACGACCTCGCACGGCGCCTGCTCGCAGTGCATGCACAGGATCGGCTGGAAATAGCTGTCTGGGGCGTCAGGCCCGCCTTCGTAGTAACGATCGATGCGCAACCAGTGCATCTCGCGCTCGCGAATCACCTGCTCTTTGCCGACGACGGGAATATTGTTCTCGGCCTGGCAGGCGACAATGCAAGCATTGCAACCGATGCAGGCGTTCAAGTCGACGCTCATCGCCCAGGCGGCGGGTCCTTCGGGCTTCCAACGATACAAGTGCGGCTCCGGCTTGCCGGGGGCGAGAGACCGCGGGTCCCTGCTATACTCGGCAAGTGTTGCGTGCCTGACATATTCTCCCGTCTCGTCGAAGATCAGATTATGGTGGTCTGTGCAGGCCAAATCCATGTGGCCGGGCACTTTCTGCAGCGACGGCGCACTTGCGCGGCCAGTGAGCGGATAAAAATCGAAGCCAGCGCCAGTTCCGACGGTCCCGGCATGCCGCTCGCCAAAACCAAGAAGCGCCACGACGCAATCCGCCGCCTGGCCCGGCATGATCCAGGCGGGAGCCGTCACACTCGCATCGCCCAGGGAGAGGCGGATCATGTCGCCGTTACGGAGCTTCAACTGCCGCGCTCGCTCCGGAGCGATCAGCAGTGGATTGTCCCATGTCAGTTTCGTCAGGGGCCGCGGTAGCTCCTGCAGCCAGGCGTTGTTGGCGTAGCGGCCGTCCCACAAATGCGGGTCCGGCCGGAATAGGATCGTCAACGGACGGCGGGAGGGCTCAGGCGGCATCTGCCGTCCGGCATCCGGGCGCAAGGTCACATCGGCCTTCGGACTGGCGGTGCCGGGAACGACGCCGGCGGCAAGCGCGTCCTTCCAGCCTTGCGCGAAATCCTCTCCCATCCGGGTTTTCCATGTCGCCTGGACCGCCTCGAGCGTGGCCGCCGGGGCAGGCTCTGTGAAAAGAGCCAACATCGAATGGATGCTGACCGGGTTATAAAGCGGCAGCGCCTGAGGCTGCAGGATGGTCGCCGTGCCGTCAAAGGCCCGGCCATCGCTCCAGGTTTCCCATGGGTGCGCCATCGGCACGGCCCACGATGTTTGTTGGCTGGTCTCGTTTGGCGAGACTGTCAGCATCAGGCTGAAATCGACGCGCTTCAGTGCCTCGGCGAAACCGAGCGCTCCCGGAGCGGCGTAGGCGGGGTTGCTGTCGATGATCAGGAGCGTGCTGACTTTCCCGGTCCGCATGTCCTCCACTAGGTCCGCCAGCGACACCCTATGGCCGGCTGTATGCGCCACCGGCATGATGAGTTCCAGCGTGTTTCCACGCGCGCCCAGCCTCTCGTTGACCGCATGCACGAGCGCATAAGTTTCGGGAGGCTGGTCCGGTCCGACATGGACCAGCGCGCGGCCGTGATTTGCGGTCAGATCCGCGATCACCTCGCGCATCCAGCGCGGCGTTTCTGGCGGGGACGATTGACCCAGGATTCCTGCCGCCAGTGCCATGACGACCCCGCGAAGCTCATCCGGCCCGGCAATGAAGCGATGATCCGCGACGGATCCGGTCAGCGTCGGCGTCGGCTCCACTGCGTAAATGCGGCTCATCTTCTGCGTACGGGTGGGATTGCGGCGAGAGGCGAAATCGCGAGCGAAGCGCAAGTGCCCCGGCGCCGAGCTCAAGAGATCGCTGTCGATGGCGAAGATGACGTCCGCCGCGTCGAGTTTCGGCGCCAACTCGACCGGCTCGCCATACGCAATCACAGCGCCCTTTGAAACATTTTCGCGCGAGATCGGCTGCCACTGGCACCAGCGGGCTTCCGGATAGCGTGCAATCAACGCATCCAGCTGCCCGGCAAGGGTCGGCGAGGTGATCACGCCGGTAAGGATGTAAAAACCATTGCCGCGGCTCTCCGCGATTTTTGCTCGCTGCGCCGCTAATACGGTCTCCAACCTCGACTGATCGGAGGGGGAGCCGTGCGCCGTAATCGCCCAAGACCGATCCGGATCGTAGAAATCGAGCACTTGCGCTTGCGCGAAGACATCGGTGGCGCCGAGGCTTGCTGGATGCCGAGGGTTTCCTTCAACCTTGATAGGCCGGCCCATCTGGTGCTTGACCACGACGCCGGTCGCGTATCCGTCGAGCACATTGGCGGTGGCGTAGAAATTCGGCAGCCCGGGGATAATGTTTGGAGGCGCCCTCACCGCTGGTATGAGCGTTCCTTCGGGTGCCCAGTCGCAGCCGCCAAGCCCAGCCATCGCAAAAGCCGCGGCCATCAGTTTGAGCGCGCTCCGGCGATCGTGCGGCGAGGCCAGCGCCTCGGCCAGGCTGGGAAATTCCTGCACCGCGCGCGCGACGAAGTCCGGATCGTCCGCCAATTGCTCCAGGCTGCGCCACTGGAGGCTCAGCGGTGACATATCGAACAATCCGTGAGATTGCGGCCACCAATATGATACTCGGTCGCCAAGCACCGCCGGCGAAGGTGTGTCGGCGGTCCGGCGCCATTCTGTGTTGTAGATCTGGTCCTTTGGCCGCAGATTCGGGCCGGGGTCTCGATGGCAGTCGAGGCAGAACTGCATCGTCAGGGTTTTGGCCTTGTAGCTGAGGGGCATCTTGTCCATTTCGCCGTGACAGCTCGAGCAGCCGACGCCCTTGGCGATGTGAATGCTGTGGTTGAAATAAACATAGTCCGGCAAGTCGTTGATCCGGTTCCACACGATAGGCTTGTCGTCGGCGAGGCTTTGCCGCACCGGCGCCAAAAGCGCGGCGTTCGTCCAGATCTGGGAATGACAGGTCATGCAGGTGGAGGTCGGCGGCAGGCCAGCGCTGGAGGAGACCTCCACGGATGTATGGCAGAAGCGGCAATCGATCCCTAAACCCGCGACATGATGTTGGTGGCTGAATGGCACCGGTTGACCTACAAACCAGCGGATGTGGCGTGCGTAATCGGTGCGGGGCCAGAGCCACATCCAGCCAATGCCGGCGGCGCAGACCGCTGCCAAACCCAAAAGGGTCAGCGCAGCCCAATAATTGGCGCTCGGCCGGAAAATGGGGGCCATTCGAACAACGCTCCGTGCCTTGCGGTGCTCTCTCCAGTCAAGCCTAACTAAATTCAAGGTAGTGTCAACGGCGGAGCAAAACGCGGCCAACGGGACGGAGGGAAAGCAGCCGTTTGCTGCGATTCCTAAGTAGCGTGCTTTCTCGCATTGAGTGCGGTGCGGCGTCCGACGGCCCGCACGCGGTCAGGCGCCGGAATCGCCATCGTTTCCGCTCACCGTGAAGCGGTAGCGGATGATGGCGGTATACTTTTCTTCCGGGCGCAGGATAGTGGATGGGAATGCCGGATGATTGGGCGCATCGGGAAAGCCCTGCGGCTCGAAGGCGAAGCCCGCGGACTGGCGATAAATGACACCGCCGCGACCGGCGACGGAGCCGTTCAGCTTGTTGCCGGTATAAAGCTGTAGCCCGGGCTGAGTGGTGTGAATCTCAAGGACCCGGCCGCTCGTCGGATCGAGAGCGCGGGCGCCGAGGCGCGGCGTCGCGGCTTGCCCGGCGCCAAGCACGAAGCACTGGTCGTAACCCGTGCCATAAATTAGCTGAGGGTCGGCCCGGCGAATGCGCGCGTCAAGCCGCGTTGGTTTACGAAAATCGAACGGGGTGCCGGCGACGGATTGGATCTCCCCTGTCGGGATCTGCTTGGCGTCGGTGGGCAGGAAGGCGTCCGACGCAATGGTGACGACATGGCCCAACACATCGCCGATCTCCGCGCCGGCCAAGTTGAAATACGGGTGGGCGCTCAGGCTGACGAGCGTGGCCTTCGTGGTGTGTGCCTCGAATTCCAGCCAGAGAGAGTCGCCGTCAAGGCGATAGGTGGCCTGAACCGAAAGATCGCCAGGGAACCCCTGGTCGCCGTCGGCGCTGACATGGGTCAGGACGAGAGCCGGCGTTGAATGCGCCGCCGACGTCACCTTCCAGAAGACCTTGTCGAAACCAACGGGGCCGCCATGCAGGGTCGAGGTTCCGTCATTGGCCGGCAGATGGTATGTGCGGCCATCGAGGGTGAAGCTGCCGCCGGCAGCAATGGT
>Ga0185299_10005443_pt1 | contig 14356 bp, 11 predicted proteins | sample PaiPotPPA55metaG_FD_128002 | JGI IMG/M metagenome (GOLD analysis project Ga0185299, IMG submission 128002) | Iron sulfur acid spring bacterial and archeal communities from Banff, Canada, to study Microbial Dark Matter (Phase II) - Paint Pots PPA... ...
AACAGAAAAGGATTGTCATTCCGAACCGCCGCAGGCGGAGAGGAACCTGCTTTCCGCGTGCGCTACCACCTGCCTTCCACGCCTGACACGCTTATCGCGCGATCAAAATTGATACGCTGTGTCCAGCTTCAGCGCCGACGCCGGATCGGCGCCGCTCCGAAAATCGGTCCCGCTGTTGTCGAAGAGAAGGTGCCGGTAGTACTCGGTATCTCCGGCGGCGAAGGGGAAGAGGATCAGCAGGCAAATCAAACAGACGGCAGCGCGGCAAAGACCTGAAATCTTGGATACGAAGATCAACGATGTATATGCGATAAGCATTTCCTGCGACCTCGCAACTCGCAATTCTATTGCTGCGTAGTCAACAAAGCTACAGTCGCGTATCGAAGGTGCGTACTGGCCGGGCACGGACTTCGCACAAATATCTCCGAGTTCGACGAAGCGGTTGTCTCGGCTTCCTTGCGCTGCTCCCAGGAGAGCATCTCGTCGAAGTTCGAGACCCAACAACTCACCGCACTTCAATCGAAACCAAATCCCCGTCCATCTTCCCGCCACGCTTGTAATTAATGTTCACCGCCATGTCCTTCCAATCGCACGAGAACCCGGCGCTCCCAATCACCGCCAGGGATTTATAATCCGCTGCTCGCAGCTTCAGAGTCTTGCCGCCTTCCGCCAACGTCACCACCGCCGCTGGCGCCTGCGAACAGTCAACCGAAACCAGCTTCGCCCTCAAAAATTGCACTGCACGCCTATCCACCGGCGGTTCCACCGTCGGTGCCGGCTTTGCCTCCGTGTCCTCGTCCTCGACCTCCTCACGCTTCTGGGTGTTCGCCGTGATGCTTTCCCGCGGGCCCTTTTCATCCTCCGGACGCACTCCAAACTTCTTCAGAAACGGCATATCGTTCAATTTTTTCTTGGCGGCGCTCGCAATCTGCGGACTCTGGCTTACTTTCAACCCTTCCAGCACTGCCGTAGCTTCATCCCATTTCTTGGTCGCCAGATACGTCTCCGCCAGCCGCAGTTGATAACTCTCGTTCCGCGGACTGAGTTGGATCGCGGTCGTCATTGCCTCGATCGCCGAATTCGTTCCCCCGCCCACCAGCCGCGCCCACCCCAACAGTGCATAAGCCTCAGCCAGGTCCGGAAATTCATTAATGACTAGCTGCAAGCTGTGTATGGTGTTTGCCAACCCTTGCACTTTCGCGCCTTTTTCCCCGCTGTGATAACTCGCCTCCGCCATCCCAAACCGTACCCACGGGTCCGACGGACCCATCTCCAGCGCCGTGCTCAGCTCCTCAAACGCCTTCTCAGTTTCACCCTTCTGCACGTGTGCCCACGCTAACGCCCGATGGGCCACTGCAGTGTCGGTTTTCGGGTCTCCGGCCAGTTGCTGCAACTGCTGCACTGCCTGCGCCCGCCGCTCCGGAATCCGCAACTCCATCTCATCCATCAGCGCCTGCGCCTCCGCCGCAGCTATCTCCCTCCGGCTGCTCCCCACATCATCCACTTCGACCGGCAGTGGCAGTTGGTAAACCACCGCTGAAGTGAGCGGCGGATTCGCCTGTTTCGACGCATACAGCGCATCAGCCAGCGGCTTCAGCGAATGAAAATAATCCTTCACCGCCTTATCCAATTGCGCAATGGTCATTCCGTAAGCCTGTTGCACAGCTTGCTCAGCCGGCAATTTCTGGTTCTCCACCAGATCAAAATACGTCCCCGTCTGCGCCAGCTTGTTCTGATTAATCAGATAGTGGACCAGCATCCACGACTGCGCATAAAACAACGTGTGATGCATACCCTCCTGCCCGTTCACCACCCGGTTCTTCATCCCAAACAAGTCGGGCCACGCCAGCCACGCCGGAGCGCTCAGGATTTCCGTGTGCGATTTCAATCCGCTGACCTGCGTCTGATTGTCGAGAATGTCAGTTTGATAAAGCGGGTTCAACGTTGGGTCCGCCCCCACCTCAACCTGCTTCGCGGTAAAAGAAATCGAAGAGAAATACTCCGCAAACCCTTCATCAAACCAAGCCTGCGTCGGCGGATAGTTGTAGTTCAACAGATAATGCGCAAACTGATGCTCCACCGCCCGCCAGCTATCCGGCTCGAACAAATCCAGCACCACGAAAATCCGGTCATCGCCGGTCAGTACAAACGCCGGGTCCGTGATCGGCTTTCCACCGCGCATGGGCGCGATCTGCGCAAAGTCCTTGTCGCTGCGAAATGCAATGATCTCCAGCGGTTCCGACATTTTCAGTTTGTGCAGCCCCAGCAACGCCCCAAACATGCCCCGCATCTGCTCAAACCGCGCCACCACTTCATGTCCCTTCTTCTCCCCCGCGTCGGTAAGCACAATGAAATGGTCCGAACTAATCCGCAGCCACTGCGTCTGGTCCGCAGCGAACGTAGGTGCCGAGAGGCAAAGCAACGCGAGGAAAAGCACCGAAGGCAGGACAATGGTTAGGACTCGAATCTTGCGGAAGAAAGGATGGCAGGGCATTGCTAGATCCACTGCGAAGATTCTACCCCGGCACCCGTTCTCACGCGGGACAGCCTCGGCTGTCCTCGGGCACCTGACCCCGATGCTCTGTTAGGACATCCCGGGACCCTGCTTCCCAACTGAAATCAGTTCCGGAGGAACGCCCGCCAATAGCCCAGCGCTTCAGCGCTGGGTCGGCGCTGTTGGGTGGAACCTCTCTAGCGCACGAAGCGCCCCCACACTAAACATCGCCCGAGGCCCCGTTCCCTGCGGGGCTGCCTTGTGCCCAGTTTTCTCTGCGTTCTCTGCGATCTCCGCGGTAAATGCCTTACCGCCCTGGCGCGGCCAGCTCTGCCTTCAGCACCGGAGGCACCTCATCCCCTCTAAAATACTGCCCCTTGGCCGCCTTCATCTCCGGCATCGCCGCATAAGGTTTGCTGTAATCGTTATTCGCATTCCAGAACAAGAACCCCACCCCGCCCTTGTTCTTCGCAGTCAAAACCTGCACTTCAATATATTTCGGAGAATACGTCTTCGTCCGCCAAGCAAACGCCTGCAGCCAAGGACGAATTACCGTCCCACTCCCCGCAGTGATCTTCTCAAACCGCTCCATCGACTCCCCAATAAAATGTTCCGGCGCGTCTCCCGGCTTGTCATACCCATCCATCTTGAAAAAGTGCGACGGATAAATCATCGGCGACAGCACATCGCAATACTTCGCCATCCGCACAATATCTTGCCCCGTATGGGCCAGGTCCGGTCCCCGCTGCCACGCCATCACTCCAAACACATCCAGCGAGAGCAACACGCCCTTCGGATGCAATGACGTATAAGCCCGCCGCAAGAAGTCCGCAATCACGTCCGACCGCTGCCACTCCGGATGCTTCTTCTGATAGGTGAAACTCGCATCCTTCTGATCACCCTCGGCAGGGAAGCGGACATAGTCAAACTGGATCTCATCCGCCCCGCCTTCCGCCGCCGCCAGCGCCAGCGCAATGTCATACTCCTGCACTTCCACCTGTGACGGATCAGTCCAGACCAGCTTCCCGTTTTCGCGCCACGGCTGCCCCGTCTTCTGCGACTTCACCGCCAGTTCCGGATGCGCCAACACCAACCGCTCATCCCGGAACATCGCAATCCGCGCAATCGTATGCATCCCCTGCGAATGCAAAAAGTGCGTGTACTTCGCCAGATCGCGAATGTACGTCTTATGCGCCCCAATCAGCGGATGCTCAAACGGAATATTCACCGTCCCATCGCTATCCTTAATATCAAACACCACCGAATTCCCGCCGGCTTCGTGCCACCGCTTCACAATCTTGATCCCGTGGTCGCTCCCCGCCATCAGTCCCGTCAAATAGATCGCGCGCACTTCAAAATCTTTCGCCACCGGCACCGATTTCTCCGCAATCGGCGCGGCCAAAATTCCCGGTATCACCAGCTCTTGCCCTGGTTTTAAGAAAGTCCCGTGAAGATTCTCGTTGACCCGGTGCATCGCCTCCGCCAGTTCCGACGACGTCAAATACGAAGTCTGCCCCAGATAATGCCGTGCCACCGAAACCACCGTATCCCCTCGCCGCGCTTCGTAGAGCGCCGTCCCCGGAGCCGGAATCTTCGGCGCCGGCGTCTCCGGATGTTTCACCGTAACGCTAGCATCCACCAACTGCCCTTGTTGTGGCTCGGCCGCCGCCTTCACCGTGCGAAAGTTAGTTACTTCCACGCCAAACACCAACGTGGCCACAACCATCAGTAGTTTAGGATTACGCCAGCTCAAGCTTTTTCTCCCCCAATATCACTTTTCCCGATGCTACTGATGCACAATTCCCCTCGCCAGTTACGACCGGCCACGCCCGTCAGAACTTATTAGCTCAGCGATGTCATTCCGAGAAGCGAAGCTTCCGAGGAACCTGCTTTTCTCTCGCCCCACCAAGGCACCTCGCCCTTCCACCGCCGAAGCCTGAAGCCGACAGCCAAGACCAAGAAGCTAAGAAGCTAAGAAGCTAAGAAGCTAAGAAGCTAAGAAGCTAAGAACCAAGGTTAGATTCAAGATCCGAGCTTTCAAGAGCCCGTCTTTCCCAATGAAGCGCAAAGTATTTCCCTTTACACGATCTTCCTTGGTAATGTAAGTGACTCTCCTGCTTCACCGGGAGCATCTAAGTCCTGTAGAAGGTGGCCTGTGGAAGGTTTATTAGAGTTGGCTAAGGGCTTGCTGTACTAGCTAACGCGAGAGGGTTTCGGATTATGACAAATTTTGTCACTCTTGAGAACTTGCCAAGCCCCCAGGCAGGGGCCCATAGGGAGATTAGGGCCAGACTATGAAGACTATTCCTAATACCGTTTTAGACCCCAGCCTCCGGAGCACCGACGCCCGGGACTTTGAAGCTGGACTCCGCCGTAAGATCGTCGGTCAAAACGCCGCCGTTGAAAAAGTCGTCGAGATTTACCAGATGTTCCTGGCCGGCCTCAACGCCCCCAGCCGCCCCGTCGGAAATTTGCTCTTTCTCGGCCCCACCGGATCCGGTAAGACCCGCGTAGTCGAAGCCCTCGCCGAGTCGCTTTTCGGCGACGCCCGCGCCTGCATCAAGATTGATTGCGCCGAATTCCAGCACTCTCACGAAATCGCCAAACTGATCGGCTCGCCTCCCGGCTACCTCGGCCACCGTGAGACGCACCCCCTGCTCACCCAGGAAGCGCTCAACCAGTGGCACACCGACAAACTCAAACTCTCGATCCTGCTATTCGACGAAATCGAGAAGGCTTCCGACTCGCTCTGGCAACTTTTGCTCGGCATCCTCGACAAGGCTACGCTCACACTCGGCGACAACCGCCGCGTGGACCTCTCGCAATGCATCATCATCATGACCTCGAACCTGGGGGCTAGCGAGATGAGCAACCTTGTCGATGGTGGATTCGGTTTCGCCCCCAAGCCCCAAGTCGTAGATCAGGGCTTGGACGACAAAATCGACCGCACCGCTCTTGAAGCCGCGCGCCGCAAGTTCACTCCCGAGTTCATGAATCGTATAGATAAGGTAGTGGTCTTCAAGACCCTACGCCCCGAGCACCTGCAGCAGATTCTCGAAATCGAGCTCGGCATGGTACAGCAGCGCGTCCTGACCGCCTCTGCGGCCAACCAGTTCGTGTTCTCCTGCACCGAAAAAGTGAAGAACTACCTCTTGTACGAAGGCACTGACCCGCGCTACGGCGCCCGTCACCTCAAGCGCGCCATCGAACGCCATCTAGTTTTCCCCATGGCCAACCTGGTCGCCACCAACCAGATTCGACTCGGAGATTTCATCCGCGTGGACATGAATCCCGAAGGCAGCCTGACTTTCGTAAAAGAGTCTGAAGGCGCAATGGTTCCCATGCTCATGGAGCGTTACGGCGCCGCCGCCGGAACTCCATCTTTGGCAGCCCGCGCCGCTCGCCCGTTGCCCAAACCCAAGGAATTCACCGCAACCCCAGGCAACGAAACCAAATAGCTTTGTAGGTGGCCACGCAGGTCCGGCAAAATATCGCCGGACCTTTTTCCTGCCTCGTGTTCCTACACCCCATGTGGGTCGGACACTCCTGTCCGACGCTCTTGATTTTGCTGTTGCTCCTGATCCTAGTGTGGGCGCCGCCAGGCCCCGGCTGCTTTCAGTTGTCGTGTTCGTGCCGATCAGATACCCCAGCCGCGAAGCGGCGGCACGTGAAAGCCCGGCACGGAAGTGCCGGGAAAGTAAATTTGAGCGAACGGAGTCCCCTTCAGGGACGACACCGCTCGCCCGATGGCATCATGGACGGCACCTGTGGTCACCGCATTCACCGATGCAGCTTCTCCCCCCGCTCCAGCATCCGCACAAACTCCCGAATCTTCCTCGCCCGCGTCTCCGCCTTCTTCACCGTCTGAATCCGCCACAACACCGCATACCGGTTCGCCCCATCAAGCTTCTCAAAAAATGTCTTTGCCCTCGCGTTCCCATCCAGCGCCGCCTGAAAATCCTCCGGCACAGTTGCCCCTCGAGGAGAATCGTACGCACTCTCCCATCTCCCATTTTTCTTGGCCCGCTCAATCGCCTCCAACCCCGCCGCCTTCATCTCTCCGCTCGCAATTAGTCCCAACGCCTTCTCCCGATTAATCTTCGACCACAAGCTCCGTTCAGACCGCGGAACAAATCTCTGCAGCCATGTCATCTCGTTTTCCGGCTTCTTCTGCCCATCAATCCATCCATAACAAAGCGCCACATCCAGCGCCTCTTTGTACGAAACCGATCGCGCCCCCGAATCCTTCTTCGCCACCCGAAGCCACAGCCCCAAACTCTTGCCATGGTTCTTCTCCAGCCACTCAGCCCAATCCTTCTTGGACTTAAATAGCCGCTTTAGGGTCTCACTCGCCATGGTTGTCTTCACTCCCCATGTGGTCGGACACTCTTTTCCGACGCCTTTGATGTTGATTTTGATTCTTGTAGCGCGGGCCTGCCCTGAGCGAAGTCGAACGGGGCCCTCGCCCGCGAAGCCCCGGAGGGGCGCTCGATAATAGCCCACCGCTTCAGCGGTGGGTAATGCCAGAAATGAATCCCCGGCGCGAGCCACGCGAGCGGCTTTTCCGCCGCCCGAGGTTACTTCGTGTACTTCACCACGATATAAACCAACTCCCCGTCCTCGATCTTCTTAACCCAGTGCGGCACCCCGTTCGGAACCCGTATGAAGTCACCTTTCCCGATCTTCAACTCCGTGCCTCCCGAAATCCCGGTCCCCCGAATCTGCCCCGGCCCCTCCGGCTTGGCGTCAATCAAGCTGCCCCCCGTCACCAGAATGCATCCCCCATCAATCACATACCACACGTCTGTCTCAGTCTCATGCACCTCAGCCTTGCCCGGCTCTGTCCTCCGCAGCAAAATCCCCGCATGGTCCGCCGTCCGCTCAATCAGATTGATCTCCTGCTCACCGTTGTTCGCCGATGCCTTCCGGATGTCCGCTTCAATCTGCTTCGCAGGGACATACACCAGTTTCGCCGCCTCTTGCGCCGTCGCCACAAGGGCCACAACCAACACTCCCACCAAAGCTCCAAGTTTTCGCATTATTACTCTCCTTCGACCATACGCAATTCAGTGTTTGCCTGTTGGAGTTGCCTCCGACGATATAATCTACAGCATGACCCGGGAAGCCAGCGAACTCCTGCAAAAGGCGCTTTCCCTGCCCGACGCTGAACGCGCTGAATTGGCAGGAAATCTAATCGCAAGTCTGGATCCCACTATCGACCCCGACACCGACGCCGCCTGGCAGGAAGAGATCGCTCGGCGCCAGCAGGATATTCGTTCCGGAAAAGTGAAGACTGTCCCCTGGGACGAAGTCCAGCGCAAAGCACGTACGCTGTTGCATGGCAAATAAGCCAATTCGTTTTCACCCAGAGGCCGAAGCAGAATATTTGGCTGCGCTCGCTTGGTATCGAGACCGAAGCCCAACTGCAGCGAACAATTTCGCGAGCGCTTTCAGTGCTGCCGTGACTAGGATCAGGGAGTCTCCGCATCGATGGCCAGGCTACTTCGGTGAATTCAGAAAATACGTCCTTCGAGAATTTCCTTTCGGCATCGTGTATCAAGTCTCCCGATGAAATCACAGTGCTCGCCGCGGCTCACGGCCGCCGCCGACCGGGTTACTGGAGAGACCGCGTTTAGTCCACATCCTAAGCGAGCAGGCCGCTGTGGGTCGGACACTCTTGTCGGACGCTTTTGACTTTGATCCTGATTCTGACTTTGATTCCGGCCAGCCCTGAAGATATACCCTACCCCAGCAACCCCTCCACCACCCCATAAACCTCACCCAGCGCCGCGTCCAGCGCCCCCGCATCCTTCCCTCCCGCCTCCGCCAAATCCGGACGCCCGCCGCCCTTTCCCCCCACCTTCTGCGCCACCGGCCCGATGACTTTCCCGGCCTGAATCCGCGCAGTCAAATCCTTTGTGACGCCCACAATTAGCGCCACATTCCCATTCGTCGCCGACCCCAGCACCACCACGCCCGAGCCAATTTTGTCGCGCAGTTGGTCCACCAGCGTCCGCATCTGCCCCCGCTCCAGATTGTCCACCCGATGCGCGAGCACCTTCACCCCCCGCACCTCTTTGATCTTTTCCCCGACCGAAGCCACAGAAGAAGATGCCGACTTCATCCGCGCCTGATCCAGTTCCCGCGACAACCGCTTAATCTCCGCGTCCTTCTTTTCCAGCTCGAGTTTCAGCGCTTCGGCGGGCGACATCGCGGCCTCTCCGGTTTTAGCTCCCCCCTCCTCAATCGAGGGTGCCCCATCTTTCGCCTGGTTTTGGCGAAAGGTGGGAACCACGAACCTGGACACCACGTTCTCCAACTCATGGTCCCGTCGAAAATGCTTCAGTGACCCCTCGCCCGTAACCGCCTCGACTCTCCTCACGCCCGACGACACACTTCCTTCCTTCAATATCTTGATCAGCCCAATCTCCCCTGTAGCCGCGGTGTGCGTCCCTCCGCACAGCTCCGTCGAAAAATCCCCAATCTTCACCACTCGCACCCGGTCGCCATACTTCTCGCCAAACAGCGCCATCGCATGATATTCGTTCACCGCCACATCAATCGGCACGTCCGCAATCGTCTCCACCCGCACGTTGCGCAGGACTTCCTTATTAATCATGTCCTCGATGTCCTGCAGTTCCTCATCCTCCACCGCCGTAAAATGCGAAAAATCAAACCGCAAATGCCCCGGCGCCACCAGCGACCCCGCCTGCTTCACGTGCTTCCCCAAAATTTCCCGCAATCCCGCATGAAGCAAATGCGTAGCCGTATGATTCCGCATGGTCGCTTCGCGAATGTCAGCGTCGACCACGGCATCGACCTTATCTCCAACCCTGAGGGTGCCCCACTCTACGCGGTTTTGGTAGGGTGGGGATTTTGACTCTGTTCTAGAGGATGGCACGGCTTTCGCCACCACCTGATGCGCCCTAACCCCCTGCACCGGGTAGTAGCATCCCTTGACCTCGGCAACGACAGCATTCAACTCATCACTGTAAAAAAAGCCCCGGTCCCCAACCTGCCCCCCCGACTCCGCATAAAACGGTGTGTGATCAAGAATGACCTCGCCCTCCTCACCCGCCTTGAGTTCATGCGCGCCCTGTCCATTCTTGGTAATCGCCATCACTTCACAATTCTCCGACCGCGTCTGCCGATACCCCTCAAACTCCGACTTCGGCAACTGCTGATAGGCCGGATTCGCAGTCTGCTTCGCCGCCCCTTTCCAGGACGCGCGAGCCCGCTCGCGCTGCTCTGTCATGGCTCGATCAAATCCAGCTTGATCGAAAATCAATCCTGCATCACGAAGTGTGTCCTGAATAAAATCCGCAGGCAGCCCAAACGTGTCGTACAGCTTGAATGCCTGTTCGCCGGGATAAAGATCGGAACCCTTTCCCCGCAAAACGGTCAGATCATCGTCCAGTTCCTGCATTCCCTTATCTATGGTGTTCGCAAATCGTTCCTCTTCGCGATTGACTGTCTCCGCAATTCGTTCCTCATGCTCTAACAGCTCGGGGTACGCGTCCTTCATCAGCTTCACAACCTTGCGCGCCATCATGAAAAGAAATGGCTGCTTATATCCCAAAAGCCGTCCGTGTCGGATCGCCCGCCGAATAATCTTTCGCAGCACATACCCGCGCCCATCATTCGCCGGCAACACTCCATCCGAAATCAAAAACGTCGCCGCTCGCGAGTGATCGGCAATCACTCGCAGCGACGCCGCCGATTTCGCATGTGCTTCCTTCTCCAATTCTTTCGACAGGGAAGTCCCCGTCAACTCCGCCGCCCGCTCAATCAGCGGCACAAACAAATCCGTCTCATAATTCGAGATCACGCCCTGCAACACCGCCGCCACCCGCTCCAGCCCCATACCCGTATCAATCGAAGGCTTCGGTAGCGGATTCAATTTCCCCGATGCATCCCGGTCAAACTGCATGAACACCAGATTCCAAATCTCCACATAGCGCCCGCAATCGCAAGGAAACGCGCAATCAGCATGTCCCTGATCCGACGCCCGCGCCCCCATGTCGTAATGAATCTCGCTGCACGGTCCGCATGGCCCGGTGTCGCCCATCTGCCAGAAGTTGTCTTTCAGCCCAGCTTCAAAAATCCTGTCCTTCGCCACGCCCTGGGCCAGCCATAAGTCGTACGCCTCCGCATCGCGCGGAACCCCGCCTTCGCCGTTAAAAATCGTCACATACAGCTTGTCCTTGTCAATCCCAAACCACTCCTTCGACGTAATCAATTCCCACGCATAAGCAATCGCATCTTCCTTGAAATAATCCCCAAAGGAAAAATTCCCCAGCATCTCAAAAAACGTGTGATGCCGGTTGGTAAACCCGACATTCTCCAGATCGTTATGCTTCCCGCCCGCCCGCACACACTTCTGCGAAGAAGTTGTCCGCACATAAACCCGCTTCTCGAGGCCGAGAAAGACGTCCTTAAACTGGTTCATCCCCGCATTGGTGAAGAGCAAAGTCGGATCGTTATGCGGCACCAGGGACGACGAATGCACCTCCCGGTGCCCCTTCGCAATAAAGAAGTTGAGAAACTTTCGCCGTATTTCAGAGCCTGTCATATGATTTTTCAGTTCCGATTCTAGCATCGTAATAAAGATGCCGATCCGTCGCAGACACGCGCATGCCGCCATTTGCACATCTCAATTGCCCGCATGTCCCTCAGAGAGGACGGTTCATTCGCCTCGATGTCCCGGAGTGACAACTGCTAATAGCCAGGCGTTTCAACGCCGGGTAGGTACCGGAAACCGCCTCGCGTCCCGTAGGGACGTTTGCCATCCACCCCAAATTTGGCCACGCGAACAATGCGCGGGTTCGCAATGTTCATCTGTCACAGACAACCAACCGAGACCGATGTACATTCGTCTCGAATGGATGGCAACCGTCCCTCCGGGACGGGCCGGGACGGGGAGTACGGCCGCACCTGCCCCAGCGTTTAAACGCCGGGTTCGCACCGGAAAACCGGCTGCGTCCGGTAGGGAGGCCTGCCCCGCTGGAAGGACTTAATGTCCCACACCTACATCTCCGATCTCGTCCACGGCGTCTTCTCCACCAAAGAGCGCCGCAACCTCGTCCCCGCTGATACCCAAGAACGCCTCTGGTCCTTCCTCGTCGGCATCGCCCGCAAAAACGGATTCAAAGCCATCGCCATCGGCGGCACTGAAAACCATGTCCACATTCTTCTATCGCTGCCCGCAACCATTCCCTTATCCAAAGCAGTTCAACTCGTCAAAGGCGCGTTCCTCCAAATGGATGAACGACCTCGGCCACCCTTTCGCCTGGCAAGAGGACTACGGCGCTTTCACCGTCGGTGTCTCCGGACAAGCCGTAAGTGTCAGAGCAAACACACGGTTGACAGATTAATCCGCAGCCAGCGTGACTTCACCACTTGATCAAACTTGATCACCAAATTCTCAGGCGGCCAGTCTTCGTCCCTTCGTCCAGGGCGGATTACTGCCAGGCCGGTTTGCCCGTCAACCACCCGGAACCATGGCGAACTCGGCAGACAGGCACGAGAAGCCAACTATTCGCAAGAAATTCTCACCCTTCATTCAAGCTGACACCGTATACGCCGTAGACTTTGTGGTATACAGTGTAGACATGACGGCAACAACGGCACAGAAGATCGCAGGCGCGGCACGCAGGCTGCTGGATCAAGAAGGAGCCGAGGGCGTGACCATGCGGAGGGTAGCAACCGCCGTCGGCATTACGCCCATGGCGCTCTACCGGCACTATCCGAATCGCGATGGGTTGCTGAATGCGCTGGCGGATGCAGGGTTCGTAGAGCTGACGGCGAAGCTTGCGGGCCTCCGGCTGACGGGCGGGATCGATCGCCAGCTATTGAAGATACTCGATGTCTTTCTCGACCATGCCTTCGACAACCCGCGACTGTTTGAGCTGATGTTTCTTATGAAGCGCGAGGGCGCGCGGCAGTATCCGGACGACTTCAAGGCGAAGCGGTCGCCGACGGCGAACGTGTCGGCCGATGTGATTGCACGCGCGATGGAGACGGGTCACCTGCGCAAGGATGATGTGTGGGAGATCGTCTTCGAGACGGGCGCGTTGATGCAGGGTCTCATCATGCTTTACCTGGGGGGACGCATAGCGGTCTCTCCTTCGGAGTTCCGCGCCTTCTGCCATAGATCATTTGGGAGGTATTTGAATGGTATTCACACTTAGTTTTCGGCGGGTGATGGAAACGGTACTCGCAACCGTCGCGACTGCTGCGATGTTTTACTTCGGCAATGGTCTCGAGCCGTGGTGGCCGCTAATGTGGTTTGCGCCGCTGCCACTACTGTTGTTTGCGTTGCGAAGTAAATGGTGGACGGCGGCGGTGACGGCAGTGGCCGTGATGATGCTCGGCAATCTAAACATGTGGAGTTACTTCACGAAGACGCTGGGAATGCCGGGGTCTGCGTGGGTGGGCATCTTCTTGGCTGCTGCTGTCGTCTTTGCAGCGGGAGTACTGCTGTTTCGCGTGCTGGTCTTGCGTGGCGCGGTGTGGAGCGGGGTTCTTGCTTTGCCGGCGGTCTGGGTGACGAGCGAGTATGTGCGGAATGTAACGTCGCCACATGGGTCGGCCGGAAGTCTTGCGTATTCGCAGCTGAAGTTTCTCCCGTTTCTGCAGCTGGCTTCGATCACGGGGCCTTGGGGGATGACCTTTGTGTTACTGCTGTTTCCAGCTGCGATTGCGATTGCGTTGCACATCAGACCGAACTCATGGAAGCGCGCGTTGCAGGTTGCTGGCGCGGGAGTTGGCGTGGTGGCGGCCGTGCTGCTGTTTGGTGCGGTGCGGCTGTCGCTGCCGCAGAAGCAGATGGTAAAAGTGGGGCTGATCACCTCAGACGAGAAGCTCAATGATACGGTTACTGATCCCGGTGTCGATACCGAGCGGCTATTTCGTGACTATGCGCGCGAAGCGGAGAGGCTTGCGACCGATGGGGCTCAGGCGATCGTGATGCCGGAGAAGCTAGGGGTCACGCTCGAAGGCAAGGCCGCGGGGACGGATGCGGTGATGCAGTCTGTTTCGGCCGAAAAGTTAGCGACGATCGTGGCGGGCGTGGTGCATGTGGCCGCTCCCGTGAAGTACAACGAGGCCCGGATTTATGTTCCGGGCTCAGTCGTGCAGCGTTACGACAAGGAGCACCTGCTGCCGCCGTTCGAGTCGAACCTGAAGCCGGGAACGACGCTGACCGTACTGCCGCGACCGCAGCAGAAGTGGGGCGTGGCGATCTGCAAGGACATGGACTTCGCGTCGCCGGCGCGTCTCTATGGCAGGGCCGGTGTAGGGCTAATGCTGGTTCCGGGATGGGACTTCGTAGTAGATGGAAGTTGGCACGGGCACATCGCGGTGATGCGTGGCGTGGAGGACGGCTTCAGCATCGCGCGTGCGGCAAAGAACGGCTTTCTGACGGTAAGCGACAACCGGGGCCGTATTATGGGCGAGGTGAGCAGCAGCTCGGCTCCGTTTGCGACGCTGCTGGTGGACGTGCCGGCGGCGCACAGTTGGACGGTGTATCAGTTGCTAGGCGACTGGTTTGCGTGGGTTGCGATTGCGTTGCTGGTGTTTGCGATGATGCAGATGGTACGGCTTCGCGATCCTGCCCACGTCCGAGATTCGGAGTGAGTACGAGGGCTTTCGATAACCGCTTGAAGGCCGGACGTATCACCGTTTATTCCCTGTAGGGGCGTAGTACTGGGCTTATTGGAATTCGTTGGCGGTTGGTCGGCCAACCGGACTGCGACCTGAAAGCTGTTGGAATGATTGTCTGACAAGGAGGAAATTGATCAAACTGTGCGTCCCATCGCACGTAGCCTACGAGGTTGGAGCGGCGAGGCAACAGACCGTTCG
>Ga0185299_10005444_pt1 | contig 14354 bp, 7 predicted proteins | sample PaiPotPPA55metaG_FD_128002 | JGI IMG/M metagenome (GOLD analysis project Ga0185299, IMG submission 128002) | Iron sulfur acid spring bacterial and archeal communities from Banff, Canada, to study Microbial Dark Matter (Phase II) - Paint Pots PPA... ...
AAGGTTGAAAGCGTCGTTGGGAGTGTACTCGCTGGTCGCCTGTACGAAAGCGCCTGTGCCTAACGCCTTGCTATAAGTGAAGTTGCCCTGGAGGGTGACACCATGCCAGTTGGTCACCTTGAGTGAGGCGAAACCAGCATTATAATTCCCATGGCCGACGCTGGCGTTAACTCCGACACCGCTGGAGAGCTGCCCGTTAGCACCGAAGGACGAGGTGTTAATCGGGCTGTTCAACATGCTGCGCCCAAAGGTAAACCCCGGCAGGGTCGTTTGCTGGTTTTGAGTCACAACACTGCCATTGGCGTTGGTACAAGTTGCAGTGCTGCAAATTGGTCCCCCGCCGAAGCCGCCCCGATCCAAGTCAGACCACAGGCTCCAGACGCTTTGCGTAAGGAGATTGCCGGTGTTGAAACCTTCGTTATATACGACGGCTGCGGTGCAACTTGCGAAGCCAGTGCAGTAACCAGTATTGGCAAGCGCAGTCTCAAAGAACGGCTGCGCAGCAAAACCGTTGGCGTAAGAACGGGCAGCGGCTTTGCTGCTTGGAAGAGCAGCGCCGCAGGCGTTGAATGACGTCGCACATCCCAAGCCTTTCTCGATGGCTGCATATGCTTGCGCAAAGTTCTGGCCGCCCAAGGTCATCATATAAGGGACGGCATTGATGTTGATGGGCTGGTATTCGTGGGTAATTCTCCGACCGATATAGCCCACCTCCAAAAGGACCTTATTGGTGAGCTGGCGCTGAATGGTGAGGTCAAAGGAGTCAACCACGTTGGGGCGAAAATGCGGGTCCAAGGCTTCGCCGGCGGCTGCAGACACATCGTTTATGCCGGGGAAGGTTGGCTGCGGAAGAGTCGGACTGGCAGCGGGCAGCGGCGCAACCAAGCCATCGGTGCCAACACGGAATGCATTGGCGGCAGTAACCGTGCCGCCGCAGGTTCCATTCATGTTCGCTTGACGGCATTGCACGGGCTGGATGAGGCCGGTACCCAGCAACGGCACCAAGACGAGGTCCACGCCGTTCAGACGACCGTAGACGCGGCTATAACCGCCGCGAACGACCGACTTATTGCCGCCGAAGACCTTGCCCAAAAACCCATCCGTAATGTTGGGATTCCAGGCAGCGGCAACGCGCGGGCTAAAGGATCCATAATACGGCTGGTAGGGATACTTCTGGCCGCCTCCGGTGTTGCCCACCAGGGCGAAGCCGACTTCGGGATTATAGACCTGGCCCTGCAACGCGGCGGCCTTGCGGGCATTCAGGTAAGCCATTACATCCAGTTGCTGGCCTGACTGATCCACAAGCTCGATCTGCTTGCCATTTTTCTCCACGGGAGGCATTTCGAGGGTCCAGCCCAATCCGTAGGTAAAGGTGAAGGACGGCTTCATGTGCCAGGAATCGCTGAAGTAAACGTTGTAATAAGGAATAGTGCTCTGGTCGAAAGCGTGGGTCAGCGGCGGATTGAGAGCGAGGTTTGAACCCGCGCGTGTGTAGGCGATTTGGGAATCCGTGACTATGCCGAGCACAGCGGCAGAGTACCGCGCCCATTTTGTTGAGCTTACCCCGGGATTGGTAGCAGAGAAATCAACCAAGCCGCCGCCGTTCGAGTCCCCAAGTTGGTAGGTGGGGGTGTAGTTGATCCCGCCACCATTGTCCGAACGCTGGTGCCAATCATAATTGTGCTGGTAGGCGCCGCCGAAGGTGAACAGGTGATTGCCCTTCAGCATGGTGACGTCATCGCGGAAAAACCTATCCTGGCCGTCCCAGAAGCGAGTGCGGATGCTCTGAGTGTTCACGTTATATGGGGCCAAAACGTTGTATTGCTGCTCGCCGAGGGGCTCGAGCGCCCCGCCGAGCCCTGCAAACTGCGCGGGGCCATCTTTGTCACCCCAAGACCAAAAATTGCGCAGATAACTGAAGTGGAAGTCGTTGGTGGTGTTGGAGGTGATGTTGGTGGTCAAGCCGGCGACAAAGTACCAGGGTTGCTGGGGCCGGGTAGACAGGGAGGCGGGAGTACCCAGAGTATCGCCAGGAAAGAAGCCGCCAATATCCACCTGACTAGTTGTGGCCCGGGTAAGCTTGTAGTAGCGGTAGCTACTATTGAAATGCCACTTGGATCCGAAATCATGGTCAATGCGCGCAACCGCGAAATCCGACCGGTAGGGGAGAGCCATATTGGCCTTATAGCCTTGCACGTTGATCCCATCGCAGCGAGATCCGAACAGGGAACCGCAACTCGGATCGTTGGGCAGCGGCATGAATTTGGTCCACATCTGCTGGACCAGCGGATTGATTCCAAGGCCGCGAGGATCGCAAGCGGCTGTTCCAGTGGCGCCGCAATTGGCTCCTGTATTTAAGTTATATTGCGTACCGCCAAAGGTGAGAATGCCAGCGCGCATGTTGGCTGACGGCACTGCTCGTTCTATGGTTGCAGAGTTCGCCCAGCGGAAGCCTTCATAGTTTCCAAAAAAATAGGTTTCACCACCGAGAATCTTCTTCGGAATAATGGGGCCGCCACCAGCGCCGCCAAAGCGGCTGTAGTGATAGCTGGGAAGAGGGGTGCCGCTCTTGTTGTTGTCCCAGGTGTTCGCGTTGAAATTGTTGTCGAGATAATATTCGTAGCCGGTGCCATGCCAAGCATTCGTGCCGCGGCGGGTGACTATCTGCACCTGGGCACCAGCCGAGCTATTGAAATCGGCGGTCTGGTTGGTGGTGTTGACCTTAAATTCTTCTACGCTGTCGATCGGCGTGGGCATCACACCGGTCGGGGCTCCGCCGATTTGGCCGCTCACGATACCGCCGGTGGGGTCTCCTCCGAAACTGGGCGTGTAAACCTGCATGCTGCCATCCATGTCGTTCGTGTTCTGGCCGCCATCCAGCAAGAAGGTACTCTGATCGACCACAGCGCCAGCGACGCTGCCGTCCGGTGAGACACCGGGTTGCAGGGTCACGAAGGTGCCAGTGTCCCGGCCGATAGTGGGCAGAGAGTCTAAAGTTTCCGCTGAAACGGTATTGCCGACGGTAGCGTTGAGTGTTTGCAGCTCAGTGCCGGTGGCGGTGACTTCGATGGTTTCGGCTACGGAGCCTATTTCCATCTTAATGTTAACGGTCGAGGTGACTCCGACCTGCACGGTTTGTTCCGCGACTTTCGTGATGCGGAAGCCGGTCTTGTTCACGGTAATGGAGTAAACCGCAGGAGTGACGTCGACGAAAATATAGCGGCCGGCATCGTTGGTGACGCTAGTTCGCGAAAGGTTTGTGGATTTATCCGCCAAAGTAATTGTAGCGCCGACAACCGCGGCGTCGCTCGGATCGGTCACTTGGCCTTGAACAGTGCCGGTGGAAGCGGATTGCGCGTGGAGCGAGGTTGGATGTAGCGCGAAGATGCAGAGCAGCGCGGCAATCATTGCGATGAATTGCGTTTTTGACGGAGCAGACACCAATAGAGAAGTACAGCGAGGATGACCTAGCATTGACCACTCTCCCACCACGAGATTTTTCGGAACCCTGGGCAACCACTGAAACGTGAGCGGTATATAAATCGGAGTCGGTAGGATTGTCAAGGATAGATAATATGTATCTAAACTTTAACTGGGGAGCGGTAGTAACAGTACCCCGTCTCGGGGCATCGAGTCTGGCGCCACGGAGCTACCAGATGCAAAAACGCAGATATTCGGGAGCGGAAGAATGAGGTGGAAGGCTTATGTCAGGTGAACAAAGAGAGACTTGACAGGGTTATTGCGAGGCGTTTACATGCTGATGCTATGACTAGAGGATTACGACTTGTCTTGAAGTTCACGGCAGTTGCGGGCGTTGCGATATTCCTCGTGATCCTTGCGCATGCGGATGCTTTTGGGGCTAGTGATCCGAATCAGGGATGGATTGAGGTGCGCAGTCCGCATTTTGTGGTGGCTAGCAATGCGGGAGAGAAGGAGGCGCGGCGGATTGCGGACCAGTTCGAACAGATTCGGACGCTCTTCCACACAGCGTTTGCCGGTCTGCGAGTTGACCCCGCGCAGCCGGTGCTGATCCTGGCGGCAAAGAACGAAAACACGATGAAGATGCTGCTTCCCGAGGACTGGGAAGTGAAGGGGCACGTTCATCCGGCGGGCTGGTACCAGCAAGGCGAGGACAAGCATTATGTCATCTTGCAGTTGGACTCCGCCGGCGCAAATCCATTTCATGCGCTGTACCACGAATATACGCACGCATTGATGCATTTGAATTTTACGGGCTTGCCGCTGTGGCTGGACGAGGGGCTGGCAGAATTTTATGGCAATTCGCGGCTGGGTGAAAAGGAATCGCGGACTGGGACGATCGACAAAACGCACCTGTATATTCTGCAGCAGAACAAACTGTTACCAATCGAGACGCTGCTGAACGTGGAGCAGTCTTCGCCTTATTACAATGAAGCGAATCAGGCGTCTGTGTTTTACGCCGAGTCGTGGGCGCTGGTGCATTACCTGATGATGGACCCGGAGGCGCAGCAGCGGCAGTTGCTGAAGAATTTTCTTGCGGCATGGGACCAGAGCGGAAACCAAATTGACGCTGCCCGACAAGCTTTTGGGGATCTGAAACGTTTTGGGCAGATGATCGAAGGATATTCGAGGCAAACGACCTTTCGCGTGGGATTGCTGAAAAACGGGCAACAGGCGGCAGACAAGAGCTACACGGTTCGTAGCTTACCCGCCGGAGAAGTTCTGGCGCTGCGCGGAGATTCCGCGACACATCGCAATAAATTTGAATTGGCAAAGCCATTGGTGGAGCAAGCGGTCCAAGCAGAGCCTAACCTGCCGCTGAGCCATGAGGCGCTTGGTTATTACCTGTATCGAAAGGGAGACCAGAGCGGCGCGGACAAAGAGATGAAGAGGGCTATGGAACTTGGCTCGACGAGTTTTGTGGCTCCGTATTATCACGGCATGCTGCTAGTTCGCGGAGGCTTGGCGGGGCCGGAAGTGCTGCAGGGGGCGATACAAAGCTTCCAAAAGGCTACGCAAATCAATCCGCAGTTCGCGCCGGCTTATGAGGGATTGGCGCAAGCATACTCGTTTAGTCCAGAGACGCAAAAACAGGCGGTGGACGCAGGGATTCACGCGGCAAAACTGGACCCTACTACGCGGGCCTACGCAATAAACGTGGCTTACCTGCTGCTTAACAACAACCGCGATGCGGACGCAAAACAATTGGCGCAGAGAATCTTGGCAAAAGCGAAGTCGCCGGAGGAAATTCAGACGGCGCAGGATTTGCTGGAGCGAATTAAAGAGCATGAGCAGTGGGTGCTACAGAGGAATGCACCGCCTAGCATGACTTCGGACGCGAATGTCGCCACTAAAACGGCGGTTACTGGCGCGCCGGCGGGACCGCAATCGATGACGGTTTCGTCTACGCCAGAGGCTGTGGACGCGAAGACGCTAATGGCGGTCGACGGGCTGGTGCGCGAGGTCGACTGTTTGCATAAGCCCGCGATAACGCTGACGATGATTGTTGGGAAAGGCCCGGTAAGTTTTCACGCGGAGGATTTTCGCAGGGTTGGTGTCACGGGTGCGGAGGAAGGCACGATGGGCTTGGATTCGTGCGAGAAGTGGAAGGGGCGGCGGGTTAGGATTTGGTTTCGCGCGGTGAAGGGGAAGGAATATTTGGGGGAGATTACGAACGTTGCGTTCGAGTAGCTGCGTCGGTGCAGCGGGTTGCCGCGGCGCCGTAAAGAAAGAGCAGGGTTCCTCGGACGAACACTCGGAATGACACCGTTTCTTTCTTGCGAGTTACGTGCGATTGGTGATTGTCGGCACGACGTGGAAAAAACCGCAGGGCTACGCGGACTCCGCCCTGCGCTACAGGGCGTGGCCCTACAATATCTCGAAATTTGGTTAGGGTTTTTCGTAGACGGTGCGGCCACCGGCTACTGTGCGGAGGACTTGCGTCTTGACGTAGTCCGTCGGCGGGACTTTGGTTAGGTCGTTGGAGAGGACGATGAAGTCTGCGTACTCGCCCACTTTCAGCTCGCCTTTCTTCCCTTCCTCGAATTCCGCGTAGGCCGCGCCGCTGGTGTAGGCGCTGATGCAATCTGCCAGCGAGATTTTTTCTTGCGGCTGCCAGCCGCCGGCGGGAGTGCCGTCGGGAAGTTGCCTGGTGACGCAGGCGTATAAGCCGCGGAACGGGCTGACAACTTCAATCGGATAATCGGTGCCGAAGGCGAGACGCGCGCCGCTTTTCTCTAAAGTGGCCCAGGCATACGCGCCCTTGATGCGGTCCGGCCCGACGCGAGATTCGGCCCAGCGCATGTCTGTGGTCTGGTGGGACGGCTGCATTGAGGCGATGACTTTGAGCTTGGCGAAGCGCAAGAGATCACCTGGCGCGACGACTTGCGCGTGCTCGATGCGGTCGCGGCGATCGCGGCGGCCATTGGTTTTTTCCACGGCCTCGAAGACGTCGAGAGAGACGCGGTTGGCGCGGTCGCCGATGGCGTGGAAGTTGAGCTGGAATCCGGCTTTGTCGCGCTCGATGGCGAGAGCCTTTAGCTTGTCCGGTTCCATGATCAAGATTCCGGTGGTCTTGGCGTCATCGGAATAAGGCACGAGCATGGCGGCGGTGCGGGAGCCGAGAGCGCCGTCGGTGACCATCTTGAGAGCGCCGGTTTTGAGCCAAGCGTCTTCGGTGCCGCCTTGGGCGCGCTTGTTTTGCAGGTCGTTAAGCGGCTCGGTGAAGTGCAGCCATTCGGTGATGCGCACGGTGAGCTTGCCGTCCTCTTTCAGCTGCTTGTAAGTGAGGAAGTCGTCCCACTCTGAATTGTCTTGGACGGAGGTGACACCGTTCTGCGCGAGGTCGGCGAGAACGAGCGTAATTCCTTTGCGACGCTGCTCAGGAGTGGGATCCGGAATGCGAGAGTTGACCAAATTCATGGCCGGATCTTCCTTGAGCATTCCGGTGAGCTCGCCCGAAGCGTTGCGCTCGAGTTCGCCGCCAGTCGGATTGGGCGAACTGTTGTTGAGCTCGGCTAGCTTGAGGGCTAGAGAATTGGCTACGGCGACGTGCCCGGAAACGTGGGTCAGCATTACGGGGTTGTTGGGGGCGACGTCGTCGAGCTCCCATTTATTGGGAAATTGTTTTTCGGGCCAGAGGGTGTGGTCCCAGCCCGCGCCAGTGATCCATTCGCCCGGCTTGTGGGTAGCAACACTGGCAGCGACGCGCTTTTTCAGTTCGTCGATTGATGCGGCGCCGTAGAGACGGACCGCGAGCATGCCTGCGCCTGCGTAGCCAAGATGGACGTGGGCGTCGTTGAAGCCGGGCATGACGAATTTTTCATGTAGCTCGACGGTTTGCGTGCGGGCTTCGCCGGCGGCGCACTCGAGGACTACGTGGGAGATTGTGCCGATGCAGGTAATTTTCCCATCGCGCACGGCGAAGGCTTGCGCCCAGGGATGCTGTGGGTCGTTGGTATAGATGCGCCCGTGAATGTAGTTGACCGTGTGCGAGTCGTCTTGCGCGGGGCCCGCTTTTAGGCGCAACGCGCTGACGCCTGCCAGTCCAGTGATCACGATGATGGCGATAAACGAAGAAATGCGCCGCGCGGCTGGTGTGCGCAGTCGATGATTCATCTAGCTTTTTCCTCCGCAAGTCCGGAAACGCCGACGAGTGTGAGCAAGGCGCGCTTCAGGCCCATTTCGCGGCCGGCGGGCTCGTACCATTCGTTGAGTGAGTGAGCGCCGCCGCCTGTGCCGCCTGCGCCAATGGAGATGGCGTCGATTGCGTTAGAGAGCGGCACGTTGGCGTCGGTGGAGGAGCGCTCGATGCGCGATTGATTGCCGACGTATTCGTCGGCGGCTCGCAAGGCCGCGAGTAGCGGCGAGTTTGCGTGCAGTTCCCCGCCGGGGCGGCTACCGAGGAGTTCCACTTTCCATTCGAGCTTGCCTTTGGAGCGGTCGCGCGCGGACTCCATTTCGTCGCGAACGCCTGCGGCGATGCATTCGCGGAGAGCCAGCTCGAGCTTGGCGAGCTCGTCTTCACTTTCGGACCGGATGTCGACCTTTAGTTTTGCTTCGTAGGGAATGGAATTGACGGAGGTGCCGCCTTCGATTTGGCCGAGATTGAAAGTGGTGCGCGGGGCGACGGGAACTCTGGTGTTGATGAAGCGGACGGAGGCGCGGACGAGGGCGTTGATGGGATTGGGCATGCCGAAGTCGGACCAACTGTGGCCGCCGGGGCCGGTGATGGTGGCTTCGACGCGGCGAGAGGCTAGGGCTTTGGTGGTGACGTGGTCGGTGCCGGAGCCGTCGAGAACGATTACCGCTTTTAGTTTTGGCTTGTACGCGTCGATGAGCGCGCGCATGCCGCGGAGATTGCCTTCGCCTTCTTCACCGACGTCTGCGACGAAGAGAATGGTGCGGCGCGGCTTGATGTGGGCCTCGTGGCAGGCACGGGCGATGGCGACGAGCGCGGCGAGGCCGGTACCGTTGTCGGAGATGCCGGGGGCGAGGAGGCGGTCGCCTTCGCGGCGGACTTTTACTTCGGTGGACGGCGGAAAGACGGTGTCGAGATGGGCGGAGAGCACGGCGATTTCTTTTTCGGTTGTGCCGCGGAGTTCGCCGATTACGTTTCCCGCGTTGTCGATTTGGACTTCGAGGCCGGAGGAGGCGAGAAGAGTTTTGATGGCGGCGGCGCGCTGCGATTCTTGAAATGGCGGCGCGGGAATTTCGGTTAGGCTGATTTGTTGTTCGTTGATGGCGGCTAGGTTGCGCGCGAACCAGCCTAGAGCGGAACGGACTTCCGGATTGTCGGCCAGTTGCGCGCTGGGCGCAGGGCGGGTGCTGGCCGGAAGATTGGCGGACCTGACGGGCATGGTCAAGAGAATAACCCAAAGGGCTGCGTGTTTCATCGCGGAGTTCAGGGCGGAGTTCGACGCGTGTGACGGGATCAATTGCGCGCGGCCTCGGCGCAGAGGGTTTGCACTTCGGATTCGGTAAGCACGCGGGAGGACTGCTTCGCGGCGTCGAAGATGCGGTTGACGATGGCGTCATCGGCCGGGATGCCGTGACGCTCGAGCCAGAAGAGGACGTTGGATTTGCCGCTCATGGGGCCGATTTCGATTACTTGGTCGAGACCGAAGAGGTGCGAGGGGACGCCGCTGTAGACAGCGTCGGCTAGGGCGGCGTCTTGTTTGTGATAGGCCTTGATGATGGCGGCGGCGTGGACGCCGGTGGCGGTGCGGAAGGCGTCGCGGCCGATTACGGGATAATTTGGCGGGATGGTGGTGTGCGTGGCGGCGGCGACTTTTTCGCAATACTCCTTAAGGCGGGAGAGGTCTTGGTCGAGAAGGCCCATTAGGCGGAGATTGACTAGCATTAGTTCCATGGGCGTGTTGCCTACGCGTTCGCCGAGAGAGTTGGCGGCGGCGTGGACGGAGTTTGCACCGGCAGCTACGGCCCAGAGCGAATTGGCGACGGCTAGGCCGCGATCGTTGTGGCCGTGCCAATCGACGCGGATTTTTTCGCCGCTGGGCTTCACGACTTCATCGATGGCGAATTTTATTAGGTTGTAGGCACCTTGCGGCGTGGCATGGCCGACCGTGTCGCAGAGGACGATGGCGCGGGCTCCGCTGAGGATGGCCGTGGAGTAAAGGCGCTTCACGGTTTCGGGGTCGGTGCGAATGGTGTCTTCGGTCACGTACATGGAGGGGAGATTGTGGTCGACCGCGAACTTGACGGCTTTTTCGGTGGTGCGTTCGAGGTGGTCGACGGTCCAGTCTTCGACTAAGCGACGGATTGGGCTGGAGCCCAGGAAGGTGGCGGCTTCGATCGGAATTCCTACGCGCTGGGAGATTTCGGCGATGGGGCGGATGTCGGCTTCTACGGTGCGGGCAGCGGCGTTGGGGCGAATCTTCATGCGATTGGTGGCGATTTCGCGGGCGAGGGCTTCGGTGTGGGCTGCGGCGCGGGGGCCGGCGCCGGGGAGACCGATATTCAGCGAATCGATGCCGAGTGATTCCATTAGGTGGAGGATTTCGATTTTTTCTTCGATGGTTGGATCTTGGACGGAGGGATTTTGCAGACCGTCGCGGAGAGTTTCGTCATTTAGAAGGACACGGGTGCCTGGAGGGATTAGCGGAGTGGAGGCTTGGTTCCAATCGTGAATCCATTCATTGTTATTTGGTGAGGTCATTTAAGTGATCCGATTCAGCGAGGCCCGAGGCCGTGGTCGCGGAATATTGTTTTTAGGGCTGCGCGGGCATTGCGTAAGCGGGCGGCTATGCCGCGGCTGTACTCGAACTTGAGGAAGGCGTCGGCGGCTTGCTCGAGGTCGGCGCCGTAGCGATACCACCATGGTTTTTCGCGATGCGGTAGGCGATCTAGGTCGATGTACTTCGTCTGGACCATTTCGAGGAGACCGGCTTTGCCGTGCGTGCGGCCCCAGCCACTCGCTCCGCATCCACCGTGCGGAGCTTCGGCTATCGCGAAGTAGCTGACGGCGTCGTTGACCATTACGGCTCCGGCGCGTAGACGCTTTGCGATTGCTTCGCCACGGGCGGTGTGGCGTGTCCAGACGCTTGCAGCGAGCGCAAATGGCGAATCGTTGGCACGAGCGATGGCTTCTTCGGCATTGCGCACTGTTTGGATTGCGAGGATTGGGCCGAAGGTTTCTTCCTGAAACAGCTTCATGGTGGAGTCGACGTTTGTAATTACGGTGGGCTCAAAAAAATTTGCGCCGAGATCTGTGCGCGGATGCCCGCCGCAGAGAAGGCGGGCGCCACGGCCGACGGCTTCTTCGATGAGGTCGACCATGCGCTGGACATGCTGCGGGCGAATCATGGGACCCACGTCTGTGGTGGCCTCATTGCCAGGGCCGAGACGCAGCTTTTTCGTTTTTGCTACGCAGCGGGCGGCGAATTCGTCGCTTACGGACTGCTCGATAAAGAGACGCTCGACGGAGAGACAGACCTGGCCGCAATTTGTGTAGCTGCCCCAAACGGCGGCGCTGGTGGCGATGTCGAGGTCGGCATCGCCAAGGACTAGCATGGCGTCGTTGCCGCCGAGTTCTAGCACTGTTGGGATGAGGCGCTTGGCGCATGCTTCGGCTACGCGGCGGCCCGTCGCTACGCTGCCGGTGAAGAGGATTTTGTCGGGATCGGCATCGATCAGCGCTTGGCCCACTTCCCCGCCGCCCTGCACGATGGTGACTAAATCATTCGGGAAGCCGGCGTCTGCGAAGAGTTTCTCGATCAGTACGCCACAGTGCGGCGTGAAATCGCTGGTCTTGCAAATGACAGCGTTGCCTGCTGCGATCGCGGGAATAATCTGGCTGAGCGGAATCGCCAGCGGATAATTCCAAGAACTGATGATGCCGATCACACCGAGCGGCTCGTAAGTGAGTTTGCCGGATTTCGCTCTTGCCGCAAGGCTGTGATGCGGGACGCGTTCGGGCTGTAGCAAGCGCTCGGCGTTTTTCGCGAAATACGCCGCGGTGTCTACGGCAACGAAAATGTCGGCGAACAGTGCTTCGACCCGGGGCTTGCCTGATTCGGCGACAACCGCATCGGCGAGGGCGTCGCGGCTGGACATGATTTTGTCGCGCAAGGCGCCAATCCGCGCGCAGCGCTCGCGCATAGGAATGCGGGCCCAAGCAGTCTGTGCCGGCCGCGCTCGCTGCATGATCTGAGGCAGGAGCGAAGGCGGAGTTTTTTCAAAATAACCGTGCGTTTCGCCGGTGGCAGGATTTATCGAGGGCAACGTATCGACGGAGATGGCTGTTGCGGCCATAGACGGATTCTATCTGAAAACGGTGAAGAGGCGTATGGACTCAGGCAACGCTCGCGGCTCAATCTGGTAGTAGCCGATCACTCGGGACTTGGCTAGACCACTCAATACGAGGGCGTCTATCGGCGCCGATTACGTCTCGCTACAACCGTGAACCCACATCTCTGCAGGGCGATGTAGGTTCACCTGTCTCTGGAATACAGGCTTTTCGCTGGATCAGCCGCGCCACGCGGAGTTACGGATCACACTGCAGAAGTTGCCACGGTGGAAGTTGGGATCCTTGTCTGCGAGTACGTCTGCTTTCACGTTCCCGAAGGTAGTCTCAGGCCTGTGTTTGATGCCGTCGTGGAAGGCCTGCAGGATATCCTCTTTGAAATGGGTTGTACGCGGGTACGCTTGAACGACTGCGTTCCGGTCGGAGTCTGCGAAGCTGGTGTAATCGATTCCGAGCACATCCATTTCAACGCCGGCCGTTACGAGCGCAACGACCGGATGCATATACTGAGGAATGCCGGGAGTAGTGTGAAGTGCAATCGCCGTCCATACGTGGTCGATGTCCTGCTCGGAGATCTTATGGCGGCGCAGGAAACTGCGCGCGGCATTTGCTCCATCAACTTCAAAACGGTCTGCGGCGCTACTGTACGCAGGTACGAGACCGATGTCGTGGAACATAGCACCGGCGTAGAGAAGTTCGGCATCGAACTTCAGCCCACGGCGCCGGCCTGCGAGCGCGCCAAAGTAGTAGACGCGACTTGAACAGCAGACTCGATTCTGTGTCGCGGATGAATTCCGTGATTTCATTGACGAGTTTGCTGTCGGGAACGCTAATGCCCGAGATAAATGTTACTTGCGAAGGCTTGGTTAATGTAGTTATGAACGCGCTCCTGGGGTCTTGCTTACATATCCAGGCTAGAGCTCGCCGTTTGCTCACGCCACGACATGATTACAGCAATTTAGGACATTGCAATTTACGAGACTGCCCCCTCGCTAGTGTGCTCTTGAAGCGACTGGCGTATTCGGCTGCCGTAACGCCAAGGACGCGAAGGAAGGTGCGGCGCATCGCGTCTGCAGATTTGAAGCCACAGGTATCGGCCACCTCTTTCAGTCCGCGAGAGGAGCTATCGATGATTTGTTGCGCCGTTTCGACGCGCATACGGTCAACGAACTGGCCGGGGTTCATTCCAGTGTCGCGGAGGCAGATGCGCGTGAAATGGCGGGCACTCATACCAATGCGCCCGGCGAGCGATTCGACAGTAAGGTCTTCGCGAAGGTGTTGGAGCATCCATACCTGAAGCTCGCGCGATGGTCGCGAGGTGATGGCCTGATGCGAGAGCATGTGGCTGTATTGTGCTTGTCCGCCCGGACGTACAAGGGACATGACGAGGAAACGCGCGATCTTCGGAGCTGTTTCGTGCCCGTGATCTTCTTCGACCAAGGCGAGCGAGAGGTCGATGCCGGCGGTGATACCTGCCGATGTGTAGATAGAGCCGTCGCGCAAGTAAATTGGCTCGGGCCGCACTACGACTTTGGGGTATTCCTTGACAAGACGGTCGCAGAAGTTCCAGTGCGTAACGGCTTGCTTCCCGTTGAGGAGACCTGCTTCTGCGAGAAGGAATGCGCCGGTACGGATGGATGCGACGCGACGTGACTGCCTTGCGACTTTCGCGATCCAGGCGATGAAGTTGCGATCGTAACGGCCGCTTTCTGCGCCGGGACCTCCGGCGATTACCAGGGTGTCGATGGGACCGTGGACGTCGGCAATGGGAGTTGCGTCGGCGAGCACGACGCCGCGATTGGTTTGAAGAGTTCGTTCACGGCCGGGGTTTGCAAGTTGAATCCCGTAATCAGGCGCATTGGAAAAGACCTCTAACGGGCCAGTTACATCGAGGACCTGAACGGGAGGCGGTCCGACGATGACTACTCTCCGCATACTTCCTCCTCTCGCGCCACTCGAATACGGCAGTGTACCCCTCTCTAGGGGGACACCTCAGCCGGCTGCGTAAGCCCCCTGTTATCACGACCCTTTTCCAAGCCTTTGCCGTGCATCTGAGAGGTCCTAAAAAGACGGCGAGCGTTCAAAAGGGAACAGCTTCCCGGCTGGGTCTTATCGCATTATGTTTGAGTGATTAAAACTAAGGCACTAACGCCGGAACAATGGTCCTCGGTCCCATGTCCTACATGTGGAGTCGCTGTCGGAGAGACTTGTGTGTCGTATGCAGGAGCGTTGTGTGACGACCCCCATGTGGACCGGAAGTATGATGCTTTTGAAGCCGTGTCAAATAAGGTGGAAGCACCCCTGAACAGTTAGCGGCTTCGCTGTTTTGTAACATTCTCAACCCCACTTTCCTCGCCCTTGTACCTTTGACCTGCCCCCCGGATCCGCAGGGTGGATCATACGACATTCGCAGCCTGTGAGAGGCTTCCGTCGGCCGGCGTAGCCCCGCAGTTTGGGGCGGAGCCGGGCGACGGAGCGAGTTGTCGCGCATACGCTGCTGGTGTTTGATAGCCCAGCGCGCTGTGCGGCCGCTCCTCGTTGAACTCCTTCTGCCATGCGGCGATCTTCCGCCGCGCGTCCCACAAATTCTCGAACCAACTCACGTTCAAGC
>Ga0185299_10005445_pt1 | contig 14353 bp, 10 predicted proteins | sample PaiPotPPA55metaG_FD_128002 | JGI IMG/M metagenome (GOLD analysis project Ga0185299, IMG submission 128002) | Iron sulfur acid spring bacterial and archeal communities from Banff, Canada, to study Microbial Dark Matter (Phase II) - Paint Pots PPA... ...
CCCACGGACGAACCCAGCGTGGCCGGCTTCACAAAGAACGGAAACCGAAATTTCTTTTTGATCGCCTTCAATATTGCAGCGCGCTTGTGTTCCCACTGAGACCGCCGCACGGTCATGAACGGGACGATGGGCAATCCCGCCTGTTCGAAGAGCCGCTTCTGAACATCTTTATCCATGCCGACGGCGGAAGCGAGAACCCCCGCGCCAACGTACGGCAATCCAGCAAGCTCCATCAGCCCTTGCACTGTGCCGTCTTCTCCGAAAGTGCCATGAAGCACCGGGAAAATTACATCGACCATGATGCTGGGGCGTCCGGCAACCGGGACGAGCGGAACCAAAGTGGCAGCAGTGGGATCAGACGGCAAAATTACGCGATCGCCGGATTTCAAGACGTCCGCGAGCAGTTCCTGCGCGCCTCGGCCCACCAGCCAGCGGCCGTCCTTCGAGATGCCGATTGGCACCGCGTCGTATTTTTCAGGATCGAGCGCTCGGATCACCGATGCGGCGGAAGCCAGCGAAACTTCATGTTCACCCGAGCGACCACCGAACAGCACGCCCACGCGTAGTCGTTTACTGGAAACCACGTTATTGACTCGCCTTCCGCCGCGCGCAGATCACAGGATTTTCTTTCCCAGTCCTGACAGCACGAGCTCCACACCAAGCAAGGCCGTCGTATTATGCAAATCGATCACCGGATTGACTTCTACCAGTTCGAAGGAAAGCATCGAACGGCTGTCTGCGACCATTTCCAAAGCTAAATGCGCTTCGCGATACGTTACGCCGCCGCGAACAGGTGTGCCCACACCGGGGGCGTCGGTGGGATCCACAAAATCCATATCGAGGCTCACCGAAATTCCCGCCGTGTCATCGCCTGCGAATCGCAACGCGTCCGCCATCACTTCGCGCATTCCTCGTTCGTCGATGTCGCGCATGGTGAAAATATGTACGCCAGATTCTTTCACCAGGCGCCGCTCTTTGGCGTCGAGGTCGCGTATGCCAACCAGCGCCACATTGCGCGGTTCCACCATCGGCTTGATACCGGCAAGCTCGGTCAACTCCGGAGGGCCGTATCCCATGATCGAAGCGAGCGGCATGCCGTGAACGTTTCCTGAAGGGGACGACTCGGGCGTGTTCATATCGCCGTGCGCATCAAGCCAAATCACTCCCACGCGCTTGGATTGTTTGTTGAAATGCGCGGCCGTGCCCGCCGTGGTTCCCACAGCAATGGAATGGTCGCCGCCCAACACCAATGGGACCATATCTTCAGCGAGCGTTTTCTCCACGGTTTCGGCCAGGCCTTTACAGGCTTGCGAAATTTCGTCCAAATATCTGGCGCGCTTTTCGCCGTAGGGTTGTTCCTCGGGCTGAGGGACGATCACGTTGCCGATGTCTTCCACCTGGCGGCCAAGCTGCTTCAGTCGCGCGTGGAGACCCGCCACACGCAGCGCCGACGGTCCCATATCTACGCCGCGGCGGCTTTGTCCCAAGTCCATCGGCACGCCGATGATTCTTATTTTGTCTGGCATTTTATTGTGTCTTTCGTGGCCCTGTGTTGGGGCGGCAGGGCCTACCCCTAGACCGATCCCTGGGCCAGGGACACTAAGGATAGACTCGGTATAGCATCCGAGGGAAGGGAATCACTTCGCGGATGTGCTCCGTTCCGCAAATCCAAGCTACCGTACGTTCCAGCCCCAGCCCGAAGCCGGCGTGCGCCACGCTGCCGTAGCGGCGCAAGTCGAGATACCACTGGAAAGATTCCTCCGGCAGGTTGTGCTCGCGAAGGCGTTTCACCAGCGTTTCATAGTCTGCCAGGCGCTCGCCGCCGCCGATAATTTCTCCATACCCCTCTGGGGCGATCATGTCGAAGCTCAAAGAAAGCTCGGGCCGTGCGGCGTCTGTGGCCATATAAAAGGCTTTCATCGCCGACGGATAGCGGTGAATAATCACCGGCTTATCGAACTCTTTGGAGATGATGGTCTCTTCGTCTCCGCCGAAGTCGTCGCCCCACTTCGCGGGGTTTCCAGCCTTCTGCAAAACCTTGATCGCATCGTCGTAAGTTACTCGCGGAAAAGGCGGCACGATTTTTTCCAGCTTAGCGACATCGCGCTGAATCGTGGCGAGCTCGCGGGCCCGATTCTTAACCACGGACTGTACCACCGCATTCACTAGCCCTTCGCCCAACCGCATCATATCTTCCAGATGGGCATAGGAAGCTTCGGGTTCGAGCATCCAGAATTCAGTCAAGTGCCTGCGCGTCTTGGATTTTTCCGCGCGGAATGTTGGGCCGAACGTGTACACCTTGCCTAATGCGGCGGCAGTCGCTTCTACATAGAGCTGGCCTGATTGCGTCAGATAGGCTTTTTGATCGTCAATGTAATTCACTTCAAAAAGTGTGGACGTACCTTCGCAGGCTGCGGGAGTGAAAACGGGCGCGTCTGTAAGCGTGTAATCCTGGCTATCCATATAATTGCGCGCGGCGCGTTCTACTTCCGCGCGAATACGCAAGATAGCGGCCTGGCGCGGCGTGCGAATCCACAGGTGCCGCCGGTCGAGAAGAAAATCCACGCCGTGCTCTTTTGGTTGAATCGGATAGGGCTCCGCGTCAGCCACGCGATGCACCACTTCAACTCCGCTGATGTGCATCTCGAACCCGCCCGTGGCGCGCGCTTCGGCGCGAATCGTTCCAGTAACTATCACGCTTGACTCACGCGTGAGGCCCTTCAGCGCTTCGAACGCTTCGGGCTGCTCCTTCTGCGACACGACGCCCTGGATCACGCCGGTGCCGTCGCGAAAAATGGGGAAAAGAAGCTTTCCCGATTCGCGCTGGTTGTAAAGCCAGCCTTGAATGGTGACGCTGCTATCGACGTGCTCTCCAGCGTGTTCGATAGTGATAATGGTTCTAGCTGCCTGCTGTGGCTGAGTCATTTACCTGCCTGTTTTCTGTTTTTAAATGTTTCAAGAACGTGAGGTACGCCCGCGCTTGGCCTCGAAATTCTCTTCCAGCTTATCAAATGTCGCGCGAACTTGGTCGAGCGTCGGGCCGCCGTTCGGCTGGCCCTTCAGTTCCAGCACAATTGCCACCTGTTCGGGCGCGCCTGCAATTGCCGCAAGGCCTGCCTCCCAATCGATGTTGCCTTCATAGGGCAACAGATGTTCGTCTTTCTCTCCGTGATTATCGTGAATGTGTGTGGTGGCCACGCGCTCGCGCATGATATCGAAACTCACCTCTACGCCTTCATCGATATGCGCGTGGCCTGTGTCGAAACAAAGCCGCAAATCGTGCAGGTGGGTATCGGTGATGAAATGTTGCAGAGAGGCAGGCGCGCCGAGTTCGCCCGGTGTGTTTTCCAGCGCGATGGTTACGCCGCGTGCTTTGGCAAATATGCAAAGGTGTTCGAGCGAGCTGAAAGCCGCGTCGAACTTGCGCGGATCTGCGGCTTGGCGTCCGTGGCCGATGTGCTGTACCAAGAAGTGGAAGGGAATTCGTTCCGCAACTTCGATTGTCCGCTTCAGCTCGTCGACAGCGTCGAGGCGCCGTATGCGCTCCGTATCGGAAATCGAAATGGGTACGCCGCTCTCGCGTCCGGGAGAAAGGTCGCGCTCGGTGGGCGAATGCAAGGAGTGCAATTCCAAATGATATTCGCCGAGCGCGTCGGCAAGTTCGCGCACCGCTTGGGGTTCGCGATAGTTGAAATGGCGCGGCGAGCAGAAGATCTCGACGGCCTTAATGCCCGCCTGAGAAATCTCGGCTAGCAACGCAGCTCCCAGCGGCTGGTTAACATAGCGATAGGTCGAAAGGACGCGTTGCATGCAGCTCCCGTGCGATCCAATTCAGAATTTACTATGGTCAATGGAAAATGTGCTTCCGTCAATAGCTCCGGAGATTTAGGGTGGCGAAGATTTCGGGACTGAATTCGAAAACGAAATAGCACTGTTTCGGCCGAAGAAGAAATTCAATCTGAGATGAGGCCAACCAGGATTAGGGCGATGAGGCCGCCGAGCAGAAGCGCGAACATGATCCACACCCAGACCGGGCGCCTTTTGCGCATCAGCCCCGAAGGCGGCGGTACGATTTCCGGAAGTGGTGGATCAGCGGTCACGGTGTCTTGGGTTTTATGAAGACTATCAGATCAAATCAGCCTCGGGCTGGAGTTCATATTTTCTTCGGAGATTTTCTTTTTGTTAAATTTAGCGCGGGCTTTCGCCAGATCATCCGCTTTGGGGAAGCTGCCTACCGAGGTGGTTCGGAAAAGAGGCAACTTCAGCCCCAGACTTTCCAATTTTTGGCGGCTCATTGGTGTTCCCGGCCTTGTAGTTCCGCGCGGACTTTTGAAAGTAGTTCCAGTTTTGCGAATGCCTGATCGGTCGGAAGATATTCGAGACCGGAAGAAGGACCGAGGAAGGCGCGTTCGCCTTTTATTTTCGGCAGCATGCGTTCAACTTGGCGGGCGATTTGCGCGGGATCTTCCAGACGAGTGTTTCGACCGTGGATGAGACCTAGGGCGAGAGGCTTCGGAGAGCCTTTTGAAGCGACGATGTCCACGAGTGTCGGAGAATAAGTGAAATCCAGGCCGACGACATCAACAGGCAGTGCGAGGAGTTTTTCGTAAAGCGGCGCGCAATCGTGGAAGTAAACGTAAAGGGCGAGCTCGAGTTTGCGTTCGCTCTTCACGATTTTGTTGCGCGCTTGCACTAACGGAGTAAGCGAAGCTTCGAAAATTTTCCAATCGTTCGGATATTTAATTGCGGCGGGTTCGTCTATCTGAACTAATTCGGCACCTGCTTGCGAAAGCGGATCCAATTCAGTGGCGAGAATTTCCGCGTATGCCTGGACGCGTTTTTCCAAATCGGTGAAAGTTCCGGCGGATCCATTTCCGGGCTCGCCGAGGGAAAGTTTCCCGAGGGTGTAAGGCCCAGTCAGCACCGGTTTGACGCTGAGCTTTCCGGCTTTGCCTTGCGGGGTCGGCAAATGTCCCAGGGCATTTCGGGCGAAATTGTAGTCACCTGCGACGAGGTGGCCGCGTTTTACAGGCGCTCCGACGAAGACCGGTTGGCGGAAATAAGTGTCGGTGTCGAAGAAGCGAACGAGGCCTTTGATTTCGATGTTATCCAGCTTGCCGGCGAGATGCGAGATGGGGTCGTACCAGCGAATCAGGCCGTCGGTGACTACGTCGAGCCCGGCTTTCACTTGCTCGGCGATCACGTGGCGGGTGACTTCATTTTGAACGTCGAGGAGATCGGCGTGGGATCTTTCTCCGCGGTCGAGCCCGGCAATCGTTCGGCGTAAAGCTTGCAATTCGGGTGAATCGCCGATGCGCGGGTAGCTTCCCGTGCTCGAAAGATGGAGGCCTGGAGTCGTACTCATTTTGTACCGCATTCCTGTTGCGATGTTTTTCCGGACCGGCCTGCTGGCTTCAGCGTCCCTGGCGAGAGAGGAAACCCCGCCCGCCTGAAGGCGGCTGCTACATAAGCTTGGAAATCGACGAAATCATTTGGTTCAAAGTTCGCGATTAGAACGAGTCGCGGGTGTTTGTTTTCAGCAAGTTGCAGAATTTCTAATACCAAGAGTTCGCGATTAGAAAGTGCCGAGCAGATCCCTCGTGTCGTGCGCTGCTGCGCACTCGCTCGGGATGCCGATGCTCGCCGCATCGTCAGTTCGCGATTAGAAATGTGTGGGTCGCTCTCGTCGGTTACTGAACTGGTCCTGAATGAGGTGCGGAGTTCTTGAGTCGAAATTTCATTTTTGCAAAATTGCATTTTTTGGCGATTTGAGCAGTTCGCGGTTGTTTGTTTTCCGAGAGTTACAGGAGGTTCTAATTGAGCAATTTGGCGATTTAACTTGCGGAAATGAGGGGTGGTTTCGATCCATTTCTGCACTTTCGATTGTGGCTCGCTCGGCGGGATGGAGCGAGAGATTTCGCGCGATTGGCTATCAGCCTCTTCAGCGCCGCCACGACTTATCCTTCTCAGCCGCATCTTTTCCTCTAACTACAAACTTGAAGTGTAATCAGAAGCCGTCCCAGGAAGCAAGGAAATGCAATCGAACGGCTAGAATCTAGAAGCGAGATTCGAGAATTGAGGGGCGAAAGAAATAGGTTTAATGCTAGATCTTCTATGAAGGCCGTCCAACCGTTTTCGTGGCTCGTATACAATAGTTGCGAGAGGAGTTGACTCTGGGAACGTGCTACTGAGAGTCTGTGAAGTGGATAGATTGCATTGTATGTACGAGTTCATGCAGCTTCGATTCATCAGGACTCGCGAAAACGAATAGAAGTACATAGCCTTTCTCAATCGTTACAGCCTCCACCGCATGACTGACGATTCCCTTCACAGTAAAATCCAGCGCCACCCTCCAGAAGGTTCTTCCGCCGATGGCAAATTGTTCCGGCTGGGCAACCACGGAATAGGTGAGACCTGTCTGGTTTAGGAATGCCGTACCCAATTTCAGGAAATCTTCCCCGGATTTCAAAACAAGTCCAGCTCCAGCGTCCATTGCCTGGATTTGAACGATACTTAGTTCAGTTGATATACCTTTCGTCGTCTGCCTTGTGACCAAGAGTAGCTGGTGGGCGTTATTGGTTATTGCTTTAGCCATATCAGGCATTGTCGGGTCTTCGTTTGCCAATATCGACAGTCCAGCCCTAACTACGGCTCTCCCTGCGTCAGCCTTTTGAACAATCCAGCCTTTGGGAGTTTCGTAAGAAAAGGCGAAGAACGTGTTTGTATAGACGTTGTCGGAGAAGAAGCAATCTTCCGGTTGCGGTCCAGTTGGGTGTGGGTGCGCCGTTGTTGATCCTTTTGAATCATCGGAACTAGCAATTGCTGAATAGAACGAGTTACCTGGCTCGATGCGTGCGGCTTCGCGGAACTGAGCGGCGGCCTCGTCCGGTTTACCCTTCCCCCGAAGAGCAACACCTAAAAAATAGTGAGTCTCGGCGTCACTCGGCTTGGTCTTTAAAAACGCTGTGAGTTCCTCTACTGCCGCATCAAAGTCACCTGCGTGCATCAGTGAGGCCCCGAGCAGTTTGTGGATGATTGGAAGTCCTGCGGCAAAAGGAAGCGACTCCTTCAATATGGGAATAGCTTCTTTGTACTGTCCGCTTCGAGCGAGGCTGATGCCAAGGTCGGCAAGGGCAGGTTTATCGCTCGGAAAGATTCGTAATGCTTCGCGCGCTTCGAGAACGGCTTCACTGTCACGCTTCTGAAGGGTCAACGCCATCGCTAGTTGAACATGCGCCTCAGCATCTTCGGGCCAAAGCTTGAGCGATTGCCGGGCCTGAGCTTCGGCTTCCGAATAGTTCTGAACAAGCAGGAGATTCCGTGCGTAGGCCAAATGCAGCGTTGCCGAATCGGGAGCGAGCTGAAGCGCCCGGACGAAATCATCGTTGGCTGAAGCTAGTTGCTTGTTGAGCTTTTTTGTAAGTGCGAGATCGAGCACGCCGTAGGCGCTAAGGCGTTCGGGAGAGGGCTGCTTGGTCGAGCGGGGCTTAGTATTCGCGAGGGAGTCTACGAGATCAGACGGCGCCTGGTACGATCGTAGCGCAGTGAGGAAAGAAGCGTCGGGAGTGAAATCAACGCCACGTTCGCACACAGCCCGCGCCTCGTATAGAGAGCCTGTTTGACCAGCGAGGAAGGCGAGAAGTTCGAGGCGATCGAATGGCGGCCAAGGACTTTCGGCAGCAGATGGTATGCAGTCATAGGCTGGCTCCGACCGGTTATATAGGAAGGTGCAACGTAGCCTAATGGATGGACCCTTAAAGGCCGCTGGAAGCGGAGCCTGTGGGTCAGAATCCCGGATAGCATTCATGGCTGCTTGATCGAGTGAATCATTCCCAGAGCTTGTCTCGAGTAAGATATGCGCAATACTTCCTTCCCGGTTGATATCGAATTGAATAACGGCCTGGCCCTTTTCACCCTTATAGAACGCTTCCGGCAAGGAGGCGGTCCAATTCTTATTCACCCGATTGCGCACGATTTGCATGTAAGAGCTGAAATTCACTCCCTCGGTAGGAGTTAGAAGTTGCATTCCATGTGAAGAGGAACCTGGAGGAGGAACCGCGACATCGGGTGGCTTCTCGCGTGTTCGTTCTTGGGCGTAGATGACTGTACTAATGGAAATCATTGCAATTACGGCGCGGAGGATTGGTCTGAGAGCGAGCAGTGTCGTGAATGCCGGTTTCACAAATAGGAACTTATCGCATATTTTATCGCTGTCAAGGTCTCAGACTACGGCGTGGTTTGCTTTGGGTGGACGGTGGTGGCGGCGGGATCGATTTCGAAGTAGAGGAGCCATTGGCTTGGGACGTTGCGGCCGTCCAACTTAGCGGGGACGAATTTCCAGAGTTTCGCGGCTACTAGGGTGCGGTCGGCGAAATATTGGCTGGGGCCGGGAGCGTCGAGGGTGGCTTGGGTTACGGCGCCGGATTCGTCCACGTTCACTTTTACGCTGAGTCTTACTTTGCCGCGGATTGTGTCTCGGGCTTTTTGCGGAGCGTCGGGCAAGATTTGTTGAACGACTTTTCCGCGCACCATGCCGCTAGTGGGCGATGATGCAGGCGGTTCGGATCGAAGTGACGGCCGGAGCGGAGCAGGGCTAGTGGCAGCGGGTTTTTTCTCGGTGAGCTTCGTTGAGTAAATCGCGGAATGCTCGGTGGAATTCGCTGCGAACTGAGGCGCCGGCGGCCGCGCTGCGGGCCGCTGAAGCGCTGGATTCGCGACTGGCGGAGGCGCTGACTGCGGCGACGACTTTGCAACGACAGGAGTTTGTTGCCGTGATGGCGGCGCAGACTGCTGGGGCGGCGTCTGAGCCGGAGAAGGCGATTTGGCGGAGAGCGCGGGCTCGTTCTCCGGTTTTAGCTGCGCTGCTAACGGCGCCGCCGGCTGAACTTTTGAGGGGACGGGCGGCTGAGATTTTTGCTGAACGGTTGCCGAGATTGTCGGATTATCGGATGCGACCGACGCGGTTGGCTGATTCTGCGACGGGCGTTTGAAAAGGCGCGGGCCGAGAAAAAGGCCTCCGAGGATTGCTAGCAAGGCTACGCCTGCCAGGACTACTCCACCGATGGCGCGCGGGTTTGCGAACGACGGCTGCGGATTTAGCGGTATCTGCTTGGGAGGCGCGGAGGAATTTGGTTGCAGGCGGGCGGCAATGTCGGCGACGGTCCAACGCATTTGCGGATCCCGGCGCAAGCAGTGGCGCGCTAGATCGAGAATCTCCGGCTGGAGATTTGAGGGCAGGGATGGTTCGGCCTGGTTGGTTCGCTCCCACATCGGCAAGCGCTGGGTGAGGGATTCTGTGAGAGTCATGCCCAGGGACCAGACGTCGCCGGCCGGCGAAATTCTTCCGCCAGCCGCTTCGGGCGGATCGTAAGCTCCGGGTTTTCCCGGACTGCCACCGGATTCGCCGATGCGGCAAAGGCCATCGCTTGAAATTTTCAGAAGATCGTCATCGGCCATGATGTTTGAAGGTTTCAGGCGGCAATGAACGAAGCCTTGGGCGTGAACGTAAGCAAGCGCGTCCACTACCGGACTGAGGAGGTCGCGAGCTTCCTCGGGCGTAAGCGGTCTGCGCTTAATTACGAGCGCGAGGTTTTCTTCGGCGTATTCCATCACCACGTAGAGCATGTCGATGTGATCGAGCTCGCAACGTCCCATTTCCAGGATCCGAACCAAGTGAGGATGCGAAAGTTTTGCAGCGTGTTTCCAGCGAGCTAGTTGGGCAGGGGCGTCGACCGAATCCGCGGGGATAAGTTTGATCGCGACTTTTTTGACTGGCTGGCTGGCGTAGTCGGTGAGGAAAACGGCGCTGCGTTCAGTTCGGCCGACTAACTGGCCGAGGCGGAATTTTCCGTCGACGACTTGGTCGATCTGTTTTGTGGCAGCCTCAGTCATATGATCCCCCTGCATGCCTGCAAGCGCTGGTGAAAGCATGACGTTCGAGCGCTGGCGTTCGACCAACGATGAAAATCGAACGGTACCGCGTCCGAGATCGGACTCGGCGATTCGTCTTCCTAGGGTGTACCGGGCTGGTGAGTGCCGGTTGCAGAGGGGCAATTCGCGACTCGCGCCAGGCCCTCTTGCACAACATTTTGCAATATTCGGGGGCTGTCGGCGGGGAAAGTTATGTCCGCGTTGCCCAATAGCACCCCTCTGGGGCAAAGGCGCCAGAACAGCGTGTGGCGGATGGCTGGCAGTCTCCAATTCGATACACGGTTAAGAAATTCTTAATGCAAAGTTGGGCTAGATGATGAATTTTATGGGGTCGCAAACAGGGCTGAGCAACTAGGCGATTCGGAAATTCCTGCGACGATAGGATTGGGGTCAACAGACAAATGGAAATTACGTCCGGCAATGGATTTGGACCGTTTGAAGTGTTTCTTCCGATTCACTCCGCAGCGCGAAAGCCTCAACGGCAGGGCGACGAGGGATATCCGGGGCGGCTGTTCATCGTGGAAGGAATCGACGGGTCGGGGAAGTCCACGCAATTAGACCTGCTGCACAAATGGCTGGAATCGAAAGGGTACGGTGTGGTGTTCAGCGAGTGGAATTCTTCTCCGCTGGTGAAGGACACCACGAAATTCGGCAAGAAGAAAAAGATGCTGACGGCGGCGACGTTTTCGCTGATTCACGCTACTGATTTTGCCGACCGAACGGAGAAAAGTATTTTACCGCTGCTGAAGGCGGGCGCGGTAGTGCTGTGCGACCGCTACGTTTACACGGCGTTTGCGCGAGACGTGGCGCGCGGAATGGATCGGGAGTGGGTTCGCGAGCTTTACCAATTTGCGGTGAAGCCGACGGTGGCGTTTTATTTTCGCGTGCCGCTGGAGACAGCGATTGGCAGACTGTTGGACGGCCGCAATGGATTCAAATATTACGAAGCGGGGATGGATTTGGATTTGAGTGACGACCCCGCGGAAAGCTTTCGGCTCTTTCAAGGAATGATACTCAAGGAATACGAAGAGATGGTCCCGGAATTCGGCCTGACGGTGATTGACGCAACTCTGCCGATCGAAGTGCAGCAGGCGCAGGTGAGGCAAATCGCGAAGACGCATCTGGATAACGCGTCGAACGTAAGGGTGCAACGATGAGACAGACGTATGGAAAGCTGCTTCCGGGGATGAAGATTTCAGACCTTAGCGGCAAGCTGATCGTGATTGAAGGGACAGATGGAGTGGGGCGCACGACGCAAATCAACTTGTTGAAACCGTGGCTGGAAGAGCAAGGGCACGCGGTGTTGGATACGGGCATGACGCGTTCTCCGCTTGCCGGAGAAGGAATTCGGCGCGCGAAGGAAGGAAATAATCTTGGGCGGGTGACGCAGAGTCTTTTTTACGCGACGGATTTTGTGGATCGTCTGGAAAACGAGATTGTGCCGGCATTGCGATCAGGATTTATCGTGCTGACCGACCGGTACGTGTATTCGCTGATGGCCAGGGCGTTCGTTCGCGGGATGGATTCCAAATGGATTCGCAGCATTTATAGCGTGGCGTTGAAACCGGACGCGACTTTTTATTTACGGCTGAGTATCGACCAGCTTATTCCGCGCGTAGTTTTCTCCCGCGGATTTGATTACTGGGAGTCGGGTATGGACCTTTATCCGGGGCGTGATATGTACGATTGTTTTTGCAATTATCAGACCGCGCTGCTGGCGGAGTTTGATCGGCTGAGCGAAGAATATAAATTTGACGTGATCGAAGCGTCAGCGGATGCCGAGCATGTGTTTGAGCGGCTTAAGGCGGGGATTTTTCAAGTGCTGGAGGCCGATTCGAGGAAGGAATATATCTCCGCGATTGATGCGAAAACGATATCGATTTCGGCGGCCGCGGGAAATGGAAAGCCTGCTCCCGCGACACCGACTACAAGTGGCGCTGATTTCGAGTTGATCCTGCGGTCGATCATGGCGCATGCGGCCAATGGCAACGGCAAGACGGCTTACTCCCACAAATAATTCCGCAATCTAAAAATTATTTACTGCGCGTCCGGTTGGTCGCCGACGGTGAAGTACGTGCAGTCGGGATGATGGAAGACCAGCGCGCTGACGCTGGCTTCGGGGTCCATCATCATACCTTCGGTGAGGTGCACGCCGATTTCTTCCGGCTTCAAAAGCATCCATATGCCGGCCTGGTCGTCGAGATTCGGGCAGGCGGGATAGCCGAAGCTGTAGCGTTTGCCGCGATAGCGCGAAGTGAAACGCTCGGCCATGGTGAGCGTGGGCGGATCGGGGAAGCCCCAATCTTCGCGGATGCGACGGTGCAGCCATTCGGCGCAGGCTTCGGCGGTTTCGATGGCGAGGGCTAGGAGGCCGTGGGAAAAAAGATAACGGCCGGCGGCTTTGGCTTCTTCGGAGCGTTCACGGACTCCGGCTCCGGCGGTGACGACGAAAAGCGCTAGATGATCGCGCTGGACTTTTTTATCTGCGCCATTATCGTGGGAGCGCTGAGGATTTGGCGGCAGGATGTAATCGCTCAAGCAAAGTTTTTCGCCGACACGCTGGCGTTGGAAATGAAATTTGTGGATGGGCGAGGATTTCCCTGGTTCGAAGAGCGCGATGGAGTTGCCTTCGCGTTCCGCTTCGAAGAACTGCCAGACGGCTGAAATCTTCATGAAGGATTCAGCCTCGCGCTTCACTTCTTCCATGCTGTGAAAAAGCTCGAGGGCGCGCGGGTCGCGTTCCTTTAAGGCTTTCTCGAAATTTCCGCGGAAGCCCATATGGCGTCCGAAAATCATGTAGGGGTTGATGTAACTCCAAATTTCGTTGCGATCCGGAATCGAGCGGGCTTTGCGATCGAGATAGGCGACCTGCGGAATCGGAATGTCGATGCGAATTCGCGGCGAGCGCTCTTCACCGGCAGGACCTATGGGAGCGGGCGCAATTTCTTCAACCGCGACTGTTCCGGTGTGCGTGTTGTCGCGCAATACGGCTTGGCGCTGAGATGGATCGCTCAAATGATTCATGAGGCGCAGGCCGGTCATGGCGTCTTTCGCGTAGCAGACAGCGGTTGCGTATTGCGGAGCGATTTTCGAGCGCGTGAACTTTTCAGAGAGGGCCGCGCCGCCCACCAGCAACGGCACGTCAATTCCAGCTTCACGGAGGTCGGTCGCGGTTGTCACCATTTGCTGCGCGCTTTTTACCAACAAGCCCGAGAGTCCAATCGCGTCAGGCTGATGTTCGCGATGGGCGCGAATCAATTCCTCGGGCGGGACTTTGATGCCGAGGTTGATGACCTCGTAGCCATTATTTTTCAGGATGATCTCGACGAGATTTTTGCCGATGTCGTGGACGTCGCCTTTCACCGTGGCTAGCATTACCTTTGCGCGCTTCTCGGTGTCGGCTTTCTCCATGAATTGTTCGAGGTGGCTGACGGCGGCTTTCATGGCTTCGGCGGACTGTAAAACTTCCGCGACGATTAGCTCGTTGTTGTTGAACAGGCGGCCGACTTCGGCCATGCCGGTCATTAGCGGGCCGTTGATAATGTCGAGCGGCGCGTTTCCCTCCGCGCGCTTGCGATTGAGGTCGTCAACCAAGCCATCCTTGGAACCTTCCAAAATATAATTTGCCAGGCGCTGGTCGAGAGGCAAGTCGGCGGCACGTTCTTTTTTTCGCGAGCCGGAGGCGCGGAAGTGGTCGGTGATGGCGGTGATATGGAATTGATTGATCGCGGCTTTCTGGTCTGGCGTTTGCTCGCGCCAATCCGGCGGCGCGTTGCGCAGATGCTGGGCTTCCGGCTGATCCTCGGGTACTGATTTTGGCGGAGTGTTGAACAAAAGATCTTCCGCCAATTTTCTTTCGGCTTCCGGAATCGAGCCGAAGCGCTCGATGCGCTCGGCGTTGACGATGGCAAGGTCCAAACCTGCTTTGGTGCAGTGATACAGGAAAACGGAATTCACAACTTCGCGGGCGCCGGGCGGCAGGCCGAATGAAACGTTGGAAATTCCGAGCACGGTGCGGACGTGCGGGATTTGTTTTTTGATCAGGCGAACGCCTTCGATGGTTTCGAGCGCTCCGCCGATGTAATTCTTGTCGCCGGTGCCGCAGGGGAAAACCAGCGGATCGAAAATAATATTTTCCACGTGAATGCCGAAACGTTCAGTAAGCAAGCGATAAGAGCGCTCGGCGATTTCCAGTTTGCGCTCGCGAGTGAATGCTTGGGCCTGGACGGGATCTTCGTCGATGCAACCGACGATTACCGCGGCGCCATACGACCGGGCTAACGGGCAGATGCGTTCGAATTTTTCTTCGCCGTCTTCGAGATTGATGGAATTGATGATGCTTTTGCCCTGGCAATAGGTGAGGGCGAGCTCGACCGCGCGCGGGTCGGTGGTATCGATCATGATGGGCGCTTTAATTTTGCGG
>Ga0185299_10005446_pt1 | contig 14348 bp, 18 predicted proteins | sample PaiPotPPA55metaG_FD_128002 | JGI IMG/M metagenome (GOLD analysis project Ga0185299, IMG submission 128002) | Iron sulfur acid spring bacterial and archeal communities from Banff, Canada, to study Microbial Dark Matter (Phase II) - Paint Pots PPA... ...
GTGTACTTGACCTCAGGATCCTGGCCTACGTTTCCCACCAAAATTACCTTGTTCACGCTTTTTGCCATGCCATACTCCGGGTGCTTTCATTTACGAGCATCCACTCGTGCTGCCACATTCCATACAGCGATAACAGGAACCGTTTCTCACCATCAACGAGCCGCAGAACTGGCAGGTGGGTGAATCTCCTAAGCCGACCACCTGCCCTAGTGCCTTGACCACGCTGCCCGACTCAGGCTGCCGCACGACCGGTTTCGGCAACTCAAACAGAATCCCTTGTTCACCTTTCAAGAAGCGCAGTTCGAGCCAGCGGAACAAGTAATCCATCAGCGATTTGGCGTAGCCAATCTTTGGATTTCCGGACCAACCGCTTGGCTCAAAGCGTGTGTGGCTGAATTTGTCGCAGAGCACTTGCAGCGGCACGCCATATTGGAAGGCTAGAGACACTGCGGTGGCGAAGGAATCCATGAGCCCGGAAACGGTCGATCCCTCCTTGGCCATCCTGATGAACATTTCTCCGGGAAGGCCATCTTCGTACAGGCCGATGGTGACGTAGCCCTCTTGCCCACCCACTGAGAAATGATGAGTCAAGCTGTGCCGTTCGTCCGGAAGGCGGCGCCTCGCTGCTGGTGTCCCGCGCGACTCCTCCGACCTGTTGCCGCCATCGTTGCACGGATTCGTGTGATTTCCTTCGCTCTCGGTACTCGTAATTGCCTTTGCTTCCGACATCGAAAACCTCCCCACGGAACCTCACCTCGCTTTTTCGGTCCTCTCGAAAAGCACGGCAATGCGATCCTGATAAACGGGCTTCCAGTCCCGTCTTTCGCGCAACACGGTTGCCAGGGCAGAATCAACAGGAAGGAGCGCACCATTTACGCGATACCGCTCAAAGATATTGGACCAATCCGGACACGCGTCCCACACTCGCAATCCTTCTTCCACGAAGGCGGGTCCATAGAAATCCGTTCGACCATCATCGAAGACCGCAAGCGACGGCCAAAGGCGGTAGATCAGATATCCACCCCACTGCCAGCTCGAGTACAGCCTGATAGGTGAGCCCGACTCTTTCTCCGAGAGGAAAGTCACTGCATCGACTGGAAAGCGTTCGTGGTCAAACTCCGCTTGCAAGATCTTCATGCGACCGGGATGGGCGAGGAGCGATGCCAGCACAAGCACACCAAAACAAGGCACGAAATGCGGACGCCATCTCTTGGGACTGGTCGCGATGACTCGCAGTCCGGCCTCGACTTCTGCAAGGCTCACACTTAATTTTCCCGGCCACCGCAGAGGCCAATGTGACCCCGCGTACTCCAACCACTCACGCACCGCCAGGCCGATGCCGGGCGCTGCAACAACCGCGAAGATCGGAATGTTTCGTGCCGAGAACAATGCCAAATGTGACCAGCTCAGGAGCAGCAGCACATGAACCAATCTTCCCGCGCCCAACTGCCAGACCGCCGCCGCGATGGCCAGCACCAGAAGCGTCTCGAAATACGCCGCAGTGAACGAATGAAAGTCGATGGATTGAAATTCACTGATGCGCTGAAGGTAGAACGACGCCCCGAGATACCGAGCAACGTGGACATGCAAGTGATATCCATAGGGGTTGACGAGGCTGGCCACCGCACACGCAGCGGCCGCCAAGACATAGCTTCGCGCTCGAACCCATGCATTGTGGCTTGCTCTGTGGACCAGTTCTTCGCCCACCGCTCCAATCGCATAGGTAATGAGCAAAACGATTCCGACGAAAAATCCTCCGTGTAGATTCACCCAAAGGATCGTGAGCAGGGGCAGAGCCAAGAGAACAGCGGGGCCTCGTTTTCTCTCCGTCCGGTTCAGCGCCCAGCAAAACACCGTGGCAAAGAGCGGAGTCACGAGGTGTGGTCGAGCGAGCCAATGTATCGTGCTTGCCGCCATTACGAGTCCGGTCAGAACAATTGCAATCACCCTATGGCGAGATTCCTCCAGCGTGCTCCTGTAAACACAGACCGACGTAGCCCCCAGGAGCAGCAGGCTCACAAGAACAATTCCGGCTAAACCGAAATGTCGGTGAATAACCGCCATCAGAACGTCTGAGAGCCACTCCCAAGCAAACCAGGGCTGGCCGGCTTTGGTGAATGAGAAGAGATCGGTCGCGGGGACCCGCCGGTTCTGCAATATCCATTCCCCGGCTCGGATGTGCCATCCAGTGTCGGAATCGGTGAGCAGCCATCCCACACCCGTGGTGCACCAGAACAGCACAAGAATCGGTGTCAGGAACGCCAAGTCAGATAGGGACGGCATCAGAGACATCCACGCTTCTGGTGGCCGCTTGACGACAGTGACCGCTTGCGCTTCTTCCGGACGAACACCCATCTGAATGCTCACTGTCGGACCACGGTGTCAATCTCGCAGGGCGCGGTGTGGTCCGCTTCATGTCCTTCTGCTACGTGGCGCACGGAACCAGGATTTCTTGATGAGAGCTGTGGATCGTGAGCTGCCCTTCCCGCCCACTGTCGGTTGAAAACATGAATTACCAGGGGCGTGCCTGTTGCCGCGGCGAGAAAAGCCCCGCCCGGGTTGAGGTGCAGGCCGGCCCCAATGACAACGAATAGAAATAGAAACAGGCAAACGACCAACGAACCTTGCTTGATCTTCGTGACCACGACGACCCTCCGATGCGGCCGGGGGACTTGCGATTGCTTCAAACGCTCTTCCCCTCTGACACCTAGCCGGCTAACGTTCCGATAGCCTCGGTGCAACTAGCATCTTGGTGGGCTGATTCGTGGGGCCTCGGCTGACCAACGGGACGTGGCCTTCGCAAGTAGTGCGTGTGAGTACACGCGCTGCAATTGACGCCTTTTGTCGTGGCGCGAACCAGCGGCTGGAACTTCTCCGGAATCGCGATCACCTCGCCGGCCAGCGAATAGAATGTAGGCACTACGTCCCCGGCTTGGGCCTTATCTTTCCCGGTCAGATCCAGCTCCACACGTCCATGAATACCTCTAAAAAGAATCTCGGTTTCTAGCTGCGGCCTCTGGCCGCCCGTTACCGAACTCAGCGAGTGCCGCGTGATCAGGAGTTCGTATGTTCGCCCTTTCCGAAGCATGTCGACACGCACGAGGGCAGCAGATATGACGACAGCGTGCAGCCCATTCACTCCGATGGCTTCGACTGGATGCAGATACTCCAGTGGCAAGCCGTGATCGCCCGCGAACGTCACGTATCGACCTACATCGCCTGCACAGCCGCCCGACTCCAGGCCACGTATCACATAACGTTGCGCCAGTTGCTGATGTTCAACGCTCACTACAGAGTGGGCATTAATACCCCGGTCCTTCAGCATCCTGACTGCCCGCCTTGCCAGCGGTAGTCCCCCTGTGCCCGTAAATTTCTGTCTGGCCATGAAGGTTGTCTCCTTTATTTAGGCAGTTGTTCGAACGGGGATCGGCTTCCCGACCGCTGCGCGAATCATTTCTTTGGTGCAGCCCGCCCAGCACAGATAGAACCGGGGATCTGCCACCAAGATTGCCAGGTTGTCACTGCCGCGGTCGCGCCCTGCCTGCGCACACGATGGGCATCGAGTGACGTAGTTCTTTCCCACGATTCTTGTCTTGCCCACGTGGTCAAGAATGCAAAACCTCGTCCGACGTTCAGTTCCCTGCCCTCTGATTGGTTCAGCTTCGGGTCGGGCCTTGCCGACATTGGCAGGCAGTTCTTTTCCCGTGGTAAAACGGTCCAGCTCATCTTCAGTGACCCTGTGGAGCCGCTTGAGAAATTGCATCTGCGCCTGCAGGGTGTAGTCGGCGCCATAGAACCAGAAACGCCGCTTTGCACCGCGGTGGATTCCCAACGGACCGCGGAGCGCGTTGCCGAATGCTCCCGCCGCGATTGCATCATGTTTGGGGAAGACTTCGATGCCTTCCGCCAAACCAGACCCCTTTACTGGCACACCTAACCTGCAGGCCAGGTCGTAGATATAGATGCGGCACTTTCTCGCCAACAGCGGTACTGCCAGAAAGATCCAGAGATGTCCGCCTCGCCTGCTCATTTCCAAAGCGGAATCCACACGGTCCCTGTTGAGGTGATATTGAAGCTTGATCAGATCTTCCATGGCGTTCGTGTAGTCCGCGTCGATTGCGACCCACTTGCAACGCTGGTTGGAGGGATTGATGGCATAGAGGCCGATCGTTATCTTCCCTTCCACGTGGTCCGAGATTGTTCTCTCGTTCAACTGGAGGCCGGCCCCCGTGCCGCGTTCCGTTGGGCGGTAATAATAATGATGGCCGCTCTTCGGATGCGGCCGGAAGGACTGGACCGTGTAAGCCCGGCGATTAACGAACAGATCGAAGTATTCTTTCACCAGAGTGGGCGTTGCAGCCATTCGTCGTTCCATGCTCCACCTCCTTTCCGCTACCTGTGGCTCTAGTGCTGTGTGGTAGATAAGGTGGGATTGGATTTCTGTCAAACGGCCGCTGCAAGTCCCTCAATTGGAAGGCTGGGCAGCCATTTCTGCGGGCCTGCGTGGTTCCAATAACCAACCTGAGTTGGCCCTCAGCAGAGCTGGACGTTCCACCAGACTGAGGAAATCGTACTCGCGCACGATGAGGTCAAAATCACTCACGCTGTACCCACCGTACTGGTCGTCTTCAAAGTCGACCCAAAACCAGGTGCCGGACTTCCGATCCAAGACATAAAACGCGCCCGATTCTGAGTCGCCGGCGATGATTAAGAACAGCAAAGCTGCTGCCGGAAACTCCATCCACCGCACTGCCTGTGCACCCTCCGTGGCATCCGTGAGGCTGCTCACTGCCTCTTCTACCGAGCAGCCAAGCCCGACTGTGAGCAGTGGTTGTGCCTTCATATGACCGAACATAGGTTTCCCTTCCTCTCCGGGGCAGGGTTTCTCCCCGAGTTTGTGTAAAACCAGAATGCGCAACACGCGTTTTCGCAACCTGATCGCTCAATTTCGTTTGGAATCCGCTCAGCAGCCAGGAAAGCCCTCATGCAGTGTCGTTTCGTGTGGCCGACGATCCAGGAGCTACTATGTGTTTGGCTCGAATCGAAAGGTCGCGTGCGGCCACTTTCTACGGGCTTGAATTGCGCTCCCAACTCTCCCTTTCTCCTTCGAAAGGCACCCGGTGGTATGTTCCTGGTGGGGCATTCCCCAGAGATGAGCGTGCAAACGACAAGCGGGAGTTGGTGGAGAAACTCACCGTAGACCGCGTGCCCGAACGTCATCAGTGGAGGGACCAGATCTTTCTGGTTTTGGCGCCGGTGATCAGCGCATTGACAGGTAAAACGGTCGTTACCTTCCGCATATGGCTGACGAAACGGATTGGCTGCGGCTGTACCCAATCCCGAAACTCCGACTGATCGAGCAGTCTGAAACCTGCGATATAATAGTTGGACGTAAATGATCTCTCGCCGCATCGGATGCAAACTGGCTGTGATGGCGGGTTTTTTCGTTCTGACGATTTTTTTCTTTCCGTCTACACAGGGTTCGTACTCCGCAGTGCACGGACCGGTTACTGCACTTCAGGCAGCGCGATCAGCGGCTCGCTTGCGGGTCGCTATCGTGCAGGGAGCATTGAATTGTCTGGGAAATTGTCCAATTTCGCCCCTCGTAGTTCTCTCTTGGATGTCACTCTCGAATATGGGATTTCAATCGATTAGATCCCCCGAGTGCAATACCATCCTCCGTTGCTGATTCTCCTCAGGCTGTCGTTCTAGAACCCCTCAATCTCCGTCTCAGTCGCCGGAAGTGTTTTGTTCTGGTTATGGACTTCTTTTGCGGCGTAGCGGAGGTTGTCCCAGCAGTCCTTTGCTCCACGGTGAATCCAACGTTTCTTCCGAGTGAAGAGGACTAAATAAAATGACACAGAAAAGAATCAAGACATTTGCTCTACTCGTAGCACTCGCCGGTGTGTTGTCATTAGCAGGATGCGCAAAGAAGGTAGCCAAAATGACGCCGCAGCCTCCGCCCGCACCCGCACCCGCCGCGCCGACAGCCACTCTAGCAGCCAACCCCAGCGTGATTCGGCAGGGACAGGGGGCCGTACTGACGTGGCAAACCAACAACGCCAGTGAAATTACCATCGCCGGACTAGGCACGGTACCGCCCTCCGGTTCCCGGTCGATTACGCCGAGTGAATCCACTACCTACACCTTGGTCGCGAACGGGCCGGGAGGAACGAAAGACGTCTCCGCCCGCGTGACGGTAAACGCGCCCATCGCCAAGGCAACAACACTTTCACCCACGGACGAAGAGTTGTTCAGCAAGAACGTCAAAGATGTGTTCTTCGACTACGACAAATTCGCCATCCGCCCGGGCGAGGCGCCAACCGTCCAAAATGACGAAACCTTCCTCTCGCAGCATCCGAGTATCAAGGTTCTCGTCGAAGGGCATTGCGACGATCGGGGATCTGAGGAATACAACATCGCCCTCGGAACCAGCCGCGCGGAATCGGTGAAACGAGCGCTAGTGCAGGAGGGAATTCCCGCCGACCGCATCAGGACTGTCAGCTTCGGTAAGGAGAAACCCTTCTGTACCCAGGACAACGAACAGTGCTGGCAGCAGAACAGGGTTGACCACTTCGTATTTGAACGCTGAGCAGTTGTTAAGGCGAGGGCGGCTCACTTTCGAGCAGCGTTCCGCCCAGCAACCTGAATACGAAGAGGGGATTGAAGATGGAATACAATCCGCTCACTGAAATGGAACGGGAAATCATACTAGCGGTCAATCCTTGTGCGAACGAGCATCTTTTTATTCTGACAATAGACGCTCTTAAACGGGGGAGTGATTACGATAATCAGTTCATCGTCTTCTTCTCTGCCAACACCTAAGCGCCAATCCAGTGAGATCTGGTTTTAGGAAGAAATTCACGAGAGATGAGTGAAAGCGTCCAGACGACGAGCGGGAGTTGGAGGAGCTGGCTGTTAGATCGCGTGGCCGAACTGCGGCAACGTGAGGAGCAGGTATTTTTGGTCCTGGCGCTGGTTATTGGTGCTTTGACTGGGCTGGCGGTCGTCGCTTTCATCCTGCTGACGGAACGAATGGGGATGCGGCTGTATCCCGTGGGTGGTGCTCCTTGGCGACGTCTGCTGTTTCCGGTGGTGGGCTCGCTCGGCATCGGCTACCTGCTCTATCGCTATTTTCCCGACGCGCGAGGCAGTGGCGTGCCGCAGACAAAGGCTGCGCTGTTCGCGCGCGAAGGGCGCATCACACTGCGCACGGTGCTGGGCAAGTTTTTCTGCACGTCGGCAACACTTGCCAGCGGAATTCCGCTGGGACGCGAAGGGCCTTCGGTTCAAGTCGGTGCTGGCATTGCTTCCGTGCTTGGACGTCTCCTCGGACTGCGCACCGAGCAAGTCAAGAGGCTGATCCCAGTGGGAGCGGCGGCGGCCATTGCAGCCGCGTTTAATACCCCTCTGGCAGCGGTGCTGTTTTCGCTCGAGGAGATCGTGGGTGATCTCCACGCACCTGTGATTGGCGCGGTGGTGCTGGCTTCAGCGACTGCGTGGATGGTTCTGCGCGTGTCTCTCGGCAATCATCCACTCTTCAAGGTTCCGCAATATCAACTGGTCCATCCCGCGGAATTTGGCGTTTATGCTGTGCTCGGGGTCGCCGGAGGCCTGGTTTCGGTGGCTTTCACGAGACTTCTGCTGGGCATGCGGGAACGTTTCCTCCGCTTCCCGCAAAAGACACTGTGGTTTCAACCCGTGGCAGGCGGCTTGTTAGTCGGTTTGTTGGGATGGTTTGTGCCCCAGGTCTTGGGCGTGGGTTATGGATATGTCGGCGATGCCTTAAATGGAAACATGGCGCTAAAACTGATGGCTCTGCTAGTGGTTCTGAAACTTCTCAGCGTTACCACCAGTTATGCTTCAGGCAACGCAGGCGGTATCTTCGGCCCCGCTCTGTTCATTGGCGCGATGTTGGGAGGTACGGTGGGGACCCTCGCACATCGTTTGTTACCGGCTTATACCGCTACGCCGGGCGCCTATGCGTTGGTCGGGATGGGCGCGCTCTTCGCGGGGATAGTGCGCGCTCCAATGACCTCGGTATTGATGATCTTCGAGATGACGCAGGACTACGCCGTGATCGTCCCGCTGATGATTGCAAATCTGGTGAGTCTTTTCATTGCTTCACGATTGCAGCACGAACCCATCTACGAAGCGCTGGCCGTGCAGGATGGCATACACCTGCCGAAGTCGGAGACCCGCCGACGACATGGTCAACGTCAGGTAGTAAGAGTCATGCAAACTGCGAGCCAGTTGCTGCCTGCCGAGATCACGGTTCGGGAAGCCCTGGAACGGGTTCGATCGAGTGAAGTCCGAACGTGGCTGGTAGCGGATCGACGAGGTGTACTTGGCGTGATTAACCTTGCGAGGTTGGAGCGAGAGCAGGCCGAAGGTGCGGATGAGAAGCTCGGCGAGCTGGTTGATGCGCTGCCTTTTCCGCACGTCCACCCGGACCAGGGGTTGGAGTTGGCGCTCGAACGCATGGGGGCAAACCAGATCGAAATCTTGCCGGTGGTGAACCGTGCTGATGTGCACAAGTTGGAAGGTGTTGTGACGCTGCGTGATGTGCTGGATGCATACGGTGTGAAGCGCACCTGATCGGGCTTAGGCTAACCGGTGGATTCCTTCCGTACGGGCGATTCGGAAACAATCACCCCCTGTCCACCGACAGTACCCTCACGACGTCACACGCCATCGGCCCAGTCCTAACTCATTTGCTTGCCGATGGCGCAAACGTCGGTCGACTAGCTGCCAATGCTGGGCACATATAGTCAACGTCCAAGTTGTTGAGTTTAGTCACAGTTACGTACCGGACGAACACTTCAAACACACGCCAATGACACCACATTCACACGGCAATACCCGGAAAAAGGGTGGCAGTCCGTTGCGTGTCCTTCCCCTGCATCAGAACAGAGGCGAGTGTCACAGAGGCAGGAGATCCGTTTCTTTTCACAGGCACCGCCAGCGTCTGCTGCAGGAAGTCTCTGAGTAGACCGAAGAAAACCGCCCGCTGGCAGTGGCGCAGTTTATTCGCGACGAACTCGAGGAGGTCGTAGTTGGGCACGAGATACAAGAAGTGAGTGATCTGCGTTTCCAGTTCAATTCTCTGCCGCACGATTTCGTAATGCCTCATCGCTTTCGGCGTTCGCTCATACTCCAACGCAAACTTGCAGTCCTGCCCTGCGAGATGAACTACCACAACAGCGTCATAGTATTTCGCATACGCGTCGGCCGTCATATCATTTCGTGACCGTATCTCCGTCTCCGGAGTCCAGTAGACTAGCGTGCCGGTGCGCTTGAGCGCCAAATGGATATCATTCAGATCCAAGGAATGTTTAAGTTGGCCTCGCCCGTTGCAAGACTTGAGATGATCGGCGCGCGCATAGTATTCACCCTTGCTCACCAATTCTGACGCTCCAGTCTCCGAGATTGAATAGACAGCTTCGCGATTTATGAACGGCGCGTCGTGCCGGATCAGCAGGCCATGCTTCACTAGCCGGAGCACCCGGTTGTTGAAGGCGTTACGCGATGAGGCACAGTAGTCCAGTCTTAAACACTCGAACAGTTGACTGTGTGTGATGAAGCCCGAATGCAGAACCTGGCGCAGGAGCGGGTAATCCCGCGTGGAACTCAGTGCAATTGAACCCTTCCAATAACGCATCGCCTGGCCCCATCATTTTTCGTTCGACAGCGCGAGTCGTGCGACCCATGCCCGCGACTCTGAGGAGTCGAGCACGAATCGGCCAACGTCGGTTCGTATCCAACCATGGAGTGCCATCAACAGCATTGCCTCCTGCTGTCCTGCACATTCGCTGAACGAAAGAAGCCAGGTGTCGGCTGATCTCGAACCTTCAGTTCCGACCGCCAACCGACCCATCAGGGCTGACCTCGCAACCACGAGGAAGGAGTCGGGACGCTCACCCGCCTTCAGCACTCGCTTGAACAGCAGCTTGTTGCATCCCATCCATACGGATGGTTCCTCGCAGTCGAACACGTGGTTGATCATCCTCGAAAGGTGGTTTGGATCGAAACCGCCGATCGCATCAAACCGCGCATAGCCACAAATCTGGGGCCGTTGGCGCGTGCTGCCATTCACCGCAACGCCTGTGGTGTTGTAGTAGACAGGTTGAGCAAAGCGACCGCCTTCGTGCATCTGCTTGCCAAGCCTATGTCGCCACACACTGCCGAACCCTGTGACCGCTACCAGCACCTGCTACCCGCCTCTCAGCCTGCGGTTGTTGTTTCGCTCAGCGTAGAGTTGTTCTTGCAGATTGTTGATATGAGTCACCAACTTGGCATCCGCACCATGCAAATCAGAGAACCGCTTGGCATCCCCGCCTGCGCCGGACTTGTTCGTTAGTGCCTCCAGACGAATCGACATCTCGGCGAGGATCTCCGACTTCTTCCGCAACTCCTCCCTTGCAAGATCCTTCTCCCTTGTCGCCGTGTCCCTCTCGCTGGCCACACAAACCAACTCGCCTTTTAACCGTTCGATCTCCGAGCCCGTGGCAGAAGTAGCCCCACCATGTTCTGCTGCCTCAATTGCACGGTTGCAGCGTTCAATGTGGGTGTTGTACTTTTCGATTGCTTCCTGAGCGACCCGGCGCGAATAGACATCCTGGTTGTAAATATCTGCCATCATCTCCGCCGTCATCCACATCGCCCGGCGATGATCGATCCACAGTTTCATGTACACCACGGCCGCAAGGAGCAAGCCAAAGCTCGTGCATAGGCTGTACATGAAGTAGGGGTTCCTGATTCGCGCATCGATAAACGCGCGGCGCTCGCGTTCGATCCAGCGACCGAAGTCAACATCATCCGGATTGAACTGCCTCAGCACGAACTCGTACCAGGTTTCCTGATATTGATATGGAACGTGAGCACGCTGGGGAACAGCCTGTTGATGTGATGGTTTTGTTTCAGATTGCGCCGCCTTAGGGATACCAGCAGCGCTTCCAATTGCCAGGCCAAGTATCAGAACAGGAAGTGCTGTCATCCTGCAGTTCACAACCACCCTCCGGCCTGGCGACGCCGGCCCACGGCAACGAGTTCGGGCGTCTTGAATCTAAGGTTCGCGCCGCACGATTCTTCACGCGACTGCCTTAGTGTCGGATAGATCTTTGGTTTGAACTGCGGAATTCTGACGTCTTCCGGCGCGCGCACATGTAACAACCCGTGCAGAGTACCGCGCGCGTCGTCCGTCATCAGAATCTCCATTTGAGCCTTAGGAAGATTCTTAATGTGCTCATCGAGTGCCCGGGTCTCCTTGTCCTCGTGCTCGACCGCACCTTCTGTTTGAATGTATGTCTCGAAACCAAAGAGCCTGGATCGATGCATGGACACGCTGCGCCGGGCGACGCGGTGCTCCGCCGAGGCGCGCAGGAAATAGCGCGTGGTCTCTTCATCCCGGGTCCGCAGGATCATTGTCGTGTTGGGCGCAGATGAGACATCCTCCTTGAATCCCTTGTCGACTTGCATGAGCTGCGGCAAGGCCTGCATGGAGAACAGGAAGGCGGTATTCGTTCCACGCGCGGTCTGCAAGATTTGGGCAAAATTGCGATAGCCGAAAGGCGCGAACTCGTCCAGCACGACACTGAGTATTGGCCTATTCCCGCGCAGCCTATGCTCTTCGCTTTCGTACCTCTTGCCTATGACCAGCTGCAGGTTTTGCAGAAGCATCTTTCCCAGTGAACGCATAGGTTCAGGGTTCTTGTTGATGTTCAGGGAGACAACCAGGATGAGCTCCTGGTCAATCACGTCATCGAGCGACAGCAGTTGTTCGTATGGGCCAGTCAGAACGCTGAGCTGATCGTCGAGAAAGGTCATGCATTCATTGAGCAATCCCTGAATCTTTTGCACACGTTCACGATCTCCGAGCGAAATGTAGAGGTTCTTGATCGACATCTCGAAGTTCAGCCGGCGCTGTGTGGGAAGCGACGAGTCCGATGCAATTCGTTTGCGCGCTTTCTCAACCTGCTCTTTCATGACTCGTTCGTCCATCGCCATGACGAGGACATCGTAGAAGTTGAACTTCAACCCCGTATAGAAGAGCACGCGAACGATGTCGGCCAAGTAGTTGAGCTGGTGCTTGGCAAAGAACTCCTTCCGGAGATTGAATGAGCCAAAGATCATGCTGACAACCGGCATGTATTCGTCGTCAGAGCACTGAAACGGGTTGTAGCGCACCGACAGGTCCGGCCGCGCGGGGTTCAAGAGCCTGAGTTGATGCAGTCGACCGGCACGGTGCACATGCGGCAGTAGGTCCTGGAAGAACTCAAGGTCCCCTTTACCGTCAAAGATAACCATGGGTATGCGATGAGGCTCTTCGGGAGGGCCGACAACCCTGGCAAGATCCTGCGAGATGATGCTCCGCAAGAGTGTTGTCTTGCCGGTGCCGGTCATGCCCAGAACAATTGCTTGCATGACGCGCACTCGGTCGGTCCAATACCAGGGTTGGCCGTGAATGTCGTAGCCTAGAACGACCGCATTTCGCTTCCAGGCTTCTTCGATGACTTGCTCGTCACGTTTGCGAGCGATGGCTACTGGGAGATGGGGCCATTCTCTTTCTCGCCGGGAGCGCCGCGTAACCCACAGAATCGCCGCTCCTGCGAAAGCGGAGACCACAATAATAAGGTAGGTGGCGAATTCTGCCAGTTGGCGGCTCGTGAGATGGTAACGCTCCCGCGCAACGTACCATGCACACCAGCACATCGCCATGAGGACCAGGGACACTACGATTTCGGCGCTCTCCAGCAGAGGAGGATGGTGGTGGCGATCGGCGTAGGTTTCTCGCGTCATGACGAAGCCGACACGTTGCCGAGGAGGAACAGAAGGCCTTGCATGGCGACTAGCGCCATTGCCAGACACCACAGGCGCACGAATGCCCGCCGATTGTGCATACCCTCGCTGTCAGTCCAGGACCTTGGCGGAATCAACATGGCAGCTACGCGGTAGACAAGTACGAGAAGGGCTCCAAACAACCAGCCCTGCGGCAAGGCGAACCCAGTCCATTCGCCCACCACGTTAAGTGAGCCGTCGGGAGTGGCGTGTACAAGCGAATGTCCACTCAGCCAATAGACGACCGCGCCTTCCAGAATGACGGCCAGCATCATCGCGGAAAAGAAAGTGAGGGCTTCGAGTTTACGCAGCACGGTTCACTTCCTGTCTGAGCTTTAGTTCCAAAAGTTGAAATAGACAACGGCCCCGAGAGCCGCCAACGAGACAATGCAGGCGAGCACAAACCATCGCTGTGGTCTCCTGACCGAATTCGGATCGAAAGGGCTTACCGGCTCCAGCAGGTGATGCGCTACGGTCCTGCGCAATCCGAGGTCGGGCCGTTTCCGGAGGGCATCCCGTAGCATCACGTAAACCTCCTTGGCTGTAATCTGCTCCGCCATGGTTTAACGCACCAGGAAGGCCGCGATCCGCTCTCGGTCGTCGTCCGCAAATTGAAAACGCAACACGGTTGGCTCCGTGCTCGTCGGCAGGCGCACTGCCACGACACCGATGGATTCCTGTCCCGGTGCAAGATGAGAGGACTGCAGGTGGCCTTCGAGAACTGGCACTGGAGTCTCTTGTTTGATCGTCAAGCGTGCTGCTTCCCGGTCCCCCAATTGCGAGTCCACCAGGCTGTAGAGGGATTGTGGGTAGCGCGCTCCGGTTAACGCATACACCTGGGGGGTGCTAACGTCGTAGGCGTGAGCGCCCCGGTTTCGGACGGCGTACCGGACCAACACCCGGCCATCCCGCTCGTAAAGATCGCGAATGACAACTTCGACTGGCTTCTTGGTGGGCTTGGCCGACTCCAGCCTTACAGGCTTTCCTGCCAGCAACACTTCTGAGGGCGAAGGTTGTGGCGGCGCAGCGCTGGCGGGTTTTGGCTGAATGACGGGGACGGGAATCTGATCAACCGCAAAGTCCATCGCGGTCACGGCCCCAGCTGGCTCCAACTCATAGTTCAGCCGCTGAGATGCCGTCCAGATGAATAGATTTGTGGAAGCATCGGGCTCTGTTGGCTGAAGAAAAACCTTGTTCTCACGCCACTCGACTTTGAAGGATTGACTGCCAGTCGCGACTTGAATGACGGGCTCGCGGAGCTCGATCACGGTCAGATGGTTGAGGGCTGTCCTGAGGTGAACAATTTGACTGCCGTCGCTTGTCTCGCGTTCAATCTTTTGTCCGAGTGCCGGTGTCGTCGCCGTGACCAGCGCCGTAATCACAATAATAAGGATGGTCCGGAGTCGTTTCATTAGGTTACTCCTCCTGTGGTAGTAGCCCAGGAGGTTTCGAGGCGAACCTCCTGGACCGTTGTTTTTAGTTGGGCAGCGCTACTGTCCCCTTCGGGACTT
>Ga0185299_10005447_pt1 | contig 14347 bp, 15 predicted proteins | sample PaiPotPPA55metaG_FD_128002 | JGI IMG/M metagenome (GOLD analysis project Ga0185299, IMG submission 128002) | Iron sulfur acid spring bacterial and archeal communities from Banff, Canada, to study Microbial Dark Matter (Phase II) - Paint Pots PPA... ...
CGGAGGAGTCGTAGACGAAAAGGTGCACGTCGGTATTCTTCGGGCCGTCCGTGGTGGCCTCGAACTCTTTCCCCGCCGTGAAAGACAGGAGGTAAGCGACCGCTCCCCGGTCCTTCATCTCGATCTTCTTGCCATTGAACGCCGCCCCCTTGCCCAGGTCGGTTGGCTTGACGTCCTGCGCGGGACACAGGGTGGCGACCGCGAACATAACTGCCACCACTGCTATGACTAATCGAGTGATCGATTTCATTGGTGTTTCCTCCAGAGTCTAATCACATCCGCAGCGTGATGATAGTGTCTAGTGCATTCCTTGTCACGCTGCTTCCCACTGGTTCAATTCGACCTGCCCCGCATACGAGAAATCTCCGCCTTACAAATTGTGGGGATAGCGATCCGAGTGAGGTTGACTGCGTCCACGTAGCGCTTACATTCCTGAAGTGTCATGTCCGAATCCAATGAGACCGTTCTCTTCAAAACGAGCGAGCAAGCAAGCGCAGTGAGGAATGGCAGGTCAGGGCTTGTAGTATCAGAGAAAGCTGTGTTTTTTCTCGAGGCTGCCCGACGAATACATGGGATACTCGGGTCGCTATGTGGGGTTTGCGGAAACCCTGAGCCAAGGCATTTTCGTATAATAAACGTATAAGAGATTGGGCAATGGGGCCTTTTTAGCCGTTGTGGCAATTCCTGGAATTACCTGCTGTCAAGCCACTGATTAGTTCGACTCCCGCCGCCTCCGCCAATGACTAATTTATTATCATATGTCTACAGACACATTTTAATTTCGTACAATAAGCTTCCGCAGGGGCGGGTTCTCCGCCGGTCTTCTTACGCGGTTTTTGTTTCTCTACGAGCACAGACTAATTGAGCGATCGGTTCATCGAACCACGAACTCAGAATCGCCATCCCTGCGCCTTCAGGCATTGGTGAGGATTCAACAGCGAAATGCGCGGGCACCCTCACGGCCTGGCGTCCCGGAATGGCTGTCGTCCTCGACTCTTCGGGAGAGCGGGAGCTATGAGGATGGGTTCCTGCTCGTCGTCGCACGCCGGGGCAGCGCTTCGAGCGCGGTGTGTGCGCGCTGCCACGCCGCGTCAAGGTCGCGGCGATCAAGCGCGACCAGCGCGCTCGCCGTTTCGAGGATCGCGTCCGCTTGATCCGACAGCGCTTGACGGCAGGCGTCCGGAAGTCGCGGTGCGAGCCGGCAAATCGCTTCGAGCTGGCGGATGAGTACAGCGGGCGTCGTCGACGAGGCCTGACGGATCTGATCGAACGCGAGCTTGGCGAGGCGTTCTAGCCGCACCGGCGGCATCCATACTCGGAGCCGGCTGCCAGTGTCGTACCAGTTCCCTTCGAGCGGCGGCCGCTCGGCCAGCGTGAGCAGCGCATCGGCAAGCCAGTCAACGCAGGCAACGCCAGTGAATGTATCGTTGACTGCGGGAGACAGGGCACGGATCGCGATCTCAACAACCTGCGCGATGCCAAACTCGCTATCTTGGGTGAGCGTGCGGTGACGGCCGATGTGAATTCCCCGATCAAGCGCGGCTTCGATGGTGCCGACTTTGTCGGCTGGGACGATTGCAGCGAGCGGCTCGCCGCGGAGCACGAACTGGCCTGGGCGGAACCTCAGCACGATCAGTGCGTCCGCCGCGCGCGCGGCCGCGACCAGGCCACCGTGATCGACGTGCTGTAGATATCCGCTCTTCGCGCACGACACGGTCCCGCCAGTCTCAGCCTGGTGAAGAATCGCAGCGTCATCGGGCACGACGCCCGTGCCCTCGCCAGGGCCGGACATGTGTGCTCTGCCGGCCGCGACATACAAATCGTCCACGATCGCGCCGATCATGTCGGGGTTTTGGATCGATTTCGCAACCCGATGGCTGTAGTAGACGAGGAACCCGAAGCTGAGCACGACAAGCATCCAGGCCGTGATCAGCGAAATTTGTGGGATGAATGATGACCGCGGATCCTGATGCGTGACCAGGAAGACGAGGCAGATGTAGACGAACGTGCCCATGAACATGCCGATCGTGACCTGCGTAACCCAGTCCTGCAGGAACCGATAGAGCAGGCGCGGGCCAAACAGCGTCGAGACCATCGACAGCACAAGCAGTGCAACCGAAAAAATCAGCGCGAGCACGGTCGCGACCGCGCCCATCATCGCCGACAGGATCGCGCGCGCGTCGTCGATGCTGCCCATCGTCAACCACGACGGGATGTGAATAACGCCATACTTGTCGAGGATGTCCGGAACCAGGGTTATCGCGAACAGAGCGACTGCGGCGAGGGAGAGCTGCAGCGGGATCCGCCACAGGTTAATGTCGCGTTGCGAACGGAGCTTGGTAGGGCGCGGTGCGAGCATGCGGTGTGAATTTCAAACACTCTATCTTGTGAAGAGCAATCGTTCTAGTACGGGAGTGAGCGCCAATGCAGGAAGATAGCTCATGGCCACCATCGTTATCAAGCAGGCCCTGAGTAGGACCCCGGCACGAAAAAAATGGGCCGCACTAGTTCCCGGGGAAGAAGGGGTACTTCTTAACGGCCAAGTCGATCTGCCATTGACAATCTGATTCGCATCCCGGAGATAGGAACTCACGGACGATAAGCGAGTCCGACCTTCTTGTTGAGAGAGTGTCACTTACCCACATTTACGAAATGGCTTACGCGCAAGTTCGATTGGGTCAGTTCCTTGACGTCCAACTGCCCTTTCTTGTCCTTATCCAGTCTGTCGAACTCCGCTTCCATAAACTTCATCCACTCTTCTTTCGAGATCTTGCCACTCTTGTCGGTATCTATCAGGAGCAACAATTGCTCGGCTTGTTCCTGTCCGATCGCCAGTTTATCCTGCGCCTTCGGAGCCGCCGCCTTTTGTGCGGCCGAACTCCCAGGTATGGCGAAAGTTATGATCAACATTGCGACGATCCCGATGAACCGTGCAATCTTCATTCGCCCCAACATAGTTGACCTCCACGATGTTCTACTTCAACCCATTCTCACGCAGCGCGAGTCACGGGTTTTCTCCGCTGCGGCGGTTCGGCGATCGCGCTTTCACCCGAGCCTAGTCGCAGACACAGCCAATAACCGACCGAGCGAGGCTTGCACTCCCTGCATAGCGCCACCAGAAATCGCACATAAAATGCGATGCCGGCCGTGCACAGCACCATCATCATGGTTTTGACGAACAAGGCAGCCACCGGGCCTCAGATCCCCAACGCCGGAAACGTTGCCGGAGTCACTCAAGCCAGACCATTGGGAACCACAATCCGTAAATATCGAATAAAAAAATCATAATTTGTTCGTAAAGGTGTTAACGATTCAGGGTTGGTTCTAGATGGCCGAATCGGGTCTATTCGGGCTAAGACGGGTCTCAAAGCGCACTATAAAGCGGTTAGCCCCGCCCCGAACTTAGGTACTTGGGGAGGTTCTCCCTGTCCTGACTACTCAAACGCCAGATGTGGTCAGCAGAACTGTCATCCTGGTCCACAAAGACGTGCATGACACTGATGTCCTTGCCGAGATCCAGCGCTCGCCGATGAGCATCGTCGCTCAAAGTCGTGTCAGCTGGCACTTTGCTTTGGCAGATATTGCAGAAGGCCTGAGCGGTTGCCATCGAGTCTGCTCTCCTCGTGAGCTTTTCGAATAATTCAAAACGCCCTATCTTGCGAAGAGCAATCGTTCCAGTACGGGACCGAGGGCCAAGGCAGGAAGATAGCTCAGGGCCACCATAATGATCAAGCAGGTCGTGAGTAGGACCCCGAACACAAGAGAATGTGTTGGAAGAGTTCCCGACGAAGTAGGCGTGTTTCTCTGGCGACCAAACAGATCTGCGAATGCCAATGCGGGAATCGCCAGCCCGAATCTACCGACCATCATCGCCAATGCTGTGGTGAGATTGTAAAACGGAGTGTTCGCACTCAGACCGGCAAAGCTTTGGCCATTGTTGGCGAAGCAGGAAGTATAGCCAAACAGAATCTCGCTGAAACCATGCGGTCCGCCGTTAATGGTCAACCCAGCAAGCCCCACTTTAGTACTTACGGCAATTGCGGTGAGTGGCAGAATGACCAGCGGCGCGGCCAGCGCGTAGAGCATGATCATTTTGTTCTCCGTGGGCCCTATCTTTTTCCCTAGGTATTCAGGCGTGCGCCCAACCATAAGTCCCGCAAGAAACACGGCGATCGCGGCGGCCATGACCATGCTGTAAAGGCCAGACCCCAGACCTCCGAATACGATCTCTCCCAACAACATGTTTACCAGTAAAACCATGCCACCGAGCGAGGTGTAGCTGTCGTCCATTGAGTTGTTTGATCCGGTGGCCGTGTTGGAGGTAACGACAGCCGTAAGGGTGGAACCTCCAATGCCGAAGCGCACCTCCTTGCCTTCCATGTTCCCACCGGGCTGAAGGCGACTGTGTCGGGAATTCACGTTTCCGATAAGGGGGAAACCTCGTTGTTCAAAGTGATGTACGAAGATCACTCCGCAGACGAACAGAAGCAGCATCACGCTGTAGAGAAGCCATCCTTGTCGAGGCTGTCCCACCATCCTGCCGAAGGTGTTGGTGAAGGCCGCAGGCAGGAGTACGATCGCCAACATTTCAAGAAAGTTCGCAAGCGGCGTGGGGTTCTCAAAAGGATGAGCCCCATTCGCGTTAAAGAAGCCGCCGCCATTTGTGCCGAGATTCTTGATGATCTCCAGTGCGGCTACCGGGCCCTGCGGTATGACTTGCTGCGTACCTTCGACGGTAGTGACGCCGGCATAGCGGTGGAAGTTCATTGGAACGCCCTGCCAGACCAACAACAGAGCGCCGATCAGTGCTCCCGGCAAAAGGATCCACAGCAGGGCGCGAGTGAGATCGACCCAAAAGTTTCCCAGGGTGTCCGAGAGTTGTCTGGCGAGCCCACGAACAAAGGCAACGCCCACGGCTAAGCCTGCAGCGCCAGCCAAGAAGTTTTGCGCGCAGAGTCCCACCATCTGACTGAAATAGCTCATCGTATTCTCGCCGGCATAGGCCTGCCATGTCGTGGTCGTCGAGAAGCTGATCGCCGTATTCAGAGCCAGGTCCGGGGATAATGGTGTTGTGTGGTACTGCGGAAAGAACCAGGGAAGAAACTGCTGCAGCCTGAGAATGCCATATAACAGGAGCGTGCCGGCAAAAGCAAAGAGCGCAAAACAGGTCGCATATTCCTTGCCGGTCATCTCCGCATCGGGAGCGACGAAGGTAATGCGATAGATCAGCCGTTCAACTGGAACACAGAACCGGTCAAGTACGGTTCGCTGCCGGGAAAAGACCCGTTCCATGTACCCGCCCAAGGGCTTCACCAGGACGGTGACGATGACCACAAACAACACGTATTGAATTGCGCTGTAGAAATCCACCAAGTCCTACTCAGAGGCAGGCTGACCGTTGGCCTGCTTTAAACATTCTATTGGCGGCTACGTATGTTTGAAAGGAGGCAACGGTGTGTTCGCGTGTTATCGGCCGGAAGTCGATTTTGATTGTACATCCCGGCAATGTTATCGTGAGTGCGCTCGTACATCGTTGGGCGCACTCATTTTGCGTAAACTTATTTTTCCGCACGAACAGTCCATCGGGAATCATCCCCATGAACATACTTGATCTCGTTGTCGGCAAACCCATCAAGACCAGTGACGAACGTGCCGAGCAGATAGGTCCCATGCAGGGCATCCCGATCTTTGGTCTCGATGGTCTTAGCTCGGCTGCTTATGGCCCGGAAGCGGCCCTCACCCTGCTGATCCCCCTCGGTCTTCTCGGCGTTCGTTATATCGTGCCCGTGAGTACCGCCATCATCACGCTGCTGGTGATCGTGTACTTCTCTTATCGCCAGACCATCGCCGCCTATCCCTCCGGCGGTGGATCCTACACGGTGGCTCGCTTCAACCTCGGAGCACCTGCCAGCTTGTTGGCAGCGGCCGCTTTGCTCGCCGATTACATTCTCACGGCCGCCGTGGGCATTTCCGCGGGAGTCGGTGCCTTGGTCTCGGCAGTTCCGGCCTTGCTGCCGCACATGGTTTCACTCTGCGTGGGGATTTTGATCGTCATCACCATCGTCAACCTTCGCGGCGTACGCGAAGCGGGCGCTCTTTTCGCGATTCCTACCTATCTTTTCGTCGGCACACTTCTCATAACCATCGTCGCGGGCCTTGTCCGTGTTCTCCTCGGCGGAGGCCATCCCACTCCTGCTGTTGCCCTGCCGCCGCCGCCCGCAATGACAGAAGCGGTCACTTACTGGCTGCTGTTGAAGGTCTTCGCCAGCGGATGCACGGCCCTAACTGGCGTGGAAGCTGTCAGCAACGGCGTGAGGGCCTTCAGAACCCACTGTCAAGAACGCACAGCGCGCGCTCACCGCGATTATTTTTCTACTGGCCGTGATGCTGGCGGGAATTTCGTATCTTGTCAAGGTCTACGGAATCGCCGCCACCGACCCCGGGCGGCCCGGCTACCAGAGCGTTCTCTCCATGCTCACCGCCGCGGTTTTCGGCAAAGGCCTCTTCTACTATCTGACCATCGGCTCCATCCTTGTGGTTCTCTCTCTATCGGCTAACACAGCCTTTGCCGACTTTCCACGCCTCTGCCGCGCCATCGCGCAAAACAACTACCTCCCGCACGTGTTCGGCTATCGCGGAAGGCGGCTCGTCTACACTTACGGCATCGTCGTACTGGCCGTACTCTGTGGCGGCGTTCTCACACTTTTCGGTGGCGTCACTGACCGGCTTATCCCGCTTTATGCGGTCGGCGCTTTTCTGGCCTTCACGCTTTCGCAAGCCGGCATGGTCATGCACTGGCGGAAGAATCGCGGTCCGCATTGGGTGAAGAGCGCACTCGTTAACGGACTAGGCGCCTTTGTCACCGGCACTACCACGGTCGTAGTGCTGGTCGCGAAATTCGTCGAAGGCGCCTGGATTACCCTGCTCTTCATTCCTTTGACGATTCTTCTCTTCGCCATTGTGCGCCGCCACTACCACGCGGTAAAAGTGCTCACCAGCTGCAAGGTTCCCGTCGACGCGGCAGGTCTCAGCCGGCATCCCATTGCGGTAATTGCTATCGACCGCTGGAGCAACATCACCCGCCAGGGAATTGAGTTTGCCGCCCGGCTTTCCCCGGAAGTGATCGCCTTGCACGTCGAGCCTAGTGAGCATTCCGAATTGCTTCAAGACGACTGGGAGCAATACGTTGAACGACCTTTTCGTGCGCAAGGCAAAGAGCCGCCCCATCTCCACGTGCTGCCGTCGCCCTACCGTTTTGTCGTTATTCCCGTCGTTCAGTTCGTCCTCGATCTTTCGAAGAAATATCCCGATCGCAGCATTGTCGTGGTCATACCGGAGCTAGTGGAGAACAGATGGTACGAATATTTCCTCCACAATCAGCGAGGCCGGCTTCTGGAATGGGTCCTTCTGGCGCGCGGCAATGAACGCATCTTTACGGTGAGTGCACCCTGGTACATCCGGCAACAAACTTGATCCGGCAGCCTGAAAGCCGCCCTAGTGACGGATCGCTTGAATGCGGAACGAATAGCCGATCCCGATGAGATGATCCACCGCGGCCGATGACAGGCCCACGCCGACATGGAAGTCAATCTGTTGCTGCTTGGTGATCTTCAGAGCGGTCCCGAAGTGCAGCAAGTGCCGGGGCCCACCATTTTCCGGAAAGTCGCCCGCGTATTCGATAAAGGCGTCCCAAGCTTTCGTCAATTGACGATCTGCAAGGAACGTCGATTCGCCAGTCATGTTTCGTGTGCGGCCTTGCGTGGGCCAATACACCGAGAACATTCCGGCCGCCGTCTAGTTTGTGGACAGAGCGCGCGACCATGGCACCTGCAATCCCGGATCGTACCCGCCGCTGGACACGGTATTGGCCCCGGTCGGAAAACTGAGAAACAGGATCACAGAGACATCGAACCCGTGCGTTGGACCAAGCTGTTGTTTTACTCCGATGGCAACGTCGCCGAATCCCGACCCACTGCTAGAGGTCAGGTTGTGAAAATAGTCCGGCAAAGTGAAACGCAGCTCAGTCCTCGTAGCGACGCCAAAACGAACTAAGCTCTCCGGACCGTCTAGCACGCTCTGTCCTTGGCTGCTAGTTTCAAGGAAACCGTTCTCCACCTGCAGGCTGCCAGCCGGGACCACCACACTGGAATTCGTAACTGCGGGCCGATCCGTTGCGATCGGTCCCCCTGCGTCAACGCTCGGGGACTGGTCTTGACCATGTAACGGTGCCATGCCGCCCAGAATGAATGCGAGCAGCACAGGGGAAATGCGAGCAAGGATTGGCCGAGTGCGCGGGCCGAAGGGTTTGCCAAGCTCTATCACTAGACGAGAGTCTGTTTCGTAATTGGTTTAAGCCGCTGGAATCACAACACGACATCAGCGATCAATTCACCTTAGCAGAGTTCCCGATGCGGGCTATCGTTTCTTTGCTGCACGACTTTACGATTCCTTTATCGCTTGCCCACAGCTTCCTTATGCCGTCCCTGCTAGCTCGGGAACACTGGGCGTGAACTCCAAAGGCAATCGGCAGATTCGCCCCACAGACAGCAAACAACGCTGGAAATCGTACCGGTCAACTCGCTTTGCGAATCGAATTCTAGGATCGCAAGGAACAAGTGTCTCACGAAGTGTTGAGCGTTGACCGAACCGCAAGCTACGGAAAGAATCCTGTAGGATTAGTCGGCGAAACAGCGACCTGGAAGGTTCACGAACCGCTCTTTTTCAGGCACGAGCATGAGATTCAACTTGCGTGCCAGGTTGACGGCTGAGTTCGTAGGCAGCGCATTCCTCGTTGCTGCTGTGGTTGGCTCCGGCATCACGGGCGAACGGCTGGCAGGCGGCAATCTCGCCATTGCTCTGCTTGCGAACACGATTGCGACGGGCGCTGCATTAGTGGCTCTCATTCTTACATTCGGCCCGATTTCTGGCGCACACCTAAACCCGGCTGTCACGGTTGGCGACGCAATTGAGCACGGTATCGGGATGTTCGCGACTGCGCTCAGGAGCCGTGCCATTCGCTGTTGCCAGCTACATCACCGCCGCTTACTGGTTCACCGCGTCAACCTCGTTTGCCAACCCGGCGGTGACGATCGCCCGCTGCTTGTCCGATACTTTCGCCGGGATTCAACCTGCTGACGTTCCTCTATTCATCTTGGCGCAACTGACGGGAGCGTTAGCCGCGACTTTCCTGTTTCGGTGGCTCTTCCAAACCTGCCAGCTCATGCCGCGGAACTTCTGGTTTCGCGCTAGCAGAACGCAAGGGTATGTTGCACCGATTTGGAGGACGAACTGGGCAGAGGTTAGCTCATTTCGCATTTTATTCGGATATATCAAGGTAGAGCTTCGACCGTTGCTCCGAAAGTGCGCTGCTGCGTCGCCCCGGCGGGAAGGCGGGATACAGTGTTTCCTGTATATGAGTTGAGCTGCTTTGACGACATCATTCATCCTGAATTCTGCATATTTTTCTGGAAGTCGCTGCTAAAATTTAGCGGTGACTCCTAGTGGCGGTTCTTTTATTTATTGGAGAATCAGTTGAGCGTTAGCGGAATTTCGACTTCCTTTCCACGCGAGCACAACCACACCGTACAGTTTTACGGCGATGATGGTGTACTGCTGCATGAATTAATGAGCCATATTGGTAAGGCGCTCACGCGGGGTAGTTCCGCAATCGTCATCGCAACTTCTGCTCACATCGACGGGCTCGCCCATAAGCTGAAAAGCCAAGGGATTGATCTCGCCAGGGCCAAAGCTGAAAGCAGGTACATCGCTTTGGAGGCGAGCGACGTTCTGGCAAAATTTATGGTAGAGGGCCTACCTAATCGCGTGCGTTTCTCGGATGCGATAGGGCAGGTCATCGCGCGTGCGGCGTCCGCTTCTCTTGACGAAAACCGTCGTGTGGTTGCTTTTGGAGAAATGGTCGCTCTGTTGTGGGCCGAAGGAAAATATGAAGCCGCGATACAGCTCGAAAAGTTGTGGAATGAGTTAGCGAAGACCTATTCCTTCTCCCTTCACTGCGCTTATCCGATGCAAGGATTTTCCCGCCAAGAGATGGACGACTCACTCCGCAAGATTTGCGCGGAACACTCGGGCGTCGTGCTAGATGGCTCTCCTAGCACAATTACATCTGAAGGTCACAGGAGTCTCACCAATCTGAAACAGGAGGACGGTCTGGTCTTGCCCAACATTGAATGGCACGAACGTGATGAGCCGTTCCGCCTGTTCGTGGAAAGCGTTGGGGATTACGCAATTTTCATGCTAGACCCCGATGGCCGAATCGCGAGCTGGAACGCCGGCGCCGAACGAACCAAAGGATACAAAGCATCAGAAATTATTGGGCAACATTTTTCCACTTTCTATTCGAAACAAGATGTTCGCTCCGGTAAACCGCAGCGACTTCTGGCGGTCGCCGAGAGCGAAGGGCACGTAGAGGATGAGGGCTGGCGAATCCGAAAGGATGGCTCAAGATTTTGGGCGAACGTCACCATTACGGCGATCAGAGATGCGCGCGGCAGTCTAATCGGTTTCGGAAAAGTCACGCGGGACCTTACCGAACGGCGGAGGACCGAAGTAGCTCTGCGTCGCAGCGAGGAACGTTCGCGTCTGTTCGTCGACGCCGTTCAGGATTATGCAATTTTCATGTTGGACCCAGAGGGATGCGTCAGCACCTGGAATACTGGAGCAGAACGCATCAAAGGCTACAAAGCCTCGGAGATCATTGGCCAGCACTTTTCCCGCTTCTATCCAGAGGAAGATGTTCGAGCCGGTAAACCAGCATGGGAATTGGAGGTTGCGACTAAGCAAGGCCGATTTGAGGACGAAGGCTGGCGCGTCCGCAAAGACGGGTCAAGATTTTGGGCGAACGTGATCATCACACCTGTTAGAGATAGTGCACATGATTTGCTGGGCTTCACTAAAGTCACGCGAGACTTCACCGAGCGAATGCTCGCACAAAAATCTTTGGAAGAGTCAAAGCAAAGATTGCAGGAATCTGAAAAATCACTTCGAGATCTATCGCTTCATTTGCTGCGCACGCAAGATGAAGAACGCCGCCAAATCGGACGCGAAATTCACGACAGCCTTGGGCAATATCTTTCCGTACTGAAGATGAAACTCGATTCGATGAGCTCCTCTGCAGTCAATGCTGAGGAAAGTACGCAATGCGCAAATATCGTTGAAGAATGTGTCAAAGAGGTTCGGACTATCTCTTACCTCTTGTATCCTCCGATGCTCGAAGAGATGGGACTGAAGTCTGCCATCCCTTGGTACTTGGACGGCTTTTCGAAGCGAAGCGGGATCGACACCACCTTCCACGTTTCCGACGATTTCGAGCGGCTGTCTCGGGACTCAGAATTGGTCTTGTTCAGAGTCCTGCAAGAGAGCTTGACCAACGTCCAGCGGCATTCTGGCAGCAAGACCGCAGATATCCACATTTCTCGTACGGATCATGCGGTCACTCTCCTGGTGACGGATCGCGGAAAAGGCCTACCGAAGGAGGTGCTCGAACAGGGTACTCAGGATTGGATGGGCTCCCTTGGCGTCGGTTTACGCGGAATGAGTGAGCGGTTACACCAACTGGGAGGCGCCCTCGACATCACTTCCAGCAGCAGCGGAACGCAAGTGCGTGCAACTGTGCCAATTTGACATCCGCCACCGCTCGGCGCGGCTTCTTCTGATGTAATCAGATTGCCGATTCGGACTAGATAGCCTGAAGAGAAACCCGCAATGACCGCGCAAATTCTAATCGTTGACGACCACGAAGTCTTGCGGGAAGGGCTGAAATCACTTTTAGCGAAGTCCCGGCCAGACTGGGTGATTTGTGGCGAGGGTACAGACGGCGAGCAAGCGATCCGCTTAGCCCAGGAACTAAAACCAGATGTCATAATTCTCGACATCACCATGCCGCGCATGAGTGGACTCGAAGCGGCTTCACGAATAGGGAAGATGGGCCTTAATATCCCCGTCTTGATCTTCACAACCCATCACTCGGGCAGGTTAGAAGCCGAGGTTCGCCAAGCCGGAGCGCAAGGATACGTTTTGAAATCACAAGCCGCTCAGAGTCTGGTCCAGGCGATCGACACCGTATTGGCTGGAGGAACTTTCTTCGGCGCCCCGCCGAAACCGGAGCGCGCCGAAGGCGACAAGCCGAACCCAGGAGTCCTGTTTTGTCGCGGCTTCGCTCTTGCAGTCTGAGGCTCGTCCAGGCTGTTCAGTCGAAGAACAAATGGCGGAGCGGGCCCGCTCCGCCACATATCAAGAATTGATAGTCAGTTGGCTCTCTGGCGACTCTTCGCCTTGGTCGTTTTCTTGTCTCGTTTCGCGGCGAGTTCTTTGGCCAACCAAACCAACGCCAACAGTAGCGTCAGCCAACGATTCTGGGCGAATCACGGGCAATCCTTCCGTAATCCTCAAAAGCAGAAAGTGGAGCGACGATGAGAACGGAGTTGCTGCGATTCAACGCGCTGTTGAGCGGGATCCAGCCATCGATGCGGGGTTGAAAGTGCATGCAGGTGGATTGGAGCCATCGCGTATCACTGGTTTGAGGTGATGCGAAAATGCTGGGAGGAAGTCCGGGAGCTTTTGCATGACGGCTGCCCGGTTGCGTGTTTGGGAGATTCGCCGTTCGGCTACGTTAATGTATTCACTTAACACGTAAACGTCGGGTTCTTTCACGGCGCAGCGCTGCGGGATCCGGCGCGCTTGCTGCAAGGCACCGGCAAGTTCATGCGCCATGTGAAGTTGAGACCGGGAACAGCCCCAAACGCCGCAGAGCTGAGCAGGCTCATCGATGGAGGTCGAAAACGGCTAGCTCAGAGAAACGCCCTCTAATGAACCATTCCTTCTTGCACGCCAGACTTAAACAGCCTCGCCGCCTGTTCCGCCAAAACGGGACGGCTGAAATAAGAGCCTTGCCCCTCGCCGCACCCGTGGCGCTGAAGGAAGTCGAGTTGCGAAGCCGTCTCCACTCCTACTGCAATGACTCGCTGCTTCAGACTCTTTCCGATACTGATTATGGCGCCGACAAGGGTTGACCCCTCGGGATCCGCAGTGATCTCCTGCACGAACGATTGACCGACCTTCAAAGTGTCCACCGGAAAACGCCGCAGATAGGTAAAGCTGGAGTAGCCCGTGCCAAAGTCGTCGATGGCCACCCGAACCCCCATCGCCTTCAAGGCTAGGAGTGTAACAACAGCAGACTCCGCGTCCTGCATCAACACGGTCTCGGTTAGTTCCAGCTCTAGATTTTGCGGCTCCATCCTGGTAGCGATCAACGCGGCCCGAACTCCTGACAGAAAATCCTTGGACTGGAATTCGACTGCGGACACGTTCACAGAAATCGGTATAACCCCGAGCCCCGAATCGCTCCACTCTCGGGCTTGCCTGCATGCTTCTATTAGCACCCACTGTCCGATGTGTAGAATCAAACCGCACTCTTCCGCGATGGGCACGAAATCGTCCGGAAGCAGCATTCCCCGCTCCGGATGTTGCCAGCGGAGCAGCGTTTCCATTCCTGTGACCAGACCTGTCTGTAGATCAATCTTGGGTTGGTAGTGCAGCAAAAACTCTTTCCGCCCGAGTGCTGAGCGCAAATCCGATTCCAACAACGCTCTCTTTGCCAATCGCGTGTTCATGTCTTTCCGAAAGGATTGGTAGCTATTGCGACCGTTTTGCTTGGCTTCGTACATCGCTACGTCCGCCTGACTTACCAGGCTTTCCGCGTCCTGTCCATCGGCGGGGTAGGTGCTACCCCCAATGCTGACGTTAATGTCCAGACTTTTGTTGTCGATAATATGCGGTGACGCAATCGCCCTTAGAATCTTTCGCGCAGTGACCGCGGCGTCTTCGGCACACTCCACTTGGGAGAGTAGAATCAGAAATTCGTCTCCGCCCAATCGGCTTACCGTGTCCGTCCGCCGGATACAAGCCGTTAATCGGCCAGCGACCGACCGCAGCAGGTTGTCCCCGACGCCGTGGCCCAGTGTGTCGTTGATTCTCTTGAATTGATCTACATCGACAAACAGCACCGCGAGTTGCCTGCTCTGGCGCTCCGCCAGTGAAATCGCTTGTGTCAAGCGGTCGTCGAACAGCGCTCGGTTCGGCAAATGAGTCAGAACGTCATGCTGGGCCACACGGGACATTTCGAGCGAAGCGGCCCTGGCCCTGCTCACGTCGCGGAAAGAAATCACTGCCCCAATCGTATCCCCATCTTGGTCATGGATAATCGCTACTCGGTTTTCAATTCCAAATTCCAAGCCGTCTCGTCGAATCAGCGTGCAATTTGTACATTTGGTCGTAGCGATCGCGCTTTTATCTCCTTGCGTGACAATTACTACGACATTGGGAAGAACCG
>Ga0185299_10005449_pt1 | contig 14342 bp, 13 predicted proteins | sample PaiPotPPA55metaG_FD_128002 | JGI IMG/M metagenome (GOLD analysis project Ga0185299, IMG submission 128002) | Iron sulfur acid spring bacterial and archeal communities from Banff, Canada, to study Microbial Dark Matter (Phase II) - Paint Pots PPA... ...
TGTTAGTGCGGTATTCATGTTAGTTGATTTTGGTTAGTTGGTTCTGTGAGCCGCAGCAGAGAGGCGAGGCTTTGTGAGCTGCCGGAGTTTTTTCGACGTTCGGTTTCGGTCGAAAAAGTATGCTGGGGCATATTTTTCGAGCCGAAAGCGAAGCGCTAGCTGAGCGACCCGCGGAAGAAGGCCTGGAAGGGCAAGAGCCGCGAGGAACGAGACGGGTTGAGGATTTAAATGGCAGGTGCCGCGCGAGTTTATGAGACGCGGAAGATAGCCGTTTAAGCCGCAGACGGCACTCTTGCGCTGGAGAGGCCTCCGCGGGGCGGAAGTAAATCTGGCGATGGCCAGACACTAGTAGCAGGAGTGGTGTTAGGCGAACCTGGGTGCGCCTAGGAGAAAGAGGAAGGACAGATCCGCCTGCGGCGGAGGCTCGACGGGGAGAAAGTCTTTTCTCCCGATTTGGTCAGAGCAACGACCGTCAGTTGAATAAAATTCGCTGAAGAGTTCCCGCAAAGAGAAGCTGATCAGCGACTGGACGCAATTCGAGCCTATCGATCAACAACCCGTTTCAAGACACGCCCCCTATGTTTCTTCCTTGCGTTTTCTCTTCAGCGTCGACCCCATTTACTATGGCATCGATTGCCTCATCCAGAATGGCCATTACTTTGGCTAATTCGATGCTCTCATCTGCGCCGCCCGAGGACAACTTCTCGTGTGCCTCACGCGCGAAATAGGATGCCACCATGATTTTTGAACTAAGCAGATCATGGAAGAATTTGCTCGTTCGGTTCCTCTCTTCGGAGCGCCCAATTAGGCGTCCGTGAATAAACGCCTCGAACATGGCATCGCTTGGCAGCGGCACCAAAAACAGCAATATCATTCCGTCCGGGCGTCTGAGCGCCCTCCCGGGAATTACCTCCTCGGTTGCGGGACTCTTTAGAGTGCAGGGCAGAAATCGAACAACGAGCTGCGCATCATTGTTTTCCGCCGCGATCCCTGAATCGCTTTGATCGAGATAGACCAAATGCCTCAACCTAACGGTCGACAAAACCTCCTCGGTCAATCCGAGCCGATCGCGAAAGAGCTTGTTCGAAATGATTAGAGTATCCTCAACAAGATGACCTAAAGCAGCCCCCAAATTGAAATGCTCAAGGCCCGAGCAGAGGGTTCTTAGGTTTGTAGGGATGGAAATGATTGTGCTTGTCATTGAACCCGCTACAAGGATTCCAATCAAAAGTTATACTCCATTTGGCTAGTCGGGTAAAGCCTTAAACTTCAGAAGTGTCGACGGTTGAGCGAGCAATGCTCACCGTTCCTGATTGAATCAGCAAAGACGATGGAGTTGAGGTCTGCCGACTATATCTGATCGAGAGCGGATGATCTCCGGCAGACAGGAACAAAAACGCTAGGCTTATTACGTTCGGCTCGTCCTTTTTTCCATACGCAGGCGATATAGCAAAACTTCTAAAAATGTACGGAAAATATACTTTAGCTTGCAATGAAACTGTTTTTTTGGAATCCCGATAGACGCTTACAAGTACCATTCTTCTGGAAATTCGAATAAAAGGGGTTGGGGTTGAACTCAGCAGTCCGCGAGAGTTCTTCGTAGCAGACACGGATGGATAACTCATCCTATCGCTGGAGCACTATTCCAAACATCCTCGTGGTCGATGATGAACCTTTCATCCTCCAATACGTGCGGCACGTTCTTCAGCATTCCAATTATGGTGTTGTTACTGCTACCGATGCAGAACAGGCTTGGGCCATATTCGAGCAACGCCGGGTCAGAATTAGCTTGTTGCTGACCGATATCGTGATGCCCGGCCTGATGGACGGTCTGGATCTAGCAGCTAAGATCCGCCAGGTCGAACCTACTTTCCCGATCTTGTTCATGACCGGAGCAATTTTCGAGGGCGATCCTCGAGTCGCGGGGATCATGGAAGAAAACTTACTGCTGCGAAAACCATTCTTTCCGAAACAATTACTTGATTTCGTCGGCGCTCGGTCCGGTCGCGACTCGCCAATCTTCTGACGCCTCCCCTGTCAACTTCTTGTTCCACTAGCGTCGCTGCGAAAAAGAGTCTACTCTCGAGCTGGCGCTTGGATGGGAACAAGCGCTGATCCCAATGCCTGCCCAGCCTCATTCCATCTGCATTCTCGATGATGACGCCGCGGTGCGGGAGTCGATTGTGGGACTGCTAAAAGCTGATGGGCTGGCGGCAAAGGGCTTCGAAAGGCGGAGAGTTTTCTTTCGCACGCCCGCAGCTATGCGGTGCCCGTGGCCGTGCTCGATGTACGGATGCCACAGACGAGCGGTCTGGAGGTTCAGGCGAGGCTCCGCGAGGTATCGCCCGACACGAAAGTGATCCTGATGACCGGCGGGGCAACATCCACGATTCGCGCAGCCGCTCTGCAGGGGGCGCGTTTGCCTTTCTGGACAAGCCTGTCGAAGGCGAGGGGTTTCTCAACCTCGTTCGTCAAGCACTTCGCTCCGCAGCGTGAACGATTGCCTGACCCTGCTTGTTGACCGCAGACGGTACTCTTGCGTGCCGATCTGTCGCCGGCTTGGTTAAAAGGAGATCCGCACCCGCGGGTTGAGTTAGTTTCCTGTCCGTCTCAAGCTGGTAGCCCTGCTCCTCGGGTTTACGGACTGAGCATTCTAGACCTGCTTCGCGGTCATAACGCTACCAAACCGCTGCGAAATAATTTTATCGATTGGTGAATAGATAACGATCAAGAAGGGCGAGTCGTGCAAAGGCGGAATAGGCTTGTAACCGTTCGCCGTTTCAAATACAGTCAAAGCAATTCCGGAGGGATGCTCGTCGTCACTCCTTATGTCTTTGCCCAACAGTTACCCAAGCCTCAGGGTTGTTGTGATTGGCAGCTACAACACGGACCTGGTAATTTGGTGTGATGCCATCCCGGTAAAGGGTCAATCCATAATGGGCGGTGATTTCGAGATGTTTAGCGGTGGCAGAGGAGCAAACTGCGCCGTAGCGGCTGCTCGGGCCGGATGCCAGGTGAAATTCGTTGGCGCGCATGGCCGGGATGCGTTTGCGAACATGGCGATCGAACGGCTGGAGAGGGAAGGCATCGATATTTCTGATTTTATCGAGTTGCCTTTATCTAAGACGGGCGTGGCCATGATCTTTCAAGAGCGAAAAACAGCTGCTCACGCGGCACTGGTTTCGATCTCTGCCAACAATGAATTCACACCTGACTTGGTCCGCAAGGTTGAACCTGCTATTCGTCAGAGCGACCTAGTTTTTACGCAGTTTGAGATCTCATCCTCGGTCTTATTAGAGATTTACCGGATATGCCATCGTCACAAAAAGCGTTTGGTGGTGCATGCTGCGCCAGTTCAGCCCCCGACGCAATTCCCGGAGGGTTCCTATTATCTCGTGGTCGCGGACGACTTTGAGGCGGTATTGATGGCCGGATGCGAAGACGTTCATGAGGCGATTCAGGAACTGCATCGCCGCGGCGTCCAGAACGTGGTTATCAAGCACAAGCATGATTCTCTGACGTTTTCTGATGGGAAAATGAGCCGGGCTCACATCATTCCGCGAGCGCTATTTACTCAAGATGCCGGGTCCGTTGAATGCCTTACGGCCTGGGCCGGCATCACGCTGGCGAGGACCGCCGATCTGGCATATGCGACCTATGTAGGGGCTTTAGCGATGGCGTTCAGCTTTTCCCGGCACGGTGCAGAAGACAGTATGCCTTATCTGTCAGAGTTGGGCATTAAGGCGTTTAGCAAACAGTGAACATCAGAGAACCTAGAGAAAACTCGAGGGCTCGAAGTTAGATGGATGCCGAGCAAAACCCTGACAAATCGGTGCCGCCCTCTCGCTATTAGCAATGCACCGGCAGCGGAGAGAAAACCGCCCAGGAACGCTACGGTCAAGTAAAGTTGGCGGCGGTGGGTCTGCGGACTGCTCCGTGATGCAGCGGTCTGTGAACGAATCGTAGCGTAGGCGCTCCTTCCAGCTGGTTTCAGCCGGCAGTCAGTGTGTCCGTTCAATGGCAGCGTGTCCTGACCCACACCAGGGGCAGAAGGATGGCCGGAAAGGTTTAAGATCCGTGGGCGGATGGAGGAAGAGACCGCCGCAGGGGTACAGGTATGCGTCAATATTTTGAAAGAGATCCTTTACAAAACAAAGAGAGGAACCAAAAGTTGAACGTTTGGAATATTGCCGGCGAAGAGAAAGATATGAAGAAGATCGAGGCGATCATCAAGCCGTTCAAGTTGGGTGATGTCAGGGAGGCTTTGATCGAGATAGGCGTCGAAGGAGTAACCGTCAGCGAAGTGAAGATGTTGGGTCGGCAAGCGGATCACACCGCCATCTCTCGCGGTGATGAGTACTACAGCGAATTTCTGCCGAAGCTAAAGTTTGAGATTGTGGTTGCCGACAGTCGGGTCCGGCGCACGATTCGAGCCATTGTTGGCAAAGCGCGAACAGGGCGCATGAACGATGGCCGGGTATTCGTTTTTCCGATCCAAGAAGCGATTCGCATCAGAACGGGAGAGCGCGGAGAGGCGGCGGTTTAGCTCGTACCACCAAAAAAGGGGACCATGGCTAGAAGGCCTCATGGCTTCTCTAGGGTCGCTTCTGGCATGACTTGATCGCCGAGCGATGAGGTCCTTCTAACCAACCAATCCGGAAATAGATCGAATCGCGCATCTCAAAACCTTTCAGTCCATCAAAAGCGAACTCCGGTCGGAAAACGTCGTCTTTTGCTCCGCTGGTAATTGACGGCTTTTAACAACTCCATGATGAAGGTGTCGGTGAGGGGACCTCACCGGCCCTCTCGATTAATAACCCTGAGTTCGTTAGCCGTTCCACCACAATGGAGCGATCGCGTCGGCACACATTACTAGGAGGCTTTCGCTCTTCTCATCGAAAGCGTTGGGGTGCTCGTTTTCGACATCGATTGTGCCGACGATCTGGTCTCGACCCGCATCAAAAATCGGCACGATAATTTCAGACTGCGTCGAACCAAATGCCGTCAAGTAACGCGAATCGGAAGCTACATCACCGACGTTAACGAGGCGCTTCGCGAGTTGGCGGCGGCCGCCCGGTGGGTCGATCGATCAGCATTGGAAAAGAGGAAGGTTTTGGGCAGGCCCCACCAGGCGTTGCTGAAGGCGTTAGAGAACGCGGGGCGCTTTGTTTAACGTGCCTGGGGCCCGCTGAAGTCTTGGCCCATCCTCCAGCAGTATAATTGCGTTGAAAACCTAAGTCTGCCTTGGCACAAGCCGGCTTCACGGACCACGTTCAACTGTCGCGAGATGTCCGACTGCTATCGTTTAAGGGTCGGATCGAGCCTCAGCATGTGCGGATCACTGAGTACGCCGTTATTCATTACAGCGTGCCGAAGACTCTTTCGCGCCGGGTGGCAACCCTCCTTACAGTGCTGCGATTGCCTTGAAATCGCTCGATTCTGCTGCCATAACCAGGGCTAAAGATGACCAAGACTGAACTTCAAATCGCGCTGGCCGCAGCCACGCAGACCAACAAAAGAACCGCTGGAGTGTTCCTCGATACGCTCAGCAATCTCGCCTATAAAGCGATCAAGAAGAACGGGGAATTCGTCTTGCCGGGTTTAGGCAAGTTAGTAAAGCAGAAGAGGAAAGCTCGCACGGGCTTCAATCCCAAAACGCAGCAGAAGATCAAGATTCCGGCCAAGACTGTCGTCAAATTCCGAGTCGCAAAGGTCGCGAAGGACGCGATTCTCGGGATAAAAAAGTAGCCTGCCTAAACGCGTAGAAGCTATATTTTACGGAAAGAAGAGGCCGTTAGGACGCTCAACTCTTGGTTGCTTGGCGCGCGAGGCGTTGTGTCATCTCGAGCGATTAATCTAGTGAAGTCGATGAGAGCTCTCCGACTTCCAGAAGAACTTGGCCGACGGAGTCGCATTCGAAGGAAGACGGTCAAAGAACCCAATATCGGCGATTTCTGCCGCAGGAAAATGCATTCGAGCAGAGTGTCTTTTGACCGAGACCTTGAACAAAACAGTAACTGCTCCGCGCTTGGGCCGATCATACATTTGCTGATAGGCAATTGCGTTAATGTCTAGCCCCGTTTCTTCTCGAACTTCGCGTTTTAGGGCAGCCTTAAGCGATTCGTTTCTCTTAACTTTACCTCCAGGCAACGTCCAAAGTCTTTGTCCGACGACTTGCCGAACTAGCAAAACGGAGCCTTTATCATCCTCGATCCATGCCATCACAGAGACTTCCTTCTTTGGATTGAAAGCACCTCTTACGCGTTTTGCCATTAGGTCGGTCGGCATAAAAGCCTATTCTCGAGCGTTTAACAAGATAGTTGATGCGTCTTTGAAGGAGCGTGGATGACAGATTGCCTCGCTACTTTCCAACTCGGTTTTGCGAGGCCTTAATCCAGATCCGCGCGTTTATGGCACACCGGCTTGACGAATTGACAGTTCGCCTGAAAGAAGTCGGTTAGCTTCTGCCGCTGCAAAACAGAAAAATAGGCGTAAAATAAGGCAACAAAATGCCCGAACGAGTAAAGCACATCAGCAGCAGCTTTTACGCTGCACTTTATGGTTTGAAGAACGACGTTTTGATGCTGAGTAATTAAGCGACCGTGATATTCTCACGGGCTAAAGCCTCATCGACGGCGATAGCAAGGGTGCTTCGCACCTGGATCCAGTCCTCAAATTGATCGGTCCAAACCCGAAGGTTTAGGCTGACCGCGGCGGAGCCGAAGTTAACAACGTAGGCTTGGGGCGCGGGGTCCTTCATGATCCCGGCTTGGTTAGCAGCGACACGCTTCAATACGTCGATCACCTGCTGCGGCGCTGCGCCTCGAGCTACAGTGACCGGCACTTCAATCGCCCGGTACCGGTCCGATAGGGTCCAGTTAGTTACCTTGTTGGCGATAATGCCTCCGTTGGGTACGATAACTTCGGAGCCGTCAGGCGTGCGAATGATGCATGCTCGGATACCGATCCGCCGGACCTCGCCGGTGTCCGTGTCCATTTGGATAACGTCGCCAACTTTGATCGGACGCTCGAAGAGCAAGATCAAACCACAAACGAAATTGTTAATGACCGTTTGCAGTCCGAATCCGACTCCAACGGTAAATGCCCCGGCTAGAATCGTGACCTTGGTAAGATCAACACCCAACACGGCTAACCCGACGAAAAATCCAAGTAACAGAAGTGCGTAATGAACCATCGTCGAGATCGCTTGGGGAATACCTCGGGCAAGATGCCAGTGGTGATAAATATCTTCTTCAAGAAGAAAGCGTAGAAAGTGGGAAAGCGCGAAAGCGGCCAAGACCGTCACCAAAAAGGCAAGTACTTGTTGTAACGAAATGCTCAGCGAGCCGATGGCCAGGTTGGCTCGAAGTCCTTCTGCCGACGCTACGATTAATGGAGTTCGTAGCCCGAAGAAGTTAAGCGTCAGACTTAGCCAGTAGATAAGCGCCAGCAACTCAACGACCGCACCGATACGCCGCTGAAGCATCGACCGGTTCAGCCGAACTGCCCGCATTAAACCGAGAGGACGTGTCCCGAGCGATATAATGATTAGCCCTTCCACGATGCGCAGCGCGGTATACACAGATGCAGCGACATACGCACACCTGATGGCGCCGCCCCCAAGTAAATTGGCGAGGTCGACGTAGCCGAAAATGTTTGCCATCAGAGTTACCGGGAAGACAATTAAGCCGATTTGTACGAGGAGCCGGATCGCTCGTGCGAAAAGCTTCGTTGTGTTGGCGCCAACGGACGGCAAATGCTTGGTCCGAATCAGCCAGACTAAAAATAAGGTGCCGCCTAACATTTCGGCGCCGAAAATTAGCCGTCCGACCAGCGGTAGGAGCGAGGTGAGCAAACGAAATTGATCGACAAAGTAGATGACGATCAGGGCGTCCAACAGCGGGAATACCGTCCGATCGATTAACCGCCGCAGAATGATCGTAATGGGAATCAGGAGTACTCCCCAAAGTAACGCCCGGAGTAAGAATGGAGCAGTCGAATAGAGTGATCCGAGGAAAAGAAAAGACAGGGTGATAGCCGTCGAGACAGGCAAATGAAAGACCGGCGCCTGGCGCCGTAAGCTGGGCTCTTCTTCGGTCCATTTCTCCACTCCGTGCCGTAGCCAGGACAAAGAGAGAACCAGGCACGCAATAATGGCGACATGAAGATAAAGGACTCCGGGCTCGCGTTGGATGTAGGTTCTGAGTAGAGCGGCACTTGACGCTGGTATCAGTGATGCCTGGGTTGTCTCTTTCCATCGTTCAATCTCAACGCTCCAGAGAGGAGGGCTATCTTGAACGAAGAGATTCTTGGTTGCGTTATTCTGTGCCTGCTCAAACGCCGGGGCGATCGCTTGCAACCGGGTCGTCGCCTCTAAAACATGGCCTTGCAGGATTAAATCTCTTTGCCGAAGCAACTCTGCTGCGTGTTGGGTGCGATCAATTAGTTCAATGATGCTCTGCACGCGCTCGGGGATCTCAGGCGCCGCGCTGGGTAGCTCCGGCAGTTGCAGGGTCGTTTTCCAGATCTTGCCGAGTCCGTCTAGCCGGCCAATCTGACTGTCCAGGATTTTAGACCGCTCCGTTAGATCATGATTCCAGCTTGAAAGTTGATCACGATACTTCTGCAGAACCATCTCCATGCTGTGCAGCAATTCTGATGGAACAATTCCAGTCAGGAATTTGGTCATCTCTGTGCCGCGCAACTCAATCTCGTTCGTCAGCGGTGGTAGACGTCTCTCGACGGTAGCGGTGACCTGGTCCGTCGAGAGGGTGGTCTCGATGCTTTGAATCGATCGATAGGTGGATTCCGCTTGGGAAGCGATTTCAGACAGAGGAATCGGCGTCGGAGCAGCGCTGGGCTTCGCCTCGGTCGATGGAACTTGCTGCGCCGCGGCGATGTTTCCGCCTAACCCCTCACAAAAAGCGATCAATAAAGCAATCCGGATCTGCCTGTGCGTTGTAAACAGGGCGAGGACCATTTTCAAGAAGCCGTAGCGCAATCCAAAGGAGGGATGCGCGGTTAGACCACGATCTGGCGCAATCCTGCATGGTGTTCAACTTACTAGCTGGTTTTGCACGCTGAGCAGGCGGCGATCAGCTTTTTACCATTTTCGCTGAGCCCGTTTGGTCTGTACAAAACCCCAACTTCGAGAAAATGCGCCTTAGAAGCGAAAGGGACAAAGCGGACGCGGTTCCCAGCGACCACGGTGATAAACTCGCCAACGATGGCTACCCCGCGTCCGCTCTCAACCGCAGCGACTACACCTAACACATCATCGCATTCTTGAGCTACCGTCAATTCACCGGTGCTGCCGGCTAGAATACCTGCGATCCATTGGTGATATTCCGGGAAATCCTTTGCTTGGTAGACAATCAGTTCGTTGTTCGCCACCATGAGAGGCCGCACGGTAGATAATCCGCTCAACGGGTTGTCGAGAGAACAGATAATTCCCACCCTATGCCGGCTGATCATTTCGAACCGCAGTCCGCGCATTTCCTTGGCCCGCGGGCGTAAAGTGAGAGCCGCGTGGAGCTTCTTCGTCTTCAACCCCAATAACATCTCGGTGTGAGTCAAATCCTGCAACGTGAGCCGACCGCCCGGAGCGAGTTGATGATACTTAGCGAGTAGCTTCGATATGATCACCGCGGTTGGAGAGGGCGCGTAACCAATTCGAACTTCTTCGCGGAACTCTTTATCGAGAACTTTTGCTTGGGCTTTAAACAAGTCTGCATCTCGAATCAGGCCGCGTGCTTTAACTAGAATCCCCTGGCCGAGTCGGGTGAGCCGAACCCCCTGGCGATTGCGGTCGAGTAACTTGACCCCTAGTTCAGCTTCAAGATCACGAATCTGTCGACTGAGAGGAGGCTGTGACACGTGCAACTTTTCTGCGGCACGTGAGAAACTGCGTTCCTCTGCCACCGCGATAAAGTAACGCAGGTGACGAAGTTCCATCATTTCGCGTCCGGCGGATTAGTCGAAGCGAAAAGATAGCGATGGATTTTCCACTTCCCGTGTTCCCTCCGAAAAATGAAAAGCTCATTGTTACCTTCTCTAACCATCGTTTTCTTGGCTAGAATTTCGGTATGGCCGGCCGACGTCGTTCGAACATAAGCCAAATCACCCATTTCAACCGCTTCATGGACGGTGAAAATGACGTTGAGCTTCAGCGTGTTGAAAACGTGATCGTATCCTTCTCTGACCGCATCCCGGCCACTGAGTGCGGCGGAATATTGCGGCATGAAAATGGGATCCTCCCCGTACAGTGCGAGGGCGGCTGCGGTGTCGCTCGCATTTAGCGATTTTTCGTAATCCTTGATGACGTTGATGATCGTTTGGTTCACTTTGTTGGTCTCCGGTTGTGGACTGTTTTTCGTTCACCAGCTCAGATCAGTAGAAGAATTTTTCCCGAGCTACCTTTCTCAGCGGCAGCGTGTGCTTTGGCGGCATCCGCCAAGGAAAACTTTTGACCCAAAGGAATTGAGAATGCTCCCTTTTGCACCGCCTCGGCCATTTCGAGAAGAAGACTCGGATCGGGAGAGACCGCCATCGGCTTGACTTGCACCTTTGGATAGCTGGCGGCGGTGCTGGGCGGTCCCAAAACAGAAGCGAAGATGCCGCCCGATTTGATTTTCTTGATCACTTCGTCAGCGGTTGGGCCACCAACGGTGTCTGCGACTGCGTCGAACGGTTCCAACGGTTCGACTGCTTCGGCGTCATCTAATGCCACGATGCTGTCGGCTCCGATGGTCTGCGCTTTGGCGACTTGTCTTTTCAGGACACCGGCGACAACGCTTGCTCCGCGGCTCTTGGCGGTATAAACCGCAGATCGGCCGACGTTGCCGACAGCGCCGGTTACCAGCACGGTTGCCCGCGTTTTTCCTCCCAGAGCAAGCGAAGCCAACTGCCCTCCGGTAGTCGTCACCGTCGGGAGAGCCGCCATTTCAACCAGGTCCGCTCCTACCGGGATCTTCACTAGATGAGCTGCTTTTACCACGCAGTACGCAGCGTAGGTCTGAGATGCACCGGCAAACACCTTGTCGCCCGGCGCAAGCTTGGTCACTCCCGGACCTACGGATTCCACCGTGCCCGAAACATCCAACCCAAGAACGGCCGGGAAGCTGATAGGGATAAAGTCCCTAAGGGAACCGGAGCGGACCTTGAAATCAAAGGGATTGACACTCGATGCAGCTACCCTTACCAGGACCTCACCTGCGCCTGGAACTGGGTCTGGATAGTTTTCGTACTTCAACATTTCAGGGCCGCCGTAGCCATGGATCACGATTGCTTTCATAAATAGTATGGTTCTCTTTTTGGTGCTTCCTCAGACCCCCAATTCCGAGAATGGTTTGGGTGTTACCGAAATCGGGGGCTGCGCCAGGATGATGGCGCCAGCATTTCTTTTGCGGAAATACTCTTTTAGACCTGACGTGATTCCCGAAAGGTATTACGGTCTGGAGAGCCGATACCCGGATGGAACTGCGCCACCTGCGTTACTTCATTGCGGTTGCTGAGGAATTAAACTTCTCCCGCGCTGCTGAACGGTTAAGCGTTTCTCAGCCGCCGCTTAGCCGCCAGATCCGGGATCTGGAGGACGAACTCAACGTCAAACTTTTTGAGCGCAATCATCAGGAGGTCAAACTAACGACAGTCGGACGTGCCCTCCTGATTCGAGCGCGAGGACTCGTGCGCGAGGCCGAACTGCTACGAACGCGGGCACACCAGATAGAAGGAGAAGCTTACGAGGAACTTCAATTGGGATATGCGCCGGCGCCAACCGCGGCCATCATCTCCAGTATTCTTAGTAGGTATCATGAATTGGCGCCTGGAGCTCCTGTCACTCTGCACGATTTGTCACTAAGCGAAATTTTGACGGGCCTCAAGACAACGAAACTACACGCCGGGTTAACGCTCCGGCCGAGACCCGGAGAAATGCGCGGAGTGGAATTCGAGCCGATCCGTCGCTATTCCGTGGGGATTATCTGCGCCAAGTCCTGCCCCTTAGCTAAGCTCTCTGTAATTCGTCCGTCCGTCGTTCCGCCTGATAATCTAATCGGTTACCGAGCGGCCGAATTTCCCGAATACCATCAATGGGTTGCAAAAGTGCTAGGAGTTAACAAGACGCGCGTCATTATCACCCAAGAATGCGATGGCGTGCTAAGCCTTGTTGCCGCGGTCGAATCTGGCTGCGCTCCAGCCGTTGTTGGTGAATTCACTACTGCCGTAGCTGCGGACCGTGTTCGATATATCCCTTTTGTCTCCAAGCCCTCTTTCATGGATGTAGGTTTGCTCTACAGGAAAGGTGAAACTGCGGAGAACGTTCTGAAGTTGCTCGTTTCGTCAGTGGCGTTCAAAGAGGGTTCCAAACAATCCAGCTGATTGGCCGAAACCGTAACGTCGTTCCATGTTCCTAGTTTCAAACGCCTCGAGGCCGGCGTTGGGGTCACTTCTCCGTTTGCAAAAGGGTTCCGCACACGAAACGGAAATTTAAGTAGGGTAAGGAGCTCTCTACTCGTGGACTGGAGGGCGAATGCCCTCAGGAGGAACGCTCAACCGCCATCACAACGCAGTTGGTCTTCCACCACCGCTCGAACAGTTCTTAGAAGAATGAAAAACGATTTTTATTGTACGCTTCAGGATTCGGTTGTAATAAAGGGGCCCAGACGATGTTTTGGAGATTTGTAGTCTGGGTGGCGATCGTAGAAGTTCTTGTGTGTCTGGTGCCATTTGAGCTGACGGGAATTATATCCTTCCTGCACCTTTGGCATCTTGGCGGCTAAGGGCAACCGATACGAACCGTTTCGCCGGCCTCAACCGCCAGTTGAGGGTGGCGGTTACGATTTATCGTGACTTTTTGGAGGGCACCGGCTGCGTCCGGCTGTTTACTGTTTACTCCAAAACCACTTCTTTCGCTTTCTTATCATCTCTCCAACCTAAGAATGTGGTCTGGCGTAGCTGGTCGTCAGCGGTTAATTCCGCGTACTCCACCTCACAAACCAGTTTAGGCCGGACCCATTGTATCTTTTCTTTGATGTTAGGCGGATTCACGAAAGGACACTTCTCAGTGAATAGCGGCTTCATTTTGTCGACGGCGTCCTTCAAACCTTTCTCGCTAAAGCCGGAACCTGCGTAGCCATAGTGGCGGAGTTCACCATTGGCGTAAGCACCGAGCACGACAGCACCCAGATGCTTCCGGCTTCCTTTTGGCGTCGTAAATCCGCCAACAACAAACTCTTGTTGCAACCTAGCTTTAATCTTTAGCCAGTCTGAGGTTCGCTTTCCCGGCCGGTAAATACTGTCTTTGCGTTTAGCGATGATCCCTTCCATGCCTTTCTCTTTCGTAAGATTGAAGAGCGCTTTGCCGTTGTCTTCGAGATAATTTCCAAGCTGGATCCCCGCGCGGGGCTTCAAAACGCGTTCGAGCACGCTCCTACGTTCAACTATTGGTTTACCGGTAAGGTCCTCTCGGTCATACCAGAGGACGTCAAAGACATAGTAGAGCGTGGGCGCGGTAGGTTGCTTTTGGAACCTTTGCAGAAGCTGAAAACGCGGGATTCCATTTTCATCCACGGCGACGACTTCACCGTCGAGAACGGTCGATCGCAGCTTTAGCTTAGAGACCGCGGTCGCAACGGCCGGAAACTTCGCTTCCAATGGAAGGCTGTTGCGTGACCAAAGGTGAGGCTTGCCGGCAGCATCGAAGACCGTGATCGCCCGGTAACCATCGAGTTTGATTTCGAAGATCCAATCTGGCGAGTCGAAGGCGGCTTTTGTGCTCTCCGCCATCATTGGGGGAACGAAGGTCGGGATGGTCTTCTTGGGCATGCCTCGAATAAGATACTAGACTAGAGGCCGATCCACGAATTGGATTGAACGTAAGTGAAAGAAGACCATTCGAGCCACGAAGAATTGCAAAATGACGTTGAGTTGATGTGTCGGTGGTTGGAATTGATTGGTATCCGAATCGATAGAAATAGGGTCTCGGAATATCGAAGGACCTTTAGAACCATTGGCTGGTCAACGATGCGGTTGGCTGAACGATACGTTCAAACTCTATCCCGCAACGCCCTCTCTGCGCCCCGACAGGCTTTGGGGCACAACAGTAAGGCCGTGCATCGCGCCTACGCCAAACGCGCCCTCATGAACATTCCGTCACTGGAAGATTACGAGAGGAAGGCCGCAGGCGCGGCGATGGAGAAGGCAAGCTAATCGCCAACTAACTCTCGACAGCAGAAGCGGATTGCGTCGCGCATCTTCTCTAAGAACTCTTGCTGCGAAGAGAGGCTATGTTTCCAAGTCAATCCACACGCACAAAGCATGTTGGCAATGGTTGAAGCACGTTT
>Ga0185299_10005450_pt1 | contig 14338 bp, 8 predicted proteins | sample PaiPotPPA55metaG_FD_128002 | JGI IMG/M metagenome (GOLD analysis project Ga0185299, IMG submission 128002) | Iron sulfur acid spring bacterial and archeal communities from Banff, Canada, to study Microbial Dark Matter (Phase II) - Paint Pots PPA... ...
TGCAGCGAGGGCACGGCAAAGGCGGTGGATCCGGAAACGCCACCGTTCACCCCGTTGCTGGGACCAGCGCAGAAGGCTCTCGGGGAACGAAATGCGTCAGTCGAGGCACCGAGCAGACTGGCGTCCTCCTCATAGCTGTTGCAGAAGTTAGCACGATTGAAGAGGTTAAAGAACTCGGCAAATACCGAGACGTTGGCACGCTCGTGAATGTTAAAACGCTTGGAGGCCCGCAGATTCATCTGGATGAAAGCCTTGCCGGTAAGAGTGTTGGGTTTGAGTTGAGTACAGCCTGGAGTCAAAACAGGCACGGTTACGGTGCTGCCCTCGCACGCGCGATCTAATATTCTCCGGCCGTCGCCATCCAAATCCTCGCCGGCCAAGAAGCTATAGGGCCGGCCTGAGGCGGCCTGAAATACCGGGGAAACCTGGATTCCGGCCGGCACTTCGAACACACCACTGAAGACGAGCCGATTGCGCTCGTCGAAGTTGGTGCGGGCGAACTCATTGGAATTAAATTGATTTTGCGGAGTAACGGCCAGGCCGCTGCCGCCATAGGAGGCCACAGGGAAGCCGCCCCACGATCTCGACGAGGAAATCGTATCGTTCACCTGGAACATGATTTTGTGGGATACGCGCTTCCTCAACTGGAGGTTAACGCCGTCGTACATGGAGCGGTTGTTGGTGCTGTACTCGTAAATCTGGGCAAAGCGTCCGGCCGTGAGCGCGGGGTCGCCCAAGGCGATGCCCGCAGCCGTAAACGCATTGTCCATCAACCTGCCCCCGGCGGGGATGGTGGGATTCACATTCAGGACCCGCTCCTCGTGCGTTCCCAGGGTGTGGTAATAGTCGACCGAGAAGACGAAGTCAGTGGCGAACTGCCTGGCCCAGCCTACAGAGAACTGTTGCGACCAAGGATCGGTGATCTTGGGATTCACAATTCTTCCGACAGATCCGGCAGCAAGATCAGAGATGCTTGTACCCGGAGCGGGCACCGGGAACGGGTCTATGCCAAACCGGAAGGTGCAAATGTCAAAGTCCGGACCCGACGGCTGAGGCAGGGGGGTGCTGGTACAGCCAGCACCAGGAGGTTTAGTGCCAACCAAATCAAAGAAGCTCTGATAGACGGTGGGCTGGGTCTGTTGAATGGAGAACAACGTGATGTTCTGGAAGATCTGATCGCGGGAAATACCGTAACCGCCCCGGACAACGTCCTTGCCATTGCCATGGACATCCCAGGCGAATCCCAAGCGCGGCTGGAACTCCTTCCAGTCAGCAGTTGTCCGGTTCAGGTCACTCTTGCTGTGAACGATTTGTTCGATCTGCTGGACGCCCGGATCAGACGCGAGGGTTGATCCGACCGCCAGTTCGGTCTGGTTAAGCGCCCAGATGGTCCGATTGCTGGTGGTCAAACTGTTGCCCAGCATGGGACGGAGGAAGCCGATATTGGCGTCCCAGCGGAGTCCTACGTTGATGGTAAACCTGGGCGTCAATTTGTAGCTATCCTGCCCATACAGGCCGAGAGAGTGCCATGGTGGCTGTGCGGTAGAACCGCTGCCGCCGCTGAATAGAATCTCCTGGACAGCTCCGGGAGTGGAGATGCCGGCGGTGTAATTTGCGCCGCCATTGGGGCAGTTGTTCGCCTGAATGCAAACCGGGGTGTCGAAAAAGAAGGCTTGGTATCCATTGGCGCCAAAGAAGAAGAAGCCACCGAACTTGGCGAAATAGATATCATTTACCCCGAACTTGAAGTTGTGTTTGCCGTGCAGCCAGTTGACGTCATCGCGGAACTGATACTTGCGGCTCAGGGTTTCCTGGGGCACGTTGACATTCTGTCCAACCTGATTACCATCCGCGAAGTTGATATTCGGATTGGTAACCGTACCACCGCCGAGGACCGGATAGGTGAAGCTGTTGGTGGGCGCCGCAAGAATCGCGTTCACCATGTCCTGAAAGTGGACGTTGAAAGAATTTACAATGTTGGATGAGACGGTGAAGTTGTGACCGATGCTGAGATCGTGAAAGTTATTCAGATCATTTTGCGACTGGCTGCTGTCGGCTGTGAAGGGAGAGTTTGTGTTCCCCAGTTGGTCGTTGGGGTTGGTCCACTTCTGCCTTCCATAGCGCAGAAACAGGCTCTGCTTATCACTTAGCCGGTAATCCAGCCGCACCGCCGCCAGGGTATCGATATAAGGAAACGGAAGTGTGCTGGTCGGGAAGGCGTAAGGTCCGCCAGGAAATCCGCTGGTTTGGCTGGCAAAAGCGGTTAAATCGGGAACCACTCCGGTAGCGGCGATGATCGAACCTGGCTCGCGTTTCTGTTCGAACGCTCCAAACGCGAACAATTTGTCTTTGATGATCGGACCGCCAAACGAGAAAGCATAATCGTAGCGATGGAAGACCGACTTGCAACGGCTGACATCGCTGATGCCCTGCGACGTGCAGTTCTGTTGCTCAAAAAAGTTAGTACGGTTCAACGTGCTCAACTGGGTAAGCCCCAGGGCCGACCCATGAATGGTGTTGGTTCCGGACTTGATGATGATGTTAGCTACCCCGCCGACGGAATGTCCCGCCTCGGCACTGTATTGGTCGGTAACGACATTGAATTCCTGAATGGCTTCGACCGGAAAATTCTGCACGAGGCCGCCGACGACCAGATCCTTGTTATCCCCGCCGTCGACATTCACGTCTAGCTGACGGCCATCTCCGCCGTTGATGCTGATGTTCCCCACTCGCGTCTTCGTGGGATCAAAGCCTTCCGCAGGACGAACTCCCGGGATCAACGTCATCAACTCAGTAATGTTGCGATCGAGAATGGGAAGCGACGAAACCTCGGTTGGCGAAACCGAGCCTCCTATTTCATTGTTGGAGGTTTCGACCAAGGGTGGTTCTCCGGTAACCTCGACGACCTCACCCACCGCGCCCGGTCTTAAGTTCTGGTTCAAGGTAATTATCTGGCCCACACTAATTGAAATGCCCTTTTGCTCGACCCCGGCAAAGCCTTTCGCTTTGACCGTCAACGAATAAGTTCCTGGAGGCAGCAACGGAAGGCTGTAGGTGCCAGCTGCACTGGAAGTAGCGGTGCGCTTAAAACCGGTATTGGGGTTGGTGGCGGTAATTTCCGCACCGACCACGGCGGCACCTTGGGCGTCGAAAATAGTGCCATCGATCTGGCCAGTGGTTTGTTGTGCGGAACTCGGAGGGCAGGTTAGCAGCAATCCGGAAATCAATACTGCGAAAAGGCTGACCGAAGCGAGGTTCTTCATAATCCAGGGCTCCTGTTTTTCAAAGAAACGGTAGAAGGATTGGCTCAGTTGGCGCACGCAACCATCCAAAGCTGCATACTTTAGAATCAGGGAGTTAAGCCTGTGGGAAGTTTTAAGGAATATGGATATTTGTAGTCCAGGGTGCCCTGAATACAGAAATCTGAAACGGCTCGGAGGCCGTCGGAGAGGGAGGAAAGTTGCTGCAATCCACGACATTCTATTCCGCTTAGCCATCTAAGACGCCTTTCATTACCCCTAAGCGCCAAGATTACTGGTAGCCTGCCGAGAACTTCCATCGCTTCATCGCCGCGAATCCGGAGGCACCATGTTGTTCGCGCGATAGTAGACCACGAGCTGGCCGTAGTGCTCGGCGCTGTGCTCGATAGCAAACATCCAGATGTCGGAATTGTGGCGCAGCTTCTTCCCAAGCTTCGACGTTTTGTCCAGCCCCGCGTCGACCTGTTGTCTGATCAGGTCGGCGCCGTCCACGACCGCCTCCTGAACGAACTTCACCACGTCGGCTTTGGTCTTGAAAGCGTCGCGCGATGGGTTGTCGCCTTCGCCAAAGTCGGGCCCGATGTTTGATCCGGCAACCGCGCGGATGAGCAAGAAATCGAGCGCGGTGGCGTGCAGAAGATTTTGCGCAAAGGTGCGCTCGTCTTTCTGCAGCTTGTAATCGTACTTGTCTTCGGGAAAATCCTGGGCCATGGCGACGAGTTTGTTCCCGATGTAGTTCCACCGATCCAGCATCTCGTCTGCTCGAGAACGTGCAGTAAGCGGAGCTTGACCTTGCGGTTGGGATTGAGCGTAGAGGCCGGTTGCGAGGACGGTGAGCAGAGCAACCGCAACCAGGGCGAGCGAGAAACGCTTCATCGTAATTCTCCCGTGGATTATCGGTTAGACGGAGCGCTCGTAGCGACGAGAGCCTACTTCACACCCTTTTCCGGATTCCACGACCCCTGCAACTTGCGCACATAGACGATCTGCCCGACATGGTAAGCATTATGGGTACAGATATTCGCAATGGTTGGCGCCCACGATGCCAGCTTTTCCTCGTCGGCGGATTCGACAAGCTTTTCCAGGTCCGTCATCACCTGGTCGAGCTGCTTGACGGTGTCACTCCATTGTTTGCTGTCGAATTTCACGAAGGTCTGCTCATTGTCGCCGCCGAATTTTTCGTTCGTCCCTCCCTGGAACTTGACCAGGTTGCGGCGATTCCAGAAAAGCAAATGATAAGTCTCCTGTCCGGCAGAGTGGCCGCCCGCCGGCGGCTGCCAGCTGGCCTGCTCGGCGGTGAGTCCATCCACAGCCACATTGATGGGCACAAACCAGTCTGCCTCAGTATGGGTGGTGTGCAACTCGTGCAGCAGCAGGCTGCGCAGGGTCGCGGGCGGCTGCTGGTTTTGTGCGTAGCACGGGACGGAAAGCGTCAGAACCAGAACCGAACCTACGACCGCGATTGCATGCTTCATGGGGCTTGCTCCTTATCTAGCGGGTGACACTGCTGTGGAGGAGAGACGAACGGAGTGCGTCTTTGTTAGCAATGGCGAAGTTTGCCGACTCAATAGCGACGGACAAGAGTGTCCGTCCCACACGATCACCGCAATACGCTCACCAGCCCCTGGTTTGCAGCATGTGCGCTTCGTCCAGTCCCGAGACAGCCAGGCCTTTCATCGCTCCCGCCAGGTCTTCGCTGACTTCAAGTAACACTTTAGGGTCGTTGAAGTGGGTGGCGGCTTTTACGATGGCGCGGGCTCGCTTTTCGGCTTCTGCTGGGTCGGCGAAGGTTGTGCTGTCTTTCATGAAGATGCCGCTGCCTACGAAGACGGCTTCGGCGCCTAGCTGCATCACCAGGCTGGCGTCGGCTGGCGTGGCAATTCCTCCTGCGCTGAAATTTGGGACGGGCAGCTTCCCTGTTTTCGCAACCATCTTTGTCAGTTCGTAAGGCGCGGCGTGCTCTTTGGCTTTGGCGTAGAGTTCTTCTTCGCCTAGCACCGTCAGGATTTTCATCTCCTGCACGATCTGGCGGATGTGCTTCACGGCGTGGACTACGTCTCCGGTGCCGGCCTCGCCCTTGGTGCGGATCATGGCTGCGCCTTCGGCAATGCGGCGCAGGGCTTCGCCCAGATTGCGCGCTCCGCAGACGAATGGGACCGTGAAAGCGTGCTTGTCTACATGATGAGCTTCGTCAGCGGGGGTCAGGACTTCGCTCTCATCGATGTAGTCTACGCCCAACTCTTGGAGGATTTGGGCTTCGGCGAAATGTCCGATGCGGCACTTGGCCATTACCGGGATCGAGACTTCGGCCATGATCTCGCGAATCTTTTTGGGGCTTGCCATGCGGGCTACGCCGCCTTCGGCGCGGATCTGCGCGGGCACTCGCTCGAGCGCCATTACCGCTACGGCTCCGGCTTTTTCGGCGATGGAGGCTTGCTCGGCGTTGGTCACGTCCATAATTACGCCGCCTTTTAGCATTTCGGCCAGGCCAGTTTTTAGGCGGAGACTGGTGTTGCTACCGTTGTTTTGCGACATGAGTGGACTCTTTTCTGCGGGCTTCGGGCTCCGGCTGTCGGGCTCCGGCGAAGCTGGGTTTTATTTTACAGCTTGCTCGGGATTCGCGGTACCCCGGTGGGCAGTTGCCGGTTGCGAGTTGCCAGTTACCAGTAAAACCTTCAACCACAGAGGGCACAGGGTCACACAGGGTAGATCTGATTCGGTTAGCGTTCTACATGTTTGGCGAACATTTTTTCGGGGTCGATGGCTATGAAGATTCCCTTGCTGCGGGCCAGGACTTCGCCGTTCTCGTTCAGGATTTCGGCGGCGTTTATGTGGGTTCGGCCTTGTACTTTGATCTCGCGGCCTTCTACGCGCAGAGGTTTGTGAAGCGGGACTGGCTTTAGATATTCGACTGTCATTTCGCGGGTTAGGGCGATTACGTGACGGAGTTTGTTTACCTTGCCCATGGCATCGTCGAGGATGCTGGCGATGATGCCGCCGTGGCAGTGGCCTGGAGGTCCGCTGTAGCGCTTGCCCAGGCGAAATTGGCAGACGAAGGTTTGACGGGCCTCGTCGAGCAAGAATTTCAGGCGCATGCCTTGGGGATTGTCCGGGCCACAGACGAAGCAGTTGTTCTTTGGCAGCTTTACGTCGCGGGTGTCGTGGCCTTGGGGCTTGGGTGGCATGGGGTGATTTTAGCGGATATGGAGAGGTGTCAGTTTCCAAGCGGGAGCGAAGTCAGAATCCCCACCTTGCTGCAAGGACACGCAACGATGAAGCACCCAGCGCTGTACTCGGGCCAAACCTCTTAATCGCAGAGTACGCGGAGAAAGGCCGCGGAGGGCGCAAAGAAAAACAAGGACACTCGCTTCTATCTTCGATGGGAATCCTGTATACATATCGGTTTTGGAAATCTTTCGATTGGAGCCGCTTGTGAGATTGCGCATTGCTGTCGTTCTTGCTGCCGTGTTCTTAATGTTCTCCGGTTTGATCGCCGCTCCGCAGGGTAAGGACTCGGACACGGCGGGGAATCCCGCTGCTAAGAAAAGTCAGAAGAAGGACAAAAACAAGGACGAGAGGAGGGACGAATCCAAGGACAAAGAGAAAATAGAGGAGAAGAAGCCCGGCATGAATGCCGATACTTTTACCGGGCTGAAGTTCCGCTCGATTGGGCCGGCGGTGGCTTCGGGGCGGGTGATGGCGATTGCGGTGAATCCTAAGAACAAGTTTGAGTACTACGTGGGTGTGGCCTCGGGTGGAGTTTGGAAAACGGTTAACGATGGCACTACCTGGACTCCGGTGTTCGACAAGGAAGGATCTTATTCGATTGGATGGGTGGCGCTTGATCCGAGTGATCCGGCGGTGGTGTGGGTTGGAGCTGGTGAGAGCAACTCGCAGCGCAGTGTGGCTTATGGCGATGGAATTTACCGCTCCGATGATGGCGGGAAGAATTGGCAGAATCTGGGGCTGAAGAAATCGGAACATATTGGGCGGGTGGTGATCGATCCGCGGGATTCGAAAGTGGTTTACGTTGCGGCGGAGGGGCCGCTTTGGGGGCCGGGCGGGGATCGCGGGCTTTATAAGTCGGCGGACGGTGGAAAGACGTGGAAGGCTGTGCTCACGATCAGCGAGAACACGGGCGTGGTCGATGTGGCGATTGATCCGTCGAATCCCGACATTGTTTATGCGGCGGCTTATCAGCGGCGGCGGCATGTTTTTACTTTGATCGATGGCGGGCCGGAGAGCGCGATCTATAAATCTACTGACGCTGGGGCGACTTGGAATAAATTGAAGTCTGGCCTGCCGACCGTGGATATGGGGCGGATCGGGCTGGCCGTTTCCGCGGTTGATCCGAGCGTTGTGTATGCCACGATTGAGGCGGCCGACGGTAAGGGTGGAATCTTCCGGTCGAATGACCGGGGCGCGACCTGGGAGCGGCAGAATGAATTCGATGCGGTGGCTCAGTATTACGCGCGGATCGTGCCCGATCCGAAAAACGTGGACCGCATCTTCGTGATGAACACTTTGCTGCGCGAATCGCTGGACGGCGGGAAAACGTTGCGCAAAGTCAACGAGACCAACCAGCACGTGGACAATCACGCCCTCTGGATTGATCCGGACAATAACCGGCACTGGCTGGTGGGCTGCGATGGCGGCGTGTATGAAACGTACGACGATGCTAAGAGCTGGCAGTTCAAGGCGAACCTGCCGACGGTGCAGTTCTACGACGTTGCCGTGGACGACGCGCTTCCCTTCTACAACCTGTGTGGCGGGACGCAGGACAATTTTTCATGGTGCGGTCCGTCGCGGACGCGCAACATCAACGGCATTATGAATTCTGACTGGTTTGTCACTACCGGGGGAGATGGTTTCCGTTCGCAGGTGGATCCGGTGGATCCGAACACTATTTATTCGGAGTCGCAATACGGGGTGCTGGTCCGGCACGACAAGCCTACGGGGCAAGAGCTTGTGTTACAGCCGCGGGAGGGCAAGGGCGAACCTCCGCTGCGATGGAATTGGGATTCGCCGGTGATCATCAGTCCGCACTCGCATACCCGGCTTTATTTTGCGGCCAACAGATTGTTTCGGAGCGATGACCGGGGCGACACCTGGAAGGCGATCAGCGGTGACCTTACGCGGCAGATCGACCGCAACAAATTGCCCGTGATGGGGAAAGTGTGGGATCCGGATGCGGTGGCGAAGAACGCGTCCACATCGTTCTACGGGAATATTGTGGCGCTGTCGGAGTCGCCGAAAAAAGAAGGGCTCCTCTATGTTGGAACCGACGATGGGCTGATTCAGGTCACGGGCGATGGTGGGCAGAGTTGGAGTAAGTACGAGAAGTTTACTGGCGTTCCGGAGAATACCTACGTGAGCCGGCTGGCGGCCTCGCAGCACGACGCCAATACGGTTTACGCCGCGTTCGACAATCATAAGAATGAGGACTTCAAACCTTACCTGCTGAAATCCACGGACGCGGGCAAGACCTGGAGTTCGATTGCGGGGGGGCTACCAGAAAATGGATCCGTGCTGGCTTTTGCGGAAGATACGGTGAGCGCGAACCTGTTGTTTGCGGGCACGGAGTTTGGCGCATTCTTTACGATCGATGGCGGGCAGAAGTGGGTGCAGCTCAAGGGCGGGCTGCCGACCGTGGCGGTGCGCGACATGGTGATACAGGCGCGCGAAGGCGATCTGGTGATTGCTACGTTCGGGCGCGGATTCTATGTGCTCGATGACATTTCGGCTTTGCGGCAGGTCAAGGCAGAGTCTGTGGAGCAGGCCGCCTCGCTGTTTCCGGTGAAAGATTCCCTTTTGTATATCGAGCGGCATCCGCTGGGCGAGCCGAAGAAGGGCTTCCAGGGAGATGCGTTCTATACGGCCGACAATCCTTCGTATGGGGCTGTGTTTACGGCGTACTTGAAAGAGAAGCTGAAGACGAAGAAGGAAAAACGTCAGGAGGCCGAGAAGGAAGCCGCCAAAAAGAATCAGACGCGGCCTTATCCGACTAACGATGAGCTGCGGGCCGAGGCTGAAGAGGCGAAGCCGGAGGTCTATTTCGTGGTTTATGACGAGTCGGGCGCGGCGATTCGGCGGGTGGAGGGGAGCACCGAATCTGGTTTTCAGCGGGCGGCTTGGGATTTGCGGTATCCGGCGGCTTCTTTGCGCGAGCATGCTGAGGAAGGCGAAAATTATCCTCCGGCGGGAGCGCTGGGGCCTCTGGTGATCTCGGGATCGTATTCGGTGCGAATGTTCGAGAAGGTGAATGGCGCAGTTACGGAATTGGGGGGAGCGCAGAACTTCAAAGTGGTCACCGAGGGCGCGTCGTCGATGAGCGTGGCGGACCGCGCGGCGCAGCAGGAGTTTCAGCGCAAGGCCGCGCGGCTTTACCGCGCAGTCTCGGGGGCGCTGCACACCTCGGACGAAGTGGAGGCGCGTCTCAAGGCGATTCGCGGGGCGCTGCGGGAAACGCCGGCGATGGAAAAGCAACTGGGAGCGATAGCGGATTCGACCGAGCAGCGCAATCATGAAATCTTGCGGGCGCTGCGCGGGGATACGGAGATGCAGAAGCGCAATGAGCCGACTCCTACATCGATCAACGGGCGGGTGGAGGCGATCCTGGAGGGCGAGCGGTTTGCTCTTAGTAAGCCCACGCAAGATCATCTTGACGATTACAGCATCGCGGCGTCTGAGTTCGCTGTGCAGCTTGATCGGCTTCATGTTTTAGTTGAAGTTGATTTGGCTAAGCTAGAGAAGGATATGGAGACTGCTGGGGCGCCTTGGACTCCGGGACGGGTGCCGGAGTGGAAGGATAAATAGAGAGTTGGCCACGGATTTACGTGATCCACAATACAAAATCTTTATCACTGGGGACACAGAGGGACACAGGGTAATTCAAGATTGAAATCCGTGGCCGATTTTTTGTTTGAGAAATCACTCGTTTGCAATATTCTCAAGGGGCTGTGGTAAACTCGCCGCCGACTGTTGACTTGCGCTGGGGGCACGGCAATTGTTGTAGGGAAATTCGCTTTGCATTGTTTTGCGTCCGGGGAGGACTGGGGAATGGGCCTCGTGTTACTGGTTGTGATCTGGCTGATCACTTTGGCCAGCACGTACTTTTTTGTCGCCAAGACATGGCTGCCGGTTGGAGCTTCCGCGGCCGCGGGATTCATGGACGGACAATTCACTCTCACTCTGATACTGATGGGAATTGTCTTTTTGGCCGCGCAGCTTTCGCTGGGCTACTTCGCGTGGAGATATCGGGAACAGCCTTCCTCGCCGCCGGTGGATTACTCGCACGGCAATGTGAAGCTAGAAGTAGTGTGGACGGCGCTGACTACCGTTTTGTTCATCGGATTGAACTTGATGGGCAGCCGAGTCTGGGCCAGCCAGCGTTTCGACCAGGCGAGGCCGGGGGCGGTGCAGGTGGAGGTTACGGGCATGCAGTTTGCCTGGTACTTCCGCTATCCTGGACCGGATGGGAAATTCGGCGGGACCAGCGTCAAGCTGATGGATCCCTCGGCTGGCGGAGAAGCTGCCGTTGGGCTGAATACTTCCGATCCCGCCGCTAAAGACGATGTGGTCACAGGCACGATGTATTTGCCGGTGGATCGCGAGGTCGACTTGAGCTTGCGGTCGGTGGATGTGATCCACAGCTTCTTTGTGCCCAACCTGCGGTTCAAGCAGGACGCGGTGCCTGGATTAAACATTCATATGCACTTCACGCCCACGGCGATTGGCGAGTATGAGATTGCCTGCGCCGAACTTTGTGGGTTGGGTCATTACAAGATGCACGGCATGGTGCACGTCGTCAGCCAGGAAGATTTCAACACGTGGCTGGCGGCACGGGAGGCGGAGAAACAATAAATGGCAACCTCGGCAACCGCTCACGCGCATGCGGCCCCTCAGGGGTTCATTCGAAAATATGTTTTCAGTCTCGATCACAAAGTCATCGGCATTCAGTACATTTGTCTGGCGCTCACGGCGGTGTGGGTCGGGATGTTCCTGTCGCTGCTGATGCGGATCCACCTGGTTTGGCCATCCTACAGCTTGCCGCTGGTAGGCGAGATCAAGCCGGAGACATACACGATGCTGTTCACCATGCATGGCACCATCATGGTGTTCTTCGTGTTGACTACGGCGCCGCAGGGCGGGTTTGGAAATTACTTCCTGCCAATTCAGATTGGGGCGCCGGATATGGCGTTTCCGGTCCTGAACATGCTTTCGTTCTGGACGACGTTTGTGGCTTTCGTAGTGCTGCTGGCGGCCTTTTTTGTGCCCGGTGGAGCGCCGCTGCACGGGTGGACAGGGTATCCGCCGTTGAGCGCGGTGCAATCTGCCGGCCCGGGTGAAGGGCTCGGCGCCGATCTGTGGATCACGAGCATTGCGATTTTCTGTTTGGCGTCGCTGATGGGCGCGTTGAATTTTCTTACGACTACGCTCGACATGCGGGCCAAGGGCATGACGATGATGCGCATGCCGTTGACCGTATGGTCGTGGTTCATTACGGCGATCCTCGGGCTGCTGGCGTTCGGGGTGCTGCTCTCGGCGGGGATCCTGTTGCTGCTGGACCGCAACCTCGGCACGAGTTTTTACGTGCCGCTGATCGTTATGAACGGGCAGGTGATGGCGCACAAGGGCGGCTCGCCGCTGCTGTGGCAGCATCTGTTCTGGTTCTTCGGGCATCCTGAGGTCTACATCGCGATTCTGCCGGGCATGGGCGTGACGTCGCAGATTCTCTCGACCTTCTCGCGCAAGCCGATCTTCGGCTACAAGGCCATGGTTTACGCCATGCTTGGCATCGGTTTCTTCGGGTTCATGGTATGGGGCCACCACATGTTCATGAGTGGGATGAGCCCTTATTCGGCCTTTACCTTTTCCCTGCTGACCATGTGCATCGGCGTGCCCTCTGCGATCAAGACGTTTAACTGGCTGGGCACGATGTATAAGGCACGCATTCGCTTCCAGACGCCGATGCTTTATGCGATTGGCTTCGTTTCGTTGTTTGTTTCGGGCGGGTTGAGTGGACCGTTCCTGGCGCAGCCGGTGCTCGACATTCAGTTGCACGATACTTATTTCGTCGTTGGCCACTTTCACCTGATTATGGGGGTGGCTGCGATCTTTGGAATGTTTGCGGCTACGTATTACTGGTTCCCGAAAATGTTTGGGCGGATGATGAATGAGACGTGGGGAAGGGTGCACTTCTTCATCACCCTCATTGGGACCTACGCGATCTTCATGCCGATGCACCACTTGGGCATGGCCGGTGGAACGCGGCGGTATTCACAGTATACGGAAGTGGCATACCTGGTGAAGTTGATGCCGATTCACCAGTTCATCACCTATGCGGCGATCATGACGATTGCGGCACAGTTTATCTTTGTGATCAATCTGTTCTGGAGCATGTTTAAAGGGCCGAAGGCTAGCGACAATCCGTGGGAATCGACGACTTTGGAGTGGACTACCGCGACTCCGCCGCCGCATGACAATTTTGGCGGGGTGACTCCGGTGGTGCATAACGGTCCTTATGAATATGGGGTTCCTGGGGCGGCTCGGGATTTTGTGATGCAGACCGATCCAGAGGTGGGGTCGCGGCATTGAGTGGGTACCTTGGGCTAAAGCCCGTCGTGGAAAGGGGCTTTAACGCAGCGCTGAAGCGCTGCTCCTCCGTTTGCTTGCGTGGCTTTTGAGATTTTGCGTATGGCGACTTATACACCGAGCACTCCGGTGAATCAGTTGGGCCGCGGCGGGAGTGTGCCCGCGCCTCCGAACGGCGGCGGTGATGATGGCGGCTTTCCGGATTCGGGGTTGCCGAACTATGGAGCACGCCTGCGCCGAGCGCGGCTGGGACTGATCTGTGCGATCGTAACCGTCGGCATGGTGTTTGTTTCGCTGACCAGCGCTCTGATTGTGCGGCGGGGCTTACCGACCTTTGACGATTTGACTCGCACTCACTTTCGCGACTGGGGCGGAGTGCAGTTGCCGTGGACGCTGCTGTTCATCAACACGGCGATACTGTTGGTGAGCAGCCTGACCATGGAAGGGGCGCGTCGCGACATTGCGCGGCGGGCGGCGCTGGCTCCGCTGCGGTCGATTCCGGGAGTTTCGCTGGGAGACGAGAGGAGCTTTCCGTGGCTGGGTGTGACCGTGGTCCTTGGGTTGGGATTTCTGGTTGGGCAGTGGATGGCGTGGGGCGAACTGAGGGCCCGCGGATTTCTGGTCAGTACGAATCCTGACAGTTCTTTTGTTTATTTGTTGACGGCGGCGCACGCGGTGCACCTGATAGGTGGGATTATTGCGTTGCTGTGGGCGGGCATCACTTCCCTGCTGCACAGGCCGATCGAGGGACGGCGAATCGTGGTTGATGTCGCGGCCTGGTATTGGCATTTCATGGCGTTGCTGTGGATTTACGTTTTTGCTCTATTAGCGTTTGCAAGGTAGCGAGCCAAACGCGCGGTTATTGCATCGCAAGGAACGCGATGCATCGCGGGGCTCGCTCAGGTCCTTAGGCAGGCAGAAAGCGCCTGCCTCAGGATGACAATCGAAAGGGGAAACTGGGGAATGGCTGACGCCGCGCTGGAACACAACGCTGCCGGACACGGAGTGGCGGGCGAGTACGAGGCTCCGCTGTTTGGAGCTTATTCGAAGAAAGTTGGCATGTGGCTGTTTCTGGCCTCGGACTCGCTGACGTTCGGGGCTCTGCTGTTTGCATTCAGCTACAACCGCATCTATACCACTCCGTGGCCGACGCCGTTTGGCAAAGACAGCATCATCAACGCGACCATCATGACGGCGTGCCTGCTTTCCAGCTCGCTGACCATGGTGCTCGGCGTCTTTGCGGCGCAAGCGCACGACCGGTCTAAGACGCGCCTTTGGCTGCTGGCGACGATGGCGTTCGGGACGGCGTTCATTGTGCTGCATGGTATGGAGTGGACCAAGTTGATCCATGAAGGTTTAAGTGTGCCGGGATTTCCGAAGCCTGCGGGGCAGGAGGCTGGCGAGTTCGCCAAGATTTCGACGGGCGTGCCGCAGTTCGCGGCCACGTTCTTCGGCTTGACGGCGATGCACATGCTCCACGTTAC